>Ga0114941_100125_pt1 | contig 16577 bp, 13 predicted proteins | sample DevilsHole_FD_89580 | JGI IMG/M metagenome (GOLD analysis project Ga0114941, IMG submission 89580) | Groundwater microbial communities from Devils Hole, Nevada to study Microbial Dark Matter (Phase II) - Devils Hole | ecosystem: Environmental > Aquatic > Deep subsurface > Groundwater | place...
CCCCTCGCCCTTGGCCATAACCAACAGTTCTATCCCTCTTTTGTCAAACAAGGGTGAAAGCCCGATAGCGCAAGCGGGACGGGATAGCGTCCTTCTGTCGTTGCCTGAAATGACGCTTTCGAAAGTCAAATTGCCCCAAAATGACAAAAGAGGGCTATAGCAGTATTCACGCTCGGTTATGACATTAATGGCATGGCGCATGGGGCTCATGCGCATGGATCGGGGCGCAGAGGAAAGACTCACAGATGCATGCGTTCTGGCCATGCATGCGTTCTGGCCATGCATGCGTTCTGGCCATGCATGCCCTGCATGCGTGATGCCCATGTCCGCGCCCTAAGTGGTTAGTGCTATAACCCTCTTTTGTCAAACAAGGGTGAAAGCCCGATAGCGCAAGCGGGACGGGATAGCGTCCTTCTGTCGTTGCCTGAAATGGCGCTTTCGAAAGTCAAATTGCCCCAAAATGACAGAAGAGGGTTAACCCTCTTCTGTCAAACCGGGGTGAAAGCCCCATCTGTCGTTGCCTGAAATGGCGCAAATTCGTTAAATTGCCCCAAAGTGACAAAAGAGGGATAATATGGTAACAGCTATATCCCTAAGCCACTGATGTCGTTTAACTAAGCGAGCGAGTTACCCCGCCCACTCGTTTTCAGAACCGGACGTGAGAGTTTCCCCTCATCCGGCTCCTCAGTTGCAGGACTCTTGACATGAGTGCCAGACCCATGATATCGGGACTTCAAGTCATGGCAATGTCTGTGGAGTAATTGCAGGTTTTCAAAGGTGTCCCTTCCCTCCTTGGATTTAGGTTGGATATGGTCTACCTCCCACAAATCTCCCGGTCTGAATGTCAGTCCGCAGTAAGCGCATTTACCCTTTTGTCTCTTGAGCAGCTTTGCTTCTCTCACGGAGATTTCAGGGTGTGCGCCCATCCTCGTACTCCAGTACACGAGGTCGCCATCATCGGGGCTAGCTTCTCCTTTTACCTTTGTATGCCTCACAATCGGGGTTTCCGAGTGTTTCCGCCGGATTAGGGGGTTGCCATCCTCTCTGGTGGCGAATGTCCAATGGTCATTCCCGATGGTGTGCCAATATTTCTTTACGCACCACGCTCCTGTTTTGTTGGGATGGCGGCGGTGCGACCAGCGTCGGAGTTTGGAATATAAGTCGCTGTCTAAACTTGAGAAGGTTTCTTTGCTGCATACCGCTGAGTAGTAGTTGGCCCATCCCCGGATTATTGGGTTTAGATGCTTTATCAAGGCTGCCTGAGGGGCTGCTTTGTGGGCATCAATGATCTCTACAATCTTTTCGTAATGCAGTTTGACCTTTTTATCCGCTGGCTTGATGATTATCTTGAACCCTAGTCTTTGGCCGTTTGTGTTTTTCCCTGACTGATGCTTTCCCACAGGGAACTGCCTTACTGTGAACCCCAGGAAGTCAAACCCTGGTTCTGTGCCATCAGGCATTTTGTGCAGTGTGTGGGTAATCCGGGTCTTGGACTGGCTTAGTTCCAGTCCAATGTCTTTTAACCAGTCGGAGATTATCTCTTTGCACCGCTGAACTACGTTGAGGTTTTCATGGAGTGCCACAAAATCGTCAGCGTAGCGGATTAGGCTGAGGGCGCTTTTGTTTACTAACCTTGCCCCTTTCAAGGTTTCTGCATATTGTTTAACCCTTTCCTCTAATCCATGCAGCGCGATGTTGGCCAGTAAGGGGGATATCACCCCTCCCTGTGGTGTGCCTAGGCTCGTTTCCTCAAACACCCCAAAATCCATTACCCCACTTTTGAGCCAAGCATAAATCTGGCGTCTGAGTGAGGGGAATGTATCCACTTTTGCCAGGAGGCCCTTGTGGTCTATCCTGTCGTGCAGTTTGGCGATGTCGGCGTCCAGCACATATTTGGCCTTGTATCGATTCGCCAGGAATATCGCTCCGATGGCATCGTGGCAGGAGCGCCCTGGTCTGAAACCATAGCTATTAGGTTCAAAACGGGCAACACATTCGGGTTCCAGGGCTTGCTTCACAAGAGCCTGCAATGCGCGGTCGTAGATTACGGGTATCCCTAATGGCCGTTTTTCATCCTGACCGGGCTTTGGTATCCATACCCGACGTGTCGGTTCCGATTTCCCGGTCAGCTTTAGTTGGCCTACCAAGGCGAGACGTTGCTTTGGGGTTAACGATTTAACGCCATCCACACCTGCCGTCTTCTTGCCCTGGTTATCTTGCGTGACCCGTCGTACCGCAATCATCTTGGCACTCCATGAATGAAGTAAGGTTTTCTGGAGTCTGCGAACAGACTTGCGTTCGCCACGCTTGCTGGCTTGATAAATCCGCTTCTGGAGCTTGTACACGCGACGCTCAAGTTTCTTCGAGTTGACCTGGTTCCACTCTTGCGTCTCGGTCATCCCATCCTGAGTTGTTAGTTCTGCTTTAGGCATTTGCACTCTTTTTTCACAGCTTTATCATTCCTAACAACCGGGTGTCCGTCTGCATATCCCTGCCATTACAGCAGGGCGGAAAGCTTCTGACACCATCCTTCCCACCCGCGTCCTTCCCAGAGCTTGCATCTTGGTTGATTGCCTCAGACTCGACCTTCTGAGGAGACATTGGATGGGTTACTTCGTTCCAGACAGTTATTTGTTTGAGATTTTAGAGCGGTACTGTCCACCGGGTTTTCGGTGTGTGCCTAGCAGTCCATAGAAGACTGGCTGCCTCCCGTTCCCTTTGACTTTTGTCTCCAGCCTTGAACAGCCTTATTGTGGCTGGTTTCATATGACGATGGTTCAGGCGTACCTTCCTTTCGTACCCATGACCTCTTGCTGACGATACCGCCAATGGCAGGCAGCAGAGCGCCTTTTCTGTCCCGCTTCAAGGATTGATGACCAATCGCTACCTTGGGGACAGCGCTTTCAAGCCGGCACTTGACTGGTAGGACTTGGCCAATTGGCCTCACCTACATAACTGTCCAGTTGTCAAGGTTCAGTTTCCTGTACCAAGCTGGCCGTCCCTGACCGTTACTGGCCATTTAGGCACAAACGAATCGCACCGTGCCCAATATGACTAATGCTATACTGAAAAACCCGGTTTCTTTAAGAAACCGGGTTTCTGAGTCACACTTCATCAAGCGTGAAAACCGCTCTAAATTCGCGGGAAGCTGGCAGATGTCTTTCTGTCAGCTGAATCCTGAAAACAGGACTTTAACTTTTTATTCAACGATCAGGGCGCGGTTGACCATCGACTTATCTTTGGGAGTGGCTGATGGCTTAGGAATCGGCACAATAGGGTCGTTCAAAGCAATCATCAACCGCTGCTCCTTCGCAGCCCCAGCCCTCACGGAAGGCACCGGGGTTTGAGAGGAGTTCGTCCCCACCTGAGGAGCTCTGGACTGCTCGCCGGGAAGGACTCCAGACACCGCCGCGATCAACATCGCCGCCACCGCCGCCGCACCGCCCCAAAGCACCGCCAGCTTGGGCCTGCGATCCAGACGGGCGAAAACTTTTTCTACAGTTTTTTCCACCGGCTGCTGTGCAGGCACCGGCATGTTTTGCAACCCTGACCGCAGACTCAACAGTCGGGCGTACAAACCTTGCACCTCTGCATCGCAGGCCAGCCAGCTTTCCACTTCCTGCCGCTCCCCTGCTGTCACCTCACTGTCCAAGTAGGCGCTGAGCAGCTCAAAGCGGTCGCGCTTGAGCGTGTGCGCCGCGCTGGCTGGCGCAAGGCTGTCCAGTTTGGCGAACACCCCCTCCAGGGTTTGCTCGACAGATAGCTGCGCCGCCGGTGCCGGCATCGCCTCTATTTCCAGGCGCAGATTCAGCATTTGGGCGTGCATCCGCTGTACCGCCGGCTCTGACAGCAGCCACTCTTCGACTTGCTGGCGTTCTGCTGCTGTCACCTCCCCATCAAGGTAGGCGCTCACCAATTCAAAGCGGTCGGGTTCCAGCCCCAGCGCTGCCGGTTCTGACTGCGCTGAGCTGTCCAGCTTGGCGAACACACCCTCCAGGGTTTGCTCAGCAGATAGCTGCGCCGCCGGTGCCGGCATCGCCTCTATTTCCAGGCGCAGATTCAGCAGTTGGGCGTGCACCCGCTGTACCGCCGGCTCGCTTGAGAGCCACTCTTCGACACGCCTGCGTTCTGCTGCTGTCACCTCCCCGTCGAGATAGGCGCTCACCAGTTCAAAGCGGTCGGGTTCCAGCGCCAGCGCTGCCGGTTCTGACTGCGCTGAGCTGTCCAGCTTGGCGAACACCCCCTCCAGGGTTTGCTGCACCGATAGCTGCGCCGCCGGTGCCGGCATGGCCTCGATTTCCAGGCCCAGCGCTAGCAGTTGGGCGTGCAACCGCTGTACTGCCGGCTCGCTTGAGAGCCACTCTTCCACTTGCCTGCGTTCTGCTGCTGTCACCTCCCCGTCCAGATAGGCGCTCACCAATTCAAACCGGTCGAGAGCGACCGGCTGCGCTGCGCTGGCTGGGGCTTGACTGTCCAGTTTGGCGAACACAAGTTCCAGGGTTTGCTCCACCGATTGCGGCTGAGCTGGTGCCGGCATTCTCCCTATCCCGTGGCGCAGATTCAGCAGTTGGGCGTGCCAGCGCTTGATCGCCGGCTCGCTTGAGAGCCACTCCTCCACTTGCAGGCGCTCTGCGGCTGTCACCTCCCCGTCGAGGTAGGCGCTAAGCAATTCAAAGCGTTCTTCTTTTAGCCCGTTGACAGCATCTTTACGGTCGGGGTGACTGCCGCTGTTTCCTGCGGGAGAATCCCCCTGGAAATGCTGTCTGGAATCGTCATAGAACTCAAAGTTAGGGGTCATTGGAACACCACCACCAACTCAAAATGGGTAAAGCACCCGGATTGATCTTTAAAATTTACTTTACTAGCGAGAGGACGGTTTCCGCGTGCGCTCCAGTCTCCTGTGCGCAAGCCACCTTCAACCCAGCCCCCTTTGCCTGTCCAGACTACCGCCCCTCCAAATAGTTTTGCAGTTGGAATTGCAGGCGCTGGCGGGCTCTAGCAATTCTAGACTTTACGGTTCCCAGGGAGACGCCAGTGATTTCCGCAATCTCCTCGTAGGCCATCCCTTCAATTTCTCTGAGCACTATTGTCGTGCGGAACACCTCCGGCAGGTCAGCTATCGCTTCCCGGAGCCGGTCGTAAAACTCTGCGGTGGTCAGATTTTCTTCTGGTCCTGGATCGTCCGAGGCAATTTCCCAATCCATCTCTCCGTCCTCCACCAGTCGGGGGGCGTCTAGAGACAGCGGATCGCGAACCCGTTTGCGCTTGCGCAACTCGTCATAGAACAAGTTGGTCGCAATGCGGCTCAACCAGCCCCGGAACTTTACTGGATCGTTCAACCGCTTGATGTTGCGGTACACCCGAATCCACACTTCCTGAGCCAAATCCGCCCGGTCCTGCCAGTCAGGTGCCAGGTGGTACAAAACTTTTTCTATATGGGACTGATACCGGCGCAACAATTCAGCGAATGCAGCCCGGTCGGGGTTCAGCCCCTCTTGACACCGCACAACCAAGTCGTAGTTAGAAAGTTTTTCTGCTGGGACTGGCACTTGATGGAACGCTGCCTCACCGGTCTTTGACCAAGATAAAGGAAGAGACTGACTCATTGGCGGAATTGCCTTTTTAACATTCCACCATTGATGACGCTGCTATTTGAGAAAAGTTCCCGACGGGTAAAAGTCGGCTCTTCCTGGCGGGCTCACCCTAGATTTGGGCTGGTCTGCTTTTTTCTTTGTGGGCCCGCCCCGACACGGATCGGGCAGCAAACGGGATCTCCCAGTGCTCTAGCCCTATCCTGCCTGCTTTTGCAGCGCCTAAAAAATAATAATTTGATTCTAGCAGTTCGCAGCTCCTGCTTCCAAGCAGGCTCCGATACTCACCCAACTGCCCGATCCGTCGCGAGCGTGTTCTTTTTTCCAGATCGGGGCGTTGTGCTTGAGGGTGTCAATCGCATACTGGCACGCTGAAAAAGCCTCACCCCGGTGGGGGCAGCCCACGGCCACCAGGACGCTGATTTCACCCACCTGCAGGCGACCTGTGCGGTGGTGAATGGCGACGCGATTCACATCTGGCCACTGGCGGCGGATATCGCCTGCGATTTGACTGAACACCCGCAGCGCCATCGGTTCGTAGGCTTGATACTCCAGCGCCACCACCGGCTTGCCGCCGGTTTGGTTGCGAACTGTCCCGCTGATCAGCACCACGGCTCCGTTGCCCGGATCGTCGGCCAGCGCGTAGACTTCTTCCAGGGACAGGGGAGCAAAGGTGATCGCAAAACTATCTTTGCCTTGTCCCTGACTGGGAGGGTTGAAAGGAATTGTGGTTGCAATATTCATCACTCTTTGCTATTATAATAAATTTGGGGGAGCGGGGGAAGTCTTTCTGTCAGCTGAATCCTGGAAATGGGATTGAAACAAAGAAAAACAAACCAATCTAAATCTTGCCGCCGCCCATCAGGTACAGCAGGGCCATGCGGACAGCGACGCCGCTGGTGACTTGCTGGGAAATTAAGCTAAATTCAGGGTCGTCCATCAAGTCAGAAGCGATCTCTACGCCACGGTTGACCGGCCCGGGGTGCAAGACCTTAACATCTGGCTTGCAGAGCTTCAAACGAGCGCGGGTAATGCCAAACAGCTGGTGGTACTCCCGCAAACTGGGCAGCAGGTTCTGCTCCATTCGCTCTTTTTGCAGGCGCAAGGTGATCACAAAGTCGGCATCTTGCAGCGCCGGCTCGACTGTCCAGTGGAGGAACAGCGGGCCCGGTCTGTCGGCACCCATTTCGGCAAACAGCATCGGGCACAGTGTCGGTGGGCCCGCCAGATGCACCTGAGCACCGCTGGCCGTCAAGCTCCAAATATTCGACCTAGCCACTCGTGAGTGCAGGATATCGCCGACAATAGCGATTTTTTTGCCTTTCAAGAGGTCGAGTGCGGGCCGGTCTGGATCTAGGATCGAGCAAATGGTAAACAGGTCGAGCAACGCTTGCGAGGGGTGTTCGTGCTGGCCATCACCGGCATTGAGGATGCCAACTCGCGCCTCCAGGCGATCCATCTCCATTGCTATCGCTTGCGGCACACCGGCTTGCTGGTGGCGGATCACCATCATGTCGGTTCCCATCGCCACATAGGTCTTAGCCGTATCCAGGATGGTTTCCCCTTTGGTTAGGGAAGAGGTTGCCGGTGCGAAATTCAGCGTATCGGCGGACAGGCGCTTCGCCGCCAGCTCAAAACTGCTGCGGGTGCGGGTGGAGGGTTCAAAAAACAAATTCGCCACCAACAGGCCCTGGAGTGCCGGCACTTTCTTCAGCCGGCGGGAGAGGACTTCCCGAAAGCTGCTTGCCGTCTGCAGCACGATGTTGTATTCATCCGCACTAAAGTCAGCGAGGGAAAGAACGTGGCGGCGAGTCCAAGTGGGCGTAGCCATAATTAAGACTTATTTGGGATTTTAGATTTTGGATGCATGGATTCCCCCCCGCACATGCACGGGTTTTTGTTTGCCGCAAAAATACTATTTATCTCACCTGCGTATAACAAGGCCGAAATCAAAAAGGAAAAGGGAAAAGAAAAAGACTCTGGATTTTCCCTGTTTCTTGTTCTTTTTTCCTTGTTCCTTTTTCGTTTCTTTTGTCAGGGCTGTAAATGCAGGACATTCAAGCTGAACGAAATCATCGACAGGAACAGCATGAACCCAACTGCATCAAGCAGAGTGGTCAGCAGCGGGCCGCTGATTAGGGCGGGGTCGAGCTTGAGGCGCTTGAAAGCCATTGGCAGCAGGGTTCCCAGCGTCACGGCCACTAAGACGTTCAGAGCCATCACCAGGCCGGCGACGAACCCGACCCACCGCTCTTGGGGGGCAGTCCAAATCAAAGATAGCAGGATCAAGGTCAGACCTAAACTGAAAGCGGTGCCCAACCCCGCCAGAATTTCCTTGCGGAGAATTTTCGGGGTGTCCAGGGGCGTCACCTCTCCCACGCCCAGCCCCCGGATGGTCACAGTTAGGGCTTGAATGCCCACCGTGCCGCCGGTGTTGGAGAAAATCGGCATGATCACGGCCAGCACCGGCACGTGGGCAATCACCGCCTGAAAGGGGGCTATGGCGCTGGCAGCTCCGATATAGAGGGCCATGACTCCCAGCAGCCAGGGCAGCCGCTTGGCGAGTGTCACCTGGGGGGGAGACAGGGCACCCTCGTCACCGCCGCTGACGCCGGCCAGTTTTTGGATGTCTTCTGTGGCTTCTTCTTCGAGAATGTCGATTACGTCGTCGATGGTGACAATCCCGACGAGCCGGTCTTCCCGGTCAACCACCGGCAGCGCTATCAGGTCATAGCGCTTCATCAGCTGGGCCACCTCTTCCTTCGGGCTTTCGGTGCGCACTTTGATGACGCGCTCACTGGCAATATCTTTGATTAGAGCTTCCGGAAGGGAAAACAGCAGCTGCCGCAGGGAGACGACGCGCACCAGTTTGCGGCTGTCATCTGTGACGTAGGCGTAGTAAATGCTTTCCTTATCCCCGTCACTGCGGCGGATCTTGCTCAGGGCTTCCCCTACGGTCAGTCCCTGGCGCAGCCCGACGTATTCAGTGGTCATCACCCGACCGGCGGTGCCTTCTGGATACCCTAGAATGGTGGCAGTTGCCTGCCGCTGTTCTGGGCTGAGCTGCAGCAGCAGCCGCTTCACCACTCCCGCCGGCAGTTCGTCGAACAGGGCGGCTCGGTCATCGGGCTCCATTGCTTCCACAATCTGGCACACCTGCACGTCTTGCAAGGAGTTGATCAGTTCTTCTTGCACTTCTGGCGGCAGATATTCAAAGACATCAATAGCTTGCGCTTTGTTGAGCAGGCGAAAGGCTATCGCCCGACGCCCCGCCGGCATCAGAGCGATGTAATCACCGGCATCGACTGCCGGTAAGCGATTCAGGGCAGACTTGAGTTGATTTAATTCGGTAATGTCCGAAACAGACTGGCGCAGTTCCTGCGTGAGCATGCAACCTCCTATGTCTCCCCCGCGCTGGGAGACAGTGCCCCCCAGGCTAGAGGAGATTGATACTACTGTGAGCGGATGGACTTCGGTCCATAAATTCCGTAAAATTCAACATCGCTTCCCCACAGGGGGAATCGCTAAATTGTATACTACCACCTGAGGGGAAAATCCACAACCCCTGCGGGCAGGTTATTTTTGCCCCGACTTACGCACAACTGTCAGAGAAACCGGGTTTCTCTTCCTGGAGTGAGGGCTGAAAGTCAAGACTGCTGCTTGAGAAACCCGGTTTCTGCCTTAGTCCTATTTGCTTGCACGCGCACCGGCTTTTTGGCAGCGCGGGGAAAACATTGTATTCTAGGGTTTGGAAACTGCCTGACAGTTAGCCACATACCACCGCCACGGCAACTCGGCACCGGCAGACAAGCCAATCCGGGTTGTCTGGACGAAGCTAATTGCGCTATTCGCCACATCCCGCTCAAACTCAGGTGTGCGGTGTTCCAGCCACACCGGCTGACCGGGGCGCAATTCCACACCATTTAGCTGCCGGTCAATCTGAAGGGCGCGGCACAGTTTGCCCGGTCCTGCAGCAATCCGGTGGGGTTTCGGTTCCTTGTGCCGGTCAATCCAAGACGGTACGGATTCCAGCTGCAAAGCGCGAATCAGGACAGCACTGGGCACCCCTTCCAGATCCGTGACGATGTTCAAGCAGTTATACATGCCATATATGAAATAGACGTAGGCTCTCCCAGCTGGCCCAAACATCACCTGATTGCGTTTGGTGCTACCCCGGTAAGCGTGGCAGCCTGGATCTCCAGGCGCGTAGGCTTCGGTTTCCACAATCGCACCCCGGATCGTTTGCCCGTCAGGCATCTGGCGCACGAGGACGCACCCCAGCAGGTCGGGCGCTACCTCTGTGGAGGGACGGGCCAGCCAGAATGGTTCTACAATCCGGTCTGCTTGTGTTAGATTCATCAGGGTGGTTTAGCCGATTTTCCCGTTAGTCTATGGAAGTTAAGTTGATTCTAGCGGTGCTGACCGCTCTGTTTATCCTCGGGAGCCTGTTCTTTGGCACCAAAAACGGATTCTACGACACGGACAACTATCACGGTAATGGCTCTGCCCATTAAACCAAAGAGTCTATTCTAAGGGAAACACCCCCCTAAGGGCGTGTTTATAAAGTCACTGTTGAGCGGCGAGTGGGGGCGAGAACCCGGGGTTCTTCTAGAGGAGAGCTCAGCTTTTCGGGCTTCCCCACCGCAAGAAACCCGGTTTCTTGTGGCTTCACTTTTTCTTTATAAATGGCCGGTCAGGGGGTGTTTTTTGAATGTGGCACCTTTTAGTCACTTATACAAGTTATATTTCGGAGCTAAAGCTACTCAATTTAGTGAGTAAGTGGTCGAAATAGGGGGCGAGAGTCTGTTGCCGGTCGGGCAATCGTTTCAGACTGGCGGCTTTGAGATTCTCTAGCCCCAGCACCATCGCATCCAGGGGGACGCGCAATTCTCGGTAGAGCAGCTGCATGTAGTGCAGCCCTTCTGGACTGGTAAACTCGGTGCTGCCACCGGCAATCCCGTAGGTGATGCAGCGCAGGAAGTGCCAGAAATCCCGCCAGCAGGCTTCTGCGCGCGCCGGTGGGTAGAGGTCGCCTCCCGGCTGGGTGAGATCCGGATATTGAGCTAAGACTTGCTCCCTGGCTTCGGCGACAATCTCAGCGGCGCTCTCGCGCAGGAACTGGGCGGCGCTGACGCAGGCGGCAGATGAGTGAGCAAGGAGTGGCGCTAAATCGGCGTCGGTGAGGTAGCGCCCTTGATCTTCAGCGGTTTGCAGGAGCTGGATGATGTCGGGGGGGTGGGAGTTTTGCCAGCCGGCAAAGCTGACGATTCTGGCTTTGGGAATTAATTCTTTGGCTTTTTCACTGAGTTGGAAATTCATTGTCGGGGGTTGGGGAAACAAGTTTTGCGCGCTTGAGCAGGGAGAGGGCGACACCGGCGACTTGGCGCACGCCGCCGTCTGGATCGCCGGCTGATTTGGCTTGCAGGGGTTCTGTGGCGGCGGGATCGCCGATTTTGGCCAGCGCTAGGGCGGCGGCTTTTCTCACCTCTGCGGCGGTGTCGTCAAGGCGCTCAATCAGCTGGAGCACCGCCGGCTGGTGCGCCAGTTGGCCCAGGGCGGCTGCGGCTTCGGCTCGCACCGCCGGCGCTGGATCGCTGAGGGCTGAGATTAATGTGCCGGTGGAGTGATCATCCCTTTGTTCTTGAGCGATATTGGCGATCGCACCGGCGGCGGCGCAGCGCACGTCTGCTGACTCGGAGCTCATCGCTTCGTAAAGCTTTTCGGCAGCTCGCGCTCCAATGAAAGCCAGCGCCCAGGCGGCGTGCCCTTTTGCGGCTTCCGGAGAATCAGATGCTATAACTTCCAGCAGTGCCGGCACTGCGGATGGCCCCATTTTGGCGAGGGCACCGGCTGCTGAGCTCCTGACAACGGTGTCGGCGTCGTTGAGCAGGGCGTTAATTAATGTGGGAACGGCTTGCGGGTAGCTGATTTTGGCCAGCGCTTTGCCGCAAGACCGGCGCACCACTGGGTTGGGGTGATTGGCGAGGGCGTCCTGCAAATAGGGAGCTGCCGGTTGGCCAATTTTGCCGAACGCCTCTACAAATCCCAGTCTCACCATCCCCCGCCCATCTGCTAGGGATTCTACCATTGTGGCCAGCAGTTGAGTGTTAGCTGGGTCAAAGGTGCCAGCGGCGAGTTGCATGTTGACGGATTCGAGCAACTCGTCTGTTTGTGCCGGTGCGCTGCTGTGGGTTTGAGAGTTAAGCATGGGTTACTGTACTGTTGAAGCAGCATCGATTGCGGCTTTCCGCGAGCGCAGATCCGAGAGCATGGCTTCAATCTGGGCGATTTCCGGATGGTTGGCTAGCTGCGCCATTGCCGTTTGCTTGGATATTTTGACTTTTTTGGCCATTTCCAGGACATCGCTGACGATCCGCTCCCGGTATCGCTCCAGTTCGGCCATCACTTCTTCGATTTCTTGCGCTTCTTGCGCCGGTGTGTTGGTTGGTGTGGTGTCAGACATATTGATCGCTTCCCGCTCAATTGCTATTGCAGCTCAGACTCGCTCTTTACTTTAGGGCATTTTGTGGCTGTTGCAAAAAAAATTTGGGGGCGGGTTTATTAATATTTTTTACAGGCGGCCAGCTTTTCTGGGAAAAGCCGCCCCTACAGCAGGGGTGCGGTATCCGCAGATGTCTGTGAGATATAGCGGTTCTCATCCGAGGTGAGGTACTGAGAAACCCGGTTTCTTTAAGAAACCGGGTTTCTGGGCCTCACGTACATCAAACTGAGAACCGCTATAAAGGATATCTGTAAATCCGCCCCTGCGCCGGCTGGCTGGTTAGTTTTACTTAGGTGATATAGCGTGCCTAAATCCTTCGTGTAAATTTCAGAACCCCGGTTTCTTTAAGAAACCGGGGTTCTGGGCCAAGAGCGGTTGCGCCAATCATTTAGAACTGCTACAGGAGGATGTCAATCTAGCGCAGGGAAGAAACCGGGTTCTTTGGCGTGGGGTTGGGGATGTCGGTGGGGTAGGGGCGGGTTTATATGGATGCGGGTTGTGTGGCGCAGATTTTGGGTGAACCCGCTCCTACAAGACATATTCATATGTAGGGGCGGGTTTACAGATAACTTCTGCCTCCCAAAGATATGTCAGATAAACCCGCCCCGACAACATGGGTCAGCTGATATGTAATTGCCCCACAAGAAACCCGTTTCTGGCAGGGGGAAAATGAACCGCCGCCCTGAAGGAGCGCCAAGGGAATAGAGGGAGGAAGTCTGAAAATTTTCTGGCGTTGGTGGTTGACAGAAGCCGGCATGTTGCGGTATATTGGTAATGTGGGAAAATGTGCCGGCATATAAGGTCGCCGGCAAACCGGGAGAGATGCCGGTTGAGGAAATTAGCGCTGCAATTGAGAAGGGCTGTGGTTAAGCCCACCGGCACGCTAAGACAAGGCTTAGGTCAATATAGCAGTTCTAAATGATTTGCGTCCCCGCTGGGGAGCCAGAACCCCGGTTTCTTAAAGAAACCGGGGTTCTGAAATTTACTCGAATGATTTAGACTCGCTATATAAATCAACTGAACATCAAGAAACCTGGTTTCTGAGGCGGGCTGTGTTACGTTTGATTATGCCGGCTTACTGGGAGGAGGCGAAAGCCCTTTTCACTGGGGTAAGTCGCCAAAGCTTTGCCGGTAGCGAGCGAGAAGAGCCTCCATTTCTTCCCGCCGCCGGCGCTCCTGTTCGGCGCGTTCCTCCGCTTGCTGTCGCGCTTCGATTTCCTGCAAGAGTTCCTGAGTTTTCTGGCGCAGCGCCTCCGCCAGCTCGGTAGGAATCAGCAATTTCTCGCCGGTATCCTCCCGGTAAAAGCCAATCAGTTTGTCCTCTACTGCTAAACGCAGTTGCAAAGGTTCACTGCGACTGTCTGTAATGGGTTCGTAAGTTTCTCCCCGCAGGCGATAGCCCCGCAATTTTTCTGCGATCCACTCGCCTTTGGGGTCAAATAACCAGTATTCCTTTACCTCTAATTGCTCGTACAGGTCTTTTTTTGAAATTCTATCCTGCTCTTCAGTCCCCTTGGATGTCATCTCAAAAATCACTGCCGGTACTTGTCCTTCTTCCCAAATTTTGTAATTGTCCCGCCCTCCGGGGGCGACATCAAAAATCACCATCACGTCGGGGGCTACTCGCAATTTGGGGAAGCCTTGGGAGTAGTAAAGGAACTGGTTGCTCAGAACAGTCGCCTGACGCCCTGTTAGGTATTGTTTGAGGACTTCTAGGGCTGTGAGCATTGCATACAGGTGGTCATAAGTTTCAGCCACGGGTTCCCCATCCGCACTGGGGTAGAAGACTTCGGTTTGTTGGGTTGGGGGTAAAATGGCAGTCATATTTAGGCCGGGTAAGAGAGCATAAGTCTATTATATAGCAGCTGTAAATGATTTGGGCTACCGCTGGGGCCCAGAACCCCGGTTTCTTAAAGAAACCGGGGTTCTGAACTTTACACGAATGATTTAGACCCGCTATATACTTTTCGCGCTGCCTTTCGTTCGTGGGATGGAAATGAACCGGCACCGTGAAAGACCGCCAAGGAAAGAGAGAGAGAAAGTTTAAAATTTTTCTTGCTTTGGGGTTGACAGAAACCGGCATCTTGCTCTATCCTAGTAGTGTGGTAATCTGTGCCGGCATATAAGGTCGCCGGCAGGCCGGGAGAGATGCCGGTGGCGACAATTAGCGCTGCAGTTAAGCCCACCGGCACTCTGGGAGGAATAGATAATCTTTGCAGGAAAGGGGGGAGTGAATGAACCGCCAAGACGCCAAGAGCGCCAAGGGAAGAGAGAGAGAAAGTCTGAAAATTTTGTTGCGCAGGGGTTGACAGAAACCGGCATCTTGCGCTAGATTGGTAGTGTGGGGAAATGTGCCGGCATATAAGGTGGCCGGCAGGCGGGTCGAGAAGCACACGGCCTATAGGGCTGGCCCCCCGTGGCCACCCCCAGTTTCGGGCTCCTTCAATCAACAATCTCTTATGTCTCCCGGCGACTCACCGCCAATCTCCTTGCAAAGTAAACGCCGCCCAGAAATAGGGAGATTTCCATTTGTCCTGTTCCCACATTTCCAGCTGCGCCTGTCGCAGGGCTTGCGCCGGCAGCATCCCTTGTGATAGCATTTTAGTGTAGAAACTCGACATCAAGGCGGCGGTAGCATCGTCGTCCACACTCCACAAAGACACGACCAGGCGGGGAGTGCCGGCATACATGAAACCGCGAGTTAAGCCCACCAAACCTTCGCCGCGCACGGAACCTCCCAAGCCGGTTTGACAGGCGGAAAGCACGACAACTTGAGCGTTTAAACTCAGGTTGAAAATGTCGTGCAGGCGCAGGAAGCCATTGATAAGATTGCCCTGTTTGTCAACTAGGGAAAGCAAGACGCCCGACAGTTCTGGGGCACTGCTGTTGACAAACCCGTGGGTGGCGAAATGCACGGCGCGGTACTGGGTTAAGTCGGTGTTGGTTAGGGTGGTTAGAGAAGCGTCAAAATCAAACGCTTGCATGGTTTGTGGTTTGGGGGCTAAGCTGAGAATGGCTTCGGCTTCTTTGCGGGTGCCGGTGAGGCGGGGAATCGGGTGTTTGATGCCAACTGAATCGGCAGAACGGTTGATTATAAAGGTAAATAAGCGGGTTTCTTGCTGTGGGTAAGAAGGGTTGCCGGTGACGCGGGAGTCGCTGGGTTCAAATACGGGATCGGCTATGAGGGCGACGGTTTTGGGGGCGGGTTGCCGTGGGGAGTCTTGTCGCAAAATCGCCAGGGTTGAGGCGGAAGGGAGGTTGATGATTTCGTGGCTAACTAATAGCGGGGTTAAATCGTTTGAGGCGGGTGCACCGGCACTACCAGATATGGGTGCCGGTAGTGCGGAAAAAGGGATGTAATTTAACACGCCATCGGGGACGATGAGCAGGCGTTTTCCGGCGAGTTTATCGGCAACCTGCCCCAGCAGCATTTGACTGAGTTTTGCGACGGATGCGTTAACTTTGGGAATGTCGGGAGAGACGATTAAATTGCGACTCTCGCCGCGATAGGCGGGATTTTGCATCAGCTGGTAGAAGGGCTCAGCAACCTTTTCGATTTCAGCGCGGGGCGGAAGTTCGTAGGCGGTTAAACTGTCGGGAGTGACTGCCCAAAGGAAACTGCGATCTTTGCCGAGGGAGTATTGCAGCAGTAAGGTGTCTTTGTCGAGTAGCTGTTGCTGAACTTGTTCTGCGGTTAGGGGTTGGGGTTGGGTGAGGGCGGCGTAGCGGGGGCTGGTTTTGCGGATTTCTGCTCTGAGTTCATCGAGTTCTCGCAGCAGGTTATCGAGTTCTTGTTTAATGGCGGTTTCTTGCTGTTCTGTGTGTTCGCCGGAAAACAATTCCATCTGGCGCGTGGCGGTGGCGTCGATGCGCTGTTGCAAATTGCTTTCTTTTTCACGCAATTGGGGGGTGATGCCTTGACGGATGTTAGCTTTGGCTTCGGTGAGAAGTTCTAGGAGAGTGCGGGCGCGGGCGCGTTCGCTGGCGTTGAAGGCTTTGAGGTCGTATCCTTTGTTGGGGGTTTGCCGGTGGAGTTGCATCAGCAAATCGATGTAGAATTCGTAGTCACCCTGGTTTTGGGCGAAGTAGGACTGCCGCAGTTTCTCGCTGTCGATTTTGGTGCGGAGGTCTTCGATAATGGCAATGGCAGCTTCTATGTCAGTCAGGGCTTCGGTGAGGTTGCCTTGGCTGCGCCGGAAGTAGGCGAAATTAAAGAGGGTTGCGGCTTCCCCCCCTCTATCCCCCACAGCTCTTAATAGGGGCAAGGCTTGGTTGAGGAATTCCAATACCTTCTGCTTTTCTCCCAGGGAGTTGTACACACCGCCAATATTGCTGAGGGTGGTAGCTTCCCCTGCTTTGTCCCCCACAAGCCGTGACAGGGGCAGGGATTGGTTGAAGTAGTCCAGCGCCTTTTGCTTGTCCCCCAGGTCGCTGTAAACCATGCCAATATTGCTGAGGGTGGCGGCTTCCCCTACTTTGTCCTC
>Ga0114941_100126_pt1 | contig 16541 bp, 8 predicted proteins | sample DevilsHole_FD_89580 | JGI IMG/M metagenome (GOLD analysis project Ga0114941, IMG submission 89580) | Groundwater microbial communities from Devils Hole, Nevada to study Microbial Dark Matter (Phase II) - Devils Hole | ecosystem: Environmental > Aquatic > Deep subsurface > Groundwater | place...
ATGTGACAGCCGGCAATCAAACCACAAGCGCCACCAACGGCAATTCTGGGAATATCGCAAATAGTGCCGGTGGGAATATAACCACCGGCGACCAAACTACAAGCGCCACTGGTGGAACTGCCGGCCAGATCGCCAACACAGCTGGCGGCACCATTACGATAGGCAATCTTACCTCCACTGGCATCAATGGAAGTGGTAATATCACTCTCACTAGTCCCAGCGGACAAATTAACACGGGTCAAGTCCGCACAGATACAGGGACAGTGAGAATTCAGGTGTCTGAAGATAGCAGCATCAACCCCAACATATCTAGCCGCCCAACTCCCACCGCCGACAATAACAATACCACAGTCAGCAACAGCGCCCAACAAATCTTAACAAGTCTGAATGTGAGCAGCAGCAGCCCGCTGGCGGTCAATTCCGCTGAAGCCATCGCCCAGCTAGAGCTGAGTCGGGGGCGGGAATTTGCCAACTACTTCGGCTCAGATATCTCTAACCAGCTGACCTCGACAGAAAGCATCCGAGAGGCTCTGTCAACCATTGCTTCCCAAACAGGCTACCGCTCGGCTATAATATATGTCACCGCACTGCCCGACCAATTGGAACTCGTAGTTTTACCGCCGGAAGGTCAGCCAATTCGCAAGACTGTCCCCGCTGCCTCTCGCGAGCAACTGCTGAAAGTTGTCGTAGAGTTTCGCAATAAAGTTACAAACTCCCTCGAACGCAAGTCCACCAGCTATTTGCCACCGGCACAGCAGCTCTATCAGTGGCTGATTGCGCCAATCGAACCGGAATTGCAAGCGGCTAAAATTAACACATTGCTGTTCAGTATGGATGCGGGGTTGCGCTCTTTGCCGGTGGCGGCACTGCACGATGGCAAACAGTTTCTTGTGGAAAAATACAGCCTCGCCCTCATCCCCAGCGTCAGCTTGATGGATACCCGCTACCAACCCCTACAGGGGAAAGAAGTCCTGGCAATGGGAGCGTCAGAATTTGCCGATCAGAGGTCTTTGCCCGCCGTGCCGGTGGAGCTCTCTGCAATTACCCAGACATTGTGGCAAGGCAAAGCTTTTTTGAATCAGGACTTCACGCGGAACAACCTGATGGAGCAGCGCTCAAACTCTCCCTATCCGATCGTTCACTTGGCAACGCATGGCGAATTCCAAACCGGGAAAATCAGCAACTCTTATATTGCACTGTGGAACGAGAAGCTGCACCTCGATGAGCTCCGCAACCTTCGCCTGAACAATCCGCCGGTGGAGTTGCTGGTACTCTCCGCCTGTCGCACAGCAGTCGGCGATGAAAAAGCGGAATTGGGGTTTGCCGGTTTTGCAGTCGCGGCGGGAGTCAAGACAGCAGTTGCCAGTTTGTGGTATGTTAGCGATGCGGGAACTTTGGGACTGATGACCGAATTTTACAGCCACCTGAGGGATGCTAAAATTAAGGCGGAGGCGCTGCGTCAAGCGCAACTGGGGATGCTCAGGGGAGAAGTGCGGATAGAAGGGGGTGTTTTGCAAGGGAGCCAAAGTCATGCCGGGGTGGCGTTGCCGGCAGAATTGCTCAAGGAAGGCACCCACAATCTCAAGCATCCCTATTATTGGTCAGGCTTTACGATGATTGGCAGTCCGTGGTAGCCAGAAACCGGGTTTCTGCGACAACCCTGGCATCTGAGCCGAGAAATGTATTGAGAAACCCGGTTTCTCAACCCCCACCCGAATCCAGAAACCGGGTTTCTGCGACAAACCTGGCCTCTGCTCCGAGAAATAAATTCAGAAACCCGGTTTCTCAACCCCCACCGGCAGCCAGAAACCGGGTTTCTGCGACAAACCTGGCCTCTGATCCGAGAAATGTATTGAGAAACCCGGTTTCTCAACCCCCGCAGCCAGAAACCGGGTTTCTGCGACAAACCTGGCCTCTGCTCCGAGAAATAAATTCAGAAACCCGGTTTCTCAACCCCCACCGGCAGCCAGAAACCGGGTTTCTGCGACAAACCTGGCCTCTGAGCCGAGAAATAAATTCAGAAACCCGGTTTCTCAACCCCCACCCGAATCCAGAAACCGGGTTTCTGCGACAACCCTGGCATCTGAGCCGAGAAATAAATTCAGAAACCCGGTTTCTCAACCCCCACCGGCAGCCAGAAACCGGGTTTCTGCGACAAACCTGGCCTCTGCTCCGAGAAATAAATTCAGAAACCCGGTTTCTCAACCCCCACCCGAGAAACCCGGTTTCTGTGCCTCTACCGAAGCCAGCCTTTCAAGCGTTGTGCCACTTGGGGCAAGCGGAGTTTGCGCATAGCTCTGGCTTGGATTTGACGCACTCGCTCGCAGGAGAGGTTGAACAAGCGACTCACCTCTTCTAAGGTGTGGATTTCACCATTTATCAGCCCGTAACGCAGGGCAATAATATCTTGCTCTCGCTCGGTGAGCACTGATGCGAGTACCTCCCAAATCTCCTGACGCATCATGCTTTCACTCATCTGCGCCTCTGGCGATGGGGTGTCGTCATCTTCCAGCAAGTCCACCAGTTCTGTGTCTTCTTCTTGCCCAATGCGATGGTTGAGGGACAGGGTTTGCTGCTGCAGCTGCAGGAGTTGGCGCAAGTGTTTGGGGGGAATTTTTAACGCCTCCGCCAGTTCGGCTTCGGTGGGGTTGCGAAGCAGCGAACGCTTGAGATCCCGAGAGGCGTGTTTGAGTTTGTTGAGCTGCTCGACGATGTGCACCGGCAAGCGAACGGTTCGCGAACTGTTGGCGATGGTTCGCGTAATCCCCTGGCGAATCCACCAGTAGGCGTAGGTAGAAAACTTGTACCCCTTGTCTGGATCGAACTTTTCTGCAGCGCGATTCAGTCCCAAGGCTCCTTCTTGAATCAGATCCTGAAATGCCACCCCCCGATTCAGATATCGCTTAGCTATCGAAACAACTAATCGCAAATTGCAGCGAATCATCTGCTGTTTGGCAAGCCGACCTGCCAGCTGGCGATTTTCTAGCTCAGCTTCGCTCAAAAACGCCGCTGCTGCCAGTTCTGCCTGGCTGGGGGGGCGACCTAATTCTGCTGCTAATTTTTTCTGGATAGCCTCAAGGGCTACCAACTCTTTGACGCAATGCCCTAAGGCCACCTCTTCCTCTGGGTTCAGGAGTGGATAGCGTGCCATCTCTTTAAAAAAGGAGCCAACGGAATCATCTGACACTGTTTTTTCGTATCCGGGTAAACGTTGAGCCGCCGCAATTTCATCCACTGATTTGTCCTCCTGTTAAGAGTGCTTCAGCTGGAGAGAGTTCTGCCGGAGCCATGTTCAAATTAATCAATTTAATTTTCAAACGCTCGCTATCAGCAGCGCCGCCAAAGCAGTTGATTGTTGAAAGATTATTATTTAATTGTAATCAGAACCTACTTACAGTATAATTGTTCGCACCGGCTTTTGCCAAGACATAACATCGCTCCTTTGACGGCTCCATATCAACAAGGGCGCTGGCCAGAATACCTAAAACGGCTTGCGCCGCGCTCCCTGGCGGGAAAACGGCGCTTCCAGCAGCCGATCGCCACGGCTGCTGGAAGCGCCGGCAAGAAAGCGCCTTCTCGCAGGGTGCCGCTGCCCCAACGGCGCTGAAAATGCCGGTGACTGGCACAGCCTACGAGACCCACTTTCCGCCGGCCCCCGAAAAGTGGCCAATTATCAACGCACAACTCACAACTCCTGACCTTGGCAATATGTCTAACTACGATTTTGACTCAGGCACCGGCTTTGTGGCAGAGCCCGAAACGGCAGGCGATAGCGAGCAGGTGGCTGCTGGCTTGGTGGCCGAGCCTAAGGCGTCTTACGAGGCGGGTGCCGGTGCACAGCAGTGGATTGAAGTCTTGGTGGACTGTCCGGCTGTCCAAAAGACAAGTCCGGAGGAGGAGGAGAAACTCTCTGGGGGCGAAGAGAAACTTTTCACCTATCGGGTGCCCCCAGAGCTAAAAGTCCAGCCCGGTGATATCCTCAGCGTGCCGTTTGGGGCGCAACAGCTGAGCGGGATTGCCATCCGCTTCACAGACCGGCTGCCCGCTGGTTTAGCCCCCGAAAAAGTTCGCGACGTAGAAGATGTGATCGTCGCCTTCAGTTCCTTAGCGCCGGCATACCGGCAGCTGCTCGAACGAGTGGCGTCTCACTACCGCACGCCCCTCATTCAAGTGATTCGCACCGCCCTGCCCCCCGGTTCCCTGGCACGCTGGCAGCGCCGCATTCGCCTCAACGCAGCGGCAATTCCCGCCGGTGCCGACATCTTCCTAAAAAATCCAGCCGCCCGCCAGATTCTCGCCCTCCTGCAAGCCTCCAAAACCGGCGACCTCAGCTGGCGGGAAATCCAGCGACAAGTCAAAGGTGCCGAGAGAGGATTGCAGCAGCTGGGCCAGCGCAACTGGGCGGAAAGCTACCTGGAGCAGCCCAAACAGCCGCAACCAAAGCAAAAACTAGCAGTGACACTGGTTGGCGATCCCTTTTCAACTGAGCTCAAGAAGCGACAGCGGGAAATTTTGCAAATGCTGGGGCGTTGCGGCGGCGAAATGTGGCTAAGTGAGTTCTTAGAGATTTGCCGCACAACCTCGCCCACACTGAAGGCACTCGAAGAAAAAGGCTACATTACGATCCAGGAGCGGGAAGTGTTGCGGGCACCGGCACAGCCCGCCCAAACACCTGACGCGCCCAAAGACTTGACAAATTACCAGGAACATGCTTTAGAAGTTCTCTCCAATTTAAATACCTTCGCCCAAGTGCTGCTGCACGGCGTCACCGGCTCGGGCAAAACAGAAGTGTACCTGCAAGCGATAGCGCCGGTGCTCCAGCGCGGGCAGTCGGCAATCGTCCTCGTCCCGGAAATTGGCCTCACCCCGCAACTCACCGACCGATTCACCGCCCGCTTTGGCGATCAAGTGGCCGTCTATCACAGCGCCCTGTCCGCCGGCGAGCGCTACGACACCTGGCGGCAAATGCTGCTCGGGGAGCCGCTTGTCGTAATCGGCACCCGCTCAGCCATATTTTCCCCCCTGCCCAATCTCGGCCTGATCGTCTTGGACGAAGAATACGACGACAGCTACAAACAGAACCAGCCCGCCCCCACCTACCACGCCCGCACCGTCGCCAAGTGGCGTGCCGAATTGGCCAACTGCCCCCTGATTCTCGGTTCCGCCACCCCATCCCTAGAAACCTGGGTGGAAATTAGATGGAAAGCGCTGGAGAATTCCCAATCCCCAAATCCCCAAATCCCGGCATCCAGCCAAACCCATTACCTGTCAATGCCAGAGCGCGTCCAGTCGCGCCCCATACCGCCGGTGGAAGTTGCCGACATGCGGCAAGAGTTGCGAGCGGGCAATCGCTCCATTTTTAGCCGGTCGCTGCAGCAAGCCTTGCACCGGCTTTACGCAACCCGCCAGCAGGGCATTTTGTTCATCCACCGGCGCGGGCACAGCACGTTTGTCTCTTGCCGGAGCTGCGGCCATGTGATACAATGCCCCAATTGTGACGTTTCTCTTGCTTATCACCACACGCACCAGAACGCCGCACAGCTGCTGCGCTGCCATTATTGCGGCTACGGACAGCTGCACCCAGAGCAATGTCCAGAATGCAGCTCTCCTTATTTGAAAGCTTTTGGCAGTGGGACGCAGCGAGTGGAGCAGGAATTGGCCAAGGAGTTTCCGCAGTTGCGCGTGATTCGGTTTGACAGCGACACGACTCAGCGGAAAGGGGCGCACCGGGAGTTGCTGGGGCGATTTGCCAACCGGGAAGCGGATTTGTTAATTGGCACGCAAATGCTGACTAAGGGGCTGGATTTGCCGCAGGTGACGCTGGTGGGGGTGGTGGCGGCGGATGGGTTGCTGAATATGTCGGATTACCGCGCTGCAGAAAGGGCGTTTCAAACTTTGACGCAGGTGGCCGGGCGTGCCGGTCGGGGGAGTGACCCGGGGCGGGTGATAATTCAAACCTATACGCCGGAGCATCCCGTGATTGGGGCGGTGCGCCGTCACGAATATGAGCGGTTTGTGGAGGGGGAGCTGCTGCAGCGACAGGCGCTGAACTATCCGCCTTATGGGCGTTTGATTCTGTTGCGGCTGAGTGGTTTGGATCTGGCGGAAGTGGAGAGTTGCGCACAGCTGGTGGCGTCGGCGCTGCAGTCGGCAGATTTTACTCCGCTTGCGGGGGGATACGAGCTGCTCGGACCGGCACCTGCGCCGGTGATGCGGGTGGCGAACCGCTACCGGTGGCAGATTTTGCTGAAGTTTCCGCCCGGGGTGCCGGTGGTGCTGCCAGATTTGGGGCAGTTGCGGGCGCTGTGCCCGCTATCGGTGAGTTTGGCGGTGGATGTTGACCCGCTGAATTTGGGGTGATATAGCAGGTCTAAATGATTTGCGCAACCGCGCTTGGGTCTAGAACCCCGGTTTCTTTAAGAAACCGGGGTTCTGAAATTTACACGATTGACGCCCTCTATATCTGATTAACCCCTGTCACCGGCGCTCGGTTTCGGGAAAAGTGTGTTTGAAGTCCTCGAGCAGCTCGTCCATTTCTTCGAGCGCCTGATTGACATCAATCCTCAGCGTGCCCAGGTTTGGTTTCTCTAACAGCCGCACCAAGACTTCTCGCTGGGTTTCAATTTTGGCAATGCGCTCGATCAGTGTCTGTTTGTCCATCATGTCCTTCCTTTTTCAGCGTTCAGCTTTCAGGATAAGCTTGTCTGTTGCGTGTTGGAAACCCACTCCGGCTGCAGCGCATTCGCGCCCCGGCGTTCCGCAGACTGGCACCGGCGGAGCGTGCTTTTAAAAGTAATATACTATTATAGCATCAATTTGGCTGTATTGAATGTGGGTGCCGGTTCAGCGCAGGAAAGGCGGGCGTTTGGTGTCCGCCGGCTTGTTTTTGATCATTTCAGCCAGAAAGTGTTTGAGGGCTTTTTCGCGATTTTTCATGAAAGCAGCCCAGAAACCGGGCTGAAACTCATCCATCGTTTTGGCCAAGGCCCACACATCCACTGCTAGGATGTTGTAGAGCATTTCATCCTCTCGCTTGAGGGATTGAATTTCCTCCATTAAGCCACTTTTTGCGTCGGCTTGCCCATTTTTGTGACCAATCATGTGAATTACTCAAGTTATAAAGGAATCATATTAGACAGCGACATCCCAGCCAAATATCTTATCTGTCTGGGTGATATAGCAGTAGCCACGCACGGAAACGGACGATCGCTCATACATGGGATCGCGCATACATGGCATGATCGCATGCATCTGTGAGTCTTTCCTCTGCGCCTGGGGCCATGCGCCTGGGGCCATGCGCATGCATGCCTTAATGTCCTAAGCAATATGACTGCTGCTATACTGGCTGTTGCTGCCGGTAGGCTGGTGCTGCTGGTACAAGTTGCAATTGGGCATTGGGCATCACGCATGCATGGCATCATCGCATTGGGGCAGTGGGCGATGGGCAATGGGCGATGGGCATCATCGCAAAAAGCTGTGAGTCTTTGATGATGCGCCTGGGGCTCAAGCGCCGGGGGCCATACCCCATGCCCCATGCGCCATGCCCTCTTTGATGCCTCTCGCACCCTGAAAGCGAGGATAATAAAGGCTGAAGAGAATTGCAAGTGGAACCAGCTAGTTAATATGTTACCTCAAATATCTTTGGCAACCCTGGGTTTAGTGGTTGGCAGTGTCTTGACCGCCATTGGCCTGGCTGCTTATTTCGCCGACAACGCCACACTGAATCTGGCCGGATTCTTTTACGGGATTCCCTTGCTGCTGGGGGGGTTGGCGCTGAAAGCGGCGGAACTGGTGCCGGTGCCGTTCAGCGAGCCTACCGCTGCAGATGTCCTGGCGCTGCGGGACAAGGTTGCCACCGGCATCCAAAATCAGATTCGCAAAGACGTGACTCGCTATCGCTACGGTCAAAAAGCCCATCTCGACGAGGCGCTGGCTCGCTTGGGCCTCAGTCCCACTGACCAGGAGCGCCCGGTGTTGAAGGGGTTGCGGGAAGCCGAGATTGCCGGTGCTTACGCTTTGATTATGGAATTTGACTCGCCGCTGATTGCTTTGGCAACTTGGCAGCAAAAACAGGAAAAAATGGAAAAGTTCTTTGGCCCAGGGGTGCGGGTTGAGGTGACGCAGCCGGAGGAAAAGCGCATTGACGTGGCTCTGATTGCAACGCCGGAAGGCTAATTGAGGATGGGGCATCACGCCAAAGGGCATGATCGCATGGGGCATGATCGCATGGGTTGGAGCACGACCTGAAAGCTTTCCCCCCAACCCCTAACCCCTGAAACCTAACACCTCACCCCTAACACTTAACCCCTAACCCTTAACCCCTCACTTTTCCAGTCGAACAGCGTACCACTGCAAAAATTCTCCCGGGCCAACGTCCAGGGAGCAGCTGGTGTCCAGCAGATACTTGGCTTGGGCTTCGGGTGCCGTAAATTTTTGCAAATCCTGTGGCAAGTCATCCTGGAGATTGGCCAAAATAGCCTTGAGCTTTTCCTGGAGTTCAGCTGCCGTGAGGAATTGCTCCGGCTGGTTGGTTTCCAGCACTACAAAGTGATCTTCCTGATAGATTAACGGATCTGCCATATTTTCGGCTCCTTTGTTCTCCCTGGATCAAACCGCAGCGCAGCGCCGCACATCTGTCTGGCGATCTGCCCCCGCCTGCGTCTGTTGTAGCACAGGCCAGAGCGCCTGTGCCCAGCCTGTGCCCAGCCTGTGCCCAGCCTCTGCCAAAATGCTGCTGACTCCTGCTGCCGGCCCCCAAGTTCAGAAATATTTAAACTTTCAACCTTGACAATTCACAAATATTTTGCTATATAGCTCTTTTGTCAAACAAGGGTGAAAGCCTGATAGCGCAAGCGGGACGCGATAGCGTCCTTCTGTCGTTGCCTGAAATGGCGCAAATTCGTTAAATTGCCCCAAAATGACAAAAGAGGGATCTAGCAGTAGCTACTTAGGTTAGAACATGGGCATTGGGCATCATCGCATTGAGCATCACGCAAAAGCTGTGAGTCTTTGCCATGCGCCATGCCCGATGCGCCATGCCCGATGCGCCCCGATCCATGTGCCATGCCATTAATGTCCGTGCCCAATATGACTGCTGCTATACAAGTCGGGAGTGATTGCGGAGGGGAGACGCGCCGGCTGCAGGGGAAAACGTGGGAATCGCAGGCAGGATGCAGGATGTGACTGGCGGGGGCGGGGTCGATCGGGGGTGGCATCAGCTAAAGTAATCTTTAGCTTCACTAAACAATTGGTTGCAATCGCCGGACAATAGGGGCTACCTAGCAGAGGGACTGATGCTGGAACTGTTAAAAAGCTTTTCTTTTGGCAACTTTATGCCGCAGGGGCAGTGCTTCCTGTGGAATCCAGAGCTGGTTTGGCTGTATGTGCTGTCCGACTTGTCAATCGCACTGTCCTATTACGCCATTCCCTTGATGCTGGTGTATTTCGTCTGCAAGCGGCGAGATGTGCCCTTCGGCTGGACAATATTGCTGTTTGGCACCTTTAGCGTCGCCTGTGGCACGACGCACCTGATGGAGGTGTGGGTGCTGTGGCACCCTAATTACTGGATTGCAGGTTTCGTGAAAGCCCTGACAGCAGCTATCTCAGCACTGACGGCACTGCAACTGGTGCCGCTGCTGCCGAGGGCGCTAGCGCTGCCCAGCCAAGCCCAACTGGAATTAGTTAACAAAACCCTGCAAAAAGAAGTCAGCGAGCGGCGCTGTGTGGAGGAGCAAGTTCGCACCCTCAACAGCCAGCTGGAACAGAGAGTGAGCGAGCGGACAGTACAGCTGGAGACGGCTAACGCGCAATTGCTCAAAGAAATCGGGGAGCGCCAGCAAGCGCAGGAGGAACTGCAAAAGTCTCTGGCGCTGCTGCAGGCAACCTTCGACTCAACTGCAGATGGAATACTGGCGGTTGACAGAGATGGAAAAATCGTCACCTTTAACCGCAAGTTCCAAGAAATGTGGCTGATTGCCGATGAGACAGCTCAATCGGGAGAATCTCAGGCATCTCTGGAAAGGGTCAAATACCTGCTTGAAAGGACGGAAAGGTTATTTGGCGAACTTAAACCTAGTATTGCCAATGAAATATGCGGGATACCCGCTGATGGTTACGACATTTTAGAATTTAAGGATGGCAGAATATTTGAGCGTTACGCGCAGCCGCAGCGGGTTGGAGATGCCACCGTCGGCACAGTGTGTAACTTTCGAGACATTACGGCTCGCAGGCAAGCTGAAGAAGAACGAAATCGCTTCTTCTCCCTTTCCATTGACATGCTTTGCGTTGCCGGTTTCGATGGCTATTTCAAGCAGCTGAACCCGTCCTGGTCAAAGACCCTAGGCTTTAGTGATTCAGAGCTTATAGGAAAAAAGTTAATCGATTTTGTTCACCCTGAAGACCGGAAAAGAACAATTGCCGAAGTTGCGAAACTTATGGCAGCCCGCACCAATGGAATTTCTTTGGAAAATCGCTTTCGCTGCAAAGATGGCTCCTACAGGTGGCTGTTGTGGAACTCCACAGCATACCCGGAACGCCAAATTATCTACGCTGTAGCTCATGACATCACAGAACGCAAGCAGCAAGAAGTGGCGCTGCAAGAGACAACAGCACTGCAGCGGGCGATTTTGAACAGCGCCAACTACACGATCGTGTCCACGACACCAGACGGCACAATCCGCACCTTTAATGCGGCGGCGGAGCGATTGCTGGGATATGCTGCAGAAGAAGTAATCGGAAAAACAACCCTGGATATCATCCACGATCGTAAACAGGTGGCGCAACGGGCGGCTGAGCTGTCTGCCGAATTGGGAGTGCCGGTGGAGCCTGGGTTTGAGGCATTTGTTGCCAAGGCGCGGCGGGGGGAAACAGACGAACGCGAATGGACTTACATCCGCAAAGATGGCAGCCGCTTTCCGGTGCTGCTGTCGCTGACAGCACTCAGAGATGCGTCAGGCAACATTACCGGCTACATGGGAATTGCCAGCGATATTACCTCGCGCAAAGAAGCGGAGGCGGCGCTGCGGGAAAGCGAGAACAAATACCGCTCTGTGGTAGACAGCGTTAAGGAAGTGATTTTTCAGAAGGATGCAGCGGGTTTGTGGACATTTCTCAATCCGGCCTGGACGGAAATCACGGGATTTTCAATTGAGGAAAGCCTGGGCGCGAATTTCTTAAATTACGTTCATCCCGACGACCGGCAGCATAATTTAGAACTGTTTCAACAGCTAATTGAGCGCCAAAAAGATTACTGCCAGCACGAGGTTCGTTACCTAACCAAAAACGGTGGTTTCCGCTGGTTTGAGGTGTTTTATCGGCTGCTCTTGGATGCTAACAATCGGATTACAGGCACCTCTGGGACGCTCAACGATATCACGGAGCGCAAGCAAGCGGAACAGGCGCTGCTACAGCAGGCTGAACGGGAGCGGCTGGTGGGAGCAATGCAAGAGCGCATCCGCCAGTCTTTAGATTTGGACGAAGTGCTTTCTACCGCTGTGGCGGAAGTGCGGCAATTCCTGCAAACCGACCGCACAGTGATTTACCAGTTTCTGCCCGATTGGAGTGGGGTGATAGTCGTTGAGTCGGTGGGTGAGGGTTGGGAGGAAATTCTAGGAACCCAGATCAAAGATCCTTGCTTTGAGAAAAGCCTTCTTTCCCGCTACCCGCAAGGTCGGATTGCCGCGATTGAGGATATTTACACTTCTGGCATATCCCAGTGCTACATTGACTTGCTCGAAGGGTTTCAGGTGAGAGCCAATTTGGTAGTGCCAATTTTGCAAGGAGAATCGCTGTGGGGGCTGCTGATTGCCCATCACTGCAGTGCTCCGCGCCGGTGGGGCGAACAGGAAGTGGAGTTGCTCAAACAGCTGAGCGTGCAGCTGGCCATAGCCATCCAGCAATCCATCCTCTTCAAGCATGCGCAAAATGAAATTATGGAGCGCAAACAAGCAGAGGAAGCGCTGCGGGAATCAGAAGAGCGCTATCGGGCGATTTTAGAAGACCAAACAGAACTCATCTGCCGTTTTCTTCCCAACGGCACCTTGATTTTCGTCAATGAAGCATACTGTCGCTATTTTGTCAAGCGGCGCGAGGATATTCTCGGACAGTACATTACGGCAGTGATTCCAGCGGATCTGTGGAAGCAGGTGCGCCAGTCGCTGGCAACTCTGACGCAAGAATTGCCGGTGGGGACTTCCGAGGATCGGGTTATTTTGCCTGCGGGCGGGGTGCGGTGGCTGCAGTGGACTGACAGGGCCATGTTTGACGATCGCGGGCAGCTGGTGGCATTCCAGGCCGTCGGGCAGGACATTACAGAGCGCAAGCAAGCCGAGCGAGAGCTGCAGGAGAGCTTGGCGGCGATTCGGGGGCTGTATGAGGTGACGGCAGCTTGCGATTTGAACTTTGAAGGACGTTTGCAGCGGATGCTGGAGATGGGATGCCGCCGGTTTGGCCTGGAAATCGGCACCGCAGGGCGAATCGCCGGCCATCGCTATGAGGTGATCGCGGCGCAATTGCCTGCGGGCGCAATCCGACTGATTAAAGGAGATGCCTTTAATCTACAGCAGACTTACGATTCTTTCGCCATTGAGGGTTCATCGCCGTCACAGATCGCCAGTGCGGTCTGTTTTGAGTCAGCCGCAACATCGGAGTGGCGCAACCATCCGGCTTACGAGACTCGCCAGCTCGAGGCTTATATCGGTGCGCCGGTGCTGGTGGGGGGCAGCGTGTACGGCACCCTGAGCTTTGCCAGCCCGAAACCCCGCCCGCACCCATTCAAACCTGCAGACACAGAGCTTCTGAAGCTGATGGCTCAGTGGGTTGGGGGCGAAATTGAACGCGAGAGCGCCAGAGAGGCTTTGCAGCACCAGTTGCAGCGCAGCTTTTTGCTGGGAAAGATCACTCAGGAGATTCGCCAGCAGCTGAGGGAGGAAGAAATTTTTCGGACGGCGTGCTCTGTAATTGGTGAGGCGTTTGGGGTGAGTCGCTGTCTGATTCACTCTTATATCACCACCCCCAAACCCCAGATCCCGGTGGTGGCGGAATATTTGCAGCCCGGTTGCCAGTCGGTGCTGAGCATGGAAGTGCCGGTGTTCGGCAATCCCCACGCCGAACTGATGATGGCTCAAGATCGGGCGATTTCTTCCCCCAATGTTTACGCTGACTCACTGCTGAGAGTGGCTGAGCCTCTGTGCCACCAGATTGGATTAAAGTCTCTGCTGGCGATTCGCACTTCCTATAAAGGAGAACCGAATGGCGCGATTGGGCTGCACCAGTGCGACCGGTTCCGCCAGTGGACTGAGGATGAAATCGAGCTGCTGGAAGCTGTGGCGGCGCAAGTGGGGATTGCTTTGGCGCAAGCGCAGCTGCTGGAGCAAGAAACCCGCCAGCGAGAGCAGCTGGCGGAGCAAAATCTGGCCTTGGAGCAAGCCAAACAGGTGGCTGATGCTGCCAACCGAGCCAAGAGCGAATTCCTGGCCACCATGAGCCACGAAATTCGCACGCCCATGAATGCGGTGATTGGCATGACCGGCTTGCTGCTTTCCACACAGCTGACGCCGGAACAGCGAGATTTTGTGGAAATTGTGCGCACCAGTGGGGAAGCGCTGCTGACGATTATTAACGACATCCTCGACTTCTCAAAAATTGAGTCGGGCAAGCTGGACTTAGAGGCGCATCCGTTTAATCTGCGAGCCTGCGTTGAGGATTGTCTGGATTTGCTGGCGGCGAAGGCGGCGCAGAAAGGGCTGGAGCTAGCTTACCTGATGGACTTGGAAACCCCTGAGACAATTGTCGGGGATGTCACCAGGCTGCGGCAAATTTTGGTGAACCTGCTCAGCAACGCCGTTAAATTCACCGCAGCTGGGGAAGTGGTGGTGTCGGTGACGGCTTCTAAACTGCCGGTGGGGGCTGGTGGTGGGGGCACAGGCGGGACGCTACACGCCTCCCCCAATTGGGAAATCCAATTTGCGGTGCGCGACACCGGCATTGGCATCCCTGTTGAGCGTATGAATCGCCTGTTCAAGGCGTTCAGCCAGGTAGACGCCTCCACCACCCGCCAGTACGGAGGCACCGGCTTGGGTTTGGTGATTAGCCAGCGCCTGAGCGAAATCATGGGGGGGCGAATGTGGGTGGAAAGTGAAGTGGGCAAGGGTTCCACTTTCTTTTTCACTGTCACAGCGCCAGCGGTGGCAGATGGGGAACCGGCATTGGGCCAAGCTTTAACCGGCAAGCGGTTGCTGATCGTGGACGATAATGCTACCAACCGGCAAATTTTGAGCGGGCAAACCCAGTCTTGGGGAATGCTCCCCCGCGCCGCTGCCTCGGGTGCTGAGGCTCTCGAATGGCTGCTTGGGGGTGAGGTGTTCGATTTGGCGATTCTGGACATGCAAATGCCATTCATGGATGGCCTGACTTTGGCTACAGAAATCCGCAAGCTGCCGGGGAGGAAGAATTTGCCGCTGCTGATGTTTACTTCTATCGGCAACCTGCCAGATAGCAGGCTGTTAGCTGAGCTGAATTTCGCGGCTTTTCTCAACAAGCCGGTCAAGCAATCGCAGCTTTACAATGTTTTGACCGGCATTGTTGGTTTGGTGCCGGTGAAGTGCAGTTCCCTGCGAGTTGAACCTGAGGCGATTGATTCGCAGCTGGCGTCTCGCCATCCGTTGCGGATTCTGCTAGCGGAGGACAATGCGGTCAACCAGAAGGTGGCTCTGCGCATACTGGAGCGTCTGGGGTATCGGGCAGACATTGCCGCCAACGGACTCGAAGTGCTCGAAGCGGTGCGAAGGCAGCCTTATGATGTGGTGCTGATGGATGTCCACATGCCTGAGATGGACGGTTTGGAAGCCACTCGCCAACTGTGCCAGGAGGTAGTGCCTGCAGCTCGACCCCGGATTATTGCTATGACGGCTAATGCCATGCAGGGGGATCGGGATCTGTGTCTGGCGGTGGGTATGGATGATTACATTAGCAAGCCTGTGCGGATGGAGGCTCTGGTGGAGGCGCTGCAAAAGTGCCAGCCTCTAACGCCTGCTGAGGTGCCCATGCCGGTGGTAGAACCTGTGAGCCCTCAAGAGGCGGAGCCCTCTGCAGAGCTAAAAGTCGCATCTGGCGAAAAGGAGAGCGCTTCTTCTGTCTCCCTCGCCCCCTCACCCGCTCTGCCTCCCCCCGCCTCTCACCCTCTAACCCCCTCACCCTCTCACCATCTCCCTCCGATTGACGCTGGAGTGATTAGAGCGTTACAGGATATGGTAGGTGAGGATGACCCAGAATTGCTCAAGCTGGTGATTGACAGCTATTTGGCGGATTTGCCCAGACTCTTGCAAGACATCCGCACGGCAGTGGAACTCTCAGATGCGCAGGCACTTGAGTTTTCGGCTCACACTCTGAAGTCTAGTAGCGCCACTGTGGGCGCGATCCCCCTGGCTGAGCTGTGCAAGCAGCTGGAAAATAGGGGGCGCACCGGCGCTCTGGCCGAGTCGGCTATGATGGTAGAGCGGCTGGAAGCGGAGTGTGAAAGGGTCAGGGATGCCCTGGAATCTTTGAATTTCTGAGTTACCGCGATTTGAATCCCTAACAGGAATTTTTGTTTGACAGAAATAAATGGGCACTATTTATATGGAATAGCGCATTCCCAGACTTGAGCAGTATTCGACCGGGCGTCAAAACCGCTATGATTTGAAATTCCTTGCCATGCCCACTCTAATTGGCACAAACACCACTGCCAGCGACAGAGATCCCCCTCTGGTGCTGGTGATCGAAGATGACCGAACGACGAGAATATTGCTGCGGCGAGCGATGGAAAAAGAGGGCTACCGGGTGGCTGAAGCTGCTGACGGCAAGCAGGGTTTGGCTGATTACACTCGCCTGCACCCGGATATCGTGCTTCTGGACGCGATGATGCCGGTGATGGATGGCTTTACCTGCTGCGAGCAGGTGCGGCTGCTCGGGGATGGGGATAGCACGCCGGTGCTGATGATTACCAGTCTTGACGATCCGCAATCGGTGGACCGGGCGTTTGAGGCGGGGGCGGCGGATTACGTCACTAAGCCCATCCACTGGACGGTGCTGCGCCAGCGGGTGCGGCGTCTGATTCAACAAGCCCACCTCTACCGGCAGATGGAAGCGGCTAACCGAGAGTTGCAGCGTCTGGCTTCTGTGGACGGACTCACGGGGGTGGCTAACCGACGGCGATTTGACGAGATATTGGAGCGCGAGTGGTTGCGCCTCGCCCGGGAGCGGCAGCCTCTGTCGCTGATTTTGTGCGATGTGGATTTTTTCAAAGCCTACAACGATACTTACGGGCATATTGCTGGGGACAAGTGCTTGCAGCTGGTTGCCGGTGCCATCTCTCAGGCGGTGCGCCGCCCCGCTGATTTGGTGGCTCGTTACGGGGGGGAAGAGTTTGCGGTGGTTCTCCCCCACACCGATTCCGCCGGTGCGGTTCATGTGGCTGAGCAAATCCGAATCAATGTGGCTGCTTTGGGGATTGTCCGGGGGCAGCCACGCGTGCCGGCGGCCACGGTGGGGATGGCCACGGGGGG
>Ga0114941_100127_pt1 | contig 16501 bp, 13 predicted proteins | sample DevilsHole_FD_89580 | JGI IMG/M metagenome (GOLD analysis project Ga0114941, IMG submission 89580) | Groundwater microbial communities from Devils Hole, Nevada to study Microbial Dark Matter (Phase II) - Devils Hole | ecosystem: Environmental > Aquatic > Deep subsurface > Groundwater | place...
CTTCACCCCCCCCCCCGCACCTTTCCGGAACTTTCCCCCCTCCCCCCCCCGCCCCCTCGCACGCCCCCCCCAAGGGCGCCCCGGGCGGGCGTTGGGGGTTGGTTTAGTGCGCAACCCCTTTAACTCTCACCCCTAATTCAAAGGCAATTCCTCCCGCCGCCCCCAGCCAAGAGTCCCTACTCTGTAACAGCCGGTTGCTGCTCCTTTTTTTGATACTGGGACTGAATGCGCTCCAGCACCTGGTTGTCAATCGCTTCCTTAGCCAAGCGAATAGCGTTGCAAATCGTCGGTGCTTGAGACGCCCCGTGGCTGATGATGCAAACACCGCCCACGCCCAGCAGCAAGCCCCCGCCATGCTCAACATGGTCAATGCGCTGCTTAATCCGCTTCAGGTTGGGCTGCAGCATCGCCGTGCCAATCTTGCCATTGACTCCCCGCAGCAGCTCATCCTTGAGCACCTGCAGCACCACTTCGCCCACCGCCTCAGCGAACTTCAGCAGCACATTGCCCACAAAGCCATCACAGACAATCACGTCAAACTTAGCCGACAGCACATCGCGCCCCTCCGCGTTGCCCACAAAGGGAATGTGCGGATTGTCTTGCAGCATTTGGTGAGTGCGCACTGCCAAGTCATTGCCCTTAGAGGGCTCCTCACCGATATTTAGCAAGCCCACCTTCGGCTCTCCCACACCCAGGACGTACTTGCTGTAAATCGTCCCCATCGCCGCAAACTGCTCCAAAAACTTGGGCCGGCAGTCCACATTAGCGCCCACATCCAGAATCAGCACCTGCTTGGAAGGCACGATAGTTGGCAGCACCGCACCAATAGCAGGCCGGTCAATTCCCGGCAGACGGCCCAGTCGCAGCAGAGCGGCGGCCATTGCCGCACCCGAGTGGCCTGCAGAAACCACCGCATCAGCTTTTCCTTGCTTCACCAAATCCATCGCCACATTGATAGAGGCTTTGGGCTTGCGCTTCAGCGCCCCCAAAGGCTCCTCATCCATCTCCACCGTACCTTCAGCCTGGACAATTTCTGGCAGTGGGGAATGGTGTTGCTGCACGGAGGCTTGTATTTGCTGCGGATCGCCCACCAGCAAAACCTCCACGCCCAATTCCTCCTGTGCCCTGAGCGCTCCAGCAACTATCTGGGCTGGAGCGTGGTCGCCGCCCATAGCATCAATTGCAATCCGTGCCCGTGTCGCTCCCATTGATCAAAGTCATAGAAACCTACAAAATTTTACCAGATGCTTATGCTGTGAGCGCACCCCTTGACGACAGATTCCCACCGCCGCCCCGTCCTCACCTGCCTGAAAATAGTTCTCAGCTACCGCCCCCCAAAGCACCCAAAGCCCCTTTGGAACAGCAGGACTTGCCGCGCCTCAAATAGCAGCGCCGTGGCAGTAGCAGCTGTCTTGACGGTTTGCTATTATCAGCAGGAATTTCAGGAGTCAGAACTGAATACTGAACCTTGAAAAGTCTTTGGTCAGCGGGAGCGGGTAACGAGTCGCGGTTTTGGGCTAAGACTCAATTCATTCAAGCACAAGCCACGGCTCCCCAGTCGTGCCGGTGCCAATATCCACGCCTTTAATATTAAATTTTTTGAGGAAATCTGATAAATGCTGGAGTTACTGAGTTCAGGTTTGCTCTCCCTGTGGCTGGAAGGGGCGGGGATGCGGCCAAACCCGCTGGATGCCTTCACCCTGCTGGCAGGACCGGGCATCCCCGGATTTGCCATCGAGTCACAGCCGGAAACGGCGGCGGAAACCACTGTGCGGCAATACCTGCAGGAACTAGCAGCCTTCGGGCTGCAGCAAAACGCTCAGGGGATTTGGCTGCAGTCCGGGCCGGTGTTGCTGGCCAGCAACCAGGGCAATATTCCCCTGCCGGCAGCCTCTCTGACCAAGATAGCCACCTCTTGGGCCTCATTAAAGACCTGGGGGCCGGCCCACCAGTTCCAGACCGAGTTCAGCGCCACCGGCCCGATTAAAGATGGAGTGCTGGAAGGGGACTTAGTAATCGTCGGCGGCGGCGATCCGATGTTTGTCTGGGAGGAAGCAATCGCCGCCGGCAACGCCCTCAACCAGATGGGCATCAAGCGCGTCACCGGCAACTTAATAATCGCCGGCAATTTCTCCATGAATTTCCAGTCCGATCCCGTTCGCAGCGGCGAGTTGCTAAAACTTGCCCTCAACTCCAGAACCTGGCCGCGAGAGGCTCAATTGGCCCACTCCAGCATGCCGGCGGCAACCCCCAAACCGCAAGTAGAGATTGCCGGTGCCGTCACACTGGTCAAACCGGCCCCCGACAGCATTCCCAACCGGCAGCTGCTATTGCGGCGCAAGTCCCTGCCCCTGAGAGACATTTTGAAAGAAATGAACGTTCACAGCAACAACGAAATCGCCCAGATGCTCGCGGATCAAGTGGGAGGGGGGCCGGTGGTAGCCAAGCTAGCGATCGCCGCAGCCGGCATTCCGCCCCGAGAAATCCAGCTGCTCAACGGTTCCGGACTCGGACAGGAGAACCGCATTTCCCCCAGAGCCGCCTGCGCCTTATTTGTGGCCATTCAGCGCTACTTGCAACCCTATGGACTGACGATCGCCGACCTGTTTCCCATCTCAGGGCGCGATGTCGGCACCCTGGAAGACCGGCACATGCCCAAAGCCTCTGTGGTCAAAACCGGCACCCTCTCCGATGTCAGCGCCCTAGCCGGCGTCCTGCCCACCCGCGACCGAGGCCCAGTCTGGTTTGCGATCATCAACCGGGGCGAAAATATCGAAGGCTTGCGGGCGCAACAAGACATCTTTTTGGAGCGCTTGCAAAAGCAGTGGGGATCTCCGCCCGCCCCAATCCCAGCCATCGCCTCCGGGTCATCCCCCAACAGCGACAGCACCCGCCTGGGTGCCGCCAATCGCAACGAAATCCTCTTCGGCGGCTAGTCACCCTCCTTCCTGAACGGTTTGTAGTTGGGCTGCACGCCCAAAATCTTACTGCCCCCTCCCCTCCTCAGGGACAATCTCCGTCACCACCGGCTTGCCATCGCCCGTCACTGTGACAGTTTGCTGATTCAAATTCCCCACCGCCTTCGGCCCGTTGAGAGTCAGCGGCGGATCGACCTGGCTATACACCACATTGCCTTCCGCGTCAATATCTTGAGTGGAAATATTCCAAGTCATTCGCTCCGCGCTCATCCGGGACTGGTGGCGCTCACCGGCACCCCGGACACTGCCGGTCAGGTAGCATATTTTTTGTTTGATGTCAATCCATCCCTGATTGCCGGTAAAAGTCAGTTGCTCGCTCTCGTGAACCACCGTCACCGGCACCGAGGAGCGAACGGTTTCAGCGTTTAAATCCCAAATCATCGAGTCGCTAGTCACCCGCACGGGAGGGTCGAGCAAATTCACCCGAGCATTTTGTTGCAGAGTAGCGGTTTTGGCTTTCAGGTTGACAACGCCGCGACCGGCAGTTGCCCGGTCTTTCAAAGTTTTGCCCTGATAGCGGTCAATCTGAACCGGCACGTCTGCACTCACCAGTTCCTTGTCCCTCTCCCAGACAACGTGTTCCGTGCGCAACTGGAGTGGCGGGTCAGCCGAAGTGGCCACCACATTGCCGGTTAATTCCATGTGGCGCTGGCGGCTTTTCATCCACCCTTCTTGAGCGGAAGCGGTGACTTGCTTGTGGGTGCCGGTGAGATTTTTGCGGACAATTAAAATATCCTCTTTAGGACGCCACTCGAGTTCATCCCCGCGCAGCACGGCTCCATCTTGGATGTCCGTAGCCACAATATCGTCAAACAAAAACAGCTGCTTGCCATCCTGGTGAACTTCCCCGCGCTTTGCTTTCAGGCGAAACACGAATTTTCCATCTTGGAAGAGTTCGCCGTCAGGATTTTCAACGCGAGCCACTTCCCGATCTTTGGTGTAATTGGCAGCTCTTGCTTTAACTTTCCAGAGCAGCTGGCCGTTGGGGCCAGCCGCTTCCAGAGTGATGTCCTTAAGCGTTAAGCTGCCCGACTCAGGCGGGGACTGAACTTGAGACTGTTGAGCGTTCTGACGAGGCTTATTGCTGCAACCCCCGCTTCCGAAAAGCAGCGCCCCGACAAGGAAAAAGTAAAAAGGCCACTCCCCACGACCTCCCGCCCCCCCAGAGTTTTTCTCTGTTCGGGGGGGAGTTAGGGTCGGGCAAAAGAAAGAATTTTTTTTATTTTTTTCTTTTGACTTTTTACTTTTAACTTTTAAAGCGCTGCTGTTATCGTTCCGACCGGTCATCTATCATGCCAATGCTGGACAGGGGGCGGTAGGTATAGTTGCTGTGACGGGGAGTTTTTTGGATATCTTCTTTGATACTTTCCAGGTCTATATAGCGGTCGGCAACATTGATCAAGCTGTCGCTGGTCATAGAGCGCAAGCTAACCACTTCCACGCGGACGCCGCGATAGCTGACAGCATCCACAGCGTAAGCCAGGTCGCCATCGCCGCTGACCAAAACAGCCGTGTCGTAAGAGCCGACCAGCGCCATCATGTCCACCGCAATTTCCACATCCAAGTTGGCTTTTTTGGAGCCATCTGGCAGCTGCACCAGTTCCTTAGAGATGACGCGGTAGCCGTTGCGGCGCATCCACAGCAAGAATCCCTGCTGTTTTTCATTGCTGGGATCGACGCCGGTGTAGAAGAACGAGCGCAGCAAGCGCGAGCCGGCGGTCAGCCGGCACAGCAATTTGGTGTAGTCGATTTCAATCCCCAGCTGCAAAGCAGCGTAGAACAAATTGGAGCCGTCAATAAAAATGGCCACTCGACCGCGATTTTCCAAAACTTGTTCTGGGGTGAATAGTTCGTTGTTTTCTGGATGAGCCAACATAGTTGTTATGCCTCTGGTTTTTTATGAAAAATTTGATACGGCCTTTCCTAACTTTTAGCATTTATTAAGCACTGCCTGCAGGGTAGGAACCTGATGCCTGAAACACCGGCATTGTTGCTGCCGGTGTTCCGGGCTAGCGTGAGGGCGAAACCGGTTCGGCGGATTGCAAGCGCTGAAACACGGGCTTAGCTTCGCCTAAGGGCTGGGAAGCGGGCAGGGTTCCCCAGCGGGAGTGAGTGGAAAAGGGAGCGGCTGCAGCAATGGCAGCCCGGTCGTTAAAGTCGATATACCGGGCTGGGGAGTCGGGGGCGAAGGGCTGCGCCTCCAAGGGGGGAAGGGCGCTGACGCCTTCTGCTGAAGGACTGGTGTCAGTGCTCAGTGCCAGAGGGGGTGTCTTGATTTTTGCCGCTGGGGAGTTGCCGCCGAAAAACTCTTGTTTGAGGGATTGCAAATTCCCAAACAGGGCTTGGCGACCGGCGGCAAACAGTGCGTAGCGGTATATAAACCAGATCGTATATCCTATCCCAATCGCTTCCAAAGTGGGGGATACCACGGGAATGCGATCGGTCCTCCTAGCTAATTCCACAAGCGCATTGCCCGCAAAAATTGCCAGCAGCAGCAGCAGCACTGCTATCAGCAGCCCTTTGGTTTCTGCCAGAGCGTCTGCCAGATAGGCCGGCGCTTCAGCGAAAGGGCGGAGAACCTTCGACCACCGCTGCCCCTGTGCGGGTGAGGCGGCTTCAAATGCCGGCGCTGCTGTAGGTGCGGCGGCTTCCGGGAGGGCGGAGGGTGCCGGTTCTTTGAGGGCCACCAAATCCAAGTGGCCAGCTGCCGCCCGCTGCCCGGTCTGCGGGGTGAGTTCAGGCAGCGGCTGGAGCTTAAAGCCCAACTGCCGGTAAATCTCAGTGCTGATATTGGGAATAATCGGCGACAGCAGATAGGCGGCGAGGCGAACCGACTCCAAAACGCTGTAGAGGACTTCCGAGACTTCTCGCTGCTGCCCTTGTTTGTGCAGCGTCCAGGGTGCTCGGTCGTCAATATATTTATTGCAGGCTCTCACCAGGGCTAAAATTGCTTCGCACCCAGAGCTGAAGGCCAGGGATTCGTAAGCCCGAGCCACTTCCTCCCCTAAAGTCAGCCCTCTTGCCTTCAGCGGGTTGTCGCTGGGAATATCAGCACCGGCCACACCCGGTACGCAGCCACTGGCATACTTGCGGGCCATTCCCAGGGTGCGGTTGAGCAAATTGCCCAGGTCATTGGCCAAGTCGGCGTTGAGGATATTGACAAACCGGGTTTCGTTGAAATCTCCGTCCTTGCCAAATTCGATTTCCTTGAGGAAATAGTAGCGCACTGCGTCGGAGCTATACCGGCTGACCAAATCGGCGGGATCTATAACATTGCCCAGAGTTTTACTTATTTTTTGGCCATCTTTGGTTAAAAAGCCGTGCCCAAACACCTTCTCGGGCAGGGGCACACCTGCTGACATTAACATCGCTGGCCAGTAAACGGCATGGAAGCGCAAAATATCTTTACCGATCAGGTGCAGGTTTATCGGCCACCATGTGGCCAGAGCCTGGGACAGCGTTGGCTCCTGATCCGGTTCCAGCAGCGCCGTCACATACCCCAGCAGGGCGTCAAACCACACATACAGGGTGTGTTTCGGATCTGCTGGCACAGGGAAGCCCCACTCGAGGTTGACCCGGGAGATGGAAAAGTCCTGCAATCCCTGCGCCACAAAGCTTAGCACTTCATTGCGCCGGCTTTCCGGTGCGATAAAATCGGGACGCTCCTGGTAGAGGGCTTCCAGCCGGCTTTGATACTTAGAAAGGCGGAAGAAATAGTTTTGCTCGTCCCGCCACTCCGCTTCCTTATTGGGGTGCAGGGGGCAGCGGTGTCCATCCAGCAGGTCGCGCTCCTCTTTGAATTCTTCGCAGGAGACGCAGTACCAGCCTTGCTGCCGGCCCGAGTAGATGTCTCCAGAGTCCCAGACGCGCTGGAAAAATTCAAGGACTATCGATTGGTGGCGAGGGGAGGTGGTGCGGATGAACCGGTCGTACTGGATGTCGAGTTGGTGCCAAAGTTTGTCAAAGGCGGCTGCTATCGTGTCGCAGTGCTCTTGGGGCGTCAGGCCAGCGGACTGGGCGGCCCGCTGAATTTTCAGGCCGTGTTCATCGGTGCCCGTAATCAGCAGCACCGGCTTGCCCCGCAGGCGCTCAAACCGCGCCACCACATCGGCGGCGATCGTGGTGTAGGCGCTGCCTATGTGCGGCACGTCGTTTACATAGTACACGGGAGTTGTCAGAGCAAATGTGTTTTTACTTTTATTGGTAGAGGTCATAAGTTACTGCCAGAAAACTTCCCCTATTGCCGACTTTCGCTCATCCATGAGGGGCTTCAAGCTTTTATTTTACTGCTGATGCGTGCCTGTCCGGGCTGCCCTTTGCGACTGCCGCTGCCAGCAGCAGCGCACGCGCTTGCGCCCCGACAAATTTTTTCTTTTTTTACCACAGTTCAAGGCTTTCGCTCACAATTTCAAGAATTCTTAAAATCTATTCAAGTTATGGCTCCAGGCAATAGATGGCCACGGCGAGCGGCACGGTTTGTTAAAGAAACCAGGTTTTTTGATGGGGAATTGATGGCGCTGCATTCAACGGCTTTCTATATTTCGCCAAATCGAGTCCACGAAAGGCCGGGAGACTGTACAATGTAGGAATTCTCCTCTAGCTGCGGCTCTCGCGTAGGAGCGAGCGCAACAAGCCCGGGGGGCTCTCGGCTTGGGCGTTGCGGCTGTGCGGGCGCGTCCGCAGGTAGGGGTTGGATTCAGCACCGGCCATCAACGCCCCACAGCCACCGAGTTCCAGCGCCACCGTGCCGGGCCTGCGGGAAAGCCCGGCGAGCATCTTTCAACGCCACACATCCGCGCCCATTCGCTGGAGAAAGCTTTTGGGATTCTCCTGAAAGCTTTGCGGAATAACGCCTCTATCACTTTTGCAGGTGTTGCGTGCTATCTGTGCACTGTCCGCGCTTTGGCCGGAATAAGTCGGAAAATGTATCAGCAACGGTGTTCATCCCAGGCTTAGATTCTGCCTGAGCAGCTATGTCTTTAAATGGCCCACTACAAATTTCGCGCTCGCTCCTGGCTGCTATGGGAACGCGCATGTTTGTCTGCCACGAGGACCGGATTCCCACTGGCTGTGCTTGTCTGGTGGTGAGCAATCACCGCAGCTTTATGGATGCGCCGCTGCTGATGGCAGCAGTCGGGCAACCCATTCGCTTTGCTTGCCATCATTATATGGGTCAGGTGCCGGTGCTGCGCGAGATTGTCTCCCAGATGGGTGCTTTCCCCCTGGAAGCGCCGGCCCACCGGCAGCAGCATTTTTTCCTGCAGGCGACGCAGCTGCTCGCCGCCAGACAGTGGGTGGGGGTTTTCCCAGAAGGCGGACAGCCAATGCTGCAGCCAACTCAGCCCAGACAAGTGGGCGAGTTTCATCGCGGCTTCGCCCATCTGGCCCTGCGTGCGCCGGTGCGGGATCTGGCTGTGCTGCCGGTGGCGATCTCCTCCAGTGAAGAGGTGATCCTCCCCCTAATGCCGGTGCGCTTGTTGAGTCTGTTTGACCCGGAAGAACCCCTGTTTAAACGAGAAGGCTGGCACCCTGTGGTAATTTATAAACGTGTCACCCTCCTGATTGGCCGCCCCTATTGGATTGCCCCCTGCCACCGGCAAGCCTATCAGGGCAAACAGGCAAAAACGCTTGTCAATCAGTTGCTCGGTCACACTCATGCCGAAATTGCCTGGTTGCTGCGCTTTGGCTGTTGCTGACAGTTGACGGCGGCGCAAGATTCTCCCCATCCCCCAAACGCTGATAGATTTGAAGTCCCATTCCCACCATGCCAGCAGTGAATAGCGATTTTCGTTTTTTGAGGCCCAACCCCCCAAAACCACACTTGCCGCTGTTTGTGTTTCTGCCTGGAATGGATGGCACCGGCGAGCTGCTGCGCTGTCAGATTAACTCTGGTTTGGGCCGAGCCTTTGATATCCGCTGTCTGGCCATCCCTAATGACGACCTCAGCGGCTGGGATGCCCTCGCGGAAAGGGTAATTCAGCTGATCCGAGCGGAATTGAAAGCAGGACGCCACAAGCGTCCTGTTTATTTGTGCGGGGAGTCTTTTGGGGGGTGCTTGTCCCTGTTGGTGGCCCTGCGCTCCCACAAGCTGGTTGACCGGCTGATTTTGGTCAATCCGGCGTCTTCTTTTAACCGGCAACCTTTGCTACCCTGGGGGTCGCAGTTTGTCAGCTGGTTTCCTGCTATGATTTATCCTGTCTCGACTGTCGGACTGCTGCCTTTTCTGGCCTCTTTGGGACGCCTGGCGCGCCGCGAGCGCCAAGATTTGCTTCGGGCCATGCAGTCGCTGCCCCAGGCAACCACCAGCTGGCGGCTGTCCCTGCTCAGGGAGTTTAAGCTAGCGGAGGCCCACTGGCGCACTCTCAGTCAGCCGGTGCTGGCAATTGCCGGTGGCGCAGACCGGCTGCTGCCTTCTGTCGAAGAAGCGCAACGTTTGGCAAACTGCTTGCCAAATGCTAAGATAGTCTTGCTGCCCGACAGCGGGCACGCCTGCTTGCTCGAAAGGGATGTGGATCTTTACCAGATTCTGGAAAGTGAAAATTTTATCGCACACCCCCTTGTCAAATCGCCGGCAGAATATGCTAGACTAAATATCAGTGTGGGTCACTAGCTCAACGGCAGAGCTTCGGACTCTTAATCCGCAGGTTCAGGGTTCGAATCCCTGGTGACCCATTTCCCCAATCCCGCACTCCACTTGGATTCCAGCAATTATTAAGAATTGGCGTCCCTGGGCGAGTGCGGAGTGGGAAGCGCCCTGTTAAGCTAGGACGGGTTTTCTGGCGAGATCAAAGCCAAAGCGCGATTCAAGATGTCTTCTCGGCTGACCAGAGTTTCCAGTGTCGCCGCATCGTAGCGCCCGCCTTCTACTTGCTCAGCAGCAGCATTAATTGCGTCCAGGTAGACTTCTTCTAGAGCTAGGCGTAACTCTTCTAAGTTTAGGTAATAACCCCCGGCTTTGCGGCGCTTATTCTTTCTCTGAATTTGCGAAGCTGAGTTCCGAATCGACAAATCCCACGAGCGAGTTGTGCGATTTTCGACTTGCTGCTTAATCAGGTGCAGCAGGAGAATCACGGCATAGCTGCCTACATTACTAATTTTGTCGTCGCGGCTCATTTCTTCGAGTTCTTCAACGATAACCAGCGCCCCAGAGATATCACCTTTGAGCAGCAAGTCTTTGAGTGTGAATAATTCTTCCATAATCAATGACTCAATATTGGGATTGGGCTAATGTCTATTCTAGCTGAAGTTGCAGCTATCGTCTCCCCACCGGCACGGCACGACTGCAAGAGAGTGCGCGAATATAGAGCGGTTTTCAGTTGGATGAAGTATGGTTCAGAAACCCGGTTTCTAAAAGAAACCGGGTTTCTCAGTTAAGAAACCGGGTTTCTTGTTGCCCCATGCCCCATGCCCAATTTTTTGGCGCTATTGCTGCGGGGTTTGTTCCAATCGCAGACAGTGCACTCGTCCTGAGGCTTCACCGGCAACCACTGTCACCCCATCCGGCGCAACCGCACAGCACCACAAGGCATCTGCGCCGGTGAAACTGGCAATCACCTCCGCACTTTCCAAATCCCACACCTTGAGAGTGCTGTCTTCTGAAGCCGAAATCACCCGCTTTCCATCCGGTGCAATCGCCACTCCTCGCACCCTGCCGGTATGACCAACGAGTGTGAAAAGTTTCTGGCGGTTTTCCAAATCCCAGACTTTGAGAGTTTGGTCGGACGAACCGGAAATCACCCGCTTTCCATCAGGGGTGACTGCGACGGCGCGTACTGTGCCGGTGTGCCCAAAAAAGGTGAAAAGTTGCTCTCCGGTTTCCAAATCCCAGACTTTAAGCGTTTGGTCAACTGAAGCTGAAATCGCCAGCTTGCTATCAGGGGTGACAGCTACCGCCTGTACCGAGTTTGTGTGACCCTTTAGGGTAAAAAGTTCTTTTCCTGTTGGCAAATCCCAGACTTTAAGCGTTTCGTCTAGCGAGGCTGAAACCGCCCGCTTGCCATCAGGTGTGACTGCTACAGAACGCACCCATCCGCAATGACCGGCAAGGGTATTTAGTTCCTTTCCAGTTTGCAAATCCCAGACTTTAAGCGTGCAGTCTCTCGCCCCAGAAATCGCCCGCTTTCCATCAGGGGTGACTGCTACAGCTTGCACCTCGCCGGTGTGACCTTTGAGGCTGAAAAGTTGCCGCCCTGTTTCCAGACTGGATACTTTGAGCGTTTTGTCAAATGCCCCAGAAACCACCCGCTTGCCATCTGGTGTCACCGCCACGCCCAGCACTTTGTCAGTGTGACTCGTGAGCGTGATAAAATTATTTTCAGTGTTTAAATACCAAACTTTGAGAGTTTGGTCAGAAGCCACAGAAATTAGCCGCTTGCCATCTGGGGTGAGCGCCACCGCTCGCACCGTGCCGGTGTGACCGGTGAAGGTGAAAAGTTTCTTGCCTGTTTCCAGATTCCAGACTTTCAGACTGCGGTCGTCTGAAGCAGAAATCAGCAGTTTGCCATCTGGCGTAACCGCTAGAGAGCGTACTGTGTCGCTATGCCCTTTTAGGGTAAAAAGTGGCTTGAATGCTTTGAGATCCCAGACTTTTAGAGTGCCGTCAGCTGAACCGGAAATCGCCCGCAAGCCATCTGGGGTGAGGGCAACTGTTCGCACGGTGTCGGGATGGCCAGTCAGGGTGTTGAGTTGCTTTCCTGTTTCCAGATCCCACACTTTCAGGGTGTGGTCAAATGAACCGGAAATCAGCCGCTTGCCATCTGGGGTGACTGCCAAAGCGCGTACTGGCCCAATATGACCTGCAAGGGTTTTTAGTTCCGCACCGGTTTCCAGATTCCAGATTTTTATGGTGCTGTCAGAGGAACCAGAAATCACCCGCTTGCTGTCTGGAGTAACTGCTACGGCTCGCACCCAGTCGGTATGCCCTTTGAGGGTGTTTAGCTCTTCTCCCGTTTGCAAATTCCAGACTTTGAGAGTGCCGTCATCTGAACCGGAAATCACCCGCGTGCCATCGGGGGTGACGGCGATCGCTCTCACCCAGTCGGTATGACCTTTTAGGGTGTTGAGTTCCTGGCCGGTTTCCAGATGCCAAATTTTGAGAGTTTTGTCATCTGAACCGGAAATCACCCGTGTCCCGTCCGGAGTGCGTGCCACAGCAGTGACTCCGCCGGTATGACCTGTGAGAGTGTTTATTAAGGTTGCGCCGGCTTCTGTTAAGATAGCTGTTAACGGGCGCAACAAGCGGGTTGTCTTCTGCTCTGAGTTTTCTAGCAGCATTGCCTGAACCTCCCACTATGTTTAGTTTATGGGGAGCGAGGGAAACGCCTCCCCGCTGTATCGGGGGAAGATTGCCCTTTTGGGCAATCTTCCCGATATATTTATTTTAAATTATAGCATTTAATTTGGGAGAATTTTGCAAGGTTTCTTAATATTTAGTTCTGCTGATAGGTCAGTCAAGCTGAGCGATATTCTGTTTTGTGGGGCGGGGTGTGGGGAGCGGCAATAAACCTGTCCCCCCTGGACACCGAACGCAGCCCTACGCCTTTCCGCGTTCTCAGGCTCCGCCTGGGAACGCCCCTTTGGAGGTTCTGCCTGCTTTCGACCACATGCAGATTCAACGCCTCACAGCTTAGTAAACCTGTCCCCCCTGGACAGGCGAGACGCCTGTCCTACGTCTTGAGGTGGTTTGGAGAGGGGAGAGGACAGGCGCTCCGGTCCCACTCCCAGTGGTTTGCACCGGCAACAGGTCGGAGGGAACACCTGTGCCACGCCTTTAGGGGGAAAGCCGGTGGTACGGATTGCCGCACATTCCGATTCCTAAACTGTGACATTAGATATTCTGAACGGAATTAACGCCTGAAAACTAGACACAGCGAACCTTTTAGTTCAAACTTAACGAGTGGGGGCATTGCGGGGGCGCAATCAATAACGCTGATTATTTGAGGGGATTGTCAACAAGTGCTGAAACTTGACAGGGGCTGGCGAGCGGGCTTCTCTCGCGCCGCCGGCTGCTGAAAGGCTTACTCCGCAAGTGTTTCAGCCGCTATCAACCTCAAACTTGCCCTAGCTGTGCCAGAGTAGTGTGCCAATTCTGCCCGGAGGGGGATTTGCTGATATCTTCATATTTTGTTACAAAAGAACAAGAACTTCTGGGAACGAGAAACCGCATGTTTGGGAATCTCACCGGCTCAACAGCCCCCTCTGGCTCAGATTGGGGTGAGCGCATGCTCAACACTGTCGCCAGCCAATCCATCCGCCACCTGTTTTCGCAGTGTGACGACGTGGAGGTGGTTATCCGCTGCAATCCGAGCAGCAAACTCTTGCAAGGCAGCATCGACAGCTTCAAAATGAACGGTCGGGGACTCGTCATTCGCCGGGATTTTCCGGTAGAAAAGATGTCGTTTGAAACCGATGCCGTCGCTCTTGACTTTAGTTCAATTCTCAGCGGCAAAATTCGTCTCAAGCAACCCACTCAAGCTGTTGCTGAAGTCATCCTCTGTGAAGATGGCATCAACCAGTCTTTCAAAGCGGAACTCGTTACTAAGCGCCTGCGCAATCTTGACATGCCGGCACTGACGGAACTCACCGGCGGCGCACCGGTTTCCTTTCCGGAGGTACAAGTGCAGCTGCTCCCGCAAAACCGCCTGCGCATCTCAGCGAAAGCGGAATTGCCCAATAATAGTATAGTGCCAATATGTCTGACAGTTACGCTCGCTATTGAGCGCCGGCGCAGGATTTTGTTTAAAGATCCGCAATTTGAAGCCGATGCCGTACCGGAATCCCTGCGGGAAACCTCAAGAACCCTAGCCGCCGCACTGGCGCAGATTTTAGATAATATGGTGGATCTAGACCGTTTCGATCTCGATGGCGTGATGATGCGGTTGAATCGCTTGGAAACCCAAGGGAAAAAACTGATTTTCAGCGGCTACGCTCAAATCGATCACTTCCCGCGCAATCCCTAACAGGTATGGAGGCGGAGCCCCCACAGTCTAGTTCCCAGGCAGAACCTGGGAACTAGGGAGAATTTGAGTTATATAGCGGTTCTACTGAGAAACCCGGTTTCTTAAAGAAACCGGGTTTCTGGGCAAATACGTACATCAAACTGAGAACCGCTATATAAGTGGTAAAATGGCGGTACAATCATCCTTTTGTGAGGCAACCGGCAGCAAACCAGATGAATTCCTTGGCACCAAATCGGCTGGGCGAACTGGCGAAACTCTTTCTCAAACTGGGCGCGATTGGCTTTGGCGGGCCGGCGGCGCACATTGCTATGATGGAGGATGAAGTTGTCCGCCGGCGCGGGTGGCTGACACGAGAGCAATTCCTGGATTTGGTGGGCGCAACGAACCTGATTCCAGGGCCAAATTCAACAGAAATGGCTATCCATGTCGGGTACATGCACGCCGGCTGGCTGGGGCTAATCGCTGCGGGGGTTTGTTTTATCCTGCCGGCTGTTTTGATTACGGCTGCTTTTGCCTGGGTTTATGTCGCCGCCGGCTCTCTCCCCCAAGTTTCCCCTCTATTATATGGCATTAAACCGGCTGTTCTGGCAGTTATTTTCGGCGCTGTCTGGCGGCTGGGAAAAACGGCTGTCAAAAACCGCAAACTCCTGGCGGTGGCGGTGGGAGTGGCGGCGGCTGTGCTGGTGGGTATCAATGAAATTGCGGCGCTTTTGCTGGGGGGTTTGCTGGGAATGCTTTGGCTGCGTGCCGGTGATAAAAATAATTTGCCGCCGGCTCAAAATGCTGCTATAATTATAGCAGGAGTTTTTTCCGGCGGGGCGGCAACCGGCACTCCTCTGGGGGCAAGTCTTGCGGTTACTCCGCCTTTGTGGCAGTTGGGGCTTGTTTTCCTGAAGGTGGGTAGCGTGCTGTTTGGCAGCGGTTATGTGCTGGTGGCGTTTTTGCAGGGAGAGCTGGTTAACCGCTATCACTGGCTCAGCCAGCAGCAATTGCTGGATGCAATTGCGATCGGACAGTTCACTCCTGGGCCGGTGCTGTCGGCGGCGACGTTTATCGGGTATGTGATTGCCGGTTGGGCGGGGGCAATTGTGGCGACGGTGGGGATTTTCCTGCCTTCGTTTTTGTTTGTTGCGGCGCTGAATCCTTTGATCCCGCGCTTGCGGGCGAGCCGGTGGGCGTCGGCTTTTTTGGATGCGGTTAATGTCAGTTCTGTGGCGCTGATGGCGGCGGTCACTGTGAAATTAGCTGGGGCGACGCTGACAGATTGGCGGGCGGTTTTGATTGCTGCGGTTGCTGGTTTTGTGGCGATTCGCTTCCGCGTTAATGCCGCGTGGCTGGTTTTGGGCGGGGCAATTGCAGGTGGTATTTTTGGGTTATTTTAACTGTTTAGAAACCGGGTTTCTTGTAGCCGTGTGCTATTACATATCAATTGAGCAAAAGAAACCCGGTTTCTTATCCCTCCGCCCCAGACTTGGCATTTGCGAGCAGACTGTAGCGCTCAACCGCGGAACCCACCGGCACTGTGGTTAAGAAACCCGGTTTCTTTAAGAAACCGGGTTTCTGTAGCGTCGCACCGGCATCTGTTTTAACGAGCATAGGTGCCGGTGGAATTTGCCGAAGATTAGCCATGCTTGGGGAATAACGATGTTTTCGTAAAGTTGTTGCAACAGACTCAGCTGTCCTACCGCTGCCAGGTTAGTGATGGGAGAGGTGTTACTTACTATAATCACAGTCTTCCCAGTTTGCGCAGGGTTTGGAGGTCTTCTTGAAACTCTTCAACATCGTAGTGAATGCAAATTCCGCGACTAGCAATTTCGCGCTGAAACTCAATTAAGTTCATTCCTGCTAGGTGAGAAGCTTTGCCGATGCTGATTTTATCTTTTTGAAATAGCAGGATGGCAATTTATAGCATGAATTCGCTTTCTGACATCTCTGCTGCCTGGAGGATGTCATCGGAAATGACTGCGCTCATATTTTTTTAGAACTTTTTTGTGAATTATAGCACTATCTGGGAGGGGGCGGTTGCAAGAGAGCCGGTGTGGGGTGCGTTCCGCCCCAGAGTTGGCATTTGGCCATAGCTTGTAGGGTGGGTTCCGCCCCAGACTTGGCATTTGCGCGCAGACTGTAGCGCTAGGGCGGAACCCACCGGCACTGTGGTTAAGAAACCCGGTTTCTTAAAGAAACCGGGTTTCTTTTGCGTCGCACCGGCATCTGTTTTGACCGGCATAGGTGCCGGTGGGTTGGAACGATGGAGTTCAGAGCTCGGATGATGGAGTTCAGAGCTCGAACGATGGAGTTCAGAGCTCGAACGATGGAGTTCAGAGCTCGAACGATGGAGTTCAGAGCTCGAACGATGGAGTTCAGAGCTCGAACGATGGAGTTCAGAGCTCGAACGATGCAGCTTGTAGGGTGCGTTCCGCGCCGGTGTGGCCCATTTGGGTGTGGGCTAAAGCCCAACTACGAACCTTTTTGGGCTAAAGCCCAACTACGAACCTTTTTGGGCTAAAGCCCAACTACGAACCTTTTTGGGCTAAAGCCCAACTACGAACCTTTTTGGGCTAAAGC
>Ga0114941_100128_pt1 | contig 16436 bp, 17 predicted proteins | sample DevilsHole_FD_89580 | JGI IMG/M metagenome (GOLD analysis project Ga0114941, IMG submission 89580) | Groundwater microbial communities from Devils Hole, Nevada to study Microbial Dark Matter (Phase II) - Devils Hole | ecosystem: Environmental > Aquatic > Deep subsurface > Groundwater | place...
CACCTACAGTGCTATCCCCACTCAGTGATCATGCCTGTTCGCTTTGACACAATCTGGGAGCGCTTCTTAGCGCCGGTCCTCCGGCACCTGACCGGTCACCGACGAGCTGAAGCGCTTCTCTGACAGTATAGACTGGCAGGCAGAAAGCAAGAGGCTTGCGGACCCAAACATAACCTATCCCGATTACTACAGGACTGGGAGCTTCCTCGGCATAGAGGGCGGCTACCTGAATCCGGAGGCAGCGGTTTCCTACGATCCGATCGCCCAGTACGCGCTGCCCCCTTCCGAGACTGCAGTGCGCCAAGCCTTGATTGACGCCGTTCGCTGCCAGCCGCGACGGATTCTGGATTTGGACTGCGGCACCGGCTCGATGACTCTGATGTTAAAACAAGCCTTCCCCGGAGCCGAAGTCATAGGTCTGGACTTATCGCCCTACATGCTGGTGATGGCGGAATATAAAGCCAAGAAAGCAGGGCCCGACATTCAGTGGCGTCACGGCAATGCTGAGCGCACCGGCTTTCCCGACGCCTGCTTTGACCTGGTGGCGGCGTCGTTGCTGTTCCACGAAACCCCGCACCCCGTATCGCAAGCAATCGTCCGCGAAAGCTTTCGGCTGCTCACCACCGGCGGGGAGATAGTGGTGCTCGACGGCAATCAGAAAACCCTGCGCCAGATGGATTGGCTGAATGATATTTTTGAAGAACCGCAGATTAAAGCCTACGCCGCCTGCAGTGTGGGTGCCTGGATGGGAGCGGCTGGATTTGGGGCAGTCCGCACCGAGGACATCTGGTGGGTGCACCAGGTGAGCCACGGCGTCAAACCCATTTCAGCTTCCGATTCACCAGCCTCCGCCGCCCGAGGCGTCTGGCAAACAACCGACACCCCAGCCGGCGGGGATGAACGAAGGTTGGCCCGCTCCGGCGTTCAGCACATTAGCATGACACTCAAAGCTGTACTGTTTGATTTTAACGGCGTCATTATTAATGACGAGCCTATCCACGAGCGGCTGTTGGAGCAGCTGCTGATTGAGGAAAATCTGCGGCCCAAACGAGGGGAGTTCCGGCAATTTTGTCTGGGGCGGAGCGATAGAGCCTGCATCGCCGACTTGCTGGCCATTCGGGGGCGGATTGTCTCGGAAAGCTACCTGGCGGCGCTGATGGTTCGCAAGGCGCAAGCTTATCAGGAGTATTTGCAAACACTTGACCCCTTGCCGGTCTATGCCGGACTGGAAGATTTTATCTTGAAGCTGCGCGGGGCGGGGCTGGCCATCGCCCTGGTTACGGGTGCCCTGCGCTTGGAAGTCGAAGAGGTGCTGCGCCGCGTCGGTCTGGCCCAATACTTTCCTGTGATTGTGGCCGGTGACGACATAACCGCCAGCAAGCCAGAACCAGATGGCTACCTGCTGGCGGTAGATCGCCTCAATCAGTTCTATCCCGAACTCAAACTCCAGTCCCGCGAGTGTCTGGCCATTGAAGACACCCCAGCCGGGATTCAAGCCGCCAAGCGAGCCGGTATGCAGGTGGTTGGGGTGGCCAATACCTATCCGCTGCACATGCTCCAGCGGCAGGCCAACTGGGCCGTGGACTTTCTGGCAGATTTGGAATTGGAGCGGGTGCGGAAAATTTTTGACAAGCAGGTGCTCACAAAATCCGTCGGAGAGTGTTAATATATTTCTTGGCAGTCAGAGAGCGGCGGACTTTGGTCCCGGACAAGTGACCATCGCCCTGGCCGCAGACAACTTCGGGGAATTAGCTCAGTTGGTAGAGCGCTGCGATCGCACCGCAGAGGTCAGGGATTCGAGTTCCCTATTCTCCATTGGGTTTGAGGTTGCAATTGGTAGAAATCAGGTAGAATTCTACCAATTGCCAAAGAACGTATGGCCATTGGTTAGAGGTTTGTCTCCAGTGGTCAGTGACACGGCCAGCCAGTAAAACTTCGCTTGGTTCTGGTTCAGGCCACACAGGTTTAGGTTTCTTTCACTTTTACTGCCATCTTGGGGCATGATTGGTGGCCCAAGTGGCGTATCGGATTCTCTGAGGCAAGCACCTCTGGCTGTGAAGTAGCTGTGCCGGCAGTCGGGGCGGGAAACTTCCAGCCGGTGTGCTTTTTGGGGTTTTTTGAGCGCTCAGGGGTGCTTGCAATTTGCTATAATGTAGGTGCGGTAAGGGTTTGAGAGGAGGGTATTGCTGTGAGGCGGGGGTTTTGAAGAGATTTTGCTGTCCTGGTTGCTTTTGCAGGAGAGGTGGTTGTATAATGACGTACAAGCTCTTTTGGGGCAAGGGTTTCAGGTGCCGGCCTGTCCCAACCTTTGATGCCGTAAGGCGTTGAGCACTCGGCTGTAGGGTGTAGAAAGATGGCGGGGGATTTCTGTCCCAACCTTTGATGCCGTAAGGCGTTGAGCACCGCATGCACATTGACAGAGGCAAGCAATATGCGTATAATCTGTCCCAACCTTTGATGCCGTAAGGCGTTGAGCACATACTTTCTTGGGATGGCGCGAAATCTCAAGACTTCTGTCCCAACCTTTGATGCCGTAAGGCGTTGAGCACGGTGTAAGCGGGAGGGATTGCGTTGGCGACTGCCTCTGTCCCAACCTTTGATGCCGTAAGGCGTTGAGCACAGTCCCCGCAGCCAGTTCCTGTGCGTTGCGCCATTTCTCTGTCCCAACCTTTGATGCCGTAAGGCGTTGAGCACTGAGAACCTGCCCCCAGCCTGAATCTCTCCAGCCCTGTCCCAACCTTTGATGCCGTAAGGCGTTGAGCACTGATTGTCTGGCTGTGGGCTCGTGCTTGCGATGATTCTGTCCCAACCTTTGATGCCGTAAGGCGTTGAGCACAGTAACAAGACTGCCACACAAAATCTGCTTGCCGACTCTGTCCCAACCTTTGATGCCGTAAGGCGTTGAGCACATTGGTGAGCGACGTGCAGTTCGCGTAGGTTCCGACTGTCCCAACCTTTGATGCCGTAAGGCGTTGAGCACTCAGCCATTTGGGCCAACTCAGCCGGGGATAGCCGCTGTCCCAACCTTTGATGCCGTAAGGCGTTGAGCACTTACCCAAGCGGATAACGACGGGATTATTGAGATTCTCTGTCCCAACCTTTGATGCCGTAAGGCGTTGAGCACTTCCAGTGCCTCCAAGAGAGTCTGTATTGCCCCCAACTGTCCCAACCTTTGATGCCGTAAGGCGTTGAGCACCTCCGGTTGCTCTGCTAGAACGTCCCAAATTCCTTCCTCTGTCCCAACCTTTGATGCCGTAAGGCGTTGAGCACTTTATTAAAAAAAAGAGCGATTTCAAATGCCCGCCTCTGTCCCAACCTTTGATGCCGTAAGGCGTTGAGCACCGGCTCCATTCGATGATCAACCCGGCGGGCAAATTACTCCTGTCCCAACCTTTGATGCCGTAAGGCGTTGAGCACAGAACGGAATGGCGGAAGTATAATCGAATTTATCAAGCTGTCCCAACCTTTGATGCCGTAAGGCGTTGAGCACCAGTCAGCCCTTGTGCGAGCAGCAACAATTTTACCCCTGTCCCAACCTTTGATGCCTTTTGGCGTTGAGCACGCACCGGCACCGCCGCAAAACCTGGCTGCCCTATTGCTGTCCCAACCTTTGATGCCGTAAGGCGTTGAGCACGGGTAAAAATATTGATCTGACCAGATAGATCCATCTGTCCCAACCTTTGATGCCGTAAGGCGTTGAGCACTTTTGGAAGTACTAGGAAGTTGGATCGCGCGAATTCTGTCCCAACCTTTGATGCCGTAAGGCGTTGAGCACTCTAACCCCAGCAGGAATTTCTTGCTGTCAGGAACTGTCCCAACCTTTGATGCCGTAAGGCGTTGAGCACGGTCCAGAATCGAAATATTCAGCTTCAGGTTTGGAGCTCTGTCCCAACCTTTGATGCCGTAAGGCGTTGAGCACGACACTGAACTTATCCAGTGGTCACGGATCGTTAATTTTCTGTCCCAACCTTTGATGCCGTAAGGCGTTGAGCACTGGAACAGCGCAAAGTCGTAGTCAAAAATATTTTCCCTGTCCCAACCTTTGATGCCGTAAGGCGTTGAGCACACAAGTGTGAATAGCATGTCGGATAGCACCCTGGTTTCTGTCCCAACCTTTGATGCCGTAAGGCGTTGAGCACCCAAGACTGCCGTCGGGCCGTTCTCGGTGCCGCCACTGTCCCAACCTTTGATGCCGTAAGGCGTTGAGCACGGCCTTCTGACCACTGCCCGACCTCCGTCTGCTCTGCTGTCCCAACCTTTGATGCCGTAAGGCGTTGAGCACCTAGCCCTGGACAAAATGCTTGGCAGCGTTAGCGAGACTGTCCCAACCTTTGATGCCTTTTGGCGTTGAGCACTTTTGGAGAGGGGGCTCAATCAAGAACTCCCCCCGCCTGTCCCAACCTTTGATGCCTTTTGGCGTTGAGCACGAAAAGGGAAGTCCTCAGACAAGGAAGACAGCCTGCTGTCCCAACCTTTGATGCCTTTTGGCGTTGAGCACGCAACAGCTCACCGGCATGCCGGCGCGGACTCTGCTGTCCCAACCTTTGATGCCTTTTGGCGTTGAGCACAAGCGGTTAATCGGTTTTCGCAAATAGCGGGCTACCTGTCCCAACCTTTGATGCCTTTTGGCGTTGAGCACTTGCACAAATCGCTCGCTCAATCGCGCGAGCCATTGCTGTCCCAACCTTTGATGCCTTTTGGCGTTGAGCACGCCATTTATTACCTTACTAGGAGTTACTGGTAGTCACTGTCCCAACCTTTGATGCCTTTTGGCGTTGAGCACCGTTGACAAATGGAGCAAAATTCACTTTAAGCTCCTGTCCCAACCTTTGATGCCTTTTGGCGTTGAGCACAGGACATCTTAAGTCTTTGCGAACTTTTTCAACTCTGTCCCAACCTTTGATGCCTTTTGGCGTTGAGCACCTGGTTTATGCCTGGCGCGGCCGGTTTCGAAGTTACTGTCCCAACCTTTGATGCCTTTTGGCGTTGAGCACCAACTGCCGCTCTCAACCCCAGCAGCAATCTGCCTCTGTCCCAACCTTTGATGCCGTAAGGCGTTGAGCACACGAAAAGTCCGCAAGTCAAACTGCACCCCACAAAGCTGTCCCAACCTTTGATGCCTTTTGGCGTTGAGCACTAGCTTCTCGAACTTGCACAGAAATGGACCTAGATCTGTCCCAACCTTTGATGCCTTTTGGCGTTGAGCACTGTTAGCGACAGAAACCTGTCTAAGTTAGAGTAACTGTCCCAACCTTTGATGCCTTTTGGCGTTGAGCACCTTGAGCCTTTTTGTACTGGCGTTACAACGTAAGTACTGTCCCAACCTTTGATGCCGTAAGGCGTTGAGCACAATTACATATTGCAGGAGCAGCTGCAAAGCCCCGGCTGTCCCAACCTTTGATGCCTTTTGGCGTTGAGCACCCTGGGTGGCAAGGAGAGGCTCGGCGGCGAGTGACTCTGTCCCAACCTTTGATGCCGTAAGGCGTTGAGCACTTTCCTAGACTGCCAGAAACCTTCCAGTCCCCTGACTGTCCCAACCTTTGATGCCGTAAGGCGTTGAGCACAAGTTGGACAGCGATCTATAGTCTTCTTTTGCCAACCTGTCCCAACCTTTGATGCCTTTTGGCGTTGAGCACTTTTTTACCGTTCCAGCGGGAATATTTTCCCGCTTGCTGTCCCAACCTTTGATGCCTTTTGGCGTTGAGCACGAGGTGTTATTAAAACTGTTATCCCATTTAAAGTTCTGTCCCAACCTTTGATGCCTTTTGGCGTTGAGCACCGGGTGGAATGGCTTGGCTTAACTCTTTTCGAGTCCTGTCCCAACCTTTGATGCCTTTTGGCGTTGAGCACTGCTTTAGCTCAGCCAGCGCCGCATCGAGCACCTGCTGTCCCAACCTTTGATGCCGTAAGGCGTTGAGCACAAGAAAGAAGAGAAAAAGTGCGCTCGGTGTGAGTGCTGTCCCAACCTTTGATGCCGTAAGGCGTTGAGCACGAATATCTCCTGTAATGGCTCAGCAATTTGTTAAGCTGTCCCAACCTTTGATGCCTTTTGGCGTTGAGCACAGAAGAATTATGAGAATCTGACGGCAGGCGCTTACTCTGTCCCAACCTTTGATGCCGTAAGGCGTTGAGCACACAGGGAGGAAGCAAAAGAGGTGGGCCGAGTTATTTCTGTCCCAACCTTTGATGCCGTAAGGCGTTGAGCACCCTTAAATTCCATTGTTTTTGCGTTTTGGCAAAAATTTCTGTCCCAACCTTTGATGCCTTTTGGCGTTGAGCACTTGTCGTCTCACCCCACTGGACACGGAATCTGGCCTGTCCCAACCTTTGATGCCTTTTGGCGTTGAGCACCAGGGGGGCCTGTTAAGTTTACCGGCCACTTGGCAGGCTGTCCCAACCTTTGATGCCTTTTGGCGTTGAGCACTAAGCGAGAGCCAGGTCAGGGAGGCTCTGTGCCTGCTGTCCCAACCTTTGATGCCTTTTGGCGTTGAGCACGGTACAGAGACCTTCTATATTGGCTCTGTGAGCCGTCTGTCCCAACCTTTGATGCCTTTTGGCGTTGAGCACACGCCTGAACCCAGCAAGAATTCCACTGGCGAAACCTGTCCCAACCTTTGATGCCTTTTGGCGTTGAGCACTACTTACCCTAATACGGGGGGGGCTGGTTCGTCAAGGCTGTCCCAACCTTTGATGCCTTTTGGCGTTGAGCACTTATTCCCTTCGGCCCTTTCTCTGGGACAAGGACGACTGTCCCAACCTTTGATGCCTTTTGGCGTTGAGCACAACTGACGTTCGAGACACTCTGGAGCGTTTAAGAGCCCTGTCCCAACCTTTGATGCCTTTTGGCGTTGAGCACGCGTATTTCTACTCACCGGAAGAAGGCCTGCACGCTGTCCCAACCTTTGATGCCTTTTGGCGTTGAGCACCCAAGCGAGTAGGCGCTCTTGTTCCGATCCCCACCCTGCCTGTCCCAACCTTTGATGCCTTTTGGCGTTGAGCACACTTACAGGCATTAAGGTTTAGAGAGTTAATTGGGCTGTCCCAACCTTTGATGCCTTTTGGCGTTGAGCACGGTGGGGACAGAGCAGGCAAAATAGAGGGTTTTGCTGTCCCAACCTTTGATGCCTTTTGGCGTTGAGCACAGTCGTGTAAGAGTTAACAGTGTCAGTACCACCTCTCTGTCCCAACCTTTGATGCCTTTTGGCGTTGAGCACAGTAGATATTCTGGGCTGTGAACTGTATTCCCTGTCCCTGTCCCAACCTTTGATGCCTTTTGGCGTTGAGCACCTTAGATAACCACTCCCCCCGTGCTTCGGTAGGTTCCTGTCCCAACCTTTGATGCCTTTTGGCGTTGAGCACTTATAGCTTGTAAGTCGCTTTTTGAGTTTGGCTTCTGTCCCAACCTTTGATGCCTTTTGGCGTTGAGCACTGTTCCGGCAGGGAGTGCTCCCCCTGCCTTCCCTCCTGTCCCAACCTTTGATGCCTTTTGGCGTTGAGCACCAAATCGGCGGATATGCCATGCCCACAATGACGATTCTGTCCCAACCTTTGATGCCTTTTGGCGTTGAGCACGGAGTGTCGATTCTGACTTCAAGTTCGAGACTTTGCCTGTCCCAACCTTTGATGCCTTTTGGCGTTGAGCACATAGTTCCTTGACAAAAACTTGGGGAACCCTGTCTGTCTGTCCCAACCTTTGATGCCTTTTGGCGTTGAGCACCGGTCAAGGGGAGCCTCCCTTGGCCTTTCTAAAACCTGTCCCAACCTTTGATGCCTTTTGGCGTTGAGCACGGCGGGCAAGGCGGAAGCTTCGCCCCCTAGCCTGTCCCAACCTTTGATGCCTTTTGGCGTTGAGCACCAGTGGAAATCTCCTAGAAAAGAGTTAATCTTTTGGCTGTCCCAACCTTTGATGCCTTTTGGCGTTGAGCACGGCAAAGGTGTTGCGCAACTTTTAACAGAATCAAAGCTGTCCCAACCTTTGATGCCTTTTGGCGTTGAGCACCAACCTGAGCACGGGTTCCTTCACGCCCCAGATGAACTGTCCCAACCTTTGATGCCTTTTGGCGTTGAGCACACTTCTCTCCCAAAAGGTGCGAGGACACTCCCTGGACTGTCCCAACCTTTGATGCCTTTTGGCGTTGAGCACTTTTGCTTCTGTTTTGGGGATGTCGGATTTCATCCTGTCCCAACCTTTGATGCCTTTTGGCGTTGAGCACCGCAACGCGGACAAATTTTTCCGAATCGCTCTGGACTCTGTCCCAACCTTTGATGCCTTTTGGCGTTGAGCACACTTAATGCTGGCATATTTTGTCGCAAGCGGCTGGAGCTGTCCCAACCTTTGATGCCTTTTGGCGTTGAGCACCGAAACTGCTCGACTTCACGAACCGTCCCTTGCCCTGTCCCAACCTTTGATGCCTTTTGGCGTTGAGCACTTGACTTCCGCGACCATGAACACACACGACTTTTCTGTCCCAACCTTTGATGCCTTTTGGCGTTGAGCACTTCCTCCGCAAAGCACCGAATCTTTCCAGTTCTTCTGTCCCAACCTTTGATGCCTTTTGGCGTTGAGCAAGTTGAGCTATTCAGACAGTTTTGTAAGAACCGCGACTGTCCCAACCTTTGATGCCTTTTGGCGTTGAGCACATAAAACAGAAAGGGTGGAAGCGGGGTACGACGCCTGTCCCAACCTTTGATGCCTTTTGGCGTTGAGCACATTAAAGCTGATATGTCCAATATGGGGATTGCTCTCTGTCCCAATCTTTGATGCCTTTTGGCGTTGAGCACAACTATTACAAATCGTGATTTCTCGAGGCGAATACAGCTGTCCCAACCTTTGATGCCTTTTGGCGTTGAGCACAAGCACGGCTAAAATACTAACTCTGTCGATCACCCCTGTCCCAACCTTTGATGCCTTTTGGCGTTGAGCACACGAAACAGGAAGCATTAACCCTGCTGAAAATAGCCTGTCCCAACCTTTGATGCCTTTTGGCGTTGAGCACTGCTTGATGGTTTTGTGCTACCATAATGATATATAATCTGTCCCAACCTTTGATGCCTTTTGGCGTTGAACACTGGCAATTTTTATCGTTATGTAAACGCGGCTGTCGTTGCTGTCCCAACCTTTGATGCCTTTTGGCGTTGAGCACTTTCGGACTGGGAGACGGGAAGGCATCAACCCCGACCTGTCCCAACCTTTGATGCCTTTTGGCGTTGAGCACACCAAACGCTCAAAAAGCTGCGCTGCTACGATGGCACTGTCCCAACCTTTGATGCCTTTTGGCGTTGAGCACGCCATAACTTTACAAGTTTTTGATGCGCTAATAGGTGCTGTCCCAACCTTTGATGCCTTTTGGCGTTGATCACCCAAGAGAAATTTTTCTATTGCCATTCAAGCTAATCCTGTCCCAACCTTTGATGCCTTTTGGCGTTGATCACTGCGTTGCCGTGACTGCCTTAGAGGGGAAAAGGCAGCTGTCCCAACCTTTGATGCCTTTTGGCGTTGATCACCCAAAACAATTGGCCATTGCCGAGGAGAATGGACTTCTGTCCCAACCTTTGATGCCTTTTGGCGTTGAGCACAAGCGGGGAACGTTCGCTATGGATACCGGAATTGTCTGTCCCAACCTTTGATGCCTTTTGGCGTTGAGCACACGCCGGACAAGGGAAGCTCTTGAAGCGCCACAAGCTGTCCCAACCTTTGATGCCTTTTGGCGTTGAGCACGAGAATACCGGACTCGAAACGGTCGCCTCTGCGGTGCCCGACATACCTTTGATGCCTTTTGGCGTTGAGCACTTTTCCATACCCTAAAATAGATCCAAAACACCAACGGCCCGACATACCTTTGATGCCTTTTGGCGTTGAGCACGAACTTGCCCTCTTTGCAATTCGCTCGGATTTTGCCTGGACATACCTTTGATGCCTTTTGGCGTTGAGCACAAGCTCTTGGACATTTATTAGCACCAACCACATCACACCCGACATACCTTTGATGCCTTTTGGCGTTGAGCACTTAGCTTGTTAATTCCTCTGTCAAAGTTGTCATATTCCCGACATACCTTTGATGCCTTTTGGCGTTGAGCACATCAGAACAAAGTCAGCACAGGCATTGGAGACGAAACCCGACATACTTTTGATGCCTTTTGGCGTTGAGCACAAGCTCTTGGACATTTATTAGCACCAACCACATAACACCCGACATACCTTTGATGCCTTTTGGCGTTGAGCACTCTTAACAAGATTTTAGAAAGATGGTTATAATCTATCCCGATATACCTTTGATGCCTTTTGGCGTTGAACACCTTCATGCCTTGGACTGGGAGAAGCGCTGCTAAGGGAAAAAGAGGGCGAAAGATGCGAGGAGACGAGCAGCTTCAATGAATTGCTGTCCGTCTTGGGCTAACCACGAAGCTATAGAAGAGATTTACCAGCAAGCTTCCATCCTGACTGAGGAGACTGGAATCCTCCATGTAGTAGACCACATCATTCCATTAAAGCACAAGTATGTTTGCGGTTTGCATGTCGAGTCGAATCTGCGCATACTGACTGGGTTGGATAATCTCAACAAGTTTAATCATTTTACCCCCTATACAGAGGACTCAGAAGGCAACAGAGTCTACCACCGATGGCAGAGTTACAGGACATGCAGGTGACAATAAACCGGCTTTCTCTTCCAGCGAAACCAAAAAACCCGGTTTCTCTGACCCCCCCTATTGCCTGAGTGCGGCAGGGCGGAAATCTTTGGCCTGTTAATACCGCACTCTACTGTGGTAGGTAATGGGGCGAAAGGGGAGGTTTTATAAATGCTATATGTCGCGTTTGTTTCGGGGTAGAAAATAAATTTTAAATTTTTGTTACAGACTGCGCCCACCTCCACCGGCATGTCGGAGTCGCCCACCGGCGCTCCCCCCTAGAAAGCTGGCCCTGGCCAGAGTAATCTAGGATACAAAAATACAATTCGCTCGTCTTCCAGCATAAAACCGGCATCATCCCTGTCTCTCACCAGAGCCGCCAACACTGATCTCAAAGAATTGTAACAAAAAAACTCGCTCTCTGGGGAGGGCAAGGGGCTGAGAACTTTTACTCAACGGGCTCGGAAGCCCTGAATTCAAGAGCCCGATCGAAAAACCTTTCCCTCACAGTATCGTTAAGTTTTCGTTACCTTAGGCTCACCCTTCAGTCAAGATATCCCTCTTTTTATTAAGCCAGTTGTAAATCTTGTTTCAGATTGTGTTTTCTTACTGCTGATTCCTCCAAATTCAGCTATGGTGGAAAGAGGAAGGAATCATTAAGCAAATCTAAAGGCCGATTTTGGCGGTCTGGCAACTTCTGGCCCGTCTGAACCGGCACCCCACCATACCCTGAAAGGGGAATAACGCTAGGAGGTTTTATGACTCCCTCAATGCTGCGTCAGCTCTGGGTCTTGATTGAAACTACCCAAGCGAACATGCTGTTAAACCTGGATGATGACAGCTTGGAGCAGTGGTTGCTCAAGCAGTTCAACCAAAAGCGCTCGCTCAATCAGGATGAAGCAAGTGTCCTCAATGCTTACATCCGCTCTAAGCTGTCACTGATCCGCGACTTGGCTCAGGAGCGCCAACTGACAGAACTTTTTGGATAAGGCTTTTCTGAGGACTCTCCCTAAGGGTGCGGCTAGCCCCCGTTCCCTCGCAGCGCCAGACATGCCGCCACCGGCACCGGTCCACCCACCGAGCCAGACGGCGCGATTTGCCGTGGCCTTACTGGGGTTCCACTTTTTCCACAGAGGCATCGCCCGCTCCCAAGGTCAGGCTCAGTGGGGTGCGGGAGGGGTGCGCTTTGGCAACTTGCCGGTAGACTTGATAATTGGTCGGCAGGGTGACGGTTTGCCCGTCTTCAAGATAGGTCAGTTGGTACTCCACTGTTTTCCGCAGCTCAGGGGCGCTGGCTTTTTCCAGGGGCTGCTGTAGCCGTTTTTCGATTTCAGCCACTGCGGGGCGCGGCGGCAGCGCTGGCCACCACAAACCCTTGTCGTCTGGGCCCGTGACCGCTCCCTCTGGCTTCTGGCCATTGCGATTCAGCAACGAAGTGGAAGCAAAGCTTTCCACGCGAGGCATTTTCTCGCCGGCGGGGCTGAGCGAGTATTCAACTTGCCAAGTATATTTTACTAGAGCCGTGGCTTCATAACTGTCAGTGGTGACGGTGTTGCAGCCGGTGAGGCCGACTGCTAGATACATCCCAGCTAGAATTGAGACTAGCTGGCCAATTCCTCGGGGGTGAGAATCGCAACGGTTAGCGCTCATTTATCTCTTTCTGCCCAATCAATTTATCTAAACATCGCGCTTCGATCTTTGGCCAAGTGCTTGAATCAGTCGAGCGCCGATAGATGTAGCTCCTATATTTAATGTGAGCCGGTTCCAATGGCAGGCCCTGCCTCCTTTACAGGCGTTACCGGGCGGTGCCGGGAAGGGGACGCTAGAAAAGTATTCAGTCGGAGGTGAGAGTTCGTGCAATTAGCGCCACTATATCCCATTGTGTATCAAATTCTCAAACCGGCCTTTTCCAAGTGCCTGTGGGCGGGCGATCAAAAATCTCCAGCTATGGCGCTCACCTTTGATGATGGCCCGCACCCGCAGCACACTCCCCAACTGCTGGAAGTTTTAGACCGCTACGGGGTGCAGGCCAGTTTCTTTTGGCTGGGCGTCAGCGTTGAGCGATCGCCGGCAGTGGCCAAAGAAGCCTACCGCCGGGGGCACTGGATTGGGCTGCACGGGTGGACGCACCGCTCCTTTCCCTGCCTTGCCGGTGAGGAACTCAAGCAAAGCCTAGAACGAACCCAAGCTGCGATTGCCTGTGCCTGCGAGCTGGACTTAGAATATGTCCGGCAGCAAGTTCGAGACGTGCGACCTCCCAACGGATTCTTTACCCCCCAGACCTTGCGCTGGCTGCAGGAGTGGAACTATCGCCCTGTGATGTGGAGCGTGGTGCCCGAAGACTGGGTGCGCCCGGGGGTGCCGGTGGTGGTGCGGCGAGTGCTGCAGCAAGTGAAACCGGGCTCCCTAATTGTTTTGCACGACGGCTATGTTGGCGGAGAAGACGCAGCCGAGACAGCCGCTGAGCTGATTCCCCAACTGCTCGATCAAGGCTATAAATTTGTCAGCGTCAATCAACTCTGGCAGACGGTTCAGTGCTGATAGAGGTTTTCAGTTCCAGCGAGCCGGCATAAGAAACCCGGAAGAAAGCGTGGCGGGACGCGCCCCTACGCTCACCGGGTTTCTCAGTACCTCACAAAGCACGAAAAACGCTATAAACCGGCGCGGTCGGGGGCGTAAGTCGTGCCATCCGGCAGAATTGCCCCAGTCAAAACCGCCTCGCGCCAGTCAGACGCTTCCATCTGCGCCCCCCGTAGGTTAGCGCCGGTTAAATTCGCTCCCTTTAACAGCGCCCTGTTTAATACAGCCTTCCACAAATAGGCTCCCCGCAGGTCTGCTCTTCTCAGGTCGGCACTAGACAAATTGGCCAAATTCAAGTTAGCATTAGTCAGGTCAGCCTCACTCAGGTCGGTGTCGCTCAGATTAGCCTTAGTCAGGTTAGCCTCACTCAGGTCAGCTTTTCTGAGCGAGGAACCGTTCAAATCTGCGCTCCGCAGATTTGCGGATTTCAGGATGGCAAACCTGAGCTGGCAATCACTCAGGTTGGCGGCGGTGAGGTTGGCACCGCTAAAGTTGGCTCCACTCAGTTTCGCCGTGCTAAAATTAACCCCATCCAGACCGGCACCACTCAGGTTGACCCCGTTCAAGTAAGCCCCGCTCAATTTAATGGCATTGAGCAATGCCCCATCCAGCTGCGCCCCACTCAATCTGGCTCCATTCAGGTTCGCCCAACTCAAATTGGCTTCTGTGAGGTTGGCAGAGCGCAAATTGATGCCGCTGAGATTGGCACCGCAGAGGTTGACGCCGCGCAAATTGGCGCTGGCAAGGTTCACCGCCGTTAGCACAGCTCCACTGATTTTGGCACCGCTGAGATTTGCTCTCACCAGCTGGGTTCCGAGGAGCTTGGCTTTTGTCAGATCGGCGTCAGTCAGAGAAGCTTGCGAGAGCTTGGCATAACTGAGATCGGCTCCGTAAAGGAAGGCTTGATTCAAACAAGCGCCCGTTAGGACAGTTCGTCTCAGGCAAGCAGATCCCAGAGATGCCCGACTCAGATTAATGCCACTCAGATTGGCGTGTTCTAGGTTCGCCCCCATCAGGTTCACCTCACTGAAATTTCTTTCGCCCGCAGCGTAACGCTTCAACAGTTCATCAACATTCATATCACTTAAAGTTCCAATTCTATAAAGCAGTTATTCGCGTAACACCGGCAGGTAATAAAAATAGTTTTCTCAACATCAAGCAAAAATGGTGCTTGATTAGGATTTATTTATTCGTATACAGGCACATATTTTATTTTGTGGGTATGACTAGATTGGAAAAACATAGAATAGAATACAGGCAATTTTGCGAAATAATCCTGCTTGCGCGGAGAATGCTGACTCGTAGCAAGGCGCTACTATTAAAGTCAAGCGAGCAAAATATAGCCATAAATAATCAGGCTATTCCCTGGAACGACAGGCAAATACTGTCCTCCTATATATAGGCGTAGTTACGGCGTCCGCAGGACTTCAATGTCTAATATTATAACCTAAGTTGGTACTGCTATAGGCGCTGACATCACCAGACAGATGTCCTACGTCCGTTCCCAAAGTCGCTAGTGCTATATAATTCTAATCTAGAATAACCCTAGGGGCTACTTAAGTCGGCGGAGCCGAACAAGCAGCGTTCCCAGCTGCCATGCTGGGAACGAGGGGAACCGAGGGTAAAAAAAAGCCGGGAAAAGACAGGCGGGAATGATTGTTGAAAACCTCTCGGTATTCGCGCCAGCCCCAGAGGGACTGGGTGGCAGCCGGTTCTGCAGTCCCCGGGAACAAAACTGCCGGACTGATAAAAAATCGACAGGGCAGACAGCAGACAAACGGTTTCCTGAGGGCGCATCAAGAGATTTAAGATTTGAGATTTGAGATTTTAGAGGGAATAGAATGCTTTCAATCTGAAATCTCAAATCTGAAATACCGAGATATCTGAAGCCTGGGGCTGCTCTTAACCTTACTGTCACCGGTCCTGGGGGCAAAGTTTGAGCCGGTTTAATCGTGGGTTGTCCCATCCGGCATGATTGCCCCCTTGAGGTCGGCATCCCGCAGGTTAACGCGATAAAGATTGGTGTCAATCAGGATAGCATCGCGCAAGTTAGCTCCTGTGAGGTTTGACCAGGTTAGCTTGGCCCGGTGCAGGGTGGCCCCACTCAAGTTGACCTCCCGCAGAGTTGCCCAACTGACGTTGGTTCCCCGCATTTGGGCCTTGCTCAAATTGGCACCGGCCAGGTTGGCCCCACTCAGTTTGGCCTTACTCAAATTGGCTCCTCTCAAGTCGGCCCCAGTGAGAGTGGCCCCATTGAGAATGGCATTGGTGAGGTTCGCCGACTCCAGTACCGCCCCGTTCAAGATGGCAATGGTCAGGTTCACCGACTCTAAGTTGGCCCGACTCAGGTCGGCATCACTTATAGAAGCGCGGCTCAAGTTGGCATCGCTGAGGTTCGCCCAGCGCAGATTGGCTTTAAGAAGTCTTGCTTCACTGCAAATCGCCTCACTCAGATTGGCTTGTTGGAGGTTAGCCTGACTTAAGTTGGCGCGACTCAGGTTAGCCTCACTGAGGTTGGTTTTTTCTAAACTCGCTCGCGTCAGATCCGCCCCAATCAGGTTTATCTCACTCAAGTTGGCCCCACTGAGATCGACCTCTTGCAGAGATGCCTCTCGCAGGTTGGCCCCACACAGCTTGGCTCCCACCAACCGAGCTCCCCGCAGGTTGGCATCCCGCATGTTGGCCCCACTCAGGTCGATTCCTGGCAGGTTGGCTCCCACCAGATTTACATCCCGAAAATCTCTGTCACCAGCAGCGTATCGCTTTAAAAGTTCGTTGGCATCCATGTCATCTGTCTCAATGGGCTATTACAGGTACGCAAGTCTAGTCATGGGCGCTTCTATTTCACAGTCTCAAAGGACATAAAATTTTGGCTTTAATCTTTTGAGTCAGCCCAACTGCCGGCAGCACCCGGACAGCTGATTAAAATTGTCTCAAATTGACCCCACTCTGTTTGAATCAAAAGCAGATCAAAGGGGTATGATTAGTGAGACAGTCAAAAATAGCGGTCAGCGCTCGCCGGTCACAAGGTCAAAAAGTGACTGCTCAAAGGCAAGAACCATTGGGACAGCCACAAGGGCGGACAGATTCGCGCTCGCTCGCTCGAGTGCAAACATCAGAAGACCAGCACCTCGACCGGCAGCAAGCTGTGTCGCGAAAATACTTTCACGGGAAGGAACCAAGATGCCAGAGAATCTCAGAAGCTTTGCCGTTACTCAAGGCGTGCAGCG
>Ga0114941_100131_pt1 | contig 16342 bp, 12 predicted proteins | sample DevilsHole_FD_89580 | JGI IMG/M metagenome (GOLD analysis project Ga0114941, IMG submission 89580) | Groundwater microbial communities from Devils Hole, Nevada to study Microbial Dark Matter (Phase II) - Devils Hole | ecosystem: Environmental > Aquatic > Deep subsurface > Groundwater | place...
CTCTGACTTGAAAATAGTCTTGTAGGGGCTTGCGCCCCCGTGCTCGCCCCGCCAGCTGCGACAATTTTCATTGGTGGCGGTGTGCGCAGTTCCGAAGTGACTGCCTCCTTTCAAGGGAAAAGCAGGTTAAAAGCCTAACAGCTTATGAATTCGGCATATTTAATGGGGTGTCACCGGCAGCTCTGCCCAGCTCACTTCGCAATATATCCTGTTGCTGAGAGTTTTGCAGGAGAATGCCGACATGATTGTTAAATATCTCCATATACCGGAGATCCCTTTCATTGAAACTAGCTTTGAAGCAGTCCGGGGCTGCAGGCCATTTAGATCGGTTATATTCTGGAAAATTGCCCGGTTTGCGCTTGTTGAGCAATTGCGTCACGCCGAGAAGCTCCTGGCCATCAAAACTCAACACCGGCATGCACAGCAAGCTGCAGGTGCGATAGCCGGTTTCCCGGTCGGTTTTTTTGGCATTCTCAGCACCTTCGCACTCGTACAAGTCAAAGGGAATAATAACCGGCTGGCGGGTTTGGGCGACAATGCCTGCGAAGCCAACCCCAATCTCACACCGCAATTCCCCCACTCTGGGGAGTTCCGTCCACAAATCTCCCCGCTCGCGATCGAACAGCCAAAGGGTGCTGCGGTCGGCATTCGTGAGTGTTTTTGCCTCCTCCATCACCCGCTGGAGTATTTCTTTTGGATTACCGCTGCTCTGGCTAACTGAATTTAGCGCTGAAAATAGCGCTTCTGTCGCTCGCTGTCCCTGAATGTTTCGGATTTCTTTATGAAAAGATTGGAACCCTTCCAAAACGGGTATAATTGAGTCAGCGCGACTTGTCAGCCGCTCTTCGTCCGCACAGGTAAATCCCTGAGGGTCAATTTGTTCGGAGAGAGGCGCACCGGCACTCCGGGGGGAGTTTAATTTATTTAGCGCCTCCACAACAGCTACGACATCATCTTGCTGGTTCACTAGGGGAAAGAGTAACAGATTGTAAATAGTGTAGCTGCAAAATTGACCGGCAGCCGCTTGCAGGAGGGAGGGATTATTTTCCCAGCCGCCTGCCGGTACAGCGAGCGACTTTATGGATTTTGACGCGACAATTTCAGCCGCGAACCCTCGATTAGCGGGAAGGGAAATTTCTGTGGGTGCGCTCCCTTCTTCTACCGCAATCAGCGACCAAAGTTCGTCTCCCTTACCATCCAGCAGGAAAATCGCTGTGCGGTCAGCTTCTAATATTTTAGAGACAGAGATAGTCAGGAAATTCAGCATGTTGAAAAGAGCGGTGTACAGCGTTTCATCACTCCGGTCGCCGGCTGCATTAATCAGCATGGCCAGAGTGTTGCGGACAGCTTCCTTGGGCTGTATTTCCGCAAGCCGCTTCAGGTCTTCGTGAGTTTTGGCGTACTGGAGGATAACTCCGACTCGCTCATTGAAAACCTGCATGGATTGCCGGTCGTTTTCGTCAAAGCTAGCTTTGAATTGTTCGGGCGCTTTGGGCCATTCAGCCGGTTTGTAGGTGGGGAAAACTCCCGGTTTCCGTTTGTTGAGCAATTGCGTGACGCCGAGCAACTCGCCTTCGGGATTGAACACCGGCATGCACAGCAAGCTGCAAGTGCGGTAGCCGGTTTTCCTGTCTGTTCCTTTGGCGGTTTCCGAATAGGGATGGTCGTACAAGTCAAAGGGAATAATCAGGGGTTTGCCGGTTTCAGCAACTTTGCCGGCAATGCCGGCATTCCGGGGAATGCGGATTTCGTTCAAGGTGCCGTCCGCCATCGGGATTTTTGTCCACAGTTCGCCCCGATCTTCGTCTAAAAGCCAAAGCGTGCTGCGATCGGCGCTCATCAGTTTTTTGGCAGCATCCATCACCCGCTGGAGGATTTCTTTGGTATCCAAACTGCTCTTGTCAAGAGAGCGGGTGGCTTCTGCGAGCGCCGCCGTCGCCCGAAGTTTCTTGGTGGCTTTGTAAGAGGACTGGCAGATTTCCAGAATCCGCCGAATCGGAGGGACAAATTGAGCCAATCGCTCTTCGTCTTCTTTGGTAAAGCCTTTTCTGTCAATTCTCTGCGAGAGTTTCCCCTGCGGACTGTCAGGCTGTTTCAATTTGTTGAGTAACTGGACAACAGCAACCACCTCTCCGGTTTCCGTCAAGAAAGGGAAAGCCAGCATATTATAGGTGCGGTATTGATATTTTTTGTCGAACTCTTTGACGAGACAAGCTCGCGCATCTTGGTAAACCTTAGCCGGGATATTAATAAGTTTATGAGTGGCGGCGACTTGACCGGCAATCCCCTCTCCGACTCGCAGCTGAATATCTAGGAATTCACCACCTTGATTTTCAGCAACAAGCGACCACAGCTCAGTCTTGCCTTCATTCAGCAAAAAGATAGTGGCGCGATCCGCACCGAGTAAATCTCCCACCTGCAAGGTGATATCCCGCACTACCTCATAAAGAGCTTGGTCGGAAATTTTCCCTTCAGCGACATTGGCGAGCTGAGATACCAACAGTTTGGTTTCTAATTCAGCTAGGGTTTGGAGAAACTCGGAGTCGCGGGGGTGGGGATCGGGCTGGATAGCAGCCAGCGTCTTTTTAACCCACTGCGGGTTAAATACGGACTGGTAAATGCGATTGCCAACTTTTAACTCGCCCTGGTGCTTGACTGCTAAACCTGACAGCCGCAGTTCCATCTGTTCTGGACTGTCATCAGCTGGAACACCTCCCTGTCCCACGATTTGCTGGTACAGCTTCAAAAGCTGAACGCGGCGCTGCTCGCTGCGGAGAAGCCGGTCGCGAATCGTTCTCAAATGCTCTGGCTCGTCTTGGCTCTCCCAATTTTCAATGACGCGAGTTCGCACCAAATTTTCCACCCATTCCGCTTCAAAGCCAGCCGGTGGCGACTCCTCTGAATCTACAATCATTTTACATAGCTTCTGAGTCAGGAAAGGCTGTCCGCCTGTCCATAACAGCACGGCTTGCAGCAATTCTTTGTGGTTGTTTGATTTTACTTTTAGCCCCTCAGATACCGGTTCAGATTTATTTAATTGAAAGCCAGCTAGCTCGATAGCTTGTCCAAAATTGAAAGGCGGGCTGTGGTCTTTATCTCTAATTAAATCCGAGGGTGAGGCAACTCCTAATATCGCAAAAGTCAGGCGGTTGTATTCTGGCTGGTCTGCGCGATTGCTGTGGCAAGCCCGAATCAGGCCGAAAAAATCGCTGACCGAGAAGGGCAATCTGAGGACGCTATCAATTTCATCCAAAAAAATGACAATCTCTTTGTCCAACATCGAAGGATCTGTCAGGAGGACATCTTTGAGAAAGATCCCCAATCGCTTGATAGGGGAGAGGGATTTGTACTTGCGCCACCAGCAGTCAAAACCGCCTATCCTGTCAAAGAGGTTAAAACTGTCGGCTAAGCTATAAGTTAAGCTCCCATAAAACTCATTTCTAGTGATGTCCGGGCTAATGATTTCTGTCATGTCAATAGCGGCGCAGACAGCACCTGCTTCCTGAAGTCGCCCCATTGTCTGCACAAGCAAACTCGACTTGCCCATTTGCCGGGAGTTAAGGACGTAACAAAATGTCCTGGCTTTCAAATAGTTATAAAGGTCGTCATCAGCCTGACGCCAGACATAGGTAAGGGCGTCTGCCGGCAGGCAACCTCCAACTTTATATTCGTAAGGTGAATGAGTCATGGTGCCATTTTTACATTTGTAATAGTATCTCGTTACCTCGTTCCCAGCCTCAGGCTGGGAACGGGAGTGTAGAGGCTCAGCCTTGAAAATGTTTGTAGTTGGGCTTTAGCCCAATCGGCGGTCATCGTAGGAGCGCCGAAATTTTTACATAATTATATCGGCTCACTTAACCGCCGGCAAATCCCCGAATGGCCTCAAAGTAGGGGGACTTCCCTTGTTTGGAGATGCCGGCGATCGTTAAGGTGTTGTGATTGCCGCGAGGAATCAGGACAAGCTGTTTCTTTTGTGCGGCGGATCTGCGGTAAAGTTCTTGCGCCTGGGCGGGAGGAATCAGGGAGTCTTCTTTCCCGTGTATAATTAGAGTGGGGATTGGGATTCTGCTGATTTTAATGCTGTTGGCAAACCCGTCGCGCTTTTCGTCCAATTCGTTCACCGGCATCCCCAGACGCTCTAAAAGTGTCTTTGTTTCGGCAAAGCCGCTCTCGACGATTAGCCCCGCCAGTTTGTCGGCTGCGTGCACAGCCACTTCAAAAGCGGCGGCACTTCCCAGACTTCTGCCCATAACATAAAGTTCCTTTGGTGCGAGCCGGTTGGAGTGGAAGATGCGGTCAGCTGCTAAGAATATTTTTAGCGCATCGCACAGAAGATTGCTAGCTGTCGGCGTGCCGTCGCTCGCGCCATAGCCCCGGTAATCGATCGCCAGAAAGGTGATGCCCATCTGGATGTAAAAATCGGCAAAGGCATCATAGTCAGCGGCAATTTCTGCATGGCCATGAAAGAAGAGAATTGCCGGGGAATTGGGAAGAGCTGGGTACAGCCATCCCCTGAGAAAAACTGCCGGTTCCACTTCCACGGCAACCGGGCGCGTTTTTGGATCTAAGGGTTCAAAACTGTTATTCCCTTTGGGATGGAACAGCACTCGCAAAACTTCTGGCTGGTCGAGAAAGCGATGAGTCATATAGTTTTGATGGGATATTTTTATTGCGTGCGAGACGAGTTATTAATATAACTCAAGTTGCTACCTACAAGTATAAGCATTTATAACCCCCCAAACCCCCCTTAAAAAGGGGGGATTTGAGGATGTCCCCCCCCCTTTTTTAGGGGGGGCTAGGGGGGTATCTGACCTGACTCACAGGTAAGTAGCAACTTGAGTTAATATAATGAACCGCCCCCGTGAAGGGACGCCAAGAGAGAGGGGGAGGAATTATTTTTTTGGGGTGGGTGGGGTAAGGCTACAGGGAGAGTGGGGAAGCGTTTAAGAGATCGCTGCCAAGCCAGCGCTGGCGGAAATACTGCCGGTACAAGTCGTAAGCGACTGTGACCTGATTGCCAAGCAAGCGCACCAGTCCCATACTGTTTAATTTGTAAGCGATAGCCGGCATCAGCTGCACTGGAGAATCGGTTTCAACAACTTGTTTAAAGGCTGAGGCTAATTCGGGATGCTGTTCTAAATGCCGCAGGTGCTGTCGCAGGTGGTTGGCATAGATTCCCGTTTCTGTGGGGGCGTCTCTGAGGAGATCCTCTAGACTGACATCTTGGCGAGCAATTTTATAGAGAGCCAGTCGGACAAGGTGGGGGTGTCCGCCAACCATCGCCATTAGTTGCTCCACCTGAGTGCCGGTTAAATCTAAGCCGTGCCGGTGCGCCAAGTCGCGCACTTGAGCTGAGTTAAACTCCGGCAGCTCCACCGGCAGCCCCACATTAAACGGGGACTGATCGTTACTGAGAGGGATATAGACTTCTGTTCCGTGTACGATGATCAGCCGAAAGTTTTTCCAAATATCGCTTTGTTTGGCTTTTTCATGCCAAGCCCGCAGCAACCCAAAGAAGTCATCCGCTATTTTTTCATGGGGAAAAATCCGGTCAACTTCATCCAGCCCCAAAGCTAGGGGAGTGTCAATTGCCGGCAGCAGATATTTTTCAAAGTAATTCGTGCAGTTCTTTTTACTGCCCAAAAACTTGCTCCACCGGCTCTCTAGCTGAATGGGCAGTTCCAGGTCGTCTGTTACGATGGCGCAGAACCACTGCAGGAATTTATCCAGATTGGTGAAAACTTCGCTATCGGCTAACTCGAAATTCAAAGCCACTGAGCGACAGCCCAGCTGTTCGGCTTTGTGCAGCAGTCTGGTGATTAGGGAAGTTTTGCCCATTCGCTTGGGGGCTTTGATGCGAATTAGGCTCCCCGGTTTGCTAATTTCTTCAAAGGCGCGGGTTTCAATAGGAGGGCGCTCGATATAGAATTTCGACGCCAGCTCCAGCTGCCCCCCCGGCAGTTCCAGCCCCTCTGGGGGGAGATCGGGGGAGGTCTGTTCCAGGGGAGTGTGTGGGCTGGCGCTGTTCACGACTCCCGCGCCCCCCCGCTGCCGCACCCCCCAGCTCCCTGAAGGGCTGGGCTCTTCCCGCAATCCCTCCAGCACCAGCCGCACGGTCTTTATACTCACCCTTTTTCCCGTCACCTGTGACAGCAGCTTCCACAACTTGGGGGCGATTTCCCGCTGCACGGTGTTGCCGGTGTAGCCGGTCACTTGAATATCTTTGAGCCTCCGACCGGCGAGAGCCTGCTGCAGAATCGCCTTCTGGGCGTCATCGAGCACTTCGCCTGTCTTTTGGCCAATCCAATTGTCTGCCAGTTCTACCAGTTTTAAGACCTCTGTATCAGCCATTGAGCACCCTTGCTTCAAGGTTTGCCTTTCCAGCATACCATGACTTTTCTGACTTTTCTGATTTTTTTGATCGGTACGGTGCCCCCAAGCCGCAAGAGTCTTGATTTTTATGAGCTAAACTCCTGAATAATTTTGGTTTAAATACCCGGATAGATCCTATACTGAAAATTGTAAGAGGCAGACAATGACTTGCAGGTTTATTTACCGGCCACGACAGTCAGTCCGGAAGTCTGGCAAGCTGCCTTCAGTTCTATCTCAGCAGTCAATCAGGGTTCGAGGAGGAATTATGGTGAGTGCACCGGCAGCATTAGCGACAAGACAGGCGAGCTTTTCTGAGTTTCTGGCACCGCTGACTAAAAAGGATTTTAAACAAGCGGTGTCAGGAGTGGAGAACAAACTCAGCGCTGTCCATCAAACTCTTTCAATGCTGAGCTTAGACAGCTCTAATTTTGAGTTACTACTCAATGAGATGCTGAGCGCCATTACTTGTAAAACTGGAGATATTCTGGGGGCGGACAGGACAACTATCTATATCCGAGATGAGGAGCAAAATGAACTCTGGTCGATTCTGGCCAAAGATGATGGCAAGGGGTCGCTAGAGATTCGCATACCTGTGACTCAAGGGATTGCCGGTGAAGTGGCAACCACTAAAAAAGTTGTCAATATTCCCTTCGATTTTTATGACGACCGCCGCTCTGTAGCAGCTAAGGTGTCCGACAAGAGAACGGGATACCGCACCTATACGATGCTGACGCTCCCCCTGTTGAATGAGGAGGGGGATTTGGTGGCAGTTGTGCAGCTTCTCAACAAGTTAAAGGGCCATTCGATTCGGGGTAAATCCTTGTGGGAAAGGATTGACCTGCGGGGGTTCACGCAAGAAGATGAAGCGCTGTTTGATGAATTTTCCCCTTTAATTCGACTGATTCTGGAAAGCTCGCGCTCTTTTTATGTGGCCATGCAGAAACAGCGTGCGGCTGAGGCGCTTTTGGAAGCAACTCGCTCGCTGGCGTCGAGCAGCTTGGATTTGGAGTCAACCCTGAAGCGGGTGATGGATGCGGCCAAGAAATTAATGAATGCTGACCGCAGCACGCTGTGGCTGCTAGACGAGCAAACCAAGGAGCTGTGGGCGAAAATTCCTCAGCCAGATGGTTCTTTAAGAGAACTGCGAGTGCCGGTGGGAAAAGGCTATGTGGGTAAAACGGCTCAAACCGGCAAGCCTCTGAATATTCCCTTTGACCTGTATGACGATGCGGATTCGGAAGTTTCTAGAGAAGTTGACCAGAAAAATGGTTATCGCACCTGCAGCTTGCTGTGCATGCCAGTTTTTAATGCCGAAGGCGAGTTGATTGGCGTGACTCAACTGGTCAATAAGCGAAAGAAGGGGGATTTTCCTGCCTACAAGCCTGCTGATTGGCCCCACCCTCCTGAGTGCTGGAAGGCGAGTTTTAACCGCAGCGACCGAGAATTTATGGAGGCGTTCAACATCCAAGCCGGTGTGGCGCTCCAAAATGCCAAGCTGTTTGAAAAAGTCAAGCAGCAGTACGAGACGATTCAGCACCAGTACGCGCAAATTCAGCAACAGGAACAGCTGCAGCGAGATATTCTCCGCAGCCTGAGCAATGGGGTGCTGTCTACGGATGCAGCCGGTCGAATTACCGCCGCTAATCTCAGTGCGAAGCGCTTGTTAGGTTTGAGCGATATAGACTGTTTGGAAGGTCAATCTATCTTGGATGTGATTCTGCTCAAGGGGGGTGATTTCCCAGCTTGGTTCCGGGCGGCTTTGGCTGCTAGCGATGACAAATCGCGCCAGCAATATTATCCCGACCAAACTTTGGTGCCCGGTTCGGGGTGCGAGTCTCACAGCGTCCACCTGTCGATTAACTCGATTGCCGGTGGGAGCGACGCTCAGAATGTGGGCGGCGTTCTGGTAGTGATGGATGACATCAGCGATGAGAAACGTATTAAGAATACCATGTATCGCTACATGACTCAAGAGCTGGCGGAACAGCTGCTGCAAAGTGGCGATGCTAAGTTGGGAGGCGACCGCAAGGAAGTTTCGATTTTGTTCTCCGATATTCGGGGCTACACTAAATTAGTGGAAAGCATGCAAGCTGAAGAAGTAGTGAGCATGCTCAATGAATACTTCTCGGCAATGGTCGAGCCAATATTTAAGTATAAAGGCACCCTTGACAAATACATTGGGGATGCTATTATGGGAGTGTTTGGCTCGCCGGTGGCGCTGGAAGACCATCCCTGGAGAGCAGTGCAAACTGCCCTGGAAATGCGAGCTTCTCTGGCAGAGTTCAACTCTCGCCGGCTAGCCAACCAAAAGCAACCCATCCGCATTGGAATTGGCATCCATTCTGGAATAGCCATCAGTGGCAATATCGGTCACGCTCGGCGGATGGAATTCACCGTTATTGGGGATGACGTGAATCTGGCGTCTCGCCTGGAAGGAACGACAAAACTCTACGGTTGCGACATCGCAATTAGCGGCAGCACTTATCAGTGCTGCGGCGATCTGCTCTGGGTGCGAGAACTGGATATGGTTCGGGTGAAGGGAAGATACCAGCCGGTGTCTATCTATGAATTGGTGGGGTTGCGCACCGATCCAATTTCCGAAACCAAGCAGCGAGCGATCGAGCTTTACGAGGAAGGGCGCAAATATTATCTCAATCGCCAGTTGGAGCCGGCTTTAGAGAAGTTTGAGGAAGTTCTCAGTATCGACAGCCACGATTACGCCGCGCTTTTGCACAAGCAGCGCTGTCTAAATTGGATTCGCACCCCGCTCCCAGATGGCTGGGATGGGATCGAAACCCTCACAGAAAAATAGGAATTTCCCGGTTATATAGCGCTCTAAATCATTCGTGTAAATTTCAGAAACCCGGTTTCTTTAAGAAACCGGGTTTCTTATGCAGGGCGCGCGCGCTCTACAGACAAGGCGTCTCGCCTGCCTTAACCTCAGCGCTTCACTAGATTAACCGCAAAATCTGGCCCCATTTTCTGGAAGTAAGCCAGATGAATCCAAAGCGCAGCCAGGGGTTCAGCCAGCCGAGCTTTGCTCAAATCACCCGTATCTACCGGCTCAAATCCAATTTCTTGCGCCAGGGACATTACAACTTTTTTCGCTTCCGCATCATCCCCGCAAATAAAAGTATTGGCTTGCTGCGAGCCAAATGTCAAGTTTTCAAAACTGCCAGCACCGATATTGTTAAATGCTTTTACTACTCGCGCACCGGCAGCCCATTTGGCAATCTCTTCAGCGGCTGAAGTCGTGAGCCCAATTACCAGCTCATTCGGTGACGATCCCAGAGGGTTCGTGCAGTCAATAAGAATCTTGCCACTCAGATCGCCTGCTTCTTCAATCGCTGATTGCGTAGCTTTCCAAGGAGTCGCCAAGATGACGACTTCTCCGTGCGCTGCTGCTTCCTGAATACTGCCGGCTGTCGCCTTTCCTCCCGTTGAATCTATCAGCGACTGCACTTTCGTGCTTTGCGGATCTCGCACGCCAAACACAATTTCGTGGCCCTTGCTGGCTAGGATGCGCCCCAGAGCGCCCCCAACGTTTCCCGCACCAATAACGCCAATTTTCATGTTATCTCTCTCTTCTAACAGTGAAGACACTGTAGAAAAGTATAGCAATTTTCAGTTGGGTGAAGTGCCGGAAAGCCGGCTAAATGGATTCCTTTCTGACTGGGTGGGCGCAACTGTGGCCCAGCACCATTTTGTCAAGATTTGTGAAGCAAAAGAGAGCTGGGCAAGCAGCGTGCGTTTTCAAAGGCTCGACAGACCTTTTGAACAACTGCTCAGATTCCGCTTGCAGCAAGGCATGCAGCCACTATAGCGCCGGCTGTTGCGGATCTGGACACCCCCTCTTTTTTGCCGGTCACGACCACCTTCTGTAAACTTGGCAGGATTAACACTCAGCAATTCCTACAAAATGTAACGGGCGATAAATTTTCTTGCCGACTCTGATTATAATAGAGTCAGTAGAGATTGACTGCTGTCGCAGTCCTATAAATAGAGGTTGCCGTATGTCACAACTTAGCTTTACTGTTCCTGCCCTCACCAATATGCAAGACTTGGATCTAGCCGTTGAGCGCTACAAAACCAGCGATTTAAGCGGTGCGGAACTCCTTTCTCTGTGGCTTGCTATCCGCGATGCCTCTCTCAGCCAGACCTTCTCACAGCCCAAGGATGATGGGGTTACTGTCGAAGAAAGCTACTAAATTACCCCTCTAAGTAGGGTGCGTTACGCTTCGCGTGCCGCACCATACTGGTTATTTATTACTTGGGATTACAGCCGGGGAATCCTGTTTCGTAAGCTATGGCAGCTCTCGCGATTGCTGGAAGATCGTCATAAGCAGCACAGGAACTTTTAATATTATCTACAAACTGCTTCAATCGACCTTCTACACCACCACTACCACGATCTGCAACATATACATCGAGTCGGGCTACATATTGAGCCAAATCTCCGCTTATTTGTTGCTGAAAAGTTGCGCGTCTCTTAGATGAGCAGGATGCGTCCCATTTCGCACATGCAGTTGGGACATCGAATTTTTTAGACACAAAAAGAGAGCGCCCCTTTCTGTCTACCCCTACTACAAAGATGCTAGTTCTTGTGGCAGTAGTTCGGGCTCGGCTCACAGCATAACCTTCTACAACAAGGTTACCATTACGATAAAGAGTTGCTTTGCCTTCTCCCGATCCTCCTCCCATACTAGCACTCTTTTCTGCACGCACCTCCCCGCTTGTTTCCGGTGAAAGTATTTCTGCGCTAACTGGTTTAACACTCAAAACCTGAAGTGTTAACGGAATAGAAAGAGATGCCACCAAGGCAGCTCTTTGGACAGTCTTGATATTCACAGGTTTTTCCTCTTTCCTGGTAGAATTGCACTCCCAAATCTGGCTTGACAGAATAAACGATAGCTTCCCAAATCCCAACCGCCACTGGTGCGGGCGAAGTCGCAAGCTTTTGGCTAAAAGACGGCGACAATTCCCTTGTCGCTGCTCTGCCGAAATACCTGCGCTTTATTCAGCGCCTGCATCATTCGCTTGCAGTCCTTCGTTTCTAAAATAGAGCTGCTTCAGCAAGATATTGTTCCGGGATTGCGCGAGAAGTTTGAAAAATTTTTCTCCCACTCTGCTGGGCAATGCCACGGATATAGCGGTTCTCAGATTAGTGAGGTACTGAGAAACCCGGTTTCTTAAAGAAACCGGGTTTCTGGGCCATAGTACATCAAACTGAGAACCGCTATATAAACCTCACCGCTAGTCGCGCCTTATAACGCGACTAAACAGAACGCAACTTTTTTTGTGCCGGCGCTTGTATTTTCCCCGGCACTAGCTCCAGCGGGTAGATCGAGGACAATATTGCCGCCGGAAAGCTCCTTATTTAAATAGTCGTTACCACCGGCTTCGAGTTCCCGAGTCAGGCTTTTCTGATCCCAAGCTGCGGCGCGAGTCAGGGGCGGTTTGAGCAGGATTTCCACTGGCACAACCATGTTTGTGCCGGCACATTCGAGCATCGCCACATCTTTACCACCGGCACAAATATAGAGCGGTTTTCAGTTGGATGAAGTACATGCCAGAAACCCGGTTTCTTAAAGAAACCGGGTTTCTCAGTACTCAGATGAAAACCGCTATAAAAGGAACTCCCCGCTCCTGTTCTAGGCAGTCGCGGTGCTAATAAGTAGGGTGCGTTACAGAAGCGTAACGCACCCTACTAGGCAAACATTTGCTTATAGGAATTTTGGATTTTAGATGCCCGGATTTTGGATTATAGGAATAGGCAGTAGAGACGCGACTGGGCGTTCTACAAACAAGGCGTGTCGGCTGCCATCAGAAACATTGGGACAGGCAAGATGCCTGTCCTACGAGGTATATCCGTAGGGCAGGCGTTCCCTCCGACCCTCAATATCTAACTTCCTTACCAATTTGGCTAGTGCTATACCTGGTTTTCGTTTTTAAGGAACTCGCAAAAAAAGCAATTTTTCTCAAGCAATCCTGCAGGGGTGGGGCGAGCTTTGCTCCGCCCCAGAACAGGATAATTAATTGTTTACAATTCCCTAACCGAAACCGATTGCCTCAAGGCAAATCCGTACTCCCCATCAAATACAGATCGCAAGCTCGCGCCGCACCACGCCCTTCATTGATGGCCCAAACCACGAGGCTCTGACCCCGCCGGCAGTCACCCGCCGCGAAAACACTGGGAAGACTGGTGGCATATTTACCATGTTCGGCTTTCACATTGCTGCGCGGATCGCGCTCAACACCGATAGCATCGAGCAGCGGCTGTTCGGGTCCCAGGAAACCCATCGCCAGCAGAACCAGCTGCGCCGGTATGACTTTTTCAGTGCCAGGAATTTGCTTGGGAATAAACTGGCCTTTCTCGTTTTTCTCCCACTCCACCTCGATCGTGTGAACGGCTTTTACATTGCCGTTTTCATCGCCCTCGAACTTCGTCGCAGTGGTGAGATAAACGCGCGGATCGGCACCGAATTTTGCCGCAGCTTCCTCTTGGCCGTAGTCCATTTTGTACACCTTGGGCCATTCGGGCCAGGGGTTGTCGGCGGCGCGGCTCAGCGGCGGTTTAGGCAAGATTTCCACTTGCACGACGCTGTTGCAACCGTGGCGAATAGAAGTGCCAACGCAGTCGGTGCCGGTGTCCCCACCGCCAATGATCACAACATCTTTGCCTTCAGCGGAGATGAAGTTGTCATTTTTGCTCCCGTCGAGAACTGCCTTTGTGTTGGCGGTGAGGAATTCCATTGCGAAGTGGATGCCTTGCAACTGCCGGCCTTCGATGGGAAGATCGCGGGGTTTTGTGGCACCGGTGCACAGCACAGCGGCGTCAAATTCTTGGAGCAGCTGTTCAGCCGGCAAGTCTTTGCCCACTTCGGTATTGCAGACGAATTTCACGCCTTCGTCTTCCAGGAGTTTGATGCGGCGCAGGACAACTTCTTTCTTATCCAGCTTCATGTTGGGGATGCCATACATGAGCAGTCCGCCCGGGCGATCGGCGCGCTCAAATACTGTTACCCAGTGACCGGCTTTGTTGAGCTGGGCGGCGGCGGAAAGGCCGGCGGGCCCAGAGCCGATGATCGCCACTTTTTTGCCGGTGCGCTTCGCCGGCGCTTCCGGGGCGATCCAGCCTTCTTCCCAGCCTTTTTCGATAATAGAATACTCGATATTTTTAATCGTCACCGGCGGATTGTGGATGCCGAGCACGCAGGAACCTTCGCACGGTGCGGGGCAAACGCGACCGGTGAATTCCGGGAAGTTGTTGGTTTTGTGCAGCCGGTCGAGGGCTTCGTGCCAGAGTCCGCGATATACGAGGTCATTCCATTCGGGGATGAGGTTGTTGATCGGGCAGCCGCTGGCCATACCGCTAATCAGGGTGCCGGTGTGGCAGAAAGGAGTGCCGCAATCCATACAGCGAGCGCCCTGGGTGCGGAGTTTTTCCTCCGGCATGTGCAGGTGGAATTCGTCCCAATTGCGGATGCGTTCCAGGGGGGCGAGTTCAGAGGGCAACTCGCGGACAAATTCGATAAAGCCGGTTGGTTTTCCCACAGTTGTGTCTCCGTTTAAATTTGCGTTTTTTTCTGAATTATAGCGAATGCCGGTGAAAATCAGCCACAGATAGAGATCCCAAAGGTTCGTAGTTGGGCTTCAGCCCAAAGGTTTGTAGGGGCGGGTTTATTCAAGAAGTCTGCTGCGAAGTTCAGATGCTGGTAAACCCGCCCCTACTTCAGCCCAAAAGTTCCTAGTTGGGCTAATGCCCAAAAGTTCGTAGTTGGGCTAATGCCCAAAAGTTCGTAGTTGGGCTAATGCCCAAAAGTTCCTAGTTGGGCTAATGCCCAAAAGTTCGTAGTTGGGCTAATGCCCAAAAGTTCGTAGTTGGGCTAATGCCCAAAAGTTCGTAGTTGGGCTAATGCCCTCCATGTTCGTAGTTGGGCTTCAGCCCTCCATGTTCGTAGTTGGGCTAATGCCCAAAAGTTCGCAGTTGGGCTAATGCCCCGCCTCTCCTTTGCTTTTACTTCTTTAACCAAGCAAATAACTCTCCTACTGTCAGCTGCAGATCGCTGGCGAAAGATGGCACAGGGAGCTGCGCTTCAGGCTCATCAAAAACCTCTGTTTGCTGTTTTGGATGATAAACCAAAACCGAACGCTCGTCTGGAGCGATCAGCCACCCTATTTGAGTTTCAAAGTTTAGACAGTGCAGGATATTTTTCGTAACTTTTATTGAGCTTTGCTCCGGCGACAGAATTTCAATTGTCCAATCAGGAGGGATTAGAAAAGTGTTGGCCATATCGCCGTTCTCATCGCTGGGAATTCTGTCCCAGAGAAATACGGACACGTCAGGCACAATTGACCGTCCGCCAAAGGTACAGCGCAGTTCTGGAAACGCACAAGCGATTTTCTTAGAGTTTAAAATTATAGCATTAATCGCTGTGACGAGTTGACCTTGAATTCTACTGTGTTTTCCCTGTGGCATTGGCTTCTGAATAATTTGGCCATCAATATACTCACTAGCCGGCTTCGTTTCTGGCAGTTGCAGAAACTCCTCCAGGGAGAGAGTTTTGGGTGGTGTTTGTACCATAATTATTCTCCTTCAGCTGTCCTTTGAGAACTCTTCTGGGGTGAGGGGACTCACGCCCCGAAGGGGATTCAGCTTCCCTGTCTTAAACAGCAGCGTTTCCACAGTCGCCACTTTGGGTTTTCTCCGATTATTATACCACACGATCTGAAAGAATAGTGTCAAACTTGCTGCGGATCTGAAGCCGGCTGTTGGGTGTCCGTTTGTAGTTGGGCTTTAGCCCAAAGGTTTGTAGTTGGGCTTTAGCCCAAAAGTTCGTAGTTGGGCTTTAGCCCAAAAGTTCGTAGTTGGGCTTTAGCCCAAAGGTTTGTAGTTGGGCTTTAGCCCAAAAGTTCGTAGTTGGGCTTTAGCCCAAAGGTTTGTAGTTGGGCTTTAGCCCCAGCGTTTGTAGTTGGGCTTTAGCCCCAGCGTTTGTAGTTGGGCTTTAGCCCTACAGCCGGCAACTCGCAGTGACATTCGATAAAGCTCCCTGTTTTTTTAGAAATTACAATTTATCAGCCTGCCATGAACTCGTAAACGGGGGTTTCGATAACTCGTTTAGGTTTTTCTTCCCCCAAAATCATTTTCTGGATACGCTCTACAGTTTCAGCCGAAAATAATTGTTCGCCAGTCTCCACACACACTCGTGCGGGGACGTTCTCAATAATAAAGAACTTACCCTCCTTTTCCAGGGTGTAAGTAACCTTCTGTTCGACAAATGTCTCTTGCCACATATCAGCATTCATATCACGTCTTCCTTGTTTTAAAATCAAGCCACTGATTCGGATCGGGTTCGTAAAGTGTAATGATTTTAACTAGAGGGCGAGAGGGATAGCTGCACTGGATATGCAAAGGTCTTTTAGCTAGCGTATAGCCTAATATTAAGCAACTGGGGCCGTATTTGTCATGGGTATAATATTCAATAATTTCACCAGATACAATTGCCTCTCTTATCTCCTCCACGGTAATCTTGCGCAGAATACTTTGGTCAACCGAATGTTTGGAAAACTCGTACAGCCCTGCTTCTAGCTTATCGCGAATTTCTTCAATCATGCCTTTCCGGGTTTGTTACCTCACTACTGGACGATCCAGTCCCGCCTAACAAGGCGGCTTGCAAAAGCAAGGCAGGCTTTGATATCTTCCGGTGTGAGTTCAGAAAAGTCTTCCAGAATCTCAGCTTCAGTCATCCCGCCGGCGAGATACTCCAAAATATCAGACACAGTGATACGTCAGCCGGCACCACCCCAGAAACCCGGTTTCTTAAAGCAACCGGGTTTCTCAGTACCTCACAAAGGACGAAAAACGCTAGATCATTCAATTAACGTACTTTGCTCAACATTAATCATCTGGGCGTAGAGAATCTGCTCATTAATCTCCAAATTATTGATTAAACTCAGCGTCCTCAAAATC
>Ga0114941_100132_pt1 | contig 16337 bp, 3 predicted proteins | sample DevilsHole_FD_89580 | JGI IMG/M metagenome (GOLD analysis project Ga0114941, IMG submission 89580) | Groundwater microbial communities from Devils Hole, Nevada to study Microbial Dark Matter (Phase II) - Devils Hole | ecosystem: Environmental > Aquatic > Deep subsurface > Groundwater | place...
ACAAACCTTTTAAACTTGCTCCACTGCAAAGGAGCCGTTAGGGCTAAAGCCCTACTACAAACCTTTTAAACTTGCTCCACTGCAAAGGAGCCGTTAGGGCTAAAGCCCTACTACAAACCTTTTCCCAGGCTCCGCCTGGGAACGAGGCAACCAGGGCAAGCCGGTAGGGCTAAAGCCCTACTACAAACCTTTTGGGCGTTCGCTGTTTTTAAAGCGTGGGCTTGGGGATAAAATTCCTCCTTGTGAAATCGGACACATACTTTTCTATTAACCCTCGCTCGACAGGAGGAAAAGCAATCTCTGTGCCGGCTAATCCTGAAAGGACATTGGTAAAGTCGAACTCAGGTGGTTTCTTAGCTCCCTCCATGTTCTTTTCAGAAAAAATAGGCACGAGGGACTGCAACACTTCGCTGGAAGAGACTTGATTATTTCGGATGAGGTGCGAGCGCCACTCTTTATAGGAAACCTCTTCTAGAGGGTAGCCCAAATCCCGAATCCAGTTAAACAGCTCATTGAGCGGAGTGGGCTTGGGGTTGACCAAGTGAAACGCTTGGCCCAAACACTCTGTCTGTCGCGAGAGATGGATGATAGCACGGCTCATATAGTCAGCCGGAATAATGTTTTCTACCCAAAAGTCAAGTTTGGGCACCATTCCTAACTGAATGCAGCCGGGAATGAATTTGGACAAGAAATCGTCGGGATTGCAGATCCCTGTTTGGCTGTGTCCTAAGATTCGGCTGGGCCTGTAGATACAAACCGGCAGTCCGCGATCGCGCGCGTTCATCACCAACTTCTCCGCTACCCACTTACTGGCGGCATAGCCATTATTAATATCTGGGCTGTGCTCCAGGGGGTCAGATTCGTCAACGCTCTTCATTTCATAATAAGCGGGTGCAGAAAAAACCGAAAGCGTTGAAATGTAATGGACAGGCTTGAGCTTGACTTCGCTGGCCAATCGCAAGACTTCCTGCGTTCCTAAAACATTGGCCGGTTTGAGAGTTGAGTAAGGATAAAGTGCATTCACCCACGCCGCATTGTGATAAATGGTATCAATCTGGCTGGCAAACTCTTGAAACCGCGCTGCAGAAAGACCCAGAAAGGTTTTGGACATATCTCCCACCACCGGCACAATCCTGGAACTGAAAGCTTCCTTCCAAAGGTGGAACGATGCCATCTGGCGGCTCAGTTTCTGAAGGGCCTGTTTTTCGTTGGCTGAACGGATCAGGCAATAGATATAAGCCTGAGTCTGTTCCAGGAGTTCGTAAAGTAGATAAGTTCCAAGAAAGCCACTGGCTCCAGTCAGCAATATACTCTTGGGTTCGCTCGTATCTGTAAAAGGCACACCCCGAGAGTGAATGGTTGGGTCTAAAACTGCTTCCGCCTTTAAATCCCAGTGTGTGTGGGCGGTAATTGTAGCAGGGTTTTGAACGGTGGAGGCAATTGTCGCTGCTAGCTCAGCCACAGTAGGGTTCTCAAACAGCTGGCGCAAGGGCAACTCAATTTTAAATGCTGCCCGCAGTTGAGACATGAGTTGAGTGGCTTTTAAGGAGTGCCCTCCCAGGTCAAAGAAGTTGTCGTTAATTCCCACCAGCTCAAGATTCAGAACTTCAGCCCAAATGCAGGCTAGCTTTTCCTCAATTGCAGTGCGAGGGGCGACAAAAGATCCGTCCAGTTCGGGACGCAGATCGGGTGCGGGTAGGGCGCGGCGATCTACCTTGCCGTTGGGTGTCAGCGGCAGCGCTTCCATCAGCACAAACGCGCTGGGAACCATATAGTCGGGCAGCTTTTGTTTCAGGGAGTCGCGCAGGTAACCACTCAGCGTGCGCTGTAACGTTTTCCACTTTTCTTGAGTGTCCAACAGATAGGCTGCGCTTTGGTTAGAAACGACATAAGCGATGAGGCGCTTGTTGCCAGGAGTGTCTTCTCGGCAAACAACTGCCACTTCTCGCACGTCAGGGTGTTGGCCTAATGCGGCTTCTATTTCCCCAAGTTCGATGCGGAAGCCGCGAATCTTAACTTGCTGGTCAATCCGACCGAGATACTCAATCTGACCGTCCGGGAGGTAGCGCACTTTGTCGCCGGTTTTGTACAGCCGCGCTCCTGGTTCATTGCTAAAAGGATCGGGAATAAATTTCTCACCTGTCGCTTCCGGACGCCCCAGATACCCGCGAGCCAAACCCGCACCGCCGATGTGCAATTCCCCAGCCACCCCAATCGGCACAGGTTGCAGGTTGCTGTCGAGAACATATAGGGTGTAATTCCCCAGGGGAGTTCCAATGGGCACTGCGGCGCAATCCGGATTTGCAGCCAGAACTTCAGACAGCACACAGCAAGTTGCCGTGACAGTTGTTTCCGTTGGCCCGTAGGCGTTGAGCAATTGCGGGGGGGCCGGCAGATTGGCCACACAACGCTGCCACAGCTTTAAGGTTTCTGGCATCGCTTGCTCTCCCCCAATAATCACCAGGCGGACAGATTCTGGAAGTGTTTCTTCTGCTGCAGCCAACTCTACCATCAATTGATGCCAGTAGGATGTCGGCAAATTCAGCACGCTTAATTTCCAGTCGCGGCAGCTTTGCGCAAACTGACTTGCAGACACGATCGTCTCCTCGGTTCGCAGCACCAGGGTTGCGCCACTGGTCAGGGAAGAATAAATTTCTTCCGCAGCCACATCAAAGGCAATGGTAGCAAACTGGAGCAGCCGGTCGGAATGTGAAATCTTGTATTTCGCTTTGACCGCCTCAATGCAATTGACAATAGACCGGTGCTCAATCATCACCCCTTTGGGCTGTCCGGTAGAGCCGGAGGTGTAAATAACATAGGCCAAGTTATTCGGTTGAGCGCCACTGGCTGGTTTGCGTGCCGGTTGCTGTGAGATCGCCTCCCCATCTCTGTCCAAGCAGATGCAATAGCGAAGCTCTCGCTCTGGCAGCAATGACAGCAGCTTTTCTGCCGTCACCACCACAGTCACCTGGCTGTTGGATAGCATGAAGGCGAGGCGCTCTTGGGGGTAGTTTGGATCGAGGGGAAGATAAGCGCCACCCGCTTTCAGAATCCCCAGCAATCCCACAATCATGGGCAGGTCGCGCTCGACACAAAGTCCCACTAATGTTTCCGGTCCCACGCCCAAGGTTCGCAAATAATTGGCCACTTGATTTGCCCGATTATCCAACTCCCTGTAGGTGAGATGTTGTCCCGCAAATTCCACCGCCACGGCATCAGGGGTTTGCCCTACCTGTCGCTCAAATAGCTCGTGAAGACAGCGATCTTGCGGGCAGTTCTGTTGGGTGCTGTTCCACTCCACCAATATCTTATATCGTTCTGGCTCAGCAAGCAAGGGCAATTCCCCTACTGTCTGCTGGGGATTGGCCACAATGGCCGCCAATAAGGTTTGAAACTCACTGGACATGCGGGCGACTGTCTCGCGATTAAATAGGTCGCTGCTGTACTCCCACTCTCCCCGCAACCCTGCAGAGGTAGTTTCGACAGTCAGTGTTAAATCAAACTTGGCCATGAAATGTTCTTTTTTCACCGGCATCAAACTCAGACCGGGCAAATCCCACTGCGGTGGCTCGTGTTGCAAATCGAACATCACTTGGAACAGCGGAGTGTGGCTGAGGGAGCGCTCTGGCTGCAATGCTTCCACCACTCGCTCAAAGGGCGCATCTTGGTTAGCGTAAGCCAAAAGCGCCACTTGGCGCACGCGATCGAGTAATTCTGAAAAACTGGGATTTCCTTGCAGCTGTGTGCGCAGGACTAGAGTATTGACAAAAAAGCCAATCAGCGGTTCAGTCTCGCGGTAGTGGCGGTTGGCAACCGGACAGCCGATAGGAATATCCTCCTGACCGCTGTAGCGAAACAGCAAGGTGGCATAAGCTGCGAGGAGGGTCATAAACAGCGTCACTCCCGACCGCTGGCTCAGGGTTTTTAATTCCTGGGCAATCTGGGGGTCGATTTCAAATAGTACATTTCCGCCCTGAAAAGTCTGTACTGCTTTTCGCGGTCGGTCAGATGGCAGTTCTAGAAGTGGGGTTGCCCCTGCTAACTGCTGCTTCCAGTAGTTGAGTTGTGTTTCTAATGCCCCTGCGCTCAACCATTGCTGCTGCCAGACTGCGAAGTCAGCATATTGAATAGCCAACTCCGGTAAGGTAGAAGGATTTCCCTCAGAAAAGGCTTGATACAAAGCGGACAGCTCTTGGAGCAAAATCCCCACAGACCACCCATCAGCAACAATATGATGCACGGTCAGCAAGAAAAGATACTCTCGCTCAGAGAATTGCAACAGCTTGACCCGCAGCAGGGAATCCGTTGCTAGGTCAAAGGGTTTTTGCGCCTCTAAAGTGGCGGTGCGCCGCAATTCTTCCTCATCAAGGGGTAAATCCCGCACGATCTCAGCGGACAGGGCTGGGGTTGCCGTGGCTTTGATAACCTGCACGGTGGAACCACTGACCGCCTTAAAATTAGTCCGCAGGATGGCATGACGCCGCACGATTTCCTGGAGGGCTCGCTCAAGGGCGCGGACATCCAGATTGCCGGTTATCCGCACCGCAAACGACATATTGTAAGTCGCACTTTGCCCTTCTAGCTGGTTCAGGAACCAAAGTCGCGCTTGGGCAAAAGACAGGGGGAATTCGGTTCGATCTTTGGAAACAGGCGCGATCGCCGGCGGGAGCTGTCGCGAATCCGTTTGGCGCTGCGCTGATATCTCCCGCGCCAGTTCAGCCACGGTGGGCGCTTCAAACAGACAGCGCAGCGGTAGCGAAGTCTGGAAGGCTTCCTGCAAGCGCGATATGACTTGGATCGCCAACAGCGAATGTCCGCCCAGTTCAAAGAAGTTGTCGTCGAGACTCACCCGTTCCAACCCCAAAACTGCGCCTAGGATGTTGGCAATCACTTCCTCGGTGGGGGTGCGTGGGGCAACAAATTGCTTCTCCCGGATCAGCTCAATATCGGGAGCGGGTAAAGCCCGCCGGTCAACTTTGCCATTCGGAGTTAAAGGTAGAGCGTCCAGCATCACAAACGCGGCTGGCACCATGTATTCCGGCAGTTTTGGCTGGATAAAACTGCGCAATTCGCTGCCGCTAGGTGTCTCTGTCTGGGGAACGAAATAGCCAACAAGAACCTTATTGCCGGGATGGTCTTCTCGAACGATGACCGCCGCCTGTTTCACGTTGGGGTGCTGGCTCAGTAGGGCTTCAATTTCACCGAGTTCTATGCGGAAACCGCGAATTTTGACCTGACTGTCAATCCGTCCCAGAAATTCGATATTGCCATCCGGTAAGTACCGGGCCAAATCCCCCGTCCGGTACAGGCGCTCGCTGTGACGCTCCTCACCGGCAAAGGGGTTGGCAATAAATTTTTCAGCCGTTAGCGCGGGTCGGTTCAAATATCCCAGCGCTAAACCGGCACCCCCGACATAGAGTTCGCCAGCCACACCCACAGGAACGGGTTGAAGGTGCCGGTCGAGAATATAAGTTTGACTGTTGGCGATCGCTTTCCCAATAGGAACCGTCCCCGCTCCTGGCTCCACTTCCTCAACGCGATACCAGGTGGAAATGGTTGCGTTTTCCGTAGGGCCATAAACGTTCAATAACTGCTGGGGTGCGCCCGACTCTAACGCCTGCCGCACCCGGCTTGGGTCAAGGGCTTCACCTCCAAGCAGCAAGAAGCGCAGCGATTGAAACGCTCCCGGCACTTCCTGCACCATTTGGTTAAACAGAGCGGGGGAGAGGAGCAGGACTGTAATTCCCTCAATTCGCAAGCTGCTGGCAAAGTCCTTAAGTGTGAGGACTTTTTCTTTGGGAAAAATCACCAGCTTGGCCCCATTGAGCAATGCGCCCCAGATTTCAAAGGTGGCAGCGTCGAACGAAATATTAGAAACCTGGGCGACTGCATCTTTTGGCCGCCAGCTCACATAGTCTGTGCTGACCACTAATCGCATCACCGCTCGATGGGGAATCATCACGCCCTTGGGCAGGCCGGTTGACCCCGAAGTGTACATCACATACGCCAAATTCTCTGCAGTGGTGTTGCACTCCAAATTCTCCCGGCTCTCAAGGCCAATGACAGGCCAGTCCGCATCCAAACAAATCACCCGAGCGCCTGTCTGCGGCACTTTCCCCAGTAGCTGCTGTTGCGTCACCAAAACCGGCACCTGAGCGTCTTGCACCATGAACCCCAACCGCTCAGAAGGATAGGTCGGATCGAGAGGGAGATAGGCACCGCCGGCTTTGAGAATTCCCAGCAAAGCCACAATTAAATCGGGGGTTTTCTCCAAACAAATTCCCACCAGCGTTTCCGGTGCGACGCCCACTGACCGCAAATAGCGAGCCAGTTGATTCGCTCGTGCGTTGAGTTCCCGGTAAGTCAGCTGTTTCTGAACCTCACCGGCACCGGCACTCTCCCCGGAAGCCAGCACCACGGCTATCGCATCGGGCGTGTTCCGCACCTGGCGTTCAAATACCTGATGAAGGCACTCGCCTGCAGGATAGTTTGTTTGTGTTTTATTCCACCCCACCAAAATCTGATGCTTTTCGGCAGCGGTTAACACCGGCAGTTGCGCAATTCGCGACTCAGGATGAGTTGCGATCGCCCCCACCAAAGTTTCAAAATGCCGCACCATCCTCTGGACTGTCGTGGCATCAAACAGCTGAGCGTTATATTCAAACGCTCCCCTCAATCCCCACTCAGTCTCTTGCAGTGACAGAGTTAAATCGAAAGTCGCACCGGCAGTCGGGCGGTCTAATTCCACCGGGAGAGCTTTCACCCCCGGCAGTTCCAGCTGTTCCACGGGAGAGTTCTGCAAAACGAACATCACCGAAAACAGGGGACTCTGATTCGAGTAACGCGCCGGCTGGAGCGTTTCTACCAGTAAATCAAACGGCACGTCCTGATGAGCGTAACCGTCAAGCGCTATCTGCCGCACCCGCCCTAACACTTCCAAGAAAGTCGGATTTCCCTGAAGTTTGGTGCGCAATACCAGGGTATTGACAAAAAACCCAATTAGCGCTTCTAAAGCTCTGCGGTTGCGGTTCGTTATCGGACTGCCGACAACAATATCCTCCTGACCGCTGTAACGGGACAGTAAAATGACAAACGCCGCCAGCAGAGTCATATACAGCGTAGCGCCAGACTTCTGGCTCAGCGCCTTCAGCTGCTGAGTTAACTCAGCATTCAACTCAAATCGGTGGATACTGCCTTCAAAGCTCTGCGTGGAAGAGCGAGGTCTGTCCACCGGCAGTTCTGTAAAGGGCGGTGCCCCAGCTAACTGTTCTTTCCAGTAATTCAGCTGAGTTTCTACTGCCTCTTTGCTGATATACTGGCGCTGCCAATACGCAAAATCTGCATACTGGACAGGCAGTTCTGCTAGCTGAGGGGCTGTTTCTCCTGAGAGAGCCGCATAGAACGCCGATAAATCTTTGAAGAATATCCCCACTGACCAAGCATCGGAGATAATGTGGTGCTTGGTGACGGTCAGGACATGGGACTCTGACTCTAAACGAATCAGAGTTACTCTCAGTAAAGGCCCTGCCGCTAAGTCAAAGGGCTGGCTGTATTCTTCTTTAACTAATCGCAGCGTTTCTGCGGAACGCTCTACTTCAGTCCATCCCTGTAAGTCCACTACAGGTAATGTAAATGGCTGGGGAGAAGCGATAACCTGCACCGGCTCCCCACGCACGGTCGTAAACGAGGTGCGCAGCGTTTCGTGGCGCTCAATAATTGCCCCGATCGCTTGTTCCAGAAAACCCACCTTCAGCGGGCCAAGCAGACGCACCGCCCGGGTAATATTAAAAGCCGCATTTGCGCCTTCCAGTTGATCCACAAACCAAAGACGCTGCTGGGTCAAAGATAGGGGCAGTTTCCCGGAACGCTCCACCGGTTGCAAAGCGGGTATTTGCTGGCTCGGATTCTGGCGGACAGCGGCTGAGAGCCGGTCGCTCAAACCGGCTACTGTGGGTGACTCAAATAAAGCCGTGACGGGGAACTGGACACTGAACGCTTCATTCAACCGAGAAATTACTAAGCTTCCCAGCAGGGAGTGTCCGCCTAATTCCAAAAAGTTGTCATAAATGCCGACTTTTTCCAGCCCTAAGACTTCCGCCCAGATGGCAGCTATCTCTTTTTCTGTTTGGCTGCGCGGCGCTACAAAGTTGCGCTGATAAGAAGATAGATCGGGTGCCGGTAAGGCGTTCCGGTTTAACTTCCCATTGGGCAGCAAGGGAAGCGCTTCCATCAGCACAAAGGCGCTTGGCACCATGTAATCGGGCAGCTTCTGATTCAGAAAGCTGCGCAATTCCGCCAGATCGACTGCCGGTGCGCTATCTTCTGACGCTAATTTGGGAACGATATAGGCGACGATGCGCTTTTCCCCTGGCACATCCTCTCTCCCTGTGACCGCCGCCTCTCTCACACTGGGGTGCAGTCCCAAGGCGGACTCTATTTCTCCCAGTTCGACTCGCATTCCCCGGATATTGACCTGAAAGTCTATCCGGCCAACAATTTCTAGGTTTCCATCCGGTAAATACCGGCCAACATCCCCCGTTTTGAACAGTCGCTCTTGGGGGTTAAAAGGATTTAATACAAATTTCTCGGCGGTCGCTTCAGGCCGGTTGAGATAGCCACGGGCCAAGGTCAGACCGGCAACGTGTATTTCCCCCAACTCTCCCTGAGGCACTGGCTGCAGGTTAGTGTCCAGTATGTCCACCTGCTGCGCCCGCTCCAGGCAAGAGCCAACGGGGACATTCCCCTGTTCTTGGCTGAAGTCTTCCGGAACGGCATAAAACCCGTGGCCAATACTTTCTGTCTGGCCTAAGATATTTAAAAATCCCAGTTGATTTTTAAATAGAGTTCGCAGCTTTTGCAGTAATTGACAGGGCAGCAATTCCCCGCCAAATACTATCATTCGCAATTGAGATTCGCTGAGGCTGTGCGCCTTGTCTGGACTTTCTAGCGCCATGAGTCCATAGCGCCACACCGACGGCACGCCGTCCGAAACCGTCACCCCCTGTTTTTGGATGAGTTCAAATAGACTCAGGGGAGTTCTCGTCTGTTCGCGGGTAGCGATCGCACAAGTGGCTCCTCGGGACAGAGGCAAAATCAGCTGTCTCACTGAAGCTGTAAATGAAAACGAGGCCATGTGCAGATAAACATCGCTGTCATTTACCCGCAACACTTTGTCGATCGCTTGAATATAATGCCACACACTTGCGTGCGGCATCTGCACCCCTTTAGGTTTGCCGGTGGAGCCCGAAGTATAGATGATGTAGGCCAGGTTTTGCGGTGTTACCCCACTGGCGGGGTTTTCGTGATTCTCTCGCGCAATGTCTTGACGCGCTTCATCCAGGCAGACTGCCGTTCCCTCAAATTCCGGTAGCGCCTGCATCCATTGCTTCTCAGTCACAAGAACTGATAGCTGGGTGTCCTCCAGCATGAAGGCTAGGCGTTCTTTTGGGTAAGCCGGATCTAGCGGTACATAAGCCCCACCGGCTTTGAGAATACCTAATATTCCCACCACCATATCTAAAGAGCGCTCCAGGCAAATTCCCACCATCACCTCTGGCCCAACTCCCAACTTTTGCAAGTAATGGGCCAGCTGATTGGCTTGCTTATTAAGCTCCCGATATGTGATTTGCCGGTCTGCAAACACTGCCGCTACCGCATCCGGTGTTCGCTTGACTTGAGCCTCAAACAATTGATGAACGCAGCTTTCTTGCAGGGATGCTTCCCCACCCAAAATCTTTCGCTCTGAAATAAACATTCGCCTCGCTTGATGCTGAACAAAAAAAGAACGTTTTAGCCTTGACGCACAAGGCATTTTTCCCTCGTGTACTCGTTGTCTTCGTTCCCAGGCTCCGCCTGGGAACGCCTATTTAGAGGCTCTGCCTCCCTCTCTCAACCCTGCCTAGCGATAGTCTGAGCGCGGCGGGAGGTCCCCCCATTCATTCTATCGCATCATCATTCATTATCTCACAGAAGAGCGCCTCATCCTTCTAACCCCCTCAGAAAATTTTTTGCTCTGATTTTACTGATTGCTCCCGGCAGTTTTGCGCAGGCCCAGCCCAATGGCCCTAAAGGGCTGCAGCAAGATATCGCTCACACTATTATATAGCTCGCTCTCGCCATCTGATAGCCCGACACTAATTTTTTCATACTGGCGCGGCACATACAGCGTCCCGAACATCCAGTCCCAGAAGGCAAAAATATAAGCAAAATTCTTGTCATAGTGCTTTGGCTCAATGCTGTGATGAATCTGGTGCTGCGCCGGACTTATCAAAATATGGCTGAGCCAGGAAGGATACGCCAACCAGATATGAGAGTGGCGCAAGTTATAGCCAGCCAGATAAAAAGCAAACGTCAGGACGTTGACTCCTTGAATCAGTAGCAGCGACATCTGACTGCCGAACAGATACATCCACAGTCCCATTGCCACGCCGATGATTGTGGCCAAGAATGTCGCCCCAAAAAACAGCTCGACCGGATGGGCGCGGTAGACAGTCAGGGGTGTCAGGACTTCCGCTGAATGGTGCACTTTATGGAATTCCCACAGAAAGGGAATTTTGTGGCCCAGATAGTGGAAATAGTACATCCCAAAATCTTGTACCAGCGCTATAAAAACCGTAAAAGCAACATGATGCCATAATTGCGGTTCCGTGACGGCAAATAGCGCGGTTGCGCCTGTTAACTGTGTCAGTGCGGAGCGCACCCCATTGGCCAGATATTCTGAAGATACGAGCGCGGGAAGTACGACAAAGCTTTCGAGCAGCGTGTAGACAAAATAATACTTATACCCTGTAACGCTAGAAGCATGCAGGTACACTTCTTTGGGCCAAATGTACTGTAAGAAGTTTGCCTTCTTTTCTGACTTGGCCGATTCCAGTATATAGAGAAGCGCCACCAGGAGTACCCCCGACACCAGGTACATCCAGTAAATCACACTGTCCCCTAAAAATGGGATTTCCAGTGGGTACAAGCCGCGCTTCAATACTTCTATCGCTGTCTCCAAATTCTTCACCCTCTATGATTGCAGTCGCTCCCTTCTTTTAACGCACGCGCTTGTCACAAGCACTATTAAGCTGTCAGGCTAATAATCCTGCTTTTAAGGACAGGAGGCAGAGCCTAAGCGAGCAGCGTTCCCAGCCTCTGGCTGGGAACGAGGGAAACGAGGGAAGGACAGGAGGCAGAGCCTAAGCGAGCAGCGTTCCCAGCCTCTGGCTGGGAACGAGGGAAAACGAGGGAAACGAGGGAAATTTCGCCTCTTTGGGCCAATCATGGGACAAACACCCTTTCAACGACGCTAATAACTCTAAAACATAATTTTCGCCTCTGTCTAGGGGGAGATTGTAAATTTTTGTAACGCCTAATACCGTTTTTCCCTTAACGGCTCAGAACGGCCACCCGCCTCACCGCTAAGCCCAAGCTATTCTGAGCTTAATTTGCTTTATATAAAAATCCGAAACAAGCAACAGGATAGCTGGAAAATAAGGGCGGCAAGCAATTATGCACACACACACATATATATATATATATATATATATCTATATATATATATATATAGATAGATAATGCTAATTAAAAGCACCCGATCTGGGCGGGGGCAAAAAAGGGTTTCCAAGAATTGGACTCCCGGCAGTTTTAGATAGGCAAACCTTCCTAAAGATTGGGGTAGGGGGCTTTGATTCTTATCCCTGAAAATGGCCACTCCCACCCTGACCGGCAACCCCTTTCGGGGGTTAATTCACCCCCGAAAGCTACTCCCCCCCTCTGGAAATTGCCCCTCTCTCACTTCAGCGCAAAAATCCCGCACCGCTCGCCCTATGGTCTGGCGCAGATTAATATAAGATTTAGCAAAAGGCGGCTGGCGATCCGAGAGTCCGAGCAAGTCAGCCGTAACCAGCACCTGACCGTCGCAGTCGGGTCCGGCGCCAATTCCAATCGTGGGAATCGCCAGTTTTTGCGTAATTACTCGGGCCAGCTCCGCCGGTATGTGCTCCAGCACCACGCCAAAGGCACCGGCATCCTGGAGCGCCTCCGCCTCCGCCAAAATTCGCTCCCCGGCTTCTTTTGTCTTTCCCTGCTGCCGGTATCCCAGCAGGTGCACCGACTGCGGCGTCAGCCCCACATGCCCCAGCACCGGTATTCCCGCTCGCACCAGCCGGTAAACCGTTTCTGCGATCGCTGGGTATCCCCCCTCCAGCTTCACCGCCATTGCGCCGGTTTCCTTGAGCACCCTGCCGGCTGAGCGCATGGCCTGCTGCGGGCTTTCTTGATAGGTCAAAAACGGCAAATCCACCACCACCAGCGCCTGCTTCACCCCCCGCCGCACCGCTTTGGCGTGGTGCAGCATCTCCTCGATCGTCACCGGCAGCGTCGTCTCCATCCCCAGTGCCACCATCGCCAGAGAGTCCCCCACCAAGATCACATCCACACCGGCACTATCCAGCAGCTGCGCTATTGTCCAATCCCACGCCGTCAGCGCCACAATCTTGCGCCCTTGCTGTTTCCACTGCATCAATTGTTGCGTCGTTACTGCCATCGCTTTTACTTTTTAATACTGTTTCTCTGGCGGCGTTTTTGTCGCAGAGGCTGCTTGCGTCTCGCCGCTCGGCATAACACGATTACCACAAAATCCCTACTTTGTCAACTGCCCCCTTTCGGATGTTAAGTTCTGTAACGAAAATCCAAATTTCCTCCGTTGGCGAAATAATCGCGCCTCTCGCCACCGGACAGCAAAACTGTACGGTGGAATAGGGGTTTCAGTCCGCACGCAGGCCAAATTCTCAGTTTTTAGCCTGTTTTGGCAAAACGGTGCCCCTGAGAATACCAAATTGGCATTATTTTATCAAAGTGCCTCAAACGGCGCAAGTCCGTGCGATTATTGAGAATATTTCCTGTTATTCACATAACTTAACGCCGATTTCGGTAACAATTCTTAACCTTTGGTTTTAAAATTCAAATCAAATCGGAGAATAAGATAAGGCAGGCTTATGAATTGGGCCAAACCGGCAGCAGGGGAGTGGGGGGGCTTTCGGAGGGGAAAAAGCGTTTCTTGTTCCTTCCTCCTTCCTTTTTGCAGGGGATTGCGTCAGAAAGAGATATAAAGTAAAATAGAAAAAACTTGCCAGCTGCCGCAAGTTAACGGGTGGTTTGGGTGCAGAAGTACAGCCCAGGCTTCACCAGCTTACAAGAAAACCGGCAGCCCCTCCCCCCTAGACAGCTCAATCCCAACAAACAGCAATGAAACAGAGTATTCGCATCTGGATATTCAACAGTCTGGCAATCGGGTGCCTAGTTACTAGCCCCCCGATTTCGGCGCAAATCGTGCCCGACGCCACCATGCCGGTGAACTCTATTGTAAGGCCACAAGGAAATACCCTAAACATCACCGGCGGCACCAGTGCCGGAGCGAATCTATTCCACAGCTTCCGGGAATTCTCTCTCCCGGCAGGCACCACAGCCCACTTCAATAATAGCATAGATATTCAGAACATCATCACGCGGGTGACAGGGGGTTCCATCTCCAACATTGACGGCACAATTAAGGCAAATGGCACCGCCAACTTATTCCTGATTAACCCCAGCGGTATAATTTTTGGCCCCAACGCCTCACTGAATATTGGAGGTTCCTTCATGGGAACAACCGCCAGCAGCATAAAATTTGCTGGCGGGACAGAATTTAGCGCCACAAACCCGACAGCGCCACCCTTGCTGACAGTTAACGTGCCGATCGGCTTGCAATTCGGGCAGGAACCGGGCAAGATAGAAGTAGCCGGCACCGGCAACAATCTCAAATCAGATCCGGAAACCTTTGCCACCCTCAAAGACCAGCGCCCACCAGGACTTGAAGTCGCGGGGAAAACCATCGCCCTTATCGGGGGTGAAGTAATGCTCAGCGGCGGTAACTTAACCACAAAAGGCGGGCGCATTGAACTGGGAAGTTTGGGGGCGGGAAGCGCCGTAACCCTCACCCCTGTAGAAAATGGCTGGAGTTTAGGATATTCTGGCGCTAGCAATTTTCAAAACATCCAGCTGGCAGCAGCAGCTTCCCTGGACACCAGCGGCGACAGTGGCGGGAACATCCAGGTAACCGGCAGTCAAATCTCCCTGGACGACGGCAGTGTTATGATGGCAACAACAGCAGGATCAAAATCCGGAGAGTCACTGACACTGCACGCCACAGACTCCGTGCGGTTAAGGGGTGTGAGTGGGTTTGACTATCCCAGCTCTTTACTGACGGAAGTCACGAAAGAAGCCACCGGCAATGGCGGAAGCCTCACCATAGACACGGGCAAGTTGATTATGGAAAATGGAGCGGTTATCTCATCGGCAACCTTTGGCGCAGGCAGCAGTGGTTCAGTGACAGTCAGGGCAAAAGAGTCCGTAGAAATGAGAGGGATTAGCCCCCAAGGCTTGCCCAATTACTTGCTGAGTGAAGCCAATGGAGGTTCGGCAGGTAACGCCGGCAGCCTTATTATAGAAACAGGCCGGTTAATCCTGCAAGATGGCGCGGTTATATCCGCTTCAGCATGGGGTGGGGGCAGTGGGGGTTCCCTGACAGTGCGGGCGTCTGAATCAGTAGAATTGAGCGGTGCGGTTGGGGGAATTTGGGGGAGCACCCTGCAAACTCAAGCGGTTCAGGGTTCCGCAGGAAATGCCGGCAATTTGACCGTGGAAACGGGGCGGTTGCTGTTGCGGGATGGAGCGCTAATATCTGCCGGCAGTGCCGGTGCCGGTAAAGCAGGCACCCTCACCGTAAAAGCCCGGGATTTAATAGAAGTCACCGGCACCACTCCAGACGGCAAAACTCCCACCGCCATCTCCACCACAGTTGAGTCAGCCGCTGCCGGTGCCGGTGGGAATATTACCATTGAAACAGCTCGGTTAATCCTGCGCGGGGGGCTGATCTCCACGAGCACTACAGGAGCAGCACATGCCGGCGACTTGACAGTAAACGCTGCAGATTCCGTAGAGCTCACCGGCGCGGGAAGATTTGTCGAGGGTTTTACCCAATTAGCCGATTTCACCACAGGTCTTTCTAACTTGCGCAACGGCTTGTATGCCATGAGCTTCGGTGCCGGTGATGCGGGTGACATCACAATTAACACCTCCAGATTCACCGCCCAAAATGGAGCCTTCGCCGTCACATCCACCACTGGCACAGGCAGGGGCGGATCTTTAACTGTAAACGCCAAAGAATCTGTACTGCTAGACAGCGCCGGCTTGATTACCGGCAACAGACCTGGAAGCACAGGAGTCGCAGGCAACCTCACCATTAACACGCGGAATTTGGGACTGCAGAATTCAGCCGTTGCCCTCACGAGCACAGCAGGCGCGGGAGCCAGCGGCACTTTAACTGTAAACGCCACCGAATCAGTAGAACTGATCGGAGGCGACATCTTTTATATCCTGGGCATTCCCCTCAACACAAGCTTAACCACCACAACCGTCAGTCCGGCAAATGCTGGAGACATAATGATTAACACCGGCAGGCTGACTGTCAGCGAGGGAGCCCGAGTCTCAGCCAGCACCTATAGCCCCGGGCAGAGCGGAACCGTACATCTGACAGCTAGCGATTCTGTTACTGTAACAGGAACATCAGCCGACCCCAGATTTCCCAGTTTCATCCGCACCAACTCCGCAGGCAGCGGGGATGCCGGTGACATCAACATTGCCACACCTCGGCTTATTGTAGATAGTGGAGCTCGGATCGCCGTAGACAGTCTTGCTAGTGGCAAAGCCGGCAATCTGGAGATTGCCGCCCCCTCAATGCGGCTGCTCAACTTTGGAACACTCAGCGCCCAAACCGCCGCCGGCAATCGAGGTAACATCACCCTCACCACCGGCAGCCTTCAAATGCGCGGTAACAGCGCCATCACCACCAACGCCACCGGCACCGCCACCGGTGGCAATATCGCCATCACCGCAGACACCATAACCGCCTTAGAAAATAGCGACATTACCGCCAACGCCCAACAGGGTTCCGGAGGGCAAGTCAGCATCAGCGCCAAAGGCATTTTTGGCACAGAATACCGGCAAATAGAATCCCCACTCACATCCGAGATCACCGCCAGTTCCGAACTTGGCGCTTCCTTCAGCGGCGTCGTGCGAATTAACACCCCTGACATTAACCCCGCCTTTGGGCTTGTGCAATTGCAGTCACAATTCCTGGAAAGTGCCCGCTTAATAGACACCGGCTGCGCCGCTTACCGCAACAGCAGCTTTACACTTACCGGCAAAGGCGGCATCCCCCCCAGCCCCAGCGATCCCCTCACCGGCAGCACCCCATTCATCGATTTGGGCGAGACACCCCTTCCCAGCCAATTTTCACAGCCGCAAACCATCCC
>Ga0114941_100133_pt1 | contig 16218 bp, 9 predicted proteins | sample DevilsHole_FD_89580 | JGI IMG/M metagenome (GOLD analysis project Ga0114941, IMG submission 89580) | Groundwater microbial communities from Devils Hole, Nevada to study Microbial Dark Matter (Phase II) - Devils Hole | ecosystem: Environmental > Aquatic > Deep subsurface > Groundwater | place...
CCCCCTAAATTCCAGCAGAGAGGGGATTTCACCTTCAGCGAGCCAGCGTCCCACTCCCGGTGGTTCGGTTTACCGCATCAGGAATTACGGGAAACCGAAACAAAAGTAGAGCGGTTTTCAGTTGGATGAAGTACATGCCAGAAACCCGGTTTCGCCAAAGTTACCGGGTTTCTCAGTACCTCCTGATTGAGGTGCTTTCCCGCGCGAGGGAACGCACCCTACCCCTGGCTATAAACCATAGCCCGTAGCGAGTGGGGGGAAGGCTGGAGGGGGTTGTCCATGAGGGAAAAAGTTTGCGCCAGCGGAACGTGCTTCTGCTGTACAACGCCGTTGAGTCACTCTCAGACTGCACAGGCGGCAATCCAGAATAAGCCATCCACCAAAATTGTGCTCAAGACGGCTCCGCCGAACGCCCACCAGTGCAGCTGCTTGGATTTTAGGGGAACAAGACCGACACTGAGGAGCACGGCGAGCAGCACTACAGCCCAGCTGATTCCCCAGGGTGTCTGCACTTGCCTTGTGGCGCTCTGAAACACCGGCAGCGCCAAGGCTGGGTCAACTTCCATAATTTTGCGCCAGTGCGGAATCAGATCCACCAGGTAAAAATACAGGTCAGTGATGGCGGTGCCAAACAGGGAGCCCATATAAAACCAGGCTCCCACTTGCCACCGGCGGCGGATAACGCACCACAAGGCCACCGGCAGGCAGATGGCCTCCACCGGCAGGTGCAGCAGCGGCTCCCAGCGCAGCCAGCCCCAGTAAAGCGATCCCGCTAGCCAGCTGCCGGTGAACCCCAGCAATAAATCCCCCCACAGTTTGGTCCCGGAGCGCGATTGCAGCCACAAGCTCAGCCACACCCAGCCGCCGGTGAGGGCTAAACTCAGCCACGGCAGCTGCCGCACCAGGGGCGCTTGGAAAAATACCGGCACTGAAACTAGGAACATAGACGCCGCCAAAACGAACCTGGTTTGCCTCCATCTAAGGAAGCCCAAAACAAAGCTGAGAGGATGCCTGCCGGACAGGAGCGGGGTGTCCATAGAGGTGTGAGGGGACAAAATAGGGTTAAACAAGGGATTCTTTAAGAAACTTAACTTAACTTCATCTTATTTAAGATATCACAGCCATATCCCCCCGGGGGGTATTTTGGGAGTGATTAAATTGTAACGGATAGGATAGCGCTCTAGCGAACGTCTAGTTCAGTTGCGCTCAAAAAATAGGACAGGGCAAGTTCATGGGTTTATCACGCGGTCAATTTTTCACGCTTTTGGGTGCCGGTGCTGCCGGTGCGGTGCTCGCCTCCCCCCTAAAGGCGTTGGGCACCCAGGTGGCACCGGCAGTGGCGCAAGCGGTGGGGACAGCAGCGGAACCCGCTGCCGGTGCCGGCGGGCTCAATGTCGTTCAGGCGTTCGTTTTAGGCATCGTGCAAGGGCTGACAGAGTTTTTGCCGATCAGCAGCAGCGCTCATTTGAAGGTGGTGCCGGTGGTGCTGGGCTGGGGCGATCCGGGTGTGGCCTTCACAGCGGTGATCCAGCTGGGCAGCATTGCGGCGGTGCTGTGGTATTTCTGGGCGGATCTGACTCAGGTCGTCACCGGCGCACTGGGGGCGCTGCAGCGGCGCGACTACGAGGACAAAGACTTCCGCCTGGGGCTGGGGATTGCTTTGGGAACCGTGCCGATTCTCGCCGGCGGGTTGCTGATTAAGCTGCTGGTTGAAGACTTTGACAAGTCACCCCTGCGCAGTCTGGCGGCGATCGCCTGCGCTTCGATTGTCATGTCCTTGCTGTTGGGCGTTGCAGAGCGTATTGGCAAGCGCAAGCGCGACTACAGCCAGCTGGATCTGAAAGATGGCGTCTTGATGGGTTTGGCGCAAGCAATGGCGCTCATCCCTGGCGTCTCTCGCTCTGGCTCAACCCTAACTGCTGGGCTGTTCATGGGGTTGGAGCGGGCTGCAGCAGCGCGGTTTTCCTTTTTGCTGGGCATACCGGCGATTACCCTGGCGGGGCTGGTCGAGCTCAAGGGCGTGCTCAGTGAGGGGTTTGCCGGTGTCGGTGCTGTGGAGCTAGTGGTGGGCGTGATTTCAGCGGCGGTGTTTTCTTACGCTTCGATTGCGTGGCTGCTGCGCTTCCTGCAAACCCAGAGCACTTGGGTGTTTATTTGGTATCGCTTGGCGTTTGGGGTGGCGATTCTGAGTGCGATTGCCGGTGGGGTGCTGCAAAATAGCTGATGTCTTTAAGAAGGAACCGCTCCTGAGCCAAGAGCGCCAAGAGTAAGCTTTTTGGCGTCCTTGGCGGTTTAAGCTGTTAGGCTTTTAACCTGCTTTTCCGTTGAAAGGAGGCAGAGCCTCCAGATTGCGTTCCCAGGCTCTGCCTGGGAACGAGACAACGAGACAATTGTTGCCGGTTGAGAATAGAAACAAGTAATTGCTATGAGTGAAAATTCAATTCGTCCTGCCGTAATCACTAAGGTGCTGCCCAACTCGATTGCAGCGGAGATTGGGTTTGAGCCGGGCGACCGGCTCGTGTCGGTCAACGGGGAGCGCCCCCGCGACCTGATCGACTACAAATTCTTGTGCGCTGATGATATTTTAGCACTAGAAGTGTTGGATGTCAAGGGAAAAACGCACCGGATTGAAATTGAAAAGGATTTCGATGAGGATTTGGGGCTGGAGTTTGAAACTGCGCTGTTTGATGGGTTGATGCAGTGCAACAATCGCTGCCCTTTCTGCTTTATCGACCAGCAGCCGCCGGGAAAGCGGGAAAGTCTCTATCTGAAGGATGATGACTACCGGCTCAGTTTTCTTTATGGTAGCTATTTGACGCTGACGAATTTGACTCAGAGGGAATGGGATAGAATTGAGATGATGCGGCTGTCTCCGCTGTATGTGTCGGTGCACGCGACTGAGCCTGAGGTGCGGGTTCGCTTGCTGAAGAATTTGCGTGCGGGTCAGATTTTGGAGCAGCTGAAGTGGTTTAAAAAGCGGCGGTTGCAAGTTCACGCGCAGGTGGTTGTCTGTCCGGGGATTAATGATGGGGAGCATTTGGAGAGGACTTTGCTGGATTTGGCGAAGTTTCACACCGGCAAGGTGCCGGCTGTGGCGTCGGTGGCGGTGGTGCCGGTGGGGCTGACGAGGTTCAGACCGGCGGAGGATGAGCTGGTGTCGGTGACTCCGGAAAAGGCGCGGGAAGTGATTGCGCAGGTGGGAGCTTTGCAAGAGAAGTTTCGCCGGGAGATGAAGTCGAATTGCGCTTGGCTGGCGGATGAGTGGTTTTTGATTGCGGGGGAGGAGTTGCCGGCGGAATCGGAGTATGAAGATTATCCCCAGATTGGCAATGGGGTGGGTTCGATTCGGCTGTTTCTCAAAGAGTTTGAGTCGGCGGCTGAACGGTTATTGCCGGCGGCTGTCTCTCCGCCGCGCCGGCTGACTTGGGTGGTGGGGAATGCGGTTGAGAAAGCGTTTGGGCCGATTGTGTGCCGGTTGAATCAGGTGGGAGGTTTGCAGGTGAAGATGGCGGCTTTTCCCAGCCGGTACTGGGGGCAAAATATTACTGTCACCGGCTTGCTGACTGGGGAGGATTTGCTGTATAATTTGGAGGGGAAAGATTTGGGGGATGGGATTCTGCTGCCTTCGGTGATGCTGAAGCATGGGGAGGCGAGGTTTTTGGATGATATGACGGTGGCGGAAGTTGCGGGGAAATTGGGGGTGAGGATTGTGCCGGTGAGTGGGGTGGAAGAGTTGATTGAGCGGTGTGTGGGGTAGGACAGGGGAGAGGACAGGCGAGACGCCTGTCCTACGTCGGGAGAGGATGGGGGAGATGCCGGTGCTACGTCGGGAGAAATTATAGCGGTTTTCATCTGAGGTACTGAGAAACCCGGTTTCTTAAAGAAACCGGGTTTCTGGCATGTACTTCATCCAACTGAAAACCGCTATATTTACCTCATTCCTGAACCTCCCACTCGTCATTCAGTCCGAGTTCTTGCAGGGAGACTTTCGTTTCATCCCGCTGTTGCTGAGACACCTCTCCTTCGAGAAAAACTTCTATTTTCAGGGTGAGCTTAACGTTTTTGTCGCTGGCAAATTTAGTGATAACTCGGGTGTAGAAAGTCGTCCACTTCTGAGGGGGGATTTCACCAGTCCACTTCAACCCTTTAGGTTGAGGGGGGAGTTCTGGCGGGGGGGGAACTTGATACAGTGTGGCATTTTCTTTGGCGCTTAGAGTCTTAGCAGCTTTTACGGAAAATTCGGCAATAGCGCTGACGGTTCCTGCGGTGGCTGTGACAGTGAAGTTGCCCTCATCTTCTCCTGCGGTGAGCACGCCATTCGGTTCGATAGCGCCGCCGGTAGCAGTCCACTGGATTTCGCCGGTAGCAATCTCTTTGCCGTACTGATCGCATCCCCGTGCGGTAAAGGTTTGCTTTTTGCCCGGTTCGAGTTGCACTTGGGTGGGTGTGAGAATCAAGGCGCTCAACCTTGGGGGATCGGTGATGCGCTGCAGGTAGGCTTCGGCGTCTTCTGATTTAATGATGAAAACATCGTCAGAAATCTCGATTTTGCTGGGGGCTAAATCGGTTTTAAATGCAAAGGGTTCGTATCGGTCATTGGCAGCTTTGCCCACATAAGCTAGGGTGCCATCTTTGACACCGCGAGCGATTGTCTCTTTGACTGCATCGGGTTTGAGCAATCTGGGCAATCGGGGAGAGGCAAAGAAGGCATCCCGCAGGGATTTGGTACTCCACTCTTGGAAAGCGCCAGACCAATTGCGCAGGAGAAAGCGGGGGCTCACCGAATCCTCTATATCCCCATCTTTCCGCAAGTGATTGACAATCAGCTCGACCATTGATTTAGCAGAGCTAGAGTGGATTTGGCCCAAATCGACCAGCCGCACTGTATCATCTTTGCCGAGGAGGGCGACGAATTTATAAGCTCGCCAAATGGCTTCTACTAGATCGCGCTGCGCTTTTTTCAGGTTTTCGGAGAGGTGCTTTTTCTGGGAGTCGTCTAGATTGGTTTCCTCATCTCGAATATCTTCCCAAGCTAGCACCTTGCGAGCTTCCTCTCGCAGGGGAGTGTCGGAATCGGCGATCGCAAAGATGAGGGCACTTTTAAACGTCCGAGCTGAGGAGCCCGCCGACCGAATTATGGACTCGATCAGGGGGAGGGTGCTGGACTCTTTCTGGGAGCGTTCGGGAGCCATGACTGCTAGCGCCAGCACGGCTTGATTGGGTATACTATTGGGCGGTTCTGGAAAAATAATAACCTTAATCCCCTGGTTGGTGGCAAACACTTTCTCGACTTCGCTGCGCACTCGCTCGTCAATGCGAGAGGTGTGGACGTTGGCGCGGCGATCTGCTAGAATTTTGTTGAGGTTAGGATAAAAACTGAACCGGTATCTGGTTTGTCCGACGGTGAGATAGTAGCAGTCGCTGGTTAAAGTTTCCAGCACTGTCTCTATGTTGCCGATATCTAGGTTGGGATCGCCGACAGCCAGTCTGATTTCGGGAACGGTGGCTTCCGCACGATTGCAACCCCCATTGGACTCGAAAAAGATAGCAGTCGCTACTTTGCGGTGCAGGCGCGATTTTTTAATCTCGTCGCCGGCTTCGGCATCGAGGCGAATAGCGTGCGCGTCTCTTTTGCCGCAAATATCAGTTGTTACAGCTGCTTCCAGGCGATTTTCGCCCAGTTGATCGAATACTGCGGCGCGAAATGACAGGTCATCGAGTGGCGCAGTTCCCAATCCAATTAGGGCGTCGCGGTGGTTCCCTCTGTAGCCTTCTTGATAAGCGATGGACACCCAGAGCGCCAAAAGGCGAAGCACGCCTCGGGTGCGCTGGAATCGGGGAAGTGCTTGCCATTTGCGCTCGAATACCGACAGCACTGTTGGGTGGAAGGGATAAGTGGCTGCGAATGCTTCTCGTGCGCTGTTAATCGGGAACCAGCTGGGCAATTGCTGCCGGCGATCGACAGCCCAATCCGCATACTCGTTGCAGGTGGCGACGGCATCTTTGGGGAGCATGATTTTACCTTCAGCCGTGACAGCGTTGGGAGTCCACTCAAATAAGCGCCGGCGGATAATTTCGGAAGTTTCGGATTCGGCGGACATCATAATCGCTTTGCCCAACCGGTCGAGCATTTTCTTGAAGCGCTGCTCGTCGGCTTCATCAGCTGCAGTGTATTCCATCTCGGAAGCGGGAATAGAGACTACCAAAACGACGTTTTTCTCGCCTCTGGCTGTTTCTGAAAGCGCTTGAATGAAGTTATAAAGCCGGTCGCCATAGGCTTTTTTGCGATAAGTGCTGGCGTAGTTGAGAATTTCGTCTAGCAAAATCAGGCACGGCTTATCTTTGGGGAGGAATTTGCGGATGACATCGCCTTTGGGTTCGATAAACTGCTTCTCTTGTTCGGCGACGATGTTAAAAGCCGGTTCGCCGCCTAACTGGTAGGCAATTTCACCCCAAGGCGTTTTGCGGAGCGGGGTGCCGTCATCGCCGCCGCGCCCGGTAATAGAGTCAAATTCGGTGCCGACAAATACGGCTACAGCTGCTTCGGGAATGGAGGGAATGCCGGCTTGGCGCAAGATTTTCTCGACTCCCGCCCACTTGTTAGCGGCAGGGCCATTTTTGGCGAGGTGATAGAGGAGTGTTAAGGCGTGAGTTTTGCCGCCGCCAAATTGGGTGGAGAGGTTGAATATGGCTGAGGTTTCTGTGGTTTCGCCCGAAAGCCGGCGCACGACCTGAGCCGCGAGGTCTGTTAAATATTTGGTGAGGTAAGTGCGCTCGAAAAAGCGCTCTGGGTTTTGGTAGTCAGCCGGTGCCCGACTGTCTCGCACTTGGTCGAGGTGTACGGCAAATTCTGAAGCATCTAAAGGTTTGCCCTCGCGCAAGTCTTCGCGGGGGGTAAGTCCTTCAATTTTGTGCCAGGGTTTGAGGGCCATAGCTGTTAATCTCCGATTAGTTTAGATAGTGTTGGCGAATTAATAGGGGGATCTAACCCCACCCCCATCCCCTCCCCGTTCACGGGGAGGGGAGCTTTTCCTCGTTCCCAGGCAGAGCCTGGGAACGCCTAAAAGGAGGCTCTGCCTCCTTCTAGTCTATTTCAATCGCCCGGTAGCTTAAGTTGACACCGATGATTGATAAATTCCCCCTACAATCCCAAGCCTTTTTTCCGGGCTAAAACGCCATCCACCCAGCGCTTTTCATCAGTGCCGGTGGGATATAGGGCGGAAAGTGCCTGGGCTAATGTCCAGAAGCGTTTGTCACTTCCCACGCCGTCATCAACTAAGAAGCGTTTGAGGGCTTCGCTGCGCCCTGCTGCAAAGAGAATCATGCTCTGGTGGATGCGGTCAAGGACGGTTTTGCCTTGGGACTCGGTGCTGGTATCGCCCCAATCTACCGGCTCTTCCTCTACAGTGCCTGTGTCAAATAAACTCAATTGCTTGTTCTCTTTCTTTGGGCGCTTGGCGGGCGGTTTGCCGGCATTTTTGCCAAACAGGTATTGCGAGCGTTCTGATACCGGCAGCAGTCGGGCTTTGTCTCCCTTGATTTGCACGAGAGGGGTGAGTTTTTCCAAGTGTGCGCCGAGTCCCTGGGCAATTTTGCGGGCGGCATCGAATTCCAAAACGTACCCGCTGATCTTGGCTGACTTGTTGGGAGTTTCATCGTCTTCTCCGTCATCGTCGGTACTGTCTTCATCGGGGAAGGCGGTATCGCTTTGCTGAGTGCCGGTGGAAAGTGTCCACAACCACATGGCGGTGAGGCGGGCATCTTCTTCAAAGCCGGTGGCGTCTGCATTTTCAAAAATCATGGTCAGCGCTTCTCTGGAAACGGCAGCCCAGACATATTCGAGATATTCTTTGAGGGTGACGATTTCGCCAGAGGCTTTTTCTACGCTGTCATAGCGGGAGAAGATTTCGAGGGCGGGACCGAGGCAGGCGAAAATGGCAACCGATAAAACCGCCCACTTTCACTGTCCCTAGCCGTCACCACACAGAACAGCCGGGCATCATCCGCACCGCCACGCCGCGCTTTTAACTGCTTTCTCACCGATGCCACCGGCGTCGTAAACCCACAGCAGGGACAAGTAGCCGAACCGCGCTTTACCGTCCCCTCTTTGACATCTTTTGCCTTAGCTTTCTCAACAATTTTAAAATCGACCCGCTTGGCTTCTGGGTTGGGAATTAACTCCAAAGCCACCGATTTATTCGTTTTCTTCGCCAGCCAAAGCGACCGAATTAACGGCACTTCCGCCCCACATCCTGGCCCCTCACAAACAATCGTCCTCGCCCAAAGATAAGCAATCGGCGTGCTCCCATCCGCATTTTTGGGATAAAATTCTGCTAATTCCCTCTCAGCTTCCTGCTTAATCCACTCCCCCCACTTCCTCACCTCATCCGCCAAGCGCTGCCCATATCTGGGAATATATTCCAGCACCACTTTATTCAACAAAACCGCCACAGGATTGAGGTCAGAAGCAAAGGCATCCGCCCCCACCCGCAGCGCCTCCAGAGGAATCGAACCGCCCCCAGCAAAGGGGTCAACAACGAGGGGACGGGTTCCGGAAGTGCCGCCTAAAGACTCGTGGGCAGATTGGGTTAAAGCGCGACTGGTTTCTAAATAATCCGGCTGTGTGGAGTTATCCCAATTCGCAAAATCGGCAATAAAATCCAACAGCCGATAGCGGAGGATATTGAGATGCTGAGGATTATTCGCATCTAACTGGTTTTCCGGTTCGGCTAAAACCTGCCACCTTTTCCAGTTTTCTGTTGATCAAGAATTTGCCAACTCTGTTGTCGCTGCTTTTTTGGCAAATTTGTTAATAATGGCGGCAGCTTCTTTGCGAAACTTTTGGGGGCAGAGTTCGTCAGCCGGATCGGGCCACAAGGCGGCACAAATCACCGCCCGACAGGCTGCGAGGGGACGGCGCGCCCACCAAATATGTAAGGTGGAAATGTGCCCGTGACGGATGGACTTCTCGCGCCGTGCGTGGGCGGAGATGCGCTTGATGGGCAAGTCAACTTCGATGAGACGTTTGGGGTAATTTGTTGGGGAATTCGTTGCGGCGCTCATTTGCTGGCCTCCAAAATTTTATCGGCGTCAACGTGATAGTGTTCAATCTTCACTAGCGGTTCCCACCCCAACTGCACGGGGTCTTGAATGGGATGGACTTCTGGAGTGGAGGCGCAGTTAAACACCACATACAGCCAGTAATCTTGCTTCAGGCGCTCTGCAGTTTTATACTCGTTATTGGTGAGGGCCACCTGACCGATTCCAGACCGTCCCTTCACCTCAATAAAGCGCACGGCTATCGCTGTATGGATGTCTTCGGGATGGAATTTGCGAGAAATCAGGTCAAAGCCGCGATTTTCGGACTCGACATTTTCCACCACCCAGCCTCTAGCCGCTTCCCAGGCGATGACAGTCTGTATGGCAATGCGCTCAATTTCCTCATCGCTGACAATAGCAGCCATTTCTGGCGAGGTGCGTTCCGGGTGAGGCAACACCCAAGCTCGTCCGTGATGTTGAATGTCGGAGATCGTGCAACTGCGCTCTTTTTGCAGTTCCTCGCACCGCGTTTCCAAGCGCCCGTTTAACTCGAAAAGCCGGTCTTCCATTTGCTTGATGCGCCCATCCAGTCCGGATTCTTTGGAGCCAGATTCTTTTTGGTTGACAAGTTCGGCAAACTGGCACTGCACCCGGTCGATGATAGTATTGAGGCTAATTTCCAAGTGATGCTCGACAGTTTCCACCTCTTTTTCCCGCTGACTTTTGACTTCCGCAAGGAATGGCTGCAGCGCTCGCTCAATGAGGGCCCGCTCCACCGGCTCTCGCGCCGGCAGTGCCGAATCATCGGGGGGTTGAGTTCCCTTGGGCGCTAATACCAAGTCTAAGAAAATCGTGGGTTGGCGGACAGTAATCGTGCTGTCCATGTCAGTTTGCACCACAAACAAGCGCTTGTGCAGGGTGCGACCCCTCCCGTCGGCAATCGCCGCTGAAAATACATCCAGCCGTGCGGGATCTTTGCGGTGCAGGTGATAGAACACGGCACCGCGCTGCAAATCATCTCGCACTAATTCTAACACATGATCTCGCACGCACTCAAATAAAGGATGTCCGGGCGTCACCCACTCCAAGGTCTGGTCATTTTTCAGCAGCTCTCGATTAAAAGCAATCCGTTTGTACTCTCTTCCCAGTTTACCATAGCGAGATTCCAGCCGGTCCCCCACCGGCCAAAGAGTGCGGGGCAATTTGCCAATCCGATAAATATGATGGCCCTTGCCGGTTTCTTTGGGATGGATGCCGGCAATCGGTGCCGCCTGCGTGAAGAAATCCTCAATCGCCTCCGGCACTAAACGCTTTTCTTTCGCTTCAGCCGACTTGCTCACAATCGCAGATAAATTCAATTCCCCTTTAGCCAATCCTTCCAAAGCCGAATTAGTGATGCGGCGAAAGCGCTGCACATCCACCTGCTCGACAATGCGGCTTTTGATCGCATCATCCGAGAGATTGTGAGCGTACATGTCCCGAATCATCCGCTCTAATTGATTGGCGGGGAAGATATCCCCCAAAACATTAAAGATTTTGCCGGTTTTGTCTGGGTCTAAATCCGCTTCAATGGCCCGGATGCGCTCAAATAATTTCCACAGCACTCCTCCCTCGCGGGTATTCGTAGCCACAAAATTAAAAATCAGACAATCTTTCTCTTGACCGTAGCGGTGAATCCTCCCCATGCGCTGTTCCAAACGCACGGGATTCCAGGGGATATCATAGTTGATCATAAACCAGCAGAATTGCAAATTAATGCCCTCTCCCGCCGCTTCGGTAGCCACTAGAACTTGGCACTCCTCTCGAAATTCGCGCTCCGCACAAATGCGAGTGTTGGGCGTATCGCGGTCGCCAATTTTCATCCCCCCGTGAATTTGAGTCACTGACAGCCCCCAATGTCTAAGCTTGCCCACCAAATAGTCGAGGGTTTCTTTGTGTTCCGTGAAGATGAGCAGCTTCATCTTGGGGTCTGTAAAGATGCCCTCTTGAGCGATCGTCTCCTTAAGTTTAACTAATTTTGATTCTATCTCGCGGCATTCCAGGTGTTTAGCTTCACCAATGAGTTTATTCAATTGAATCAGTTCATCCCGCAAATCATTGGGGTCAATGGAAGCCACAACCGATTCCAGATGGCCAAGAATTTTTTGCTGTTCTTCTTCCGTCAGCTCCTCAAAATCCTCCGGCAATTTGCTGTTAATCTGCTCTTGGCGGTAGCTGTCGGGGTTTTCTAGAATGTTTTGGCGTTTGTCCCGCATGCGTTCCAGACTGCGCCGCACGGCATACACGCTAGAAGCGAAACGTCTTTGCAGCATGGCCATCGTGAAGCCTAAGGCGCGACCTCTCGCCGAATTGTCCTCAGCGGCTATAATCGATTGTTCCTCGACGTACTGGGTTAAATTGTCGTAAAAATCCCTCTCCTCAGAGTCTATTTGGAAATCAATCGTTTCCACTTTGCGCGTAGTGAAGAGCTTTTGGCATTGGCCACTGCCTGGTTCCGGAAATGTAACCAAAGCTTCTTTCGTGCGCCGCAAATAAAAGGGAGCCTTCTGAAGCCGCATGGCTTCTTCTAAACTTTTAATATCTCCGTAAACGTCACGGTCGAGAAGTTCCAAGAATAAACGGAAGTTATTCGGGTCGCCTTTGTGGGGTGTGGCGGTCATTAATAAGTAATGGTCAGTCATTTCTGACAGCCGCTCCCCTAACTGGTAGGCCAAGGTTTTTTTCTCGGCACTGTAGGCGCTCATCTTGTGAGCTTCGTCCACAATCACCAAATCCCACTCAGAACGCAGCAAACTTTCTTTGGCATCGGAGATGCGAGACACCCAAGACACAGAGGTGACAACTTGGTTTTTTTCCTGCCAGGGGTTTGTCCCGTAGTTGGCCCGCAAAACATCCCCCCGGACTATCTCGAAATCTTCGCGAAACTTTTCTTTCATTTCCCGCTGCCACTGAAACGTCAGGTTAGCGGGAGCGACAATGAGAGTGCGTCTGACCAATCCCCTAATTTTGAGTTCTTTGAGCAGCAACCCTGCCATGATGGTTTTACCGGCACCCGGATCGTCTGCTAAGAGAAAACGAATGCGGGCTAATTTCAGGAAGTAGTCATAGACTGCTTCTAACTGGTGGGGGAGCGGATCGACGCGAGCGATGGCCAAAGAGAAATAAGGGTCGTATTCGTGGGCGAGTCCCCAGCGCAACGCTTCCACACCGGCGCGGAATTTATAAGGATCGCCGTCAAAGGGTTCTTTTTCCGGACTGGCATCGAGTTGCGCTAATTGATCGGCGCTGAGAATGGCTTCGTAAACTTGATTGGTGCGCAGTCCTTTGCCTATGAGTTTAATTGCATCTCCCATCGGAATGACAACAATAACCTGCACGGGTTCGGGAAAGAGAGAACCTCTGACAATTGTGTTTGGTTTGAGCTGCTCTGATTTCATAGCCCTAGTTCCCGAACTGTTCCAACAATTCCCACCCCCGCTGCAACTGCTGCGCGTACCGCTCTGGCGCGAGTCCCGTCGGCTTCCTGACTTCGCGGATAAACTGACTGATCTGGGGGTGGGCTCTGTTCGGCATCGATTTGACTCATTCAATGTTAACTATCATGTCACGGCTGATGCAATGGCTGTGCGATCGAAATCACTTTCGGATGTGATAATAACGCTTGCGGTGCGTTCCTTTCTTTGCCCTGCCGGTGGGTGCGGGTGCGCGTGGTGCCGGTGCAGGGGTGCCGGTGCGGAAATGCCAAAAACCTGTGGGCCTGAGGGCGGCCACGGGGGGCTGCCCCTACAGCTATCTGGCAATGGTAGCCGCCCTCGGGCGTAGGACAGGCGAGACGCCTGTCCCTTGTCCCCCCTCCCCATTTGCGGGGAGGGGGCTAGGGGGTGGGGTTCCTCTCCCTATTTCTTCCCGACAGGAATCTCAGGAATCTGATCAGAAACAGCCACCGGCACCTTCAACTTCTTCGACTTCTTCACGCGAAATAGCGCGGAAAAGTCGTGCAGCAAAGTGTACAGACAGGGAATAATAAACAGCGTTAGTATCGTCGATACAGACATTCCCGAAAACACTACAACCCCCAATGGCTGCATAAATTCCGCACCTTCCCCAATTCCCAGCGCCAGCGGGAACAAACCCAACACCGTGGTGATGGTTGTCATCATAATCGGGCGCAACCGCTGGGGAGCGGCTTTCAATATCGCCACCTGCCGGCTAACACCCTCCTCTTCCCGAATTTGGTTAGCCTGCTCCACCATAATAATCCCGATATTCACCACAATCCCCACCAGCAGCACGGCACCCACGAGTACCGTTGCGCCGATGGCGGTCTGAGTGACGTAAAGCCCCAAAATACCGCCGGCAAGCGCTAGCGGAACCGTGAACATAATCGCCAGCGGGTCGAGCAGAGAATTGTACTGCACCGCCATCACCACAAACACCAAAAACGCCGATAGTCCGCCCAAAGTTTTCAGAGAATTCTGCAATTCCTGATTCGTCTGACCGGCAGAAGAAGGCAGCACCGTAACCCCTTCGGGCAATTCCACACCGGCAAGCACCTTATTCACTTGCGCCACCGCATCACTGAGCGTCGCCCCCTTGTTCAAACTGCCGGCAATCAGGAAACTGTTGCGCTGGTTAATTCGCTGAATTTCTCCAGGCGCTTGCCCTTCCTTAATTTCCGCCACATCGCTCAAACGAATTTGCCGGTTGCCATTGACAGACAGGGGAATTTGTGCTAGCTGCGAAGCGCGGCGCACCGACTCCTGAGCGAGCTGCACCCGCACGTCCACCAAGCGCTCGCCCCGCTGCAGCTGAGTCGGAACAGAACCCTGAATTGCTGTCTGAATGGTGTCGCCAATATCTTGCGCCGTCAGCCCAAACGCCGCCAGCCGGTGCCATACAGGATGAATTTGCACTTCTGGCTGCCGGTCATCCGCATCCGGTCGAAACCGCGCCTGCGTCACGCCCTCATCTAGCGCCGCCAGTACCTGACGCCCCGCTTGACGCAATTTTTGCTCGTCATCCCCCTGGAGGATAATATCAACATCAGCCCCCCGCACCGGCGAATTGGTGAGGATAATCCCGCGCACCTGACCGGGATTGAGGCGCAAGCGAATTCCAGCCAAGTTCAGCTTGTCAAATTCCTTGCTCACTCCCTCCACAAAATCCTGAATGTCAGTTCCCGGCTTCAGGGTAATGGTGCTAGAAGCTCGCAGGGGATTAGAAGTGGTGCTGCTGCCAAATAAAAACCCGCCTGCAGTCGTGAAAACATAGTCCGTTTCTGGCTGCTTGCGGAGAATTTCATCGACAATGCCCATAACTTTGCGGTTGGTTTCCAGAGGCGTTCCGGGAGGGAACTGCGCGACTAAATTAGCTTGGCCGGTGTTGATGCGGGGGAGAATTTCTTGGGGAATTTGACCGGCAAGCTGCAAGCTACCGCCGCCGAGCACCAAGAAGGCGATCGCTATCACGAGCAGCCGGTAGCGCAGCGCCCAGCTCAAAGCCCCAGCGTAGGCGCGTTTAGCGTCCTCAAACCGGGCGTTAAACTGTTTCAGCAGCCAAAAGTCACTGATGCGACTCGACCAGGAAATTGCCAGCAGGCGAGACATCAGCACCGGCGTCACAGTCAGCGCCACCAACAGTGAGGCGGCTACGGCAAAGCAAATCGTGAGAATTAACTCGCTGAACAGCAGCGAAAAAAATCCGCCAACCAGGAGAAATGGCAGCACGGATATCAGGTTCGCGCCGGTGGAGGCAATCATGGACGATTCGACCTCTTTTCCCCGCGAGATAGCCTCTTCAATTATCTGGCGCGGGTTCTTTTTCCGCCTCCTGGCGATCGCCGGATTGGTGCTGACGCCAACGGCAATATTTTCCAAGATGACGACGCTGGTGTCAATGGCTTGACCAATCCCCAAAGCCAGGCCGGCGAGACTGAACAAATTGAGGGACAGCCCCAACAGCTTCATCAAAATCAGCGCCGCAAGTGTGCAGAGGGGAATCGTCAGTGATATAATAAAAGTTTGGCGGAGCGAACCCAAAAAGAACAGCACCGCCACTGCAGCCAGCAAGGCTCCAGAAATACCCGAATTGGTGACATCGGAGAGAGAGTTGCGGATGAAGCGGGACTCATCCAGGGTTGGGATTAAAACCATTTCCTCTGGAATCAAGCCAGACTCCCGCAGCTGTTCGATGCGTTTTTTCACTCCGTCCACAACGGTAATGGTATTAGCGTCTGGCTGCTTCTGGATGCTGACTTTTACTGCCGGCTCTCCGTTGAGAGAGACGAAAACCCGCTGGTCTTCGGTGCCGTCAATGACTTGGGCAAAGTCTCGCAGATAGACGAGCCGGCTGGAGGTTGAAGAGCCGGCATCAAAAGACAGGTCGTTAATTTCACCGGCATCTTTAAATCTGCCCACAGTGCGGGTGAGCGGTTCGGAATTGTCCCCCTGGATGCGCCCGCCAGAAATATCCTGGTTGCGCTCCCTGAGAGCGTCGAGCACATCCCTCACCCCGACGCCTAAAGCTTGCTGCCGGTCGAGATCGAGCAAAACCCTGACTTCTTCTCTCACCCCACCGGCAACATCAACTCCCGCCACTCCGGTAACCACACCCAATTCTCGCGACAGTTCCTGATCGGCAAACACCCGCAAATCTACATCCCGCAATCCAGGGGAAGTCAGGGCAAATTCGTAGACCGGCAGCTGGGAGGGGTCAAATTTAAATAGGCGCGGCTGTTCGATAATGTCTGGCAGGTTGGCTCGGGCGCGGTTAAAGGAAGCGGTGGAGTCATTGAGTGCTTGCTCAATATCTCCCCCCGGTTGGAAGAACAAATCTAAACTGATTTGTCCCTCGCGGGTTTGGGAGAAAATCTGCACCACTCCCTCCGTAGCGGAAAAGGCTTCTTCCAGCGGTTTAGTGATTTCCTCCACCGCCACTTCTGGGGAGACACCGGGGGCGCTGATCCGCACGCCAATCCGGGGGTAGGTGATAGACGGCAGCAAATCGACCTGCAGCTGGGAGAGGAAGAAAATCCCCACCACCACCACCGTTAGGGTGAGCATGAGGGTGCCGATGTGCTGGCGGATGGCAGTTGCGCTGACGCTAAATCCTGACATTCTTCTTTGGCATCTCTAATTGAGGATTGATATTTTATAATTGTACCACTTCCTGGTGCCATCC
>Ga0114941_100136_pt1 | contig 16088 bp, 12 predicted proteins | sample DevilsHole_FD_89580 | JGI IMG/M metagenome (GOLD analysis project Ga0114941, IMG submission 89580) | Groundwater microbial communities from Devils Hole, Nevada to study Microbial Dark Matter (Phase II) - Devils Hole | ecosystem: Environmental > Aquatic > Deep subsurface > Groundwater | place...
GCTGGCCCGAGGCTGCCGCCCCCTCCAGCCCTCGCACCACCGTCGTGCCCACTGCAATAATTCGCCCTCCCCTGTCCCGGGTTTGGCGGATTTGCTCCACAGTGGCCACCGGCACCTCCACCCACTCCTCGTGCATTTTGTGAGTGGTGACATCTTCAACTTCCACCGGTCGAAAAGTCCCCACCCCGACGTGCAGCGTCACAAACGCCCGATCTATCCCCCGGTGGGCCAACCGCTGGAGCAACTCTTCAGTGAAGTGCAGCCCAGCAGTGGGAGCCGCCACCGCGCCAGGTGTGTGGGCGTAAACAGTTTGATACTGGTTGGGTGAGGCAGCAGACTCAGTGATATAGGGAGGCAGCGGCACATGGCCAAATTCCGACAGCATCTGAGCAAACGATACCCCTTCTGGGACATCAAACTTCAGAATCCGCCCGCCAGTGCCCTCATCCGTGTCCAGAACTCTCGCCCTCAAAACTGAGCCAAGAGCGCTTCCTTGGCGCTCTTGGCTCAGGAGCGGTTCAAACTCAATCAATGCCCCCGGTTTAAGGCGTTTCCCCGGTTTGACCAAAGCTAGCCAGGCACTCTCGGTGCGCTGCTCGAGCAGCAAGACTTCCACAGGTGTGCCGGTGGATTTGTGACCGTAGAGTCTGGCTGGAATAACCCGCGTGTTGTTGAGGACTAGCAAGTCTTTCGGCTGCAACAAATCGGGCAAATCCCGAAAAATCCGGTGGGAGTGGTGAGTGGGAGAATCAACCACCAGCAACCGGGAACTGTCTCTGGGCACAGCTGGATTCTGTGCGATCCGACCGGCGGGCAAAAAGTAGTCATAGGCGGCAGTGGACAGTTCCCAGTCTGAGGCGGTCTGGGCGGCAGTTGGCGATCGGGGGTGAAACTGGCTCACCTGATGGTCTTGCAAAGTGGAAGCTCCTCGCTGATAATCCGCTTTTGTGACTGAACCGGCACGCCCTGCGCGACAGGTTTGAGGCGGCAGGGGATGCCGGATCAAATATCACACTTGGGGAGGATGGCAGTCTGGTTGGTTTCTATTTCTGTTATTTTACCGAGTAGCCCCTGGGAATTTGGGGAGTAATGGGGGAACTCTACGAGTGCGAGTTCGGGGCGATCCCCGTAGTCTTTAGGGGTCGCATCTGGGGAAAATATAAAGAGTAGCCCACCCAAGATCCCGGAAAAATGGAATATCTGTATTACGTTGCCAATGCCAGCCTGACGCTGAGAATCGCTGAATACCTCAACAGCGCCAGCCATCTGCCCGTTTCCTTTATGAGCGTTATTCATCAGATTGATGGCTGGGTGATTCGGGTCAAGATGAGCCACCGTCTGGAGCCCATGATTGACAGCAACTTCCGAGCGTTTATGAATGAACTGGGAATTCCCCACACTCCGGGAATTCGCTTGCAAATGGCCCTTTGGAGCTTGGAAAACGGACAGTCCCCCGTTGATGTCATGCGTCGCTACCACATGGCTGTGGTTTCTCACGGGCATCCGGACAAGAGCGAGATTGAGGAGTTTCGTCGGCAATTCGTTAAAGGGCTGGGCTATTGCCCGGAAACCCTGGCTTGAGGTGTCAGGTGTCAGGTGTTGGGTGTTAGCTGTTAGGTGGTAGGTGCTAGGTGTTGGGTTGTAGACTGTGCCACCTGCCACCTCTTCGTCCAACCCTTCAGCCCTCACACCCCTGAAACCTGTTTCCCAAACCCCTACCCCTCACCGCTATCCGCCAAACCCTACCCCCTAAACGCTAGCAAATGCTGACTCGATGTAGTCTTGCAGGGTGAGTTGGTACGGTTCGCGGAAGACCGGCTGCCCGAGTCTGACCGGCACGAGTGAGGGCGGGACACCGGGTGAGGTGCCGGCGATCCCTCCCGAGGGCTGCTGCTGGCAGCTGACAGTGGCCACATCAAACCGGCACGGGATCTCTGCTAAATCCGGACGGTTGGCCAAAAACAGCTCTGCCGCTTTGCAAAGTTTTTCCTGCTTTTGCGGCGTAATGGCCAGCAGACCGCCGGCATCCCAATTCCCCCGCCGGCGAGTTTTGACTTCTACAAAGGCTAGGGTGGCTTCCGGCTGGTGATCACCGCCCTCCGGCTGCCGGTGGGCAATGATGTCTATCTCTCCCCACCGGCACCGCCAGCGCCGGTGGAGAATCTCCCACCCTTGCTGCTGCAACCACTCAGCAACCAAGTCCTCTCCGGATGCGCCCAGGTCAGGGGGCGGGCTCTCACCGGCATGTGGTGGCGTTCGCTCTTCAGGCATGGGGCAATTCAGTTTTGTTGCGCAAGCTGGTACGATTACCAAATATAGCGAGTCTAAATCATTCGTGGAAATTTCAGACCCCCGGTTTCTTAAAGAAACCGGGGGTCTGGGCCCAAGCGCGGTTGCGCCCATCATTTAGAACTGCTATAGCACGCACTGCCAGAGGGCGCAACTCCCCCACTAGCTGTTGACTTATGTGCGTTTTTGTGCTAAACACACGGTTGCCGGTTCAACTAAATCACAATGAATTCCTCCATTCGTAAGCGTATTCCAGCCATACTATTCAGTGCCGTCTTCTGGGCTGTGGCTTGTCTGACAGCTATGGGCTTCCAGCCGGCACCTGCCTTCGCTGCCGACTACAACAAACAAACACTGATCAACGCCAATTTTTCTGGTCGGGATTTGACAGATTCCAGCTTTACAAAAGCGAATCTTCGCGGCAGCAATTTTAGCCACGCTCACCTGGAGGGGGTTAGTTTTTTCGGTGCCAACCTCCTGGGGGCGACTTTTGAGGGAGCTGACTTGCGGAACGCGACTTTGGACACGGCACGCTTTAGTAAGGCAAATTTAACTAACGCTATTCTTGAGGGTTCCTTCGCCTTCAATACCAAGTTTGACGGTGCCATTATTGACGGCGCTGATTTTACGGATGTGCTGCTGCGAGAGGACGTCCTGAAACAGCTTTGCCAGGTAGCCAAAGGCACCAATCCCGTCACCGGTCGCGACACTCGCGAGACACTGGAGTGCGATTACCTGAGATAGTACCAATTTTCGATTTTGGGCTTAAATCAATTCCGTTTGCATAAGTATTGTAAATCTCCTGGGGCAGAGGCGATTTATCGAGTCGGTAGCAAGAGGTGAGGGAGAGGTGAGTGAGAGGTGAGGGAGAGGTGATAAATCGCGCCCCCACAAGATGTCAGCCACTTCCCACCCAAGGCAGTTGAACCAAATCGGAGAAGGTGGTGTGGCGCTGTCGGTCCAATTCCCAGATGCGGACTTTTTCGGCGCGGAAGAGCTCTTGATAAGACTGAGCCAGTTCGGGGTTTGCTTTCGGATCTGTTTGCAGCAATTGCTGCATAAAATAACGATAGCGTTTCTCGCACATCACCCGCTCCAGAGAGGCGGCTGCGCCTCGAATCACCAGGGGTTGTCGCAAGATGTCCTGTTTGGTTTTCTCCTCCAGATAAAACAAGTGAGACACAAACGCCATCTCCCTAGGGAACTCCACATACCGGTCTTGCAGCGCTGAAATAAGCTGCCCAGGATCGGCAAGAGACGTTTGCAATTCTAAGATTTGCCGCCACAAGAACCGGTGGTGGGAGAGGCTAAATTGCAAATTGCGCTCCTCTAAGGCGTCTTTTACCGCTTGCCGGTGTTCGGGGGAGTGGAGGTAAATGCGCAGCAGCAACGCCTCGGCTTGTTCCAAAAGATTGCGCTCGCCAGAAACCGGCAGTCTTTTATCGGAAGTATGGCTAGGCTTATTTCGCTGGCGGGGCAAAATGCGATTATTTAACTTCAGGCGATTGGCGACGAGCAGGGGAGGTGGCGGGGAATCTTCCTTTTGAAGGATTTTTTCCCAGTGACGGACAATTTGCTCGATCAGATTGTTTTCCAGAAGTGAAACTCGTCGGGAATCTTCCAAGCTGAGGAGTTCCGCACACCGGCGGCTGTAGTGTGTCAGCAAGTTGTCGCTGGTGATGTTGCTCAGTAATTTTACCATTGCCTCAGCGACTTGCCCAGACTGAGCCGCTTGTTTCAGGTCTTTTCCCCGCAACAGTTGATCGAGCTGCCAGTCGATCCACAAAGGAGCGGTAGCAAGTAACTGCCGGTAGGGTTCTGGCGAGCCGCTATTCTTGAGAAATTCATCGGCATCTTTGCCATCGGGAATGTTGAGAAGCCGCAACTGAACTTGGCCGGTATAAGCTAGACCGGCAATTTCGCCAATCGCTCGCTCAGCAGCGGCGGTGCCGGCTCTGTCAGCATCAAAATTGAGGACAATTTGTTTTGATTCAGTGTATCGCAGCAACTGGCGCACTTGGTTTAAGCTGAGGGCTGTTCCCAGGGAGGCGACGGCGTTGGCAATACCGGCAGCGTGGAGAGCGATGGCGTCAAAATATCCCTCCACCACCACAACTTGGTCTTGTTTGGCAATAGCAGTTTTAGCTTTATCGAGGGCAAAAAGAGTTTTACCTTTGTCAAATAATTCAGTTTCCGGAGAGTTGAGATATTTAGGCTGCTCATCAGTGAGGGTTCTGCCGCCGAAGCCAATCACCCGCCCTTGGATGTCGTGAATGGGGATAATAATCCTGTCCCGGAACCGGTCATAATAGCCGTCTCCCGATTTCCGGGGCACAATCAGCCCAGCTTGCTCCACCAGCTGCACCGGCAGGCGCTTGTACTCCACAAAATAGCGATAGAGCACCTCCCAACCTGCCGGTGCGTAACCCAGCCCGAACTGCTCAATGGTTTCCGCGCTCAGGTGCCTGTGGGATTGCAGGTATTCCAGAGCCTGCTGCCCTCCCGACTCCTGCAGGGCGTGCCGGTAAAAACTCGCCGCCACCGCCAAAATCTCATAGAGCTGCTCTCGCACAGACAGTAAGCGCTGCAATTCTTGCCGCTTTTCTGGCTCTTGGGCTCGCACCGGCACCCCGTAGCGTTTGGCCAAATCCAGCACTGCCTCAGTAAACGAGCGCTTCTCGAATTGCATCAGAAAGCTAATGGCATTCCCGCCGGCACTGCAGCCAAAGCAGTAGTACATCTGCTTGCTGGGGCTGACGGTGAAGCTGGGGGATTTTTCGTTGTGGAATGGGCACAAGCCCACGAAGTCTTTGCCCCGCCTTTTGAGCACGACGCGCTCCGAGATCACGTCTACGATGTCAGCGCGTTGCTTTACTTCCTCAATAGTGTCGCGATGCAAGCTGGGAACGTCCATCAGTCCTCTTTGTGAGTCGCACGGCAAGCGCCGAAGTGGACATAATTCAGTATAACATGCCGGCAGCCCTAAGCGGCCAGAAACCAGGAAATTTGAAGAAACCCGCTCTCTTGATTTTCCGGTTGGTTTTCGGTACTCTTATCCTAGGGCGGTTTTTCTTTACTTGTGAAATTTTAGGGTATAATTAACCGCCAAGACGCCATAGACGCGCAGCGGATCGCCCGCAGGGTAGAACGCCAATATAGCAGTAGGCACGCACGGGAACGGACGCAGGACAGGCGTTCCCTCCGTAAGCGTTGCGGGACGCGAAAGCGTCCTTCCCAGAAACCTTGAGGGCGCTCTGGGAACGCCTGCCCTACGCCTATACCTCGTATCGAGCGTGTCCGCGCACTGACTGTCTATTGCTATAAAAGAGAGATGGAGCAACAAATAAGTTTCAAAGTATCGCTCAAATGTTGTAAATTATCCGCCATTCATTTTACCTCTGCCTCTCTTTTGCATAGCGAACCGCTAATAGCCAATCGCTATGCGCTGCGGCTTGGCGATATTGGCCCAAGTTTCAATAGCCTTAATCAAGCAGTGCAGAGAGGGAACGCCCAACACCACCACAACATACCCGCTCACCCAGTTATCATGGAGGTGCAAGGAGGTGTGAACCAGCAGCGCATAGCGCAATTCGCTCTTGCCTGCCACTAGGGAATGAACCAGCACATTCAGCTTTTGGAGATTTAACATCGGCACAGAAAATACGACTTGCGTGTCCAGAATATTGCCTAACATTGTCAGGCAAGCATTCAGCAATATATTCCCGACCTCGGTGAGCATTTCATAAGCCGAACTGTTCAGGAAAGGCGTCTCCATATTCTGCTTAGCGGTCAGCAAATTCATCAGCAGCGCGGCGCTTTCATAGTTGAGAAGCAACAGGGCGTTGCCCGACATAGAGCCTTTGAAAATCTGGCTCACAGTTGCGACTTCCCCCTCCCCAACACTGGCAATCCCGGCAGCCAGTCCAGTGACGGAATGCACGGAAATTGCGGACAGTTCAAGCCGCACGCGGTCGCCTGTGAGTTCTGACAGCGAGACGGCACAGCGAGAGAAAGCCATATTAATAAACTCAGTCAATGCCTCTTTTTGCCGAGCTGTTAATAGCATTATTACCTCTTGATAACACCGGGGGACAACTTTATATAGGCAGCGACTAAAAAAACTGGGCAATCAAGTCAAGCGCAGCGCCGTAAACCGTTCTGGTTAGAGATTGGAGAAATCAGCCTTTCCAGAACGACAGGCAACAGAAGCCACCACCCCAACCAACTCCTCTGGCTGCACCGGCAGCCGTGACATGGGACTGGTGTCCTGCCAAAAGAGCCTGCCGGCGGTCTTCTTCTTTAGCGTAAACAGTCAGCGCCACTGCGGGAAGACACATGCCCGATGCCTGATCGCCCACTGCCCCATGCGCCATCCTCCATGCGCCACTACCACTGACAGCCGAATCTCAACCCGTCCTTTTGCCGGTGTGAGCTTGACGGCGTTAGAGAGCAGGTGCCAAAAAATTTGTTGCAACCGGTCTTTTGTCTGGCAAAACTTGACAGGCGGAGGACTCAATTGCCGTTTGAATCTGAATGCCCTTAGCCTTCGATAATGTCGTGACCGGCTATTTCTGTGGATGCCGCGAAGTATCCGGCGAGACAAATTGCAATCATCCACAATTAAGATTTTAGCCATTACAGCACCTCCACAATCGCGGGTGCCAGCCGGTCGAGGGGCACGCTCTTGTCGCTCAAGCCGGCTTCGACAACTGAACGCGGCATCCCGTAGACCACGCAGCTTTCCTCAGCTTCAGTAAAAATCGTGCCGCCGTGGGATTTGATCCACGCTGCGCCCTGTTTGCCGTCGGAACCCATGCCGGTCATCACCACGCCGAGCACGCGATCGCCAAACACCTCTGCCGCCGACTGAAACATCACGTCCACGCTAGGGCGGTGCAGGGTGTCGAAAGGGCGGGCGTCGAGATGGGCCACAACGCTACCGTCGGCAATGCGGTGAAAAGTCAGGTGTCGCCCCGCTTGGGCGATCAACACCACCCCCCGACGCAGCACCTCCCCTTCCCGGGCTTCAACCACCTTCAGCGCCGACATTTCATTGAGCCGGCGGGCGTACATTTCCGTGTAGCCCACCGGCATGTGCAGCACCACCGCCACGGGTGCGGGAAAGTCCTCAGGGAGCTGGGGAATCAGGAAACTGAGCGCCTGGGGTCCGCCGGTAGAAATGCCAATGGCGACAAGATCCACTTTTCCCGATCGCGGCGAGGGGATCAGGGGTGCCGGTATGCCCACTCGGGGGGGGACTGCGGGCAAGCGGCTCATGGGGACATTGGCGGCGGCTTTCACTTTCTCGATCAGCTCGTCGGCAATCTCGAAAATCTTTTCCGTCGCTAGCGCCGTCGGTTTTTGCACGAAATCCACCGCCCCCGCATCCAGCGCCGCCAGAGCACTCTCGCCCCCCTCACTGGCAATGCTGACAATCACCACCGGCAGCGGACGCTTTTGCATTTGCTCGCGCAAGAAGGCCACCCCGTCCATATTGGGCATGATCAAATCCAGCGTCACCACATCGGGATTGAGTTTCTCCACCATTTCCAGAGCTTCCATTCCCTCCCGCGCCGCACCCACCACTTCAATAAACGGACTGCGGGACAGCATCTGCCTCACGACTTTGCGCACATAAGCAGAATCATCCACCACCAAAACTCGCAACATTCGCTCCATAACGCGCTTCTGCCTTTCTAAGAGGATGTTTGTCAAATTTTTCCAGAAACCCGGTTTCTTTTGCGGGCTTGGGGCAGAAACCGGATTTCTTTGAGACACCCGGTTTCAACCTTAGCAAAAGCGTGTTTTAATACGCTTATTCCCGCTATGGGCAGTCTCCTGGCGGTGCCCGCCCTGCCCAGGAATGCTAGCCTGCCCTATTTATGACATAGTAGGGTGCGTTCCCCTTGGGGGAAAGCACCCTACAGTTTTCTGTAAAGTTTTTAATAATTCCTTAGCTGTGTACGGCTTCGACAAAAATGCCGTCACGCCCTGACGAGTAGCTTCAGCAATCATTTCGCTGTCAGGGAGTCCGCTGACAGCAATAATCTTAACCGAAGGCTTAATTTTTTGCAGCGTGCGGATGGCTGTTGGCCCATCCATGTGGGGCATCATCATATTGATCAGCACCACACTAATTTCATTTTTATATTGGGAGTACAGGGCTACCGCCTCAATGCCATCACTAGCAGTTAAAACCCTGTAGGCGTATTTGAGCAGCGCGATTTCGGTAATATCTCGCAAGTCAGGTTCGTCATCAACAACGAGAATCAACTCTTTTTGTCCTTGGGTAATTTCAACCTCTTCCGATTCTGACATGTCACCAGCTCCCACTGCCGGCAAATAAATTTGAAATTGTGTTCCTCTGCCGCTTTGGCTGTGCAGCTTTATAAATCCACCGTGGCTTCTCACAATACCCACAACTGTTGAAAGTCCCAGTCCCGTTCCTTTGCCTAACTCTTTCGTCGTGAAAAATGGCTCAAAAATTCTCTCCTGAATTTCCGGGCGAATGCCCGTTCCCGTATCGGAAACTGTAATCATAGTGTAAGGCCCCACTTTGGCCTCAATATTCATCTTTGCGCAGTCAGCGTCAATCCAAAGATTGGCGGCGCAAATGCTCAGCTCGCCCCCTGAGGGCATGGCGTCGCGAGCGTTGACGCAGAGGTTCATCAGAACCTGGTGGAGCTGGGTGGCATCTCCAGAAACCGCCCACAATTCCGGATCTATATCTGTGCGCACTTCGATGGATTTGGGAAAAGTCTCTTTGGCAACTTCCGCAATTTCCCGGATCACATGGCTGACTTCCATAATCGTGTGTTCGCCTTCCACTCCTCTAGCAAACGACAGCACTTGCTTAATCAAATTAGCGCCGCGTTTGGCATTGTTCTCCACCATGCTCAGCAGCACCTGCTTTTTCTCTGGGGGCAGTTCCATTTGCAAAAGTTGGGCGCTGGCTAAAATCGGTGTTAGAATATTGTTCAAGTCGTGGGCGATGCCGCCGGCAAGCGTGCCGATGCTCTCAAGTCTCTGGATGCGTAGAAACTGGGCTTCCAGCTGTTTTTTCTGCGTAATGTCGGTGTTAACAGCGAGTACAGATTTTGGTTTACCCCGCCCGTCGCGCACGAGAGTCCACCGGCTTTCAACAATGATTTCTCGCTGCTCTTTTGTAACTTGATGCAGCTCACCCTGCCACGCTCCCCCCTGGATAACGGTTTGCATAGCGTCTTCAAATTCTGGGGAAGTTTCTTCGCACAAAAGCACCTTGCTCGACTGGCCGGTGGCTTCTTTTGCCGTCCAGCCGTACAGGCGCTCGGCTCCTTTGTTCCAGAATAAAATGCGGCTGTCTAAATCGCGAACCAGAATGGCGTCTGTGGCGATATCGAGCAAGGCGGCTTGCTCCATCACTTGTTCTTCTGCCTGTTTGCGGTCGGTGATGTCATGCCAAGCCCCCACAATTTCCAGCAGGTTGCTGTCACTATCGCGCACTAACTTCATCTCGTCGCGCACCCAGCGGTAGCTTCCGTCCTTGTGCAGGAAGCGATATTCCAGGATGTGATGCCCTCGCGCCCTTAGGAGTGCCATCTCTGCTTGTACCTGCGGGGCGTCTTCCGGGTGGATGCGGTCATACCAGAAGCGGGAATCTTCCATAAACTCCCACGGCTGGTAACCCAGTTGGGCGGTTACGTTGTCAGAAATAAAAGTAGCCTCCCAATCACTACCCGGCAGGCAGGTATAAATGACTGCTGGGCTGGATGAGAGCAAGTGCTGCAGCCGGTGCTGAGTGGAAAGTAGCGCCACCTCAGCTCGCTGTAGCGCCTCAATCTGGCGCTGCAGTTCCGCCTCCCGCTCGACTCGTTCCGTGACGTCTTCTATAAAAGAGATGGTTCCAATGTTTTGCCCGCCAGCAACTAGCGGTGCGATGCGGACGCTTTGCAGCATCTGCGGTTCGGTGCAGCCAATGGCAGAAGGCGGCATAGGGATGAGATAGCCGTGCAACCGCTGCGACAGCACCACCACCTGGCCATTGAGCGCCTGCTGGTAAAAGCGCTCCAGTCTGCGGAGGGCCATTTCGGGATAGGCTTCCAGCAAAGAACGCCCGAGCATTTCTGTGGCGCTGCGCCGGCTGTGGATTTCTAGCCAGTGATTCCAGCTAGAAATAGTCAACTGGGCATCTGTGGTGAAGATGCCCAGGTCTGCCAAGTTATTCACCCCTTGCAGGATTGCTTCTTTGAGAGCCGCGACGGTGTTCCAAGTATTCATAGCTATTCACTTTCTTGATTCCCGTTCTGAATTGGGCTGCCTCACTTATAATAAACCTCTGACAGGTAATTTATAAAGTAAACCTTAAGTTAGGGGTTAGGTTTGTAGTTGGGCTGCACGCCCATACCCAATACCCATGCCCCATGCCAGAAGCCCCATGCCCTTGGGATTCACTGACTGCCAACCCCCTGCTCCGCCCAGCTGTCGATCGCCTGAATAAAGCAGTCGAGGGAGGCAACGCTGAGCACCATAACCAGATAGCCAGTGACCGAACTGTCGCGCAGGTGAAACGCAGTGTACACCACCATCGCATAGCGCATTTCTGCCTTGCCAATCACCAGCGAATCGATGAGTGCGCTGAGCGATTCCAGATGCAAGCGCGGCACCGAAAACGAGACGTACATCTGCAGCAGGTTGCCGAACACGCTCAGACAAGCATTCAGCAAAATATTGCCCACCTCCGTGATCACCTCGCAAGCCGAGGCGTCCAGGCGGTGCGAAGGCTGGGTTCCCAAAGGCGTCAGCAAATCTGTGAGCATCACCGCACCGTCATAGTTCAGCAGTAACAGGGCGTTGCCTGACACCGAGCCGGTGAAAATCTGGCTGACCGTGGCCACATCCCCCCGCACAAAATTGGTCAGCTGCGTCACCAATTCATGAATCGCATGAATAGAAACCTTTGGCACTTCCAGCAGCACGCGGTGACCTGTGAGTTCCGAGAGGGAAGCGGCGGTGCGGGCGAAGCCAATATTGATCAGCTCGGACAGTGCGTCCTCTTGTTGCTCAGTCAGCACTTTCATTGGGCGACTCCTTGGAGGGCAGAACTGACAGCCTCCAGAACCGTTTGCGCAGCGTAGGGCTTATTAATCAAACCCTTTGCCCCCGCTGTCTCAACCATCTTGCGGGTCAGCGTCTGGAGGTCGGCGGTGGCCACAATCACCCGCGCCTCCCCGTCCAGCAGGCGGATTTTTTCTAGCACCTCAAATCCATCCATGCCCGCCATCACCAGATCGAGCAAGACCAGATCGGGCCGGTCGAGAGCATAGCGCTCCAGCGCCACCAGCCCGTCAGACGCCTCGACAACCTCGTGCCCTGCCGGTGCCAGGATTGCCCGCAGCATGCGGCGGGACAAACTAGAATCATCCACAATCAATATTTTGGCCATAAAACACCTCCAGAATCGCCACCGCCATCCTGACTGCCTCAGGTGATAGAGCATGGGGCATGGGGCTCACGGGCTCACGGGCATGGGAATCAAAAAAATCCCCAATTCCCAGTGCGAGCCTGCCAAATTCCCAATTCGCAATGCCCAATTCGCAATGCCCAATGCCCTTCCTTCTAGAATTCCCCTGCGCCGCCCGGCGCTACCGCTTAACATACACAAACGCACCGCCGATTTCTTGCAATTCAAACTCAGTAGTTAACCTCAACAGGGATTCCGAAACGCCCACAAACAAATACCCGGTGGAGGGCATAGCTTGATAAAACAGGCGCACCGTTTTGCGAATCGCCCGGTCGGAAAAATAAATAAACACGTTCCGGCAAAAGATCACCGGCGACCGGGCCAAGGATTTAACTTCAGCCTCGCAGTACAAATTGGCGGTCCCCCACTTGATTCGGGAATGAATGTCCGGCACCACCAGCCACTGGTAGCCGTCCTTTTTGTGAAAATATTTATCGCGCAATTCGGGTGATAAATTGCGGAACGAGCGCTCCCGGTAAAGTCCCTGTCGAGCCTTGGCGATCGCCACGGGAGAGGCATCAGTGGCATAAATCTCCACCGGCAGCCGGTAAAACCAGCCGGCTTCGTTAAGAGCGATCGCGATCGTCAGAGCTTCCTCCCCAGTGGAGCAAGCGGCGCTCCAAATCCGCAGGGGTTCAGTGGGCTTCCTTGCCAAATATTGAGGCAGCAGCACCTCCACCAGAGTTCGCACCTGGTCGAACTCTCGCCAGAAAAAAGTTTCCGGCACCGCCAGCGCGTCCATCACATGCCCCCACTCTTCTTCCGCAGCCGCATCGTATTTCAGGAGATAGTAGTAGTCCAAAAACGAGTCTAAGCCGCGTTCGCCCAAGCGGGGCAAAAGTTTGTCTGCGAAGATGTCACGCCTGTCATCTTCGTAGTACGCGCCCGTGCGTTCGTGAATCAAGTCGCGCAAAAGGATAAACGTACTCTCCGGCAAATCCAGAGGTTGTGGAAACAGTCGCATGAAGGATGGAGGAAAAAGAGTGAAGGGTGAGGGGTGAAGAGTGAAGGGTGAAAGGTGAAGTGAGAAAGAAGAAGATTTGAGGCAGAAGCATAAACTAAACTGTGACGTTTGAATTTCTTGTTTCAGACTTCATACTTCAGGCTTCAGACTTCAGCTTTGCAGCGCCTTCTGCGCCGCGCGGCGCACTGCTGGATCGGGATCGGTGCGCGACAGCGCTGCCAATTTCAGTTCGGCACTGCGATTGCCCAAATATCCCAGGGAGCGCACAGCGACCAAGCGCACTGCCGCCTCCGCATCATCGAGAGCACTGGTTAGCAGTTCCGAGGCCTGCGGGTGTTTTAACCGCGTCAGCACTTCCACCACGGCGCACCGCACTTGAGCCTGCGGGTGGCTTAACCCCCGTCCGATCCATTCGATCTGCTTGTCGAAGGAAACGCCTGTTCGCGCCTCTGTGCGCAGCAGTGCGGCGATACAGGAATTTACTCGCTGCAGGTCGGCACTCAAATCGATCAGGGCCGCAATCGCCTCCTCAGAGCTGATCCGAGCTAGGGCGTCCGTGGCGGCGTTGGTGACACTTGCTTCCGGATCGGATGCCGCCAGCCACAGGATAGCCCCCACCGCCCCCTCGCCGCCGCGTTTCCCCAGAGCGATTACGGCATCGCACCGCCGCTGGGGCTTGGGAGATTGCAGGGCACACAAAAGCGGCCCCCCGGCATCCGGATGTTCAATCATCCCCAGCGCCGCAATGGCCGCCCGCGCCAAATCGCTGTCACCGCTTTCGTCGGTGGCCAGCGGTGCCAGAAGCTTGACAATTGTCTCGGCTTGTGATAAGTGTGCGATCCGCCCCAGCGCCTCTACCGCCGCCGCCCGCACTTGGTTGGCCGGATCGGTTCGCACCAGGTGGGTGAGAGCTGGCACTGCTTCCGGATAGCCGTGGGTGCCGGTGGAACGGGTCGCGTAATACCGCACCCAGGGATCAGGATCGCAGAGGGCTTGCTGCAGGTAGGGAAACGCCCGGTCACTCTCCACCAGGCTGAAGGCCCGGGCGGCGGCGGCTCGCACCGCCGAGCTGTCGCTTTCCAGGGCCCGAGCCAGTGCTGGCAGCACGCGCGGGTCTTCCAAATAGGGAATGTGTTCAATGGCAGCGCGGCGCACGCGCTCGTCAGGATCGGCGCAGCGCTCGAAAAGCAAATCCAGACACTCAGAGAAAGCGAAATAGCCGGCGATTTTCACCGCTGACTCGCGCACATAGGGATTGGGGTCCCTCAAAAGCTCGACCATACGCGCCGACATATCGGGATGGCCGAGGGAGTCGAGAGCGGCGATCGCCGCTTGGCGCACTGCCGCATCTGGATGGCCAATCAGTAGCAGCAGGGCCTCAAAAGCGCCCCGGTCGCCAATTTGCGCCAGCGCCTCGGCAGCGGCAACCGCCAATTCCGGGTCCTCAGCCAGCAGGCAGGTCAGTGCCGGCACCGCCCGCGCGTCGCCAATCCGCCCCAGGGCCACCACTGCTGCTTTGCGCATTTCCAAATCCTCCTCGGACAGCTGCTCGACCAGCAACTCCGTAACCCGCGTTCCTTTTCGCACCAGAGCGTCAAGCACGGCTTTGCGCACTGCCGGCTGGCCCAGCAGCCGGGCAAGGGCTCGCTCTACCGGCGGCCCCTCCAGCCACCCCAGGACTTGCACCAGAGCTTTCAGTTCCTCCGCGTTCGCCAAGGGCAGCGCGTCGAGCACATTTTGCGTTCCGCCCTTGCTGATCCCGAGGCGCACTAGGTCAGCAATGTGGGAGCCTTCCCGATAGACAGTTTCATAGCGATTGTAGAGGGCGGCCAGGCTAGAGGCGATGGCCCGGGCGGGCGGATTCGACCCATTGAGCAGCTCCACCAGGGGCGCGACGGCATCTCGGTCTCCCAGAAGTCCCAGGGCGGCAGCCGCCGGCTCGCAGAGCAATTCGTCAGCCAGCAGGGGCACCAGACGCGGTGCTACGATCGGGTCGCCAATCCGCCTCAGGGCGTCTAGGGCTGGAAACGCCAGAAAGAAATCTCCCGACTCGGCTATGGCCACCAGCGCATCCACCGCCTCAGCGGCACGCAATTGCCCGATCGCCTCAATGGTGTGATAGCGCACGTTGGCGTCTGCATCGGCTAAGGCGCGGACTAGCGCCGGTATGGCTCGCCGATCTTTTCGCTCTCCTAGCGCCAGCGCCGCATAGATGCGCAGCTCCACATCATCCGGGTCGTTTAAAAATTCAATCAGCGGCTCGATCACGTCCACATCGCTGAGCGCCAGCACCTGCAGGGCGCTGTTGAGGACGCTGAGGTTGCGGTGGTTCTCGCGAATCGCCCGCAAAAGGGTTGCTGTGGTGGAAGCTGCGGCTCGCAGCGCCAAGCTGTCCACCGCCACCCGCCGCACCCGCCAGCTTTGATCGCCGAGCGCCTCCAGCAGGGGCGATTCAGTCTGGCTCTCATCCCCAGATAATTCCAGCCCCTCTATCTCTCCGAGCTTTCGGGCAGCGAGCAGCCGTTCGCTCTCTTTGGCAGACGCCAGTTGCTCTGCCAACGAGCGCTCTTGGTCTTTGCGTGCGGTGACGTCTTCAATTGTGACTGCGGTGCCGGCGATGCGGTCGTTTTCCCGCAAAGGCGCAATTGTCACCCGCTGCTGCATGTGCTCAAAATGCCTGGAGGGCTGAAGCGGCGGGCAGGGGATCAGGTAATGGTGAAATGCCGGTGCCAGGGTTTCCACCACTCCTTGCTCCAGCACCCGCTGAAAGCGCAACAGCAAGCCGCGCGATTCCAAATCCGGAATTAGGGCGGTCAGGTTCCGCCCGCACGCCGCCTCCGCAGACAGGCCCGTGGCCCGCTCCAGCCAAGCGTCCCACGAACGCACGACGAGATTGGCGTCGGTTGTGAAAATACTGATTTGTGGTTCGTCAGTCATGGGGTAATTGTTAGTAGCTAATAGCTAATAGCGACTCTGAAAAAGAAGCAATAATTCACAAGTAATCTGGGTAAAGAGATAATAATTTCTGGCTCTTAAATAGGCGAAATAACGCAAAATGTGTTAGAGGTTAGGGGTTAGGAAAGTAGTTGGGCTTTAGCCCAAAGGTTCGTAGTTGGGCTTTAGCCCAAGGAAAGTAGTTGGGCTTTAGCCCAAGGAAAGTAGTTGGGCTTTAGCCCAAAGTTCGTAGTTGGGCTTTAGCCCAAAGTTCGCAGTTGGGCTTTAGCCCAAAGTTCGTAGTTGGGCTTTAGCCCAAAGTTCGTAGTTGGGCTTTAGCCCAAAGTTCGTAGTTGGGCTTTAGCCCAAAGTTCGTAGTTGGGCTTTAGCCCAAGGAAA
>Ga0114941_100137_pt1 | contig 16073 bp, 12 predicted proteins | sample DevilsHole_FD_89580 | JGI IMG/M metagenome (GOLD analysis project Ga0114941, IMG submission 89580) | Groundwater microbial communities from Devils Hole, Nevada to study Microbial Dark Matter (Phase II) - Devils Hole | ecosystem: Environmental > Aquatic > Deep subsurface > Groundwater | place...
CACCCAATGCGGGGGGCGGGCTGAAGCGGTGGGTGAGCTGCACGATGGGGAATCTTTGCGCCAATGTCAGGCGCGGGAGACAACAGAGGGCACCGGTGCCGCCGATCGTCTGCGCTGCAGCGAATCCGCGCTGCGCAGCTATTTCAATCTGTCTCCAATTGCAATCGCCATCACTTCGCCAGACTTGGGCTGGCTGGAATTCAACGACCGATTTTGCGATATGTTGGACTACTCCCGTCAGGAGCTGGCCGTTTTGACTTGGCCGGAAATAACTCACCCGTATGACCGATCGGCGGACTTGCAGCAGTTCAACCGGGTTTTGGCAGGTGAGATCCAGGGTTATTCGATGGAGAAGCGGTTGATCGGCAAAAATAGCCTGGTAATCCGCGCCAGCATCACCGTACACTGCGTTCGCGGCCCATCAGGAGCGGTGGATTATTTCGTGACTGCGGTTGAGGATATCACGGAGCGGACGCGCACTTTGGAGGCTTGGCGTAAAAGTGAAACGCGCTACCGGCAGCTGTCGCGGGCGACAAAAGAGGCAATATGGGACTGGGATTTGCTCACGAATAAGGTGGTGTGGAATGAAAATGTCGAGACAATGTTTGGCTCCGGTGCGGCGGAAGTAGAAACTGACGCGAATTGGTGGTGCGATCGCATACACCCAGAGGACAGAGAGAGAGTCGTTAAGGGGATTTACGCTGCTATGGATAGCTGTGCGGAAATTTGGTCTGATCAGTATCGCTTTCGCCGAGCGGACAATTCTTACGCGCAGGTTATTGACCGGGGATTTATTACTCACGATCGAAATGGGAAGCCGGTGCAAATGCTGGGAGCGATGACGGATATTACGGAGCGGGTACAGGCTTCGGAAGCGCTGCACCGCAGCCAGCAGGAATTTAAGGCGCTGATTGAAAATACGCCGGATTTAGTGATGCGTTTGGACAGGGAATTCCGTTACATTTATGTGAATCCAGAGGTGGAGCGGCTGGCGGGAATGCCGGCAGAAGCTTTTATTGGCAAGAGGAGTGAAGAAGTGGGCCAGCCAGAAGAGTTGTGCCGGCTCTGGAACGAAACAATGCGCAAAGTTTTTGAAACCGGCCAAAAACAAGAAATTGAATTTTGCAGTTTGACCGCGGACGGACTGCGCACTTATCAGTCTCGTGCGGTGCCGGAGTTTGACCGAGAGGGTTCGCCCCGATATGTGCTGGTTGTGATTCGCGACATTACTGAACTGCGTCAGGCTGAGGAAAAACGCGCCCAGCTGATTCGCGAGCAAGCGGCACGCGCCCAAGCTGAGGAATCGAACCGCATGAAAAATGAGTTTCTGGCAATTTTATCTCATGAACTGCGCACGCCCCTGACCGCTGTTATGGGCTGGGTTCGGCTGCTCATCAACCAGAAGTTAGATGAAAAGAAGCTCGCTCACGGGTTGCAAACGATTGAGCGCAACGCGCAGTTGCTGGCGCAAATTGTTAATAATATTCTGGATATCTCGGACATTATTAAAGGCAAGATGCTCCCCAATGCCAGACCAACGGATTTGGCGGAAGCTATTAATGCCGCTATCGACACAGTGCGGCTGGCGGCTGAGGCGAAATCTATCTCTATGAGTGTGGCGCTTGACCGATCGGTTGGGCCTGTTTTGGGCGATGCTGAGCGTTTGCAGCAAATTGTCTGGAATTTGCTTTCTAATGCGATTAAGTTTACGCCTAAGGGCGGGCGCGTGGAGGTTAGTCTCTCTTGTGCCGGCTCCTGCGCTGAGATCCGGGTGAGCGATAACGGCTGCGGTATCAGCCCTGAGTTTCTTCCTTATGTATTCGAGCTTTTCCGACAAGCAGATAGCTCTAACACTCGCTCTTATGGTGGACTCGGACTCGGTTTGGCGATTGTGCGCCGTTTGGTAGAGTTTCACGGTGGAAGCGTCTGCGCGGAAAGTCCGGGTATGGGGCTGGGGGCAACTTTTACGGTGAGTCTGCCTGTTTTTCAAGAAAGCAGGAGAACTCGTTCTCTGTGGAACTCTGGATCTGGTCAAATACCTGTGCCTCTCACTGGTTTGCGGGTGCTTGTGGTGGATGACGAACCTGATATCCGGGAAGTGCTGACTGTGGTGCTGGAACAGTATGGGGCTGAAGTGACTGCTGTGGGGAGTGCCGGTGAGGCGATTGCGGCGCTGGCGCGAAAGGTTCCGGATGTGCTGGTGAGTGATATTGGTATGCCGGTGGAGGATGGCTACACGCTGATCCGCAAAGTTAGGGATTTGGAAATGGAACTCGGCGGCGAAATCCCCGCTTTGGCTCTGACTGCCTACGCCCGGGAAGAGGAGCGCCTGCGGGCAATTGCGGCTGGCTTTCATGCGCATGTCGCTAAGCCGGTTGAGTCAGTCCAGTTGGCCGAGGCTATCGCTTCTCTGGCTCAATTAAAGGTTAAAAATTAAATGCTATAGCGCCTCTAAATCTTTACTGTAGATTTCAGAACCCCGGAAGAGGGCGGAAGGGCCCGCCCCTACGAAACCGGGGTTCTGGGCCAAGAGCGGTTGCGCAAATCATTTATAACTGCTATATCTTCAGCAGTAGGGTGCGTTCCGCTCTCGCAGAACTGCTGGACAGCAGCAATCGAATATGCGAAACGCACCCCAACCCTACCTCAGGAGGCTGACAGTGAATCTCTCTATTGCAGGCAACCAGTTGCTTATCGAGCTGGAATGGTTCGAGCAGCTGCTAGCGTTTACCCTTGATAAAACGTTTCAGATACCCCTTGATCGCATCGAACGAGTCACCTCGGAAGAACCCCAAAGTGACTGGGCGGAAATCCGCGCTCCAGGTACTTTTTTGCCCGGAGTGATTAAGGCGGGCACCTATTATAGCAAAAGAGGCAAGGAGTTTTGGTATGTAACCCGAGATAAAGATTATTTGACTCTGGAATTGAAGGATGAGCCTTACAAGCGGATTATTCTGACGGTTGACCGCAGTGAAGCTTGGGTGGAGCGCATCAGCCAGAGCAAATTGACGCCAAGCGATTTGTAAGGAAGAAGAACCTCACCCCCTAGCCCCCTCTCCGCTTGCGGAGAGGGGGGACAGGAGGAAAGAGGAAAGAGGACTGTTACACGCAAGGTATTGCAGATGATAAGTGTGGTGAATAGGGAAAAATTTGCATTGACGGTTGCCGCAGGCACCCTGCTATTTGCTATACTGGTTACAGGGTATCTTAAGGCGGATGACCAAAGCCGCATACCAGGAATTAAAGATGAGGGCTATTGGGTAGACCTTGTGGCTTCTGGCTTCGAGTTTACAGAGGGGCCGGTTTGGCACCCGTCTGGCTTTTTGCTGTTCAGCGATATTCCCGCTGATACTATCTATAAATGGACGCCGCCTGCTCAAACTGAGGTGTTTCGCCGGCCTTCTGGAAATGCCAATGGCAATACGCTAGATGCTGAGGGGCGCTTGATTACGGCTGAGCACAAGCACCGGCGCGTGTCGCGCACGGAAAAGGACGGCAAAATTGTGACGCTTGCCGATCGCTATCAGGGAAAGCGGCTGAATAGTCCGAACGATATTGTGGTAAAATCAGATGGGAGTATCTATTTCACTGACCCTCCCTACGGCATCAAGAAGGAGCAGGAAGAATTGGAGTTTTACGGTGTCTACCGGCTGGCACCGGATGGAACGCTAACTCTGCTTGTTAAGGACTTTGTGCGCCCGAACGGACTGGCTTTTTCGCCTGATGAAAAGAAACTCTATGTGAACGATTCGGAAAAAGGTCACATTCGCGTTTTCGATGTGAGTGGGGATGGCACTTTGGCAAACGGGCGCATTTTTGCGGAACTGAAAGATTCCAGTAAAGCCGGTGTGCCAGACGGTATGAAGGTTGATGTGCGGGGAAATGTTTACAGCACCGGCGCGGGGGGTGTTTGGGTTTTCTCGCCAGAAGGCAATCTGCTGGGCAAGATTGAAGTGCCAGAAACTTCCGCAAATTTGGCTTGGGGCGATGGCGACGGCAAAACGCTCTACATTACGGCGAATAAGAGTGTCTACCGCATCCGCTTGCAAGTGGCGGGTGTGCGATTCAGTGGGGGCGGTTGAGAGCGCGTGGGGGAGTGCGACTCGGCTTGAGAAACCGGGTAACTTCGGCGAAACCCGGTTTCTGGAGGTGAAGACTTTAGCCCTCACTAGAAACATAAAGATTTTGTTGGAGTGGATTGCTATGATTCAAGTTGTGCTATATTAAGATGCATAGCGTTATTTGTAGGACGTGTGAATATGACAGGCAAAACGACGCGGCGGAAATTTCTGCTCACCGGCGCTGCAGCAGCCGGTTCAGTTGTGGGATGTGCGGCGCTGGCGGGAAAGCACACCGGCACGGATGCGCTATTAGCTTCTATCCCAAAGACGATGCCAGAAAGAGTGCTGGGTAAAACCGGCGTGTCGGTGCCGATTTTTGGGTTGGGGGGTGCCGGTCAAACTCCTCTGTCTAAAAAGGGACAAGAGGCTGCCTCTGTGGCGCTTGTCGAGAGGGCGCTGCAGCTGGGGATTCGCTATTTCGACACAGCAGCGGAGTACGGACCGAGCGAACAGCATTTGGGAAAGGTGCTGCCGGCATACCGGGGGCAGATTTTTCTGGCGAGCAAAACTCACGCGCGAGACAGGGATGGGGCGTGGCGGCATTTGGAGCGATCGCTGAAGCGCCTCAAAACAGATTACCTGGATTTGTGGCAGGTGCACCACGTTTCCTACGACTCGGAATTGGATGAGATTTTTAGCAAAACCGGCGCGATTCAAGCGGTGGAGGAGGCAAAGCAGCAGAAGCTGATTCGCTTTTCCGGCATTACCGGTCACCGGGAACCTGATATCATTGCAGAAGGGTTGCGCCGGTACGCTTTTGATGCGACGCTGATTTGCGTCAACGCGGCGGACAAACACCACCCGCGCCCGTTTATTCCGGGGGTGATGCCGGTGGCGCGCGAGAAAAATGTCGGCGTGATTGCCATGAAGGTGCCGGCTTACGGGCGCTTGTTCAAAAATGGCGTGCTGGATGGGATGCACCAGGCGATGGGGTACACCCTTTCGGTTCCGGGGGTACACTGCTGCGTGATTGCGGCGGAAAACCCGGAACAGCTGGAGTCTAATGTCAGGGTGGCGCAAGCTTTTAAGCCGCTGACGGAGGCGGAAATGGCGGCTATCGAGCAGCGCACTGCTGTCGCTTGGCAGGATAGCACATTTTTTAGAGCCTGGAGTTAAGAGGGTTCCTCGTTTTCCTCGTTCCCTGGCTGCGGCAAATATCAAGAAACCGGGTTTCTTAAAGAAACCCGGTTTCTGCTCAGTACCGTGTTATGCTTGATTGTGTCAGTCTACTTAAGACAACCAACCTAGAGAGGAACATTCATGAGTTCAGAGGCATCCAACTCGATGGATCTGTCAAACTCCAACACGGTGAAAAACCTAGACGCCGCCTTTGCCGGTGAATCGATGGCGAATCGGAAGTACCTGTATTTTGCCGAGGTGGCTAGCAAGCTTGGCTTTAAGGATCTGTCCAAGCTGTTCAAGGAAACGGCTGCGCAAGAGACGGAACACGCTTTCGCTCACTTTTCTCTGTTGCATCCGGAACTGGTTGTGGCAAATCCGGCGGCGCTGACTGACGCCCAAAAGCAGGAAATTGTGGCTCGGTGTCTCTCTTTAGCGATTGAGGGCGAGACGTATGAATACACCACGATGTATCCGAATTTTGCGGCTGATGCTGTGCGCGACAGAGACGGTGCGGCGGTAGCGGAATTTGAAGCGCAAGCTCAAGAATCTGCTGATCACGCGCAGATATTCCGTGAGGCGGCTCACCGCTTTGGCTTGCTGAAACATGTGGAGCAATTCCACGCCGAGCGCTATACGGAAGCGCTGCAAGAGTTGCAGGGAGAGACGCCGCCACCCCGTGCTGCTAGCAATAATTTAGCGACAAGTCGCTGGATTTGCAAGAAGTGCAGCATGATTTACGATCCAGCGGAGGGCGATCCCGATTCAGGAATTGCGCCGGGAACTCCTTTTGAAGCGATTCCGGATAATTGGGTTTGCCCAATTTGCGGCGCGACTAAGAAGACGTTCGAGCCAATGCCAGAAAGGGCGGCGGCATAATTTTATGGGGAGAAACCCGGTTTCTTTAAGAAACCGGGTTTCTGGGGTGCACTTCATCATATCCCGCTTTTGTGGGGTGGGTTCTCCTCCCAGGGGAACCCACCCCACTTTCACTGCGGCGGAACGCACCCCACTCCTCGCACCGGCAATATCGAGCGCCAGCTAGCTGCGGAAAGATTAAACTATTCTAAAGAAGTTCCTCTCTCTTGTCAGTGCCTGTAAAAACCGCTACTATATAAGAGTGTTCAAACAAGTCTCAGTAGGGTGCGTTCCGGTTCAGGGGAACATTCCACCTCCAAGGAGTCCTTTAAATGCGGAACGCACCCTACTGCTAGTTCAAGCAAGTTCGAGGAACCTGGAATGAGCCAATCAATAGTTCAGCATGTGGACGCTCTGCCGGCTAGCGGTGTGACAGTTTCTGTCTTGCAGGCGCTAGATTTTGTGGTGCCGGGTGAGTGGAAGAATATAGTGGGCTTTGAAAATACGGTTCGGCAACTGACTGGGGAAACGAAAGCGGATAAGATTCAGCGAATTAGCGAGCGCGCCGTGTGGCTTTACAGCAATGAGGCTGAGGGATACCAGAAAGCCATGTGGGTTTATCAAACGATTGATAATGCCGATACCGCCCTGGGCGCGGCGGCGATGGCGAACAAAGTGAGTGAGAAAATATCGTTTTTGGGTTTTTTAAACAAGCTGACTCCCAAACCGGACACGCTGCAATCGATTGATTTGGCCCTGAAAGTCGTGGGAGAATTAATTGCTTTCAGCGCCCTGAACAAAACCGCAGTTTATAATATTCCCGAATTTGTCAAGGGGCTGTCTAAATATCAAAACGAGTCCGTGATGCGAATGGCGGCGCTCGTCTGTTTCGACGGGCTTTTGCCTCTGGGTCCCGACTTCATTAGGGTTGCCAGCTCGACGATTGCGGGGCTGAAGCCGGCTAGCCTGCAAGATAATGCGGTGTACCAGCAAATTGGCAGCCAGATTCCCGGCGACAATATCCAAGGCAAAATCGACTTTATTGGCAACAGCTTTAATGCAACGCAAGGCTGGATGGGAGGTTTGGTGAGTAAGCGGGGTTTGAAGCCAGAAGGGATTATTGCTAAACTGCAAGGGTTTGTGGATATTGCTGATGACAAGTTGGATTATGTGGCGGCTTTCCTCGACATGACAACCAATTACTACCAGCACACCGGCACTCAAACTGTGGCGCGTTATGTAATTCAGCGAGCTGCAGCGCAAGTGAAGTAGACGGCATTTGTAGCGCAGGCGTCTCGCCTGCGCCGGCACCTGTAGCGCAGGCGTCTCGCCTGCGCCCAACAGTGAGGAATTGCCGGCTGTTATAATAGATAAGGCTATAGATTTTTAGCGCAAGCGCTGGTGTAAAAGCTATGGAAACATTTCGGACAGTTGTCTCTGTCAGCAGGGACCGCAAAATAGAAATTCCCCTTCCCGATAGCGTCCCACCTGGATTAGTGGAAGTTGTCGTTGTCCTGCAACCCGTCTCACCGGCACCAGAAACTCCCCAGCATACTTCTGAACGTTTAGACCTATTTGGCTTCTTGCCGGTGAGGGTTGAACCTCTTGCTTTTCAACAGCAACTTAGAGAAGAGTGGGATGAATAAATATTTGCTGGACACGAATATTTTTATTTACTACTTCAACGGCGAGCCAGTTGTGCGCCCGTTGTTTTCAGATATTTTGGCTGGGGATGCCGAAGGATTTTACTGCCCTGTCACTTGGACTGAATTGCTGTGTTATGCCGCCCTGACTGAGGAGGAGGCAAATCAAATCCGAAGGTTTTTGAGGCAGCTTACCCGTGTGGCACTTACAGAAGCAGTTTTAGACCGCGCTGCCCAATTCCGGCGGGATTATCGGATTAGGTTGCCAGACGCTCTAATTGCTGCGTGTGCCTTTGAAGAAAATTGCACGCTGGTTACTCGTAATGTCGGAGACTTTGAACGGATTAATGGGCTGCCGGTGTTGAATCCCTTCTGATCGTGGCTAGTTTCTAGTAAGGGGGGAGACCGATAATAAAACCCCCCAACCGGCTCGCACGGGTAGGGGGCGAAAAGAAAGGGATTCACCGGCTAGCGCCGGCATCTCCCCTGCGCTTTATTCCTGGGGGCGGTTGACTCGAATCAATTTCCCTCTTAACGTTCCCTGATCAGAAATTGCCTCATTGATGCGCATTGCTAATCTCTGCAAGTTCCGGTCATCGGTGCAAACAATAATGCCGGCGTGGTCAGAGTTTTGAAGGTGCAGCCGCATGAAATGACGGCGATTTTGCGTTAAAACGGCTCGCTCATCCCTCACGGCAAACGCTAGCACTTCTGGATCGGAAAATCCAGTCCTTCCTGATTCTTGCACGGTGAGTGCGTCGTGACCCATTGCGCGGAGTAATGCCACCACCGGCAAAGGAAACTGCTCATCTGCATAGAGTCTGGCCATAAATTATATGTCCCGCTCCATCGCTTCTTCTTCCTCTCGCAGTGCGATTTCAATCTCTTCTTGATTTGCCTCCGCATAAGCCCAGACATTTACCAAGTCAACCGCATCAATGTGAGGGTAGAGCTGGAAAATTTCTGCATCCGTCGCCCCTTGCCGGCGCAAACTGACAAATAGCCAAACGGGAAGGCGAGTATTGGCAATGCAAGCGTCGCCCCCGCAGACGCCAGGAGTCTTGGTAATTCCACGAGAGCCGGTGCTTAAAGTTTGCGTTAAAGTCTGGATAGCTTCAGCTTTTTCAGCAGGAGTTAGGGCAAGGAGTTGGGTTTTTAATTCTGCCGGTGTCATAGTTGAGAGCGCCGCCGCCATAGAATATCTACTTCAAATTCTAACCGGCACCCCAGTTTCCACCGGCACCCAAAACGCGCCGGCACCCAAGAACACCGGCACCCAAGCACCGGCACCCAAAACCCACCGGCACCCAAAACCCACCGGCACCCAAAACCCACCGGCACCCAAAACCCACCGGCACCCCACAACCCCCGACGTAGCGCAGGCGTCTCGCCTGCGCCTCAGAGCTCGAACGATGGACCTCAGAGCTCGAACGATGGAGCTCAGAGCTCGAACGGTGGACCTCAGAGCTCGAACGATGGAGCTCCGAGCTCGAACGATGGAGCTCCGAGCTCGAACGGTGGACCTCCGAGCTCGAACGATGGACCTCCGAGCTCGAACGATGGAGCTCCGAGCTCAAACGATGGAGCTCAGAACTCGAACGATGGAGCTCCGAGCTCGAACGATGGAGCTCCGAGCTCGGACAGCACCCTCAGAACGGTTCACCAATAGGATTGCCCTTCAAGTCCCACAACCGCACTGTACCGTCCGCACCGCCGCTGACGACAGTCTTCCCATCCGGACTGATGGCGACTGAGTTGACCCAACCCACATGTCCTTTGAACGGTTTACCTTGGGGGTTGCCCTTTAAGTCCCACAACCGCACTGTACCGTCCTCACCGCCGCTGACCACAGTCTTCCCATCCGGACTGATGGCGACTGAGTTGACAAGACCCTCATGTCCTTTGAACGCTTCACCTTGGGGGTTGCCCTTCAAGTCCCACAACCGTAAAGTCCCGTACCCACCGCCGCTGACGACAGTCTTCCCATCCGGACTGATGGCGACTGACATAACAAAACCCTCATGTCCTTTGAAAGGTTCACCTTGGGCGTTGCCCTTTAAGTCCCAGAATCGCACAGTCCCATCCTCACCGCCGCTAACGACAGTCTTCCCATCCGGACTGATGGCGACGGAGAAGACAGTACGCAGATATCCTTTGAACGGTTGACCTTGGGGGTTCCCCTTCAAGTCCCACAACCGTATGCCGTCCCCACCGCCGCTGACGACAGTCTTCCCATCCGGACTGATGGCGACTGAGGTGACATCACCCCCATCTCTTGTGAACGGTTGACCTTGGGGGTTGCCCTTCAAGTCCCACAACCGCACTGTCCCGTCATCACCGCCGCTGGCGACAGTCTTCCCATCCGGACTGAAGGCGACTGAGAAGACCCAACCCACATGTCCTTTAAACGGTTCACCTTGGGGGTTGCCCTTCAAGTCCCACAACTGCACCTCCTCCCAACCGCCGGTGACTATAGTCTTCCCATCCGGACTGATGGCGACTGAGTTGACAGCACCCACATGTCCTTTGAAGGGTTCACCTTGGGGGTTGCCCTTCAAGTCCCACAACCGCACTGTACCGTCCGCACCGCCGCTGACGACAGTCTTCCCATCCGGACTGATGGCGACTGAGTTGACAGCACCCACATGTCCTTTGAACGGTTCACCGATGGAGTTGCCCTTCAAGTCCCACAACCGCACTGTCCCGTCCCAACTGCCGCTGACGACTGTTTTCCCATCCGGACTGATGGCGACTGAGTGGACAGCACCCACATGTCCTTTGAACGGTTCACCAATAGGATTGCCCTTCAAGTCCCACAACCGCACAGTACCGTCCCCATCGCCGCTGACGACTGTTTTCCCATCCGGACTGATGGCGACTGAGTGGACAGGACCCAGATGTCCTTTGAACGGTTCACCGATAGGATTGCCCTTCAAGTCCCACAACCGCACAGTCCCGTCCCCATCGCCGCTGACGACTGTTTTCCCATCCGGACTGATGGCGACTGAGTGGACACCACTCATATGTCCTGTGAACGGTTCACCGATAGGATTGCCCTTCAAGTCCCACAACCGCACTGTACCGTCAAAACCGCCGCTGACGACAGTCTTCCCATCCGGACTGATGACGACTAAGTTGACATCACCCACATGCCCTTGGAACGGTTCACCGATAGGATTGCCCTTCAAGTCCCACAACCGCACTGTACCGTCAACGTCAAAACCGCCGCTGACGACAGTCTTCCCATCCGGACTGATGGCGACTGAACGGACAGGACCCACATCTCCTTTGAACGGTTCACCAATAGGATTGCCCTTCAAGTCCCACAACAGCACTGTCCCGTCCTCACCGCCGCTGGCGACAGTCTTCCCATCCGGACTGAAGGCGACTGAGAAGACAGGACCGAAATGCCTTTGGTAACGCTTGCCTTCTAGGGCCAATTTTATCCCATCCCGCAGCCCGAGAACCGGCGGCAAAACCTGACTCTGCGGGAAGCGCATTTCCCCCGTTCCCTGAATTGGCGCAACTTGGGCGCGAACTGGCTCAACACCCAGCGAATACCTCACACCGGCACTTTCCCCCAGCGCCGCCAGTTGGGTGTGACTTATAGCAGATTCCAACTGAGTCAGGTACAGGGATTTGATCCCCCCCTCACCCCCCCTTAAAAATGGGGGGGATAACTCGCTCACCCACAGCGCCGGGGATACAACCGCAATTGCCGTCATCATTCCCACCAACAAGTAACTCCACCCCCCGTACAGGAAGTTTTTGCGCCGGCACTTCATGCTTTTCTGGAGCAATTCCCGCGCCAGACACCAAAGCTTGCCCAAGTCAGAATAATTCATCGTTTGTTATTCTCCCTGATAGTAACAATCCAGTGCTATAATATGCTGTCGCACAGAACTGTTTTGGGGGTGCCTGCAACCCGCACCTGCGCCACCGATACACTCGGAAAGCGCCGCATGCGAAATTGCCCCAGCGAACCCACAACTTGGGCGTAAGCAGCTAGCACGCCCCTACAAAGCATGCTGTAGGGGCGAAGCATGAGCGCGACTATTTGTGGGACTTGGTGAAAGGATTACATCCGCTCATGCAACGCCTATCCCCTCACGCTACCAGCAGACAAACCCCAAAACCTATCCCCAAAAGGGGGCATCATGGTGGGGTAAGACCCCACATCAATTCGCCAACAGTCTCTTTCAATCGCCAGGATCTCCCGCAATCAGCGAGCTTTCCCCACACCGGCACACCTCATTTGACGAGCCGGTATTTCCATCCCCCGAATCTATCGCAATCTTAAAGTCCGCGTAGGCGGACTTCGTTTGTATAGCTGCGATTTCAATCGCCAGGATCTCCCGCAATCAGCGAGCAAAACCGCACCGGCGGACTTCGTTTGTCGCAGCATCTTTCCAATCCCCAGGAAATAGCGGACACAGAATCCCCCCCAACCTCCGACAATCATTTCAATCCAAAATCCAAAATCCTTACATCCAAAATCCTTGCATCCCGCTACCGAGAAACCCCCGCACTCGCCAAACTCCCCCTCCCCTCAAGCAGCGACGACGCAGCACTCACCACCAACTGACCGGCACCCGCAAAAAACTGCCGGTCAATCGTTGCCGGTGTGTCGCTCCCCTTGTGATAGTGAGGCGTCCGCAAATTTGCCGTATCCGTCACCAAAACCGCCCCAATATTATTATACCAAAAAGCAGCATGATCGCTGCGCAAAACATCAGGAACCAGCACCCCCTTCAAAGGCACCGGCAGCGAAAAAACCGCCGGCATCCCCAAATCAACCCCCTTAACCCTTCCCCCACCAAATCGCTCAAAAGGCTCCAACAGAGGGCGGTGTTCCACATCCCCAACCACAGCCAAAAAATCCCCCTTATCCCCAGGCGGCTTCACCGGCATCCCTTTCGGATACTGCTGGCATCCCGCATCGTGACAGGCATAGCCAACCATATCCAAAACAATCGCCCCCCGCAACTCCTTCAAAGACAAATTCCCCGCAGTAAACGCCAAACTCCCCCGCAAACCCAACTCCTCCTCATCAAAAAACGCCACCCAAAGCCCCCGTGGCGTCCTTTGCGACCCCAAAAGGCGAGCCACCTCCAAAACCGCCGCCACACCAGAAGCATTATCATCAGCCCCTGGCGAACCCGGAACAGTATCGTAGTGCGCCCCCACCAGAATCGCACCGGCATTTGGATCGGTTCCCCCCCGCTGCGCCCAAACATTCACCCCACCATCAAACGCCTGTAGTTGAGGCGTCCAACCCCACGACAGCAACTGTTGAGAAATATACTCCCTAACCCGCTGCCGGTCCTCCTCCCGGTAGCGCTCAAAATCCAGCGCTCTCACATGCGCGAGCAACCTTTCCGGCGAAATTGCCGGCGCGCTCACCTGCGCAATTGCCGGCGAAATAGCCGGTGCATATCCCTCAGCAACCGCTTTATCACTCAAAAGTGAAAGCTGCTTCTCCCACAAATGATGTAAGGACCGGCTCTCACCAGAAACCGGCAACCCCCTAACCGGCGATTGCAACTGCTTCCAGTACCAGCCGGTGCCGGCACTGACCGCTATTGCCAAAACCGCCAAAAACCCCAACCAGATTCGCTTTTTCATTTCCGTCAATTTGGCATCAATTTTATAGCAGATTGCAACTGAGTGAGGTACAGATATTAGATCCCCCCTTTCCCCCCCTTAAAAAGGGGGGCTTTGAGAATTCCCCCCCTTAAAAAGGGGGGGCTAGGGGGGGATCGAACGGTACCTCATGCAAGTGCAAACCGCTATATATTTTTTATTTTGAGGATATGGGTGCCGGTTACGCTTCGCGTTCCCCACCCTACTGGGCCTGTAATTAAACCCTATTTCTTGTTTTATTGTTCCTCCTCCCCGCTCGCGGGGCAGGGGTTAGGGGGTGGGGTTCCCCACCGGCAAACCCAAAAAAAAGGAGGCAGAGCCTCCAAAGGGGCGTTCCCAGGCGCTCGCCTGGGAACGAGGGTATTTTTCTTACTCCCCCTCTCCCCTTGTGGGAGAGGGGGTTGGGGGGTGAGGGGATTTTTTTGCGTTGCAGTGAAAGCGTAACGCACCCCACCCCACTAATTAAATCTGAGGAACAAACTGTTCCTTCTCAGGAACATCCGCATACTCAGCCACGATTTGACGGAACTCCTCCCCATCAATCGTTTCCTTCTCAATCAGCAAATCAACAAGCCGGTCAATCACCTCGCGATGTTCCCGCATAATCCGCTTCGACTCAGCGTAGCAAGACTCCACAATCGAGCGAACAGCAACATCAATCCGGGAAGCAATATCCTCAGAATATTCCGAGCGGGTCATAAAATCCCGGCCCAAGAACACCTCGCCCTGCTGGCTTTCCAGAGACAGCGGACCGAGCTCCGACATCCCGAAGCGAGTCACCATCTGGCGAGCCATTCCCGTCACCTGTTGCAGGTCATTACCGGCACCCGTCGTAATTTCAGCATCGCCAAAAATCACATCTTCAGCCGCACGACCGCCCAAAGCGCCGGTGATGCGAGCCTTCAGCTGAGAGCGAGAAATCAAACTCTGGTCCTCTCCCGGCATAAACCAAGTCAGACCGCGAGCTTGACCGCGAGGGACCAGAGTCACCTTCTGAACCGGATCGTGATCCTTGAGCAAAGTGCCAACAATCGCGTGACCGATTTCGTGATAGGCAATCAAGCGCTTGCTCTTGCTGTCCACCAGAGGAGTGCCTTCCATACCGGCAACCACCCGGTCCACCGCATCATCAATTTCCAGCATCGCAATCGCCTCTTTGCGGCGGCGGGCGGTCAAAATCGCCGCTTCATTCAGCAAATTGGCCAAATCAGCGCCGGTGAAACCCGGAGTGCGGCGGGCGATCGCCTCCAGAGAAATTTCCGGAGCCAGCTTCTTGTTGCGAGCGTGGACATTGAGGATTTCCAACCGGCCCTTGATATCCGGAGTGTCCACCGTCACCTGCCGGTCGAACCGGCCCGGGCGAAGCAGAGCCGCATCCAGCACATCCGGGCGGTTAGTCGCCGCTATTATAATGATGCCGGTGTTGCCCTCGAACCCGTCCATCTCAGTCAGAAGCTGGTTGAGAGTTTGCTCCCGCTCATCATTCCCGCCGCCGATCCCCGCACCGCGCTGCCGGCCCACCGCGTCAATTTCATCAATAAAGATGATGCAGGGGGCGTTTTCCTTGGCCTTCTTGAACAAGTCGCGCACGCGGGAAGCGCCCACACCCACGAACATTTCCACGAATTCCGAGCCAGAAATGCTGAAGAACGGCACACCGGCTTCACCAGCAATCGCCTTAGCCAGCAGAGTTTTGCCCGTTCCCGGAGGGCCAACCAGCAGCACGCCCTTAGGAATGCGAGCCCCAACCGCCGTAAAGCGTTCCGGCTTTTTCAGGAAGGTAACAACTTCCTGGAGTTCTTCCTTAGCCTCTTCAATGCCAGCCACATCATCGAACAGCACGCCGGTTTTCGCCTCCATGCTGAAGCGAGCCCGAGACTTGCCGAAATTCATGGCCTGACCTGGCCCGCCCGGCACATTATTAGAGCGGCGGAAGAGGAAAAACAGACCTGCCATCAGCAGAATGGGAAACACCAAATTGCCCAACAGACCCCAGATAGCGCCATCATTGCGAAGCGGGTGAGTGTCAAAGCTGATATTGGACTCTCTGAGACGGGCAATCAGTTGTGGGGCATTAGCCGGCAAATCCACCCGCAGGCGCTGCACGCGGTTGTCCAGTTCCGGATCGACCGCTTCCACAATCGCCGTCCGCCCGCCCTCGTACAAGTCCACACTGGTAATGCGACCGGCGTCCAGGTATTCCAAAAAGCGCCCGTAGGTCATGCGGGTATTGGCAGCGTTCTTACCCGCCTCAATGGCAGTCGATGAAAACACCCCTTGCCACAGGAAAAACCCGATCACCAAAGCTGGCAACGCCCACAAAAGGATGATTCTCCAGGAAATTTTCATAGATGGTGGCCTCTATATATTGAATCCAACAAGTCGGTGTCCCTCAGTTAGGATGGCGCAATTGAGCAAATCCAGATTCTTGCAGCAGTGGCCCTCTCGCCGCTTGGCCCATTCTCCCCAGCAGTGCTGGCCCGTACTGGGCCATAGCTGAGAAAGCCTCTTTTCGCTCAAATCTTAATCAAATTTAACGTATCTATAATAATACGGGCAACTGGCCGCACCCCCTCACGGTTGGCCCAGTCCCCACCGTTCGCAGTTGGGCTTCAGCCCAAAGGTTTGTAGTTGGGCTTCAGCCCAACCGTTTGTAGTTGGGCTTCAGCCCAACCGTTTGTAGTTGGGC
>Ga0114941_100139_pt1 | contig 16017 bp, 13 predicted proteins | sample DevilsHole_FD_89580 | JGI IMG/M metagenome (GOLD analysis project Ga0114941, IMG submission 89580) | Groundwater microbial communities from Devils Hole, Nevada to study Microbial Dark Matter (Phase II) - Devils Hole | ecosystem: Environmental > Aquatic > Deep subsurface > Groundwater | place...
ACATCACGTCCAGCATCACGTCTAGCGTCAGCCCCGACGCCAGCCCCGACGCCACGCCCGACGCCAGCCCCGACGCCACGCCCGACGCCACTCCCGACGCCACGCCCAGCGCCACGCCCAGCGCCACGCCCGACGCCAAGCCCAACCCCGCGCCCAACCCCACACCGAGCGCCACGCCCCTCCAATCTACAGGAACGCCTATCTGCTCGAGAACCGCACCCACAGCAATGGGTGTGACAACCGTCAAAATTAGCCCTTGCAGGAGCAAGTTACGCTCAGTGCGATTCTGTCGCAGCAACTCCCAGCCCTGGCGCAAATTCATTTCCTTTTCGGGGATATACCCCTCCCCGAAGGTGTCCACATACCACCGCAAAGCCTGGGGAAAGAAAAACACCCAGTACAGCACCCGCAAGTAATCCAGCGGATTCCACAAGAAGAGTCGGCGCTTTAGCTTGGGAGCCAAGTCTAAGCGGGGAACGGGATTCTGGTTTTCGCTCATTGCAGTTTTTCTCTGTAACCGGCATCAGTGATATAGTACAGCAGCACCAGCCCCCGGTAATCACCGGCTATGGACGCTTGAGTTAATAATAAGAGGCTCTGCCTCTAAGTATGCGTTCCCAGCTGCCTGGCTGGGAACGAGAGGATAGAGATGTAAGCGTACAAATTAAATGCGCCATAACTTAGCACCGGCTGCACCGATAAAAAAGCAGACGCCACACCGGCTGCACGGATAAAAAAAACGGACGTAGCACAGGCCAGAGCGCCTGTGCTATAATAATCTAAGTTGCTACCTACCAAGTCTAAGCATCCAGATCCCCCCAAACCCCCCTTAAAAAGGGGGGCTTTGAGGATGTCCCCCCCCTTTTTTAGGGGTGGCTAGGAGGGGATCTCGCCCGACTCACTTCTAAGTAGCAACTTGAGTTATAATAATAAGAGGCAGAGCCTCTAGGTATGCGTTCCCAGCCTGAGACTGGGAACGAGAAAACAAATATAAGGCGTAGGACAGGCGTCTCGCCTGTCCTCGGTTGGGCGTGCAGCCCAACTACAAACCTTTTCAAGTCAGAGCCTGGGAACGAGAAATCAAGGGTTACATTCCCTCAAAACTCCACCGTCAGCGGCGCACGCGGGAACGGAATCACATCCCGAATATTCCCCATGCCGGTCATAAACTGCACCAGCCGCTCAAACCCCAACCCAAAACCGGCATGCGGCACCGTACCGTACCGGCGCAAATCCAAATACCACCAATAATTCTCAATGTCAAGCCCCTGGTTCTTAATCCGCCGCTCCAGCACATCCAGGCGCTCTTCCCGCTGGGAACCCCCAACAATCTCCCCAATCTTGGGAGCTAGAATATCCATCGCCGCCACAGTCTTCTCGTCCTCGTTCAGCCGCATATAGAACGCCTTAATCCCCACCGGATAATCGGTGACGATTGTCGGCTTCTTGAACAGATCCTCAGCCAGATAGCGCTCGTGTTCCGACTGCAAATCCAGCCCCCAGCTAACGGGATACTCAAACGTCTTATCCGCCTTTTCCAGCAGCCGGATTGCTTCCGTATAGGTCACCCGCTCGAATTGGCTGTTAATAATATTGTCAGCCGTCGCCAGCACGGAATTGTCAATTCGCTGGTTGAAAAACTCCATATCTTCTGGGCAGGTTTCCAGCACATGTTTGAAGATGTATTTCAAAAAGGCTTCCGCCAAATCCATATCCCCTTGCAAGTCGCAGAACGCCATTTCTGGCTCCACCATCCAGAACTCTGCTAAGTGCCGGGATGTGTTAGAATTCTCCGCCCGGAAAGTAGGGCCAAATGTGTAAACATTGCCAAACGCCATCGCCATCACCTCAGCCGACAGCTGTCCGCTGACGGTGAGGAATGCCGGTTTGCCGAAAAAGTCCTTGCTGTAATCGACGGTTTGTTTATCTGTGCGCGGTACGTCTTTCAAATCCAAACTTGTCACGGCAAACATCTCACCGGCACCTTCGCAGTCGCTGGCGGTGATAATTGGCGTGTGAATCCACATGAAACCCCGCTCTTGGAAAAACTTGTGGATCGCCCAAGCGCAGGCGTCGCGAACGCGGAACACCGCGCCAAAGGTGTTGGTGCGCGAGCGCAAGTGGCCAATTGTCCGCAGGAACTCAAACGAGTGGCGCTTCTTCTGCAGCGGGTACGTCTCGGGATCGGCTTCCCCGTAAACCTTTATCTCCGACGCCTTGAGCTCAATCCGCTGTCCTTTTGCCGGCGACTCCACCAGCACACCGGCAACTTCCACCGATGCGCCGGTGTTCAGCTGCTTGAGCACCCCCTCCCAGTCTGGCAAATCCGGATTCAGCACCACTTGCAGGTTGGCCATTGATGAGCCGTCATTGAGCTCCACAAAGGCAAACTCTTTCAATTCCCGTTTCGTGCGCACCCATCCCTGAACGGTCACCGCCTCGTCAGGTTGGCCATTTCGCAAAATTTCCGCAATCCGTCGCGTCGCCATGTTGTTTTATCGTTTAGTGCTATCTCCTAAATCCTAATACCTCACACCTGACATCCTCGGATCGTGACTTCTGTGGGGCGCAGCTCGTTCGGGGATAAACCCCTCACCCCTATTCCGAACAGAAAGCGCGGTGAGTCTCCCGGCGTCGCACAGAGCGCAGGATGAAGAACCCCACTGGGGTTCCCCTAACCGGCACAGGATTTCAGTATCCAGCCGATGCAGATGCCGATCCCGCCAAAGCGAACAGCTAGCCAAAATGGCTCCTTGAAGCTGCCCCAGTTGACAAGACTGCTTTCCAGGTTAAGTTCTATCGATTCTAGCTCTTGCTGCAGGAGACGCAACTCTTCTCGAAGTTGCGGGGATCGCGTCTGGCGCAGTTCTTTTTTCACTTGCTCTTGGCGCTGCAGGATTTCGGGAAGCCGGTGCCGGTCGCGCTGAATTTGGGCGTAGCGCTCTTTCAGCTGTTGCAGGGAGCGCTCCACTTCTGCAAGCGATCGCTCCAAGTCGTCTCCCGCATCAGCGGTTGATTGCCGGTCGGGATTTTTGCGGCCAGACTGGCCGGTGTTGCCATCGCTAGGGGGCGGTTCTGAAGACGAGTTCATATCAGCAGTTTAGATTATAATTATATGTTGTTCCGTTGATTAACCGCATTGAGGTACTGAGAAACCCGGTTTCTTTAAGAAACCGGGTTTCTGGGCTAACAATACCCAACATTACCCCCAATGCGATGATGCGATGATGCCCCATGCCCCATGCCCCATGCCCAATCCCTGATGCAACTATATGCCAAACCCCACGCCAAGTCACGCCACCGGCACCACCGACTCTGAGAGCCAAAGCACCCGCAGCTTGCCAGAATTCAGCACCCTGGAATTAGCGCAAGCCCTGGCGGAGCGGCTAGCCATCACCGAAAAAGATTGGCACCGATTAAAGTCTAACCGGCACGCGAGAGCCGGTGAGCAAGCAGCTGCAGCTCTGGTATTTCTCCTCAAAGAAAACCCAGAGGAAGCGCTCCCCAGACTCCAGCAAGCCGCTGGCTGGCTCGATCGCTCAATCTCCGCGCCGCCCTGTCCGACTCACGGGCACGGGCGGGATCGCTGACGGTATTGCAATTGGCTTTTAATTCCTGCCGTCGCTTCCCCCAAGGAGGAGATCGCACCTTTGCACGCACGTTCTTTGATAAGGGCGAAGCATTCGGACTGTAAATATCGGGCTGGGAGTCCTGTATTCTTCGCCCGAATTATTCGCCCCTACTTTATCGGGCAAGCACGTTCGTTAATAAGGGCGAAGCATAATTATTCGTCCCCGGCAGGGGGAGCGCCAATCTAAAATCTAAAATCTAAAATCTAAAATCTAAAATCTTTATCGGGCTGTTTAGCAAAGAAGAGGTACTCTCGAACGACTGCTGATATTTTTGCTGAGTTTTAGCTCTGTGCCCTGTTTGTCCCAGTGGACTTGATCGAAAATTTGGTAGAGGATAAATAGCCCGCGCCCGCACTCTCCATCGTCGCCGGGGAGTTGCTCGCTGTAGTCAGAGTCGCAGCTGTGCGGAGGGGTAAAGCCTTCACCCTGGTCTGAGATCGCCCACCAGTATTCGTCCCCGATCGCAGAGAAACGAACCACTACTTTTTTGCTGGGATCGAGCTTATTTCCGTGCTTAGCAGCGTTCACTAGCGCTTCTTGGAGTCCTAGCCGGAGTTCTGCCCGCCACTGCGGCGGAATCTCTGCTAGCAGCAGATCCAGAATCGGGCACAGGTAAAGAGTAGAGGCAAAGCTAATAGTGCCCAAGGTACGTTCCTGGGGACGAAGAGATATGGCAATCACTGGAAAAAACCCCGCAGCTTTAACGTGGATAGACTTAAGTTTGCTGTGCAATGCCCCTGAAGATAATTGAGTGGACACGTTGCACTCTTGCCTTGAGTCAGTCAACAACTCGTTGCGCTCACCAGGGATCGCAATCTCTGTTTCGATAGTTATAATTCACATCCACAAATGTCTGGCCGGTGAGGCTGTCTGTTACTGGCATCGAGCTGGCTGCTGCTGGAAAGGTCAAGCCTTCTTAAGCATCGCCCCTCTGAGTTGTTAGCTGAATTCAACGCACGAGCTTCCCTTGCGCTCTCATCAGTAGGCTGGCTTTAGATCAGGGCACTTTCAGCCGCCAGATCAACCAGTCAGCTTTCCTGGAGGGCTCGCCCACCCTACCCGCAACACCTTGGGGGAAATCGGGGGGGCTGGATTTTAGCGACGCCTGTAGCCGGTCAAAAAGATTGCCGGTTTCCAGATGCCGCCCAGCCGATAGCCATTGCAACAGCTGCAACGCTTCCCTTGCGGGAGTGATATCATAACGCACTGGTGCCCTTAGCTTGCGGCACTCATCCCTTGACTTTTCGCACAAATGCTTTGCCCTGACTGCCCGATCGCGGTTGTCTGGGCTGTTCGGGCTGGGAACACCGGCTCTTTTGAGGGAAGCCGCGCTACCCCTGGGTAAAGCTTTGCGCCAAAAGGCGTCACTTACTCGATATACCGGTTTCATACTCAATAGCAGTGGCTTCAAGCTGGCCTCGCACTTAAAGGTGTCATATTCTTGACAAACTAGCCCTTGATGGTGTAAAACTATTTCACTTTGGGCGAACGGAAGTGAGGGTTGATTGACAAGCCCTCCGTCTGCCCCCTGGCGTGCGGCGGCAGATAGGTAACAGATGGCTGTGACGCAAATCACTAACTGCCTACCTCTTTCATTGTACAGAAATGATCTGAAAAATCTAGATGCCAAGTTCCTAAAATTGGTAAAAATCTGTTGCCGGAAGTTTAAATTTCCTAAAATCCGTTTTATTGGTCTTTATTCTAGTTACGGGTTTTAGTCTGGCCACAGATTGCCCCACGCCAGCTTAATTAATGCCTGTTTATACATGATGCCCCCACATCCGCCCGGTGCTGAGGCCGCATTTTTTCTGTAAAGTAATTTAACGGATTTTATATAGCGAGCCGGTGTGTCACTCCGGTGGGGTGCTGGGATTTCCAGTGCCTTGCAGCAGCCGGTCGGCACTGGCTGCCCACTGGGCGTTTCCCTGAGCGGTGTAGAGCTCTTTAGCATATTTCAGGACTTGTTGCGCCTCACTGAAGCGACCTTGACGCAAAAACACGATCCCCGCGCCGTAGTAGGCGTTGGCGTAGTTGGGATTAGCCTCCGAGGCGCGGCGGAAGGATTTGAGAGCGTCTTCGAGGTTTCCCTCTGTCAAGAGGATGGAACCCAGATTGTAGTGGGCTTCCGGGTAATTCGGGGTGATTTGAATCGCTTTGCGGAAGGCGTCTTTGGCTCTGTCGAGTTTGCCCAGTTGCAAGTAGGCAAGCCCCAGATGGTACGCCGGCTCTGGCGCTTTGGGGCTGTACTCCATCGCCCGCTTATAGGAGGCGATCGCTTCCTGCAGCGATCCCCGCAGCGCCAGCACCAAACCGAGGTTGTAATGAGCCAAACCCATCTGGGGATCGAGTTCTGTCGCCCGCTGCAAGTAATCCCCAGCCTGCGCCAGGTTATTCCCCTCCAGCAGCGCCGCCCCCAAATTCGCATAAGCCAGGGCGAAGCGGGGATCGGCTTGCGTCGCCTGGTAAAAGGCATCTGCAGCCGCTTGCAATTGCCCCTGCTGGCGCAGCGCCAGCCCCAGGTTGTAGTGGGCCGGTGCCAGCCCCGGATCGAGCTGGGTGGCTTGCCGGAAGGCTTCTGTCGCCTCTGCTATTTTCCCCCGCACCACCAGCTGCAGCCCCTGAGCCACCATATCCTCTGCGGTCGGGCCACTTGACTGCCCCAGGGCCACCGGCACCCCGCCGCACAGCAACGCCACCGCCAGCGCCACCCCGGGCAGCCGGCGAATCAGTCCCTTCCCCCGCCAGTATTTCACTTGCAATTCCATCCTCCCTCCTCTCACCCGCCCCAGGCCCTCTTGCGCTGTATTAATTTTTTTTAACTCTTATTTGGAGAAATATTAACACTGCCGGCCTCTTCCCTAGGGCGGGACAGCCAGCCAGCCCCCCCGCTCTCGCGCCTTACCCCGGCAGTTTTTCCCACCCCCTCTCTCAGGTTCCTTACAAAAGTTAGCAATTCTTTGCAGTAATTTATTAAGCTTCATACAGGATCAAAAAAAGGTTAAAATAAACTGCAATTTTGGTTGGGGTGACGTAAGAATGAGGTAATCTCAAAAACATAGAGCAATAGTAAAGCTCCCATCAGTAAATTTGTCTCTCGCTGGCGTGCGGAGTGGGGAGCGAGGAGCGGGTTGCTTGACACCCGACAGGTGCCACCCCACACCCAGCCCCCAACCGAACCGCCAGCCAGGACAGTTTACCGGCACGCGCCCATATCTAAAGCCGATGTAATTTTCAGGCTTGTTGATATCAGAAAATTGTAGCGGTTTCCGCTAGGCGCTGATTAGATCAAACCTCTTGAACTGTATGGATTTTCGGGGGAACTATGACCCAAAAAGTAGTGTCGGGCCTGCGTAACGTCGCACTTGTTGGCCCGTATTTAAGCGGTAAAACCACCTTACTGGAAAGCTTGCTGTACGTCACCGGCGCGATTTCCCGCAAAGGCAGCATCAAAGACGGCAACACCGTAGGAGACAGTTCAGCTGAGGCTCGGGATCGGAAAATGAGCGTGGAGGTGTCCACCGCCAGCACCGAGTACGGCGACCTTCGCTTCACATTTGTGGACTGCCCAGGCTCGGTAGAATTCGCTCAAGAAACCTACAGCGCCCTCGTAGGCGTGGATGCGGCGGTTATCGTCTGCGAGCCAGACAGCGCCCGCGTTCTCACCCTGGCTCCCCTATTCAAATTCCTCGATGACTGGGAAATCCCGCACCTCGTCTTCATCAACAAAATGGAGCGGCTGTGCACAGACGAGACGCGCTGCGGGACTTACTTCATGGACGTGCTGCACGCCCTCAAGTCCGTGTCGGCCCGGCCCATCGTCCCGCAGCAGTTCCCGATTGGCAAAGGCGAACAGCTGGTTGGCTTTATCGACCTGGTAACCGAGCAGGCGTATCACTACCATCCGGGCGCACCGGCAGATCCCGTGCCCATGCCAGAATCGCTCAAAGAGCAGGAACACGCGGCGCGGGCGGAAATGCTCGAAGAGCTGGCCAACTTTGACGACCACCTGCTCGAAGAACTGCTCGAGGAAATTAATCCGCCGGAAGAGGAAATTGTCGAAGACCTGAAAAAGGATTTGGGCGCGGACTTGGTGGTGCCGGTGTTTATGGGCGTCGCCGAGCAAGATTACGGCGTGCGCCCCCTGCTGGACGCCCTGGCGCGGGAAGCGCCGGCACCGGAGAGCACTGCAGAGCGGCGGGGCATTGTCCTGCACGCTCAAGAGGCTCTCGCCCAAGTGCTGAAGACCTATTACACCCCAGAAGGCGGCAAACTTTCCCTGGTGCGGGTTTGGCAGGGCCAGGTGGCGGACGGTATGGTGCTCAATGGCGTGCGAGCTGGCGGCGTCTACCGGCTGATGGGGCAGCAAAAGCAGGGCGTGCAAACAGCCGGTGCCGGTGAAATTGTGGCCCTCGGTCGCATGGAAGGGATTAAAACCGGCGACACCCTCACCGGCAGCCAAGCGTCGAAAGAATTGCCCGAAGCGGAGCAGATCGCGCCGGTGTTCGCTCTGGCGATTACCCCAGAAAAGCGCAACGATGAAGTGAAAATCACCGGCGCTCTGGCCAAACTGATGGAAGAAGACCCCGCCCTAGCGTGGCAGCAGCAAGGCGACACCCACGAAATCATACTCTGGGGTCAGGGCGAGATTCACCTGAAAGTGGCCCTCGACCGGCTGCGCCGCAAGTACAACCTGCCGATGGTGACACATGTGCCCCAAGTGCCCTACAAAGAAACCATCCGCAAGCCGGTGACTTCGGTGCACGGGCGCTACAAGCACCAAAGCGGCGGGCACGGGCAGTTTGGGGATGTCTATCTGGACATCACACCCCAAGCTCGCGGCGAAGGCTTTAACTTCAGCGAGAAAATTGTCGGTGGCGTAGTGCCCCGGCAGTATATTCCCGGCGTAGAAATGGGCGTGCGGGAGTATCTGGATCGCGGCCCGCTGGGATTCCCGGTAGTGGACGTGGCGGTGACGCTGACCAACGGATCTTACCACACGGTAGACAGTTCCGAGCAGGCGTTCAAACAGGCGGCGCGTCTGGCGATGCAGGAAGGGATGGCCAAGTGCGAGCCAACCCTGCTGGAACCGATTGCCTCAGTGGAGATTTGTGCGCCCAGCGACTTTACCTCGAAGATGATGCAGCTGATCAGCGGGCGTCGCGGCCAAATTCTCGGCTACGAGGGGATGACTGAGTGGAAGGGCTGGGACAAAGTTTCCGCCTATTTGCCGCAAGCGGAGATGCAGGACTTAATTGTCGAACTGCGTTCCCTGACGCTGGGGGTGGGGTACTTCAATTGGAAGTTCGACCACCTGCAAGAAGTGCCGGAACCGCAGGCGAAGCGAGTGCTCGCCACCACCGGTGCCGGTGGCAGTGGAGGGAATAGCGGCAAACACTGATAGAACTACCGGCGATTGAAATCGCCGCTACACAAAAGAAACCCGCAAGGCAAGGGTTTCAGCTGTAGCTGTAGGGTGCGTTACGCCTGAACGCACCTTATTTGTGTGCGGGGGCAGATAAAGCGGAACGCACCCCCTTTTGTAGCGGTGAGTTCCGCGTGCGAGTTCACCCCATTATCTATGCCGGTGAGGGCACCGCAGTTCATTTACCGTTTGTAGTTGGGCGTCGGCCCTCCATGTTCGTAGTTGGGCTTTAGCCCAAAAGGTTCGTAGTTGGGCTTTAGCCCAAAAGGTTCGTAGTTGGGCTTCAGCCCAAAAAGGTTCGACCTTGGGCTGCACGCCCAAAAAGGTTGGTAGTTGGGCGTCGGCCCCACCGGCAGTGCCGGCGTTATAGCACTAGCCACATTGGGAACGGACATTAGACATTGAGGGTGCGGAGGTTCCGCCTGCCCTACGCCTATACCTTGTATCTCGTGTCAAGCGTGTCCGCGCACTGACTGCCTGCTGCTATACCGCTCATCACTTATCATAAAAATCAACATCTGCCCTTATGCCTGATTGTGCACTGCTGCCTGAACCCCGACTGCCAGAATCCGCAGAACCCCGACGGGACAAAATTCTGCCAGAGTTGCGGCACGCCACTGGTGCTGCTGAGAACTCACTATCGCCCCATCCAGCTGCTTTCCAATGAGGGTGGGTTTGGCAGAACCTATCTGGCGGAAGATATAGATAAACTCAATGAGCGCTGCGTCATAAAGCAGCTAGCGCCGAAAACGCAAGGCACCTACGCGCTGAAAAAGGCAACGGAGTTATTTGAGCAAGAGGCTCGGCGGCTGCAACAGCTGGGAGAACACCCGCAGATTCCTACATTATACGCTTATTTTGAGCAAGACGGGCACTTATATCTCGTGCAGCAGTTTATTGAGGGGCAGACTTTGGATAAGTTGCAGCAGGGGGTGTGGAGTGAGAGTCAGGTGCGAAATTTGTTGCTGGAACTGCTGCCGGTGTTGCAGTTTATCCACGAGCGCGATATCATTCACCGAGATATCAAACCGCCGAATATTATGTGCCGCACCCCGCCCCCGAATCAGACGCCTCTCTCCCCTCAAGGGAAAGGGGGGCAAAGTCAATTCGTGCTGATTGATTTCGGGGCGTCGAAGCAGTTAGCGGCAACCCTCTCGGTGAGGGGAACGCAAATTGGCACGCTGGGATATGCGCCGTTTGAGCAAATGGATGCCGGTGAGGCGTATCCGGCGAGCGATTTATTTAGTTTGGGCGTGACTTGCTTTCAGTTGCTCACTCAAGCTAACCCCTATAACCTGTTTTTGAATAAGGGCTATGAGTGGGTGGGGACTTGGCGGCAGCATTTGCGGCAATCTGTGAGTCTGGAATTGCAGGGGGTTCTGGATAAGCTGTTGCGAAAAGAGCGACTGCAGCGCTATCAATCGGCTGCTGAGGTGCTGGCAGATTTGCAGCCCAAACCGCTACCGACACCGCCGCCACCGCCGCGACAACCGCCGTCACGGCGAGCGCCACCTACTGTAGTTTCTCAGCTGAATAAAAATCCCTGGATGGCAGCCGGTGCTATCCTGCTGTTGGGATTGGCAGGTTCTCAAATATATGGGCTAGTTCGCTATGGAATCTTTCCGTCAAATCCAATTGTTCTGATTTCCAGCCCATTCTTTTTAAAAAACACCTTCACCGGGCATACTGACTGGGTAGATTCTGTCGCCATCAGCCCCGATGGCAAGACATTAGTTAGTGGCAGTTATGACAAAACCATCAAGATTTGGAATCTGGGCACCGGCAAGCTGCAAAAAACCCTCACCGGGCATACCGACGGGGTTTTTTCTGTCGCCATCAGCCCCAGAACGCGAAGCGTCTCCGAAGGAGATTGGCAAGACATTAGTCAGTGGCAGTAGTGACAAAACCATCAAGATTTGGAATCTGGACACCGGCACCCTACAAAATACCCTCACCGGGCATACCGACTTGGTTCTTTCTGTCGCCATCAGCCCCGATGGCAAGACATTAGTCAGTGGCAGTAGTGACAAAACCATCAAGATTTGGAATCTGGACACCGGCACCCTGCAAAAAACCCTCACCGGGCATACCGACGGGGTTTGGTCTGTCGCCATCAGCCCCAGAACGCGAAGCGTCTCCGAAGGAGATTGGCAAGACATTAGTCAGTGGCAGTTATGACAATACCATCAAGATTTGGAATCTGGGCACCGGCAAGCTGCAAAAAACCCTCACCGGGCATACCGACGGGGTTTTTTCTGTCGCCATTAGCCCCGGAACGCGAAGCGTCTCCGAAGGAGATTGGCAAGACATTAGTCAGTGGCAGTAATGACAAAACCATCAAGATTTGGAATCTGGACACCGGCACCCTGCAAAATACCCTCACCGGGCATACCGACACGGTTTATTCTGTCGCCATCAGCCCCGATGGCAAGACTTTAGTCAGTGGCAGTAATGACCATACCATCAAGATTTGGCGGATGCCATAGAGTGCGTTGGTTATTGTGGGGTGCCGGTGTGGCGGGGGCGGGTTTATTTCTAAGCTGTTAGGCTTTTAACCTGCTTTTATGTTGAAAGGAGGCAGAGCCTCCTGATTGCGTTTACAGGCAGATACTGGGAAGGATAGATATATATTAATATTGCAAATTAACTGAGTGATAGCTTATCCGTCGCTGTGTGGCACAGATTTGGGGTTAGCCCCGCGCCTAGATTGTAATTGTGAGGGTGCCGGTGGGGGGTGCCGGTTTCTTTATATGATAAACCCGCGTTGGCGCACGCCGCGCTTTCTTAGGCGGGTTTCGTTTCCCAGGTGTAAAATATAAGTACACCGGCTTTTCGCAGCAGTCTTGCCTGTGACACACCGGCACCCGCCCGCAGCGCTCTCAAAGGATAACCCTTATGACATCACACCCCAGCGTTGAAGAAATCAAAGCGATGATTTTGCAACTGCCGGTGCGGGAACTCGCCGCACTGATGGCAGAGATTGAAGAAAGACTGGAAACCGTTAAGATGATGGAATGGCACCAGACAGGTTTTCAGGAGTGGAACGATCCTGAGGAAGATATCTACGATGTTGAGTCCTAACCCTGGAGAGGTGTGGCTGGTTAGGTTCCCTTTTAGCGACCTATAGCGGTTTTCATCCTTTGTGAGGTACTGAGAAACCCGGTTTCTTTAAGAAACCGGGTTTCTGGCACGTATCCAACTGAAAACCGCTATAACTCCCACAAAAGTCAGACCGGCTATTATTTGAGCCGCTCACAGAGAATAATTGATTATTTGCGGCATTTTCTCGAAAATACCGGCAGAGGAATTGCGCGAGACTTGGGTATTGATTGCAGAAGAGCATCCTGAGTTTGGGCCAACAGGTCTTAAAAAGGCATCTTTAATCCGGGCTGATAAAATTGCCACGGTTCATAAATCTGTGTTCCAGAAGCAGTTGGGAATCTTGCCCGCCGATATCAGGGTGAGGGTACAAGAGGCGCTGAAAAAGGCTCTTGGCATTCCCCCGTAGGACAGGTCGAAAAGCCTGTCCTATGGAAATCCAATAGCTGATTCAGGACTCACGCACAGCCGTGAAAGAAACCGGGTTTGTCGTCCTGGATCGAGGGCTTTTGCCTCAAGAATCTAAATCCGTCGTTCTGTGGCAAAGATTTCGGGTTAGCCCAGCGCCTAGATTGTAATTGTGGGGTGCCGGTGTGGGGTGCCGGTGGTGCCGGTGGGGGTTTATTTACATCATAAATGCGCGTTTTTGCGGTAGTCCCAGGCGATTGTAAATCGCGGCTATACAAACAAAGCCCGCCTTCGCGGGCGTTCGAGAAGAGCGAGTTTATTTACATCATAAATGCGCGTTTTTGCGGTAGTCCCAGGCGATTGTAAATCGCGGCTATACAAACAAAGCCCGCCTACCCAACGGGCACGGGCGAAAGCGATGGCGCGGGCGTTCGAGAAGAGCGAGACTCTCAAAATATACATCTTTCCACTCGCCGTGTTGTGTGGCAAAGATTTCGGGTTAGCCCAGCGCCTAGATTGTAATTGTGGGGTGCCGGTGTGGGGTGCCGGTGGTGCCGGTGCGGGTTTATTTACATCATAAACCCGCGTTGGCGCACGCCGCGCTTTCTTAGGCGGGTTTCGTGTGATAAGCGGCGATTTCCAATCGCCACGGATATAACAAGAAGCGAGAGAATTGTTCAAAAACAGCCCGCGCAGGCGGGCGAAAGTTTGTCGCAGTGAATTTCAATCGCCAGGAACTTGGCAAGAAACGAAACACCGGCACCCCACCGGCACCCCACCGGCACCCTACCGGCACCCCACACCCCCTCACGAAGCGCTTTCGAGATCCTCCCCGTCTGTCAAAGAACTCAGCAACTCTGCGGCGCGTTGCTCATCCGCCCCGCCGTAGTGCTCAAAATGTATAAAATTCGCCAGATCGGCACGCTTTTCCCAGCCTTTGAGCGACAATTCCGACTGGGTGTCGAACCGCGACACATAACCCAAACACAAATACCCAACCAGTACCATCTCTGCTGGAATCCCCAGCAACTCCCGCAATTCCTCGGAAAATGCTCACCCAGCAGACGCCCACGCCCTCGGCGCGAGCCGCCAGCCACAGGTTTTCGATAGCGCAAACGGTAGAATAGACAGCTGTTTCAGGCATCGTCTGTCGCCCCAACCCGTGTCCGCGCTTACTGTTGCTGTCGCAAATCACGCACAGGTTGACCGGCGCTTCCAGGATGCCGGAGAGCTTCAAAGAGTTGTATAATGCTTTTTGCTCGTCTTCGTAAATTGAGGAAGCTGCTTCGTAGGCCCGCTTGAATATCTCGTAGACGTTTTGACGCACACCGGCATCCCGAATCAAAATGAAGCGCCACGGCTGCATCAGCCCCACCGAAGGCGCGTCTCGGGGCGGCGTCGAGCAGGCGAGCGAGAACTTCATCCTCAATGGGAGTGGGGGTGAACGTGGAGCGTACATCCCGCCGCTCGTAAATCGCCCGGTAGACGCCAAGGCGCTCTGATTCCCCGCAACGATGGATATTTTGGTTGAATTTGCTCATTTAAGCTTCTACCTTTGCACCATCCGGCAACTACCGCAAGCGTCCCCATCCTAACACAGGGCTGCCCCAGAGCGCTTCTCATCCCCAGTGGCCCAGAAAATCATATTCCCCCCCTTTGTAGGGGCGCGTCCAGCCGCGCCCCGGCTAGAGGGGATGGGCGGTCAGGAAAGCAGTTTCCCGGTTTCCGATTAAATGATTTTCACAAATATCCGAGTTTAGACCGGTTTTGTATATATGCTTTCAACCGGATATTATTAAAAATTCTCCCGAAATGCCGCAGACGCCCATCGTGCCGAACCGGCCTGAATATTGATGTTGCCGGTCACTATACTTGGCAGGATGACAGGGACAGGCGAGACGCCTGTCCTACGTCTATGGCTCTGTGGGAGGGCAGTTTGGCTGGCGGGGGGTGCCGGCTCTTATCGCGTCATTCCTGCCGCACGCAGGGTGCCGGTGCAGGCATCAATCCCGCGTGGCCACACTCCTGTGTTAAAGCTGGTGAAGGGATTTGAACCCACGGCCCACGCATTACAAGTGCGTTGCTCTACCAACTGAGCTACACCAGCGACTTTATCAACATAGCACACTCTCGCTCACTTACGCAACCCTGTCTCAAAATTTTACCAGGCCCCGCCCACCGGCTGCCCTGGCGCACACTGCCGGCTGCCGGCGAGCGACCTCTTGCGGGCACCGGCTACTGGAACCTGCGCCAATTCCTACCTTTACCCTTATTGCGTGCCTTGTAGGTGGGTGTGAGCGAGTGACAGTTGGGACATAGAAGCCGGAGGTTGTCTAGTGAGTTATTCTTCCAATCCCCATCTATATGATCCACTTCCACAGGAATTTTGCCTGTATGTGGGTTTATCTGGCACCAGCCACACAAAGAACACTTCTCGCCACAGCTCTCAACTAAGAATCTCCTCACATGATTCGACACATTGCCATATTTTTTTACCCCGCTCTCTTCTCCTGCCAGCCAGGAGGCTATATAAACTTTATACTTGTGTTCGTTGTGACAAGCAATATTGCAATACTTGTCCACTGTTCTTTTTGTTTCTGCGCCACAATTTAAGCAGCAGCGTCTGGGCTTCTTGGGCATTGGCATAAATAGCACCCCAAATAATATCATGTCCGATAGATAGTGGGGTGCGTTCCGTGTCATCGAATGTTCCATCAGTGGGGAAATCCCAGACAGGAACGCACCCTACTGCCGGCGAAAACCCGCCGCCATCAGGCGGACAGCATCAAGCTACTGATTGGGCTGACTCGCAGTCTGGCTGTCTGTGGCCACTCCAACAGCACTTTGCAATTGAGCGCTCTGGAGTCTAGCGCCTTTGAGGTTGGCACCATTCAAGCGGGCATTAAAAAGGTTGGTGTCAGACAGGTCGGTATAGCTAAGGTCAGCACCTTTGAGGTCAGCATCTCTGAGATCTGCTCCACTCAAATCAGCCGTCTTCAGGTTGGCACCTTGGAGGTTGGCACCTTGCAGGTTTGCTGCTCTGAGGTCAGTTCGTTCCAAGTTGGCACCAGAAAGCTGCGAACCATTCAGGTCAGCAGAAAAGAGATTGCTCTGATTGAGATCGGCGTGACTGAGATCGGAACCCCTGAGGTTGCCACCCGCTAGCATTGCCCCTGTCAATTTTGCGCCCGCCAGACTGCACCCCTGACACTGTTTGGTTTGCAGCAATCGTTTGACCTGTGCCTGCTCCGCCGAAAAGCCGGTGCAAAATGCCATCAGCAGTGCGCCGCTCGCTAAGATTCTCAGTTTCATATTTTTTTCTTTTTTTCCCTTCAGCTGTCCCACTCACCGGGTTTCCTGGTCAGAAGTGACCCACCGATAAAATTTTTAACCCCTCAATAAGGGTATCACCCCTCACTCCCCATTCCCTCACCCTGTTCAAACCCCAATCAGGAG
>Ga0114941_100140_pt1 | contig 15985 bp, 11 predicted proteins | sample DevilsHole_FD_89580 | JGI IMG/M metagenome (GOLD analysis project Ga0114941, IMG submission 89580) | Groundwater microbial communities from Devils Hole, Nevada to study Microbial Dark Matter (Phase II) - Devils Hole | ecosystem: Environmental > Aquatic > Deep subsurface > Groundwater | place...
ACCACGCACCACATGAAGTTAGCGCGGTTCGTAACCCACCACGCACCACATGAAGTTAGCGCGGTTCGTAACCCACCACGCACCACATGAAGTTAGCGCGGTTCGTAACCCACCACGCACCACCTGAAGTGTCGCTGCGCAAGTCCTGTCCCTTTCATGCGCCATGCCCTATGCGCATGAGCCCCATGCCCGACTGTCAGTCCCACACCTGCCAAGGGGCGTGGCCACTTGGCCACAGACTTTCCAAAAGCCGCACATCCCGCAGCGTGTCCATACACTGCCAGAACCCGTCGTGCCGGTAAGCCGCCAGCTGGTCATCAGCCGCCAGCCGCTCCAAGACATCCGCCTCCAAACTGGTACTATCTCCTTCCAGGCAGTCGAAAATGGCCGGTTCGCAGACCAGGAACCCGCCATTGATCCAGCCTTCGCCAATTTGGGGCTTTTCCGTGAACTCAGCCACCAAATCGCCCGAAAACACCAAACCGCCAAAACGAGCCGGTGGGCGCACCGCCGTCACCGTCGCCAGACGCCCGCACGACCGGTGAAAGCGCAGCAAATCCCCCAAGTCAACGTTAGCTACTCCGTCCCCGTAAGTCAGCATGAACGTCTCGTCTTTCAGCCAGGGTTGCAGACGTTTGACGCGACCGCCCGTGAGAGTATTGACACCCGTATCGATTAGGTGTACAATCCAACTGTCTGACTCCTGACCGGACACCCGCACGTCGCCAGTGGCCAGATTCACCGTCAGATTGCTACTCAGGGTGCGGTAGTCCAAGAAATAGCGCTTGATGACTTCTCCCTTGTAGCCCAAAGCGATGCAGAACTCCTGAAAGCCGTAGTGGGCGTAGTGCTTCATAATGTGCCAAAGGATTGGCCTTGAGCCAATTTCCACCATCGGCTTGGGTTTGACTTGGGTTTCTTCGGCGCTTGCGGGAGCCCAACCCCCCGGCCTCGAATAACGACACGCATCCGCTGCAGCACAGTCAGTTCAGTTACGGGGGTGAGCTAGCGCTTTCACACCCCTGGTGATTTAATAGCAGTCAGGCTGTTCAGTCAACTTTTTTTCTGCCCCGCCCCCACTCGCAAGGGAACTCGGAAAGCAAGAATTGTGTCTGAAATCAGACAGAATCCTTTAAAGACACAGTATAAAGCGGCACAGGCAACCGTGCTGTCAAGCTTTAATTTTTATACAGACTGCTGAGTGCGAGAGAATTTCGGAAGTCAAGGGCAGGGGACTGGCCAGCAAAGCGACAATCGAGGCCAAGAGTCTGGGAGGCAAACCATCAAAAATTCTCAAGGCATACAGGCTAGACACCGACCTACAATCTAGGCTAGACTTGCTGCTGACTGCTATAATAGACCACTGCCAACTCAACGTCAAGGGTTTTAGGCATGAGCCGCACTCGCAGTGATAGCAAGGACTACGACGCGCAACAGAGGAGAGAAACCGGAAAATGGTAAGAATATTAAACGACGATGCCAACGTCCTACAGCTGCTCGACACCTCAGATACGGTTCTGGGACTGGGTGGCACTGACCTGATCCAAAGTTATACTGGGGGAAAGAGTGCCCTTTACGGGAACGCCGGTAACGACCGGCTGCTCGCTCAAGGCCAAAATGACACCCTAGACGGTGGAAAGGACAATGACACCCTCACCAGTACCAAGGGGTCGAGTCTGCTCTTGGGACAGAACGGCAACGACTCATTGACTGCAGCAAGTGCCGGCAATGACACTATGCTGGGCGGGGATGGGGATGACACGTTGGTCGGCACGGCTCCCACACAAACAAATACATCAGGCTCCTTGTTCCCTGGACTGGGTGAGAGCAGCACTGTCCTCGCCGCTACAAACAACTACTTCTTTGGCAACGCAGGAAACGACACCATAATAGGGGGCGGGAGTAAAGACACCCTGCGAGGCGGCAAAGACAACGACTCAATACGGGCAGCAACCAACTCAGAGAGCAACTGGTTGTCCGGCGACATGGGTGCGGACACGATTATTGGTGCGGGGGACTACGATACCCTGCTTGGCGATATTGACACAGCCGGCGGCAACGACATTATCATCGGTGGGGCGGACGCAAAGCAGCTTTTGATTTTTGGGAATCAAGGCGATGACATCATCATAGTCAATTCAGATGACACTTTAGCTCCCACGGGGACAGACACTCTTCCCATTGATGACTCCGTAAATGGTACGCAAGCTACGGTGCACGGCGGCCAGGGCAACGACCGCATAGATGCCAGAAACACAGACGGAAAAAGCTATATCTATGGCGATGCCGGCAATGACACCATAGAGACCTCCCAGCAGACCGATAGCCTGTTTGGTGGGGATGGCAATGACTCTCTCGTTGGTGTGGCGGGCACACAAGGAACAGACGACACGACAGGAGGACCGTTTGATACCCAAACAGGGGCGCAGGGCACTTCAGGAACATACCTGGATGGGGGTGCCGGGAATGACACCTTGGTAGGGAGGGGCCTGCAGTTCCTCATGGGTGGCGATGGCAACGACAGCTTGTCTGGTAAGACGGGCGACACCTTGCAGGGCAATGCCGGCGATGACAGAATAACTTTTGACGATACGGTTGCAGGGGCTCTCGACGGCGGTGATGGCAACGACACGCTCACCGGCAATGCGGGTAACGACGTCCTTACAGGTGGTGCCGGCAATGACAACCTGACTGGCGCTGCGGGGAACGACAACCTCAGCGCCGGTGAGGGCGATAACACCGCAAATGGCGGTGAGGGGAACGACACCATCACCGCCGGTGCCGGCAATGACAGCCTGCTTGGCGATGCGGAGGACGACAACCTCAGCGCCGGTGAGGGCAACAACACTGTAGATGGCGGTGCGGGGAACGACGTCATCACCGCCGGTGCCGGCAGTGACAACCTGCTAGGCGGTGCGGGTACCGACAACATCAGCGCCGGTGACGGCAGTAACGTCGTATTTGGTGGTGCCGACAATGACACCCTCACCGGCGGTTCCGGCAGTGACTACCTGCATGGCGACGAAAACGGTAGCACTACTGGTGGGAACGACGTGATCACCGGCGGTGCCGGCGACGACAGTCTGATTGGCGGTGCCGGCATCGACACCCTCACCGGCGGTGATGGGGCCGACCGCTTCTATTACACTGCCGTCAATGAAGGTGGTGCTGCTGAGCAGATCGTTGGTTTTCTCGCCGCCACTGACAAGATATACCTGCTGTCATCTGCCTTTGGTGCTTCCGTTACTACCACCTCCACGACAGGATCAAACTTCACCTTGACAACCGGCAAGGGCAGCATTATTTATAATAGCACCTCCAGAACTCTGTCCTTTGACGACCTCGGTGCTGCCGCTGCTGTGACACTCTTCACGCTCAGTTCTGGTTCTTCTCTCGCTGCTGGCGACATCACACTCTTTTAACTGAGTTGAGCGGCACGTTGAATGGCTCTGATTGAACTCACAGCCACATGTAGCAGCAGCCACTTAAATTAGGACACAAAGGACAGGCGAGACGCCTGTCCTACGCCTTATATCCGTATTGAGGCGTTCTCTGCGACCCCCAAGGTCTGATGTCCGTTCGCAACGTGGCTAGTGCTAGAACAGGAGGCCAGGGAGATCCCTCCCTGGCTTTTTGCTGTCAGCTGTGGCCGGCCACCGACACGACCCACCCCCTCTAAGATTTTGCACATTTAATTGGCGCTATCTCTCGTTATAAGCTGTTAAGCTTTTAATATGCTTGTTGTAAAAAGGAGGCAGATCCTCCAGAGGCGCGTTCCCAGGCTCCGCCTGGTAACGAGGAAGAAAAGGCGTAGGACAGGCGTCTCGCCTGTCCTGCTGTTCGTTCCCGATCGTGAATACTGCTATAATATAATTTTTGGGCACTTATGGAGCGCTGCATCATTTCTATCATAAGCAGATTAAAAGCAGAACAGCTGGTCGCACCCTGCCACACACTTTCTTTTCTCCCTGACAGCCCCCATTGCCAAACCCGTTGCAGTGTCCTCCCAGCTGACAGCCACCCTTACGGGAAGCCTGCGGCTACAGGCGTGGAACGAGGGCGTGAGGGGTGAAACGTTTAAAAAATGATTAATGGGGTATCATCTCCCCCATTCCTTCTGGCCATCTGCGCCTGCAAGGCCGGTGACAGGCCCACTTGCCCCCCAATCAGGGCCAGAAACCCAGTGCCGGCGTGCTCAATCTCCAGAAACGCCGCCATAGAGGGTGCCGGTTTGTAAATCCTGAACGTCCGCATCACCCCTAGGGTGGCCGCACTTTCCAGCGGGCCAATGAAGCTGGTATCCCGGTCTAAAAAATAAGGCTGCTTCGCCCAGTAGGCCATCTGGCTGGCGTTGAGAAAGTAGCAGCCAGAGTGGGGGTTGAGAGGGCGGCGGAAAGGCACCGGCGTTCCCATAATCTTGCCGGTCAGTTCAGGTTGCTCCCCCACGTTCTGAAATCTAGCTGTCGCCCGTGGGGCTATGTCCCCATCAATATAAGCTTTGCGCACTGCACCGGCAACCGACACCTCATAGCGATTCGGCTGCAGCAAGTTGCCATCTCCGGTAATTTCGGTAAACCAGTTGATCTTGACAAAAAACCACGGATCGTGTAAGCACAGGTCGTCTTCTAGAAAGCAATAATAGTCATACTTGCCCAAGCAATCTGCCAGCACAGCCTGACACTCAAAGCCCAACAGCATGGGCTCGGCGCTGGTAGCATGGTGAGTGTGGAGCTGAGGGGGCAGCGGAACCTGAGACAGAAGATGAAAGTCAGAGGTAGTGCACACGACAACATCAATATCGTGTGCTTGAGACTGGTTAGCCGGCAAGGCTTGGCGCTGGGCAATGTCAAGCACGCACTGCGACTTCCCGAATAATTGGTGCAGCGCACTAACGCAGGCGGTCAAAGCTTGGATGCGTGGCCGTGGGTCTTTTTGTTGGGAAGCGTGGCGTCCGCCACCAGAGGGATTGAAAAAATGGGCAATAGTGAAGAGAATTCGCATAGAGCCTGCTTTCCTTGAATCCGCGCCGAGGCACTTCTAGCATTAACATTATTTTGTCTTTCCCGGCAGCAGGAGCGCGGTGGCACGAGCGCCGGCTGTTCCTGAAACTGCCTGACCGCCAAACCTCTTCCCCTAACCCCTAATCCCTGACCCCTAGTACAGGCCGGCACCCCGCAGAGGTAACAAGATAAAATACGTTTAATTACTAAGTAATTATCCGGCAGGCGAAAACACGATCATCTATCATATCATAGTTTTAAGCAGTCTGTGGCCAATCCCAATAAAAAATCCCAAAAGCCAAATCGCGATCATACCGGCAATTAAAACGCCAGCGAGTCAGCCGCAGCAGCTCGCAGAGTAAACCACCAGGAGAATGGGTGAATCCGAAGACATGACAGAACTTTTTCAAGTAGGTAATAGAGTCATCCAAGGACACGAAATCCCGGCGCTGTTGAGCCGATACCAGCTGATGCCCCAATTTTTGCGGGGCATTATCATTGATGGAGCCATAGCAGACTTCACATGCAGCGACGAAGAGCGTCTTGCTGCGGTGGAGCGGATTTGGCAGCAGCTGCAGCTGACAACCCCCCAAGCGCGGGAGGCGTGGCTGAAAAGCCAGGGTATGACCCCAGAACAGGTGGAGGAACTGGCTGTGCGGCCAGTTTTGCTAGAAAAATTCAAAGCCGCCACTTGGGGGTCAAAAGTAGAATCCTACTTTATGACTCGCAAGGGCAGCTTAGACCAAGTAGTGTACTCCCTAATTCGCACCCAAGACCTGGGGCTGGCCAACGAAATTTACTTTCGCATTCAAGAAGGGGAACAGTCCTTTGCCGAGTTGGCCAAGGAGTATTCTAAAGGGCCAGAAGCCCGCACCGGCGGTTTATTAGGGCCGGTGGCCCTATCTCAGCCCCACCCAGCCATTGCCAAACTGCTTTCGGTCAGCCAGCCCGGACAGCTGTGGCCACCGCGAGCCCTGGCAGAGTGGATGGTGATTGTCCGGCTGGAAAAATACATGCCGGCTCGCCTGGATGAAGCCATGCGCCGTCAGCTGATTGATGAAATGTTTGAAGACTGGATCAAAAAAGAAATCCAGAAAGTCAAGACCCTGCAGTCCCTGTGGTCAGCCTCCTCACCTTCTGCGTGAGCGAGCCGCCAATATTGGGCCCGGGCAGCTTTCGCGGACAGCGGGCCGGCTTGCTATCACAAATGTGAGCTACAATAGATTTGCCAACTGGCGCTCAAGCCCACCTCACATGCAGGCATGTGATAGCCGGCGGGCGTGCAGCTATATTTTACCGCACCTTGGCAGCAGTGCGGCATCTGGCCTCTAGTTTTAAAGCGCGTTATAAAGCGGGAAATTGCGCAATATAACATTACTTAAAGTTACCATCGGAACAGAGCTATCAGAGGAGTTGCGCCCGGAGAACTGAAACTTGAAAGCACTGATCGCTCAACCCCCCTCTTGTCCCCCCTCCCCGAAAAGCGGGGAAGGGGGTTAGGGGGTGGGGTTGATCCCACGCTCTGCCCAATCGCCAAGTTTCATCCATTTAATGTGCGACGCTCTATTTTAGATTAGCAAGCCCAGCACTTTCCCTATGACCCAAACTGTTTCCCCGAGCGAAATCCAAGATTTTTTGGCGAAAACGGCTCCCTTCGACCGGCTCGGCGTCCGGGAGCTGTTTGCAATAGCAGCCAAATGCCAGCTGCTGCGCTACCGCACCGGACAGCCCCTGTTTGAGCGGGAAAAAATGCCGGTCATGGTGGCAATTATCTATGAGGGACAGGCGCGAGTGCTGGGCTATGACCAGCGCACCCAGATGCCGGTCAGCTTGAAACTGGCAGGCCCGGGAGAAATTATCGGCTGGGCCAGCTTGGTGCGGGGCGTGCCAGGGGAAACCGCCATCGCATCCAAAGAAGCAATCGCCATTACCCTGCCGGCGGCAGACTTTTTAGAGTGCCTGGACACGCAACCGAATTTTGGCCAAGCATTTCGGGAGCGGGCCGACTTGAGTGAAGTCTTTGAACTGCTGAGCGCCGAACTGCAGCGGCGAGCGGATGGCACAGCCAATCTCAAAGAGCTAGTTTTGCGAGTCTTGCCAGAGGTCAAGGTGCTGAACTTGCCCCCGGGCCAATTGGAGCTTGCCAAATTGGACACGAACTGGCTGTGGCTAGTTAGCAGCGGGCCTCTGGGAGATTTGCCGGTCGGGAGCCGGCTGTTTCTAGACGAACCAGATCGCTCCGTGTCCGTACCCGGAAAAAGAGGATCTCGGTTGCTGGGTTTGCCGCTCAGCACATTAGAAGCCAACAAGCAAGAGGAAACAGGCAACGGGCAGAGCGCCCCAGCGGCGGAAAGTGCCGGTCAGATCCAGCCCGCTGTCACGCAATTCCAGGAAAACGGTCGCAGTGGGGGGCTAACAGTAATCGACGCGCCGGCGCGAGTTCCCGAACCGCCCCCAGATATAGAGGCAGCGCCGGTGAAATTCCCCTTTGTGCGGGGGAAAGGCCAGATAGGTGCACCAACCGCTTGCTTCGAGATGCTGAGCAAGTATATGGGCGGAACCTTTCGCCGGGACATCATCCGCAAAGTGCTGGACAACCAGCTAAAAACCAAAGGGCAGATTTCCCTGCAAACCTGCGGTGCCGTCGTGGAAATGATGGGCATCCGCGCCCAACTGGTGCAAATCCCAACTGAAGCTGTCGGCAGACTCAAAGCACCGGCACTCGTTCCCTGGGAAGAGAGCTTCGCCATCCTCTACAGTATCAGCGAGCGAGAAATCGTGATGGCGGTGCCGGAGCGGGGCATTATTCGCAAACCTCCCGGAGATTTTGCCGAAAATTGGGGGGAAGTGGCGCAGGTACTGCTGCTGCAGCCCCCCCGAGGCGAGCCAAAAGAAAAGTTCGGCCTCAGCTGGTTTATCCCAGTGATCATTAAATATCGCGGCGTCTTAACCCAAGTCTTTATCGCTTCATTTTTTGTCCAGCTATTCGGGCTGGCCAACCCGATTATCACCCAGGTGATTATTGACAAGGTGCTGGTGCAGCGGAGCATCGAAACTCTGGATGTCCTGGGGGCCTTCATGCTGGGAATGGCCCTGTTTGAAGCGCTGCTCACCTCCTTGCGCACCTATTTGTTTGTGGACACCACCAACCGCATTGACCTCAGTCTGGGTACAGAGGTGATTGACCACTTGCTGAGGCTGCCACTGACCTATTTTGATAACCGGCGGGTGGGCGAACTGGCGGGGCGGATGAACGAGCTCGACAAAATCCGGCAGTTCCTGACCGGCACAGCCCTGACGGTGGTGCTAGACGCCATATTTTCGGTGATCTACATCGTCGTCATGTTTTTTTACAGCTGGGTGCTGTCCCTTGTGGCACTGGCCACGGTGCCCCTATTTGCCATCCTCACCTTGCTGGTGTCCCCAATCGTGCGGGGGCAGCTGCGCCGGCGAGCTGAGCGCTACGCGGATACAGAATCCTATCTGGTGGAAGTCCTCTCCGGGATTCAAACAGTCAAGGCACAGAACATCGAACTGCAATCCCGCTGGAAGTGGCTCGACCGCTACGCGCGATACGTCAGTGCCGGGTTTAAGTCAGTTCTCACCTCCAGCACCGCCAGCTCTGTGAGCGGCTTCTTGCAAAAGCTCTCCGGACTGATGCTGCTTTGGGCGGGAGCCTATCTGGTGTTAAAGAATGAAATGTCCTTGGGGCAGCTGATCGCTTTCCGGATTATTGCCGGCTATGTCACCAGCCCCCTGCTGCGCTTGGTGCAGCTGTGGCAGAACTTCCAAGAAACTGCTCTGTCTATTGAGCGCCTCAGCGACATTCTCGACTCACCCCAAGAAGCGGACGAGGACAACCGCACGAACATCCCTCTGCCGGAAGTTAAAGGCGCGGTGACTTTTGAGGGCGTGTCTTTCCGCTTCACCCAGAGCGGCCCGCTGCAACTGGCCAATGTCAATTTGGAGTTTCCTGTCGGTACGTTTGTTGGCATTGTCGGTCAGAGTGGATCGGGCAAGAGTACCCTGATGAAGTTGCTGCAGCGTCTTTATGAACCTCTGTCGGGCCGGATTAAAATTGATGGCTATGACATTAGTAAAGTAGAGCTGTATTCGCTGCGCCGCCAGATTGGTATGGTGCTGCAAGATACCCTGCTGTTCAACGGCACAGTCCAGGAAAATATTTCCCTGCACAATCCAGAAGCCACTACGGAGGAGATTATCGAGGCGGCGAAAGTAGGAGTGGCCCACGATTTTATTATGGGTCTGCCCAATGGCTACAACACGCTGGTGGGAGAGCGGGGTTCATCTCTGTCCGGGGGGCAGCGCCAGCGGATTGCCATCGCCCGCACAGTCCTGCAAAAACCCAAAATACTCATACTCGATGAAGCGACCAGCGCTCTCGATTATAAATCGGAGCGACTTGTCAGCGAGAATTTAGGGGCTACCTTTAAGGGCACCACGGTCTTTTTCATCACTCACCGGCTGTCCACGGTGAGACATGCCGATGTGATCATTATGATGGATCAGGGTTCTGTGGTTGAGCAGGGCACCCACGACGAATTAATGGCCCTTAAAGGGCTTTACTATTGCCTCTATCAGCAACAGGAGTCACAGCTGTGAAATCCGCACAACCATTCGACCAGCCTGTCAAACCGACAGAAGCTTTCGACCAGCCCGTCATTTTGGAACCGCCAGCTATCTGGGCGCAAATCTTTGTCTGGCTGATTGTTGGCGTCACGACATCTGCCCTGCTTTGGGCCTATTTCGCTAAAATCAATCAAGCCGTTCCTGCAGTCGGCAAGTTGGAACCGGAAGACGCCGCCCAAGAGGTAAGACCTCCCACCGGCGGGGTGGTGCGCGAGGTTCTGGTTAAAGATGGAAACTTTGTTAAAAAAGGCGAAATATTGCTGACGCTTGACCCCACTTCCCCTCAAGCTGATGTGGAGACTCTCCGCAACCAGAGAGAGGCTCTCCTGAGAGAAAATCAATACTACGACAAAGCCCTCAGTGGCGGCACTCCGGTAGGGGCTGGGTCTGACTTAGAATCCCTGTCGCGGGAGCGCAACGCCCTGCAGGCAGAGAATGACGTTTATCAGGCGCTGATTGATGGAATCAACCTGCAAGCACTGGGGACACCGCGAAACTTTAACACTGCCCAACAAACTCTTTGGGAAGCCCACAGAAGGGAATATATCGCTCTGGAGTCAACGGGGCGATTGAAGGTTGAGGAATTGCAAAAACAGTTCGGTCAGGTGCGAGGACAGAAACAAGCTGCACAACAGCAGGTGGAAATCGCCAAGGCACAGTTACCAAGGGCTCGCAGTCAACTGGCAACCGCCCGGGTGCAATTAGAATCGCTCCAGCAACAAAAAGAAAAGCGCGAACAGGTTCTGGCGCTGAATCAGCAGATTTTGGATCAGGTGTCGCCTCTGGTAGAAGACGGGGCGATCTCTAAGCTGCAAAAACAGCGCCAGGAACAAGAAGTCTTGACCCGCCAAGCGGATGTCATGTCTGGGGAATCTCAAATGCTGACCGCGCAAAATGAAATTATTACCCGCGAACGGGAGATTTTAAACAGTCAAAATGATATGAATGCCCGACAAGCTGAGGCGGACAGGCTGGCAGCGGAAGAACAGCGGATAAATGTCGAAATCTACCGGACTGTTGAAGAGTGGAACAGCTCGAAAGCTTCCTGGTTAAGAGATAAACAGGACAAAATTCAAAGCAACAAACAGCGGATCGCACAGCTGGATAACGAAATCAGTCAGAAGAAACTGGAAAACCAAAAGCAGCTGACGCAGCTCAATGGTCAGTTAACTAAGGCTCAGCAAGCACTTCAGTACCAAGAAGTGCGGTCGCCCATCGATGGGTACGTTTTCGATCTCAAAGCGGCACCGGGGTATGTGGCAAGGGAAGTCGAGCAGAATCCTATCCTGAAAATTATTCCGAATCAGACTCTGGTTGCTTCGGTGTACATTCAGAATAAGGATATTGCCCTGGTGAGGGAAGGACAAAAAGTGGATATCAACATTGAAGCTTTCCCCTCAATGGAATTTGGGACGATACAAGGCACCTTGAAATCGATAGGCAAAGATGCTTTGCCACCGACTCAAGAACGCCAATATTATTCTTTCCCTGCCAAAATTGAGCTGGACCGGCAAGCTTTTAAAGTTGATGATGGCCGGGAGGTTAAGTTACAGTCTGGCATGGCAGTTCAGGCTACTGTTAAAATTGGCGACCGGACTGTTATGGATATGTTCCTTGACCGGATGGACCGGAAGATGAAAACTTTGGAGACTGTTAAGTGATATTGTATGGGGCATGCCCCATGCGATGCTCCGCCATGCCCCATGCGATGATCCGCCACACCCAATGCCCAATCCCCAATAAGCGATGAATATTATACCCACTGAAATTCCAGATGTCTTGCTGATTGAGCCGAGGGTGTTTTCAGATGAGCGCGGTTTTTTTTATGAAAGCTTCAACCGGCGGGCTTTTGTTGAGAAAACTGGCTTGAACCTGGAGTTTGTCCAAGACAATCATTCCTGTTCCGCCCAAAATGTCCTGCGGGGATTGCACTACCAGATCCAGCAGCCGCAGGGCAAACTGGTGCGCGTCGCTGTCGGTGAGGTGTTTGACGTTGCTGTGGATATCCGAAACAGCTCGCCCACTTTTGGCCAATGGGTGGGTTTCTCCCTCAGTGCCGAAAACCGCCGCCAGCTATGGATACCCCCCGGATTCGCCCACGGCTTTTTCACGGTTTCGCCCGCCGCTGAGGTGCTCTACAAAACTACCGACTATTACGCTGCGCCCCACGACCGGTGTATTATTTGGAATGACCCTGACCTGGCCATTGACTGGCCCCTAAACGGTGCGGTGCCGGTGCTGTCGCCCAAAGACCAAGCCGGTCAGCCTTTTAAAACAGCGGAAGTGTTTTCATGAATATCCTGATCGCCGGCATCACTGGCCAATTGGGCCAAGAACTGCAGCGGGCCCTCGCCGGTGCCGGCCAGATTACCGGCTGCGGTCGGGACACGCTGGATTTGGCCCAGCCCGACACCATCCGCCGGGTGATGCGCGAAGTCAAGCCTGACCTGATTGTCAATGCCGGTGCTCACACCGCTGTGGACAGAGCTGAGAGCGAACCCGAACTGGCCACGGCTATCAATGCCACCGGCCCGGGTATTTTGGCTGAGGAAGCGCACAAGTTGGGTGCCACCCTGATTCACATCTCGACAGATTATGTATTTGATGGTATAATTAGCCGCCCCTATCTGGAAACTGACCCGACGAATCCGCTGGGGGTGTATGGCAAATCCAAACTGGCCGGTGAGGAGGCGATTCGGGCAGTTGGCGGGCACAGCATTATCCTGAGAACGGCGTGGGTTTATGGCGCATTTGGCAAGAGCAATTTCGTGAAAACCATGCTGCGTCTGGGTGCGGAACGCCAAGAACTCCGGGTGGTGACAGATCAGGTGGGCAGCCCGACTTGGACAGGGGATCTGGCCGGTGCCATAGCGCAACTGATTTCGCGGATCAGTCCAGAGATTGCCGGCACCTATCACTACACCAACAGTGGCGTCGCCAGCTGGTACGACTTTGCTGTGGCCATTTTTGAAGAAGCCGGTGCGCTCAGCTTTCCGCTAAAGGTGGAGCGGGTGATTCCGATTAGCACAGCTGAGTACCCGACACCGGCTCGCCGGCCCGCCTATTCTGTGCTATCCTGTGCCAAAATAACTGCAGTTCTGGGAACCTATCCCCCCCACTGGCGAAGCGGACTCAGGAAAATGCTGGCAGACCTAAAAGCGATTAGCTACTAGCAATTCCTATCTTTTAATCTGGTTGTCTCTTAAAAGTCGGCGGAGCCGACAGAACGGCGTTCCCAGCCTAGCAGCTGGGAACGAGGTAAGGGTGGCTGGGAACGAGGTAAAACTCCCCCTCCCCGTACACGGGGAGGGGGTTGGGGGGTGGGGTTCATCCCCTTAATATGCAAAGCAAAATTTACTGTGATAGCGAAGAAGAGGCGCAACTGTGAGCGGCTACCGGGTGGCAGCATATATCACGGCTTATGAACAGCCAAAAGCTATTGAAACCTGTGTGGCTGCTATACAAAACCAGTCCATTAAGGTGGAAAAAATTTTTATCCTCGATAACTCTCGCCGCCATCCCATCTCTTGGGCAGACAGGGAAAAAATCTGGGTTGAATATCGCCCGGAAAACATAGGAGTTTCTGGGGGGTTGCGGAGGGGGTTGGAATGGGCGATTGAGAAAGGCTATGATTTTTTGTGGGCGTTTGACCAGGACAGCGTGCCCGCTGATAATTGCCTGGATATGCTTTTAAAAACATATAAACTTCAATATAAACAGGATTGCCAGATTGGGATTGTGGGGCCGACAGCGATTGACCCCCGGACAAATTGGGTGATTGAGGGTTCAGTTTTCCAGCGCGACGCTTTCCTCCCCCGCCACCCCCCCAGCTCAACTGAGCCTTATGAATGCGACGCGCCGATTACGTCGGGTTCCCTAATCAGCCTGAAGGCGGCTCAAATGATTTCGCCGCCGAGGGATGATTTATTTATTGATGGGATTGATATGGATTACGGACTGCGCCTGAAGCTGAAGGGGTTTCGCAACCTGATAGTGCCGGATGCCATTCTTTACCATCAATTTGGAAATCCCATAAGAGGGCGCTTTTTTCAAAGAGACATTTTTTTGCAAAAGTACCCGCCACTGAGGCACTACTATATTTGCCGCAACCACACCTATCTGGCAATTCATTACGCTCGGGGATGGCATCGCGCCAGCAGCGTTTTGCGACGGCTCAAATATATGGCGCACACGATGATTTTGGTCGGGCTGTACGATCCGGAACCAAAAAGTCTCAAGCTGTGGGCTTGCCTGACCGGCACGTTTCATGGTATATTCGGGAGGTTGGGCAAGATTTGGCAATAGAAGAGTCTGACGGCGGCAGTGCGGGCACTGCCGGCGCGTACAATTGAACAGCAAACAGGTAAGAACTACAAGCTTATGAAAGCCCTGATTCTGTCCGGCGGGAAAGGCACACGCCTGCGCCCCTTGACCTATACGGGTGCCAAACAGCTGGTGCCGGTGGCCAACAAGCCGATCCTGTGGTACGGGATTGAAAGCATTGTCGCTAGCGGGATACGGGAGATTGGGATTATCATCAGTCCGGAAACCGGCTTTGAGGTGAAGGCCACAACCGGCAGCGGGGAGCGTTTCGGTGCCAGCATTACCTATATCCTCCAGCAGTCACCTGCCGGTCTGGCCCACGCCGTGAAAGTGGCCCAGCCCTTCTTGGGGGATTCTCCGTTCATTATGTATTTGGGGGACAACATAATTGAGAGTGAGTTGCAGCCATTTTTGGAGAGTTTTAAGCAGCAGCAGCTGGACGGGCTAATTATGCTGCGGCGGGTTCCCAATCCCAGCGCCTTCGGGGTGGCCAAATTGGACGCTAGCGGTCGGGTTTTGCAGCTGGTGGAAAAACCTAAAGATCCTCCCTCGAATCTGGCACTGGTGGGGATTTATTTCTTTTCGAGGGCCATCCACGAGGCGATTGCCGAGATCCAGCCCTCTCTCCGTGGGGAATTGGAGATTACAGACGCCATTCAGCGCCTGATCGACGCGCAAAAAAAAGTAGAAGCCTGTACGCTAGAAGGATGGTGGCTGGATACCGGGAAAAAAGATGACCTCCTGGAAGCGAATCGGATTATTCTGGACACGAGGCTGACGGCTTCAGTGCGGGGGGAAGTGGACGACCGGAGTCAAATCATTGGGCGGGTGGAAATCGGTGCCGGCACCCGAGTCATCAATAGCTCAATTCGAGGCCCAGTGATTATCGGCAGCGACTGCTATCTGGAAAACTGCTTTATTGGCCCTTACAGCAGCATCGCCGATCGTGTTACCCTTGTCGAAGCCGACCTGGAGCACAGCGTAATTTTGCAGGGCGCTAAAATTGCCGGTATTCAGCAGCGGATTGTGGATAGCGTGATTGGGCGCAGGGCTCAGCTGGGTGTCGCGCCCCAGCGGCCAAAAGCGGTTCGTTTTATGATTGGCGATGACTGCCAAATTGAACTGGTGTGATTTACTTTATTACTGTCAATTATTATTCCACTAACTTAATTTCTAAATTAATCAGCTCCATCAAAAGAGATGGGGAAATCTCTTACCGGATTCTAATTGTAAATAATTCTTTTGAGGATTATTTCATTTATGATTTAAAGGATGAGCGGGTATTTATTATCAATGCGGAAGAGAATCTGGGCTATGGCAGAGCCTGCAATATAGGATTGAACTGGGTTTACGAGCAAGACCCCGAGGCCACGGTATGGATAATCAATCCAGATACTTGCTTGGAGGAAAATTCTCTAAAACAAGCTGCCCATTTCTTTGAGGATAAGCCAGAGATTTCTGTTGTGGGCACCACAATTTACGATCCGAACGGTGAGGTTTGGTTTGCCAGTGGCGAATTTGTGCGGAAAAATGGTACTATCATTGGCACTGACCAGCGGCTGCCGGCATCCCTGCCCTACATGAAGGCAGACTGGGTGTCGGGCTGCAGTATGCTGATTAACCTGAAACGCTTTCCAGATCGGTGCCCTCAGTTCGATCCAGATTACTTTTTGTACTATGAGGACTTTGATTTTTGCCAGCGCTATGCCCGCCAGGGGCATATCATCGGAGTGACTCGTAAAATTGGGGTGATTCAGCAGCCCTCTTCAATGACCAATCGCCACCTGGATTTAAAGCTGCAACACAGCATTTGCAGTTACCTGATCGCTCTGGAAAAACATACGAGTCGCTTCGTGTTATTATACCGGCTGGTGCTGACATTTTTCTCGGCGCTAGTGTCTGTACCTGCCAATCGCAAGGAGGCGATTAACAAACTCAAAGGGGTGTTCATGTATTGCCAGCGAGTGGTGCGGCGGCTGAGAGCGCCAGTCACGAGAAATTTCTCGTGACTG
>Ga0114941_100143_pt1 | contig 15894 bp, 14 predicted proteins | sample DevilsHole_FD_89580 | JGI IMG/M metagenome (GOLD analysis project Ga0114941, IMG submission 89580) | Groundwater microbial communities from Devils Hole, Nevada to study Microbial Dark Matter (Phase II) - Devils Hole | ecosystem: Environmental > Aquatic > Deep subsurface > Groundwater | place...
CCCCACCCCCCAACCCCCTCTTCGCGTGCGGGGAGGGGGAGTAAGAGGGGGTAACGATAAGAGGGAAAAAATTTCAATCGTCTTTCTACTGTGCAACGCCACTGAGTGGAGTGAGTTCCCGGGGGGCGCACCGCACTGCTGCTTATTCCGGCCAAAACCGGAAATGGCGCGTAGATATTAGCAAAACGAGGGAAAATGTTATGCTACAGCGGATTCATATTAACCAGCACCACATCAAAGCCAATGCCAAAGGCGCAAATAAGCCGGTGATTTCCGTGAAGGCCGGTAAGTCCAGCACTTACGGAAATCAAGTAGAAATTCTCGATGAAGCGGGCAATGTAATTGCTACTGTAGTTTACAGCCCCAACAAGCCTCTCAGCTGTGGGGCGAGGGTTTGGATTGAAACCCGGGCAAACATCCGAATTGACGGACAGCCCCTGGAGTGAGCCGGGCACCAAGAAACCGGGTTTCTTTAAGAAACCCGGTTTCTGACCACCTGCAAACCGGGCCGGCTGCCGGTGCAGCCGCCAATTGTAAAAATAATTTAAAATTATCCCACAAAACAGTCTTCAGGAGAGAGAATGAACGGGAAGCCACTTATGTTTGAGAAAATACAGCTAACCAATGAATCGCCCTCTCCACACTCTAGGAGTTCCGCCCAATGCCTGGGCAGTTGATGAAGCGATCGCGGATATCACTCGCCCTCCCCTCGACGCGCGACCGGTTACTTTGGCAACAGAAACTAAGACATTGCGCCTGGACTTGGCGAAAGCCGCGATTCTGGTAATTGACATGCAGAATGACTTCTGTCATCCTGATGGCTGGCTGGCGCATATTGGGGTGGATGTCACACCGGCACGGGCACCCATTGGCCCACTGCAGGCGCTGCTGCCGGCACTCCGCCACGCCGACATTCCGGTGATTTGGGTGAACTGGGGGAACCGCCCGGACTTGCTCAATATCAGTGCCGGTTTGCGCCATGTGTACAACCCGACCGGCACCGGCATCGGGCTCAACGACCCCCTGCCCACAAACGGCGCTAAAGTGCTGGCAGCCGGCAGTTGGGCAGCCGCCGTGGTGGACGAACTGGAACAGCTCCCGCAAGACATCCGGGTGGATAAATACCGCATGAGCGGTTTCTGGGACACCCCCCTGGACAGCATCCTGCGCAACCTGGGGAAAACGACCCTGTTTTTCGGTGGGGTGAATGCCGACCAGTGCGTGATGGCCACCCTGCAAGATGCCAACTTTCTAGGGTATGACTGCATCTTAGTACAAGACTGCACGGCCACAACTTCCCCCGAGTATTGCTGGCAAGCAACCCTTTACAACGTCAAGCAGTGCTTCGGTTTTGTAACCGATTCACAAGCCATTTTTGAGGCAATTAAATCCTGAATAAAGGAGCCATGTCTCCCCCGCCCAAAATCCTTGCATTAAAAAGGCAAAATTAATATGATGACATCTCTGCGCTGCGTGATTCCGGTGGTCAAATCTCCTAGGGACTACCAAGCTTATCGGATTAGCCCTCGCGACAGCAACCGGCTGGCGATTGTGTTTGAACCGTCCAGTGCAAACGCCTCCCTAACCTATTGCGTTGAAATTTTCGATGTCGGCGGGAAGACGCCCCCCAACCGGCATCTCTACGCAACTGAAATGTTTTTCATCCTCAAAGGAGAGGGGCGAGCCCACTGTGACGGCAAAAGTGTGCAGATAAAAGCCGGAGACAGCATTTTAGTGCCGCCCACCGGCACCCACGTCATTGAAAATACCGGCTCCAGTCGCCTGTACGCCTTGTGCATAATGGTGCCCAATGAAGACTTTGCGGAACTGATTCGCAGCGGGACGCCGGTGGAGCTCGACGAGGAAGATTTAGCCGTCCTTTATAGGAAAGACGCCCTCGTTCCATGCTAGCATGATTTGGTACAAGGGGACAGAAACCGTACAGAAACCGGGTTTCTTCGGCGAAACCCGGTTTCTTGAAGTTGCGAAGAGGAGCGGCAGTGAGCGTTATTTTGCACATCACAAAGCGGGAAGAATGGGAGCGAGCCAAATTGGCTGGAGTCTATCGCGGCGATACGCTGGAATCTGAAGGCTTTATCCACTGTTCAGAACCGCAACAAGTTATCCCAGTGGCCAATACCTGGTTCCCGGGTCAAAAGGGACTGATACTCCTTTGCATTGACTCGCAGAAGGTGGGAGTGGAGATTCGATATGAAGGGGTGGGAGGAGGAGAGCGCTTCCCTCACATTTATGGCCCGCTGAACCTGGATGCGGTGTTCCAGGTTATTGACTTTGAACCGGCAGAAGATGGTAAATTTGTAGGGAGCATCCCTTTTTTGCAAAGATTTACACCCTCACCCCCCTCACCCCCCTCTCCCAGGGCGGGAGAGGGGGGGAAAATCAATAATTATCAATAATTCTCCCTTCTCCCCTTGTGGGAGAGGGGCTGGGGGTGAGGGGGAGTACAGGGATGATACCAATTTGTATGGCCGCAATAAATCAGCACTATGGCCTGACATAAAATATGAGCGAAAAGACGTTTGAACCAGCTGAATATGTTGAGCAAATGGCTCGGTTGGTGGATTTGCCACTGCAACCCGAAAACCGCGCCGGTGTGGTGGAGAATTTTGCTAGAATACAGGCAGTCGCCAAACTGGTGACAGAATTCCCCCTGCCAGAGGAAATTGAAGTCGCGCCGGTGTTTGAGCCATGACTTTAGATTTAAACAGAGCTGATGCCGTATCGCTAGCCGCTGCAGTCCGCACAGGACAAGTCAGCGCCAAAGACGCTGTTTCTGCTGCCTTGAACCGGATTGCCGCAAGAGATAAGGCGCTCAACTGTTTTACGTCTGTAACAGCGGATACCGCTCTGGCAGCAGCTGAGGAAATTGACCGGAAAATTGCCAGGGGGGAAGACCCTGGTCCGCTTGCCGGCGTGCCGGTTGCTGTCAAGAACCTGTTTGATATTGCCGGCACAACCACCCTAGCAGGCTCGAAAATTAACGCTGAAAAACCGCCAGCGACTCAAGATGCCACAGCGGTTTCCCGACTGAAACAAGCCGGTGCGGTGCTGGTTGGATCACTGAATATGGACGAGTACGCCTACGGTTTTGTCACCGAAAACGCTCATTACGGCGCAACGCACAACCCGCACGATTTGACTCGCATCGCCGGCGGTTCCTCCGGGGGTTCGGCGGCGGCGGTTGCCGGTGGGTTGGTGCCGCTGACGCTGGGTTCGGACACGAATGGCTCAATTCGCGTGCCGGCGGCCTTTTGCGGGGTTTACGGGCTGAAACCGACTTACGGGCGTCTGTCGCGTGCCGGCACCGTGCTGTTTGCCGGCAGTTTCGACCACATTGGGCCGTTCGCCCGCTCGGTGCGCGATATTGCCACGGCGTTTGATATCCTGCAAGGGCTGGACGATCGCGACCCGGTTTGCTGCGATCGCCCTCTGGCGGAGACGCAACTCGCCTCGTCCCTGCAAGAGATTGCCGGTGTTCGCATTGCGATCGCAGGCGACTATTTCACCAAAGGTGCGGAACCGGCAGCGCTGGAGGCGGTGGAACAAGTCGCCCGCGCTCTGGGCGCAACGCAGTATGTCACCTTGCCGGAGGCGCACCGCGCCCGCGCGGCGGCGTTTGTGATTACGGCTTGCGAGGGCGCTTCCTTGCATCTGGATGACTTGCGATCGCGCCCGCAGGATTTTGACCCCGCCACGCGCGATCGCTTCCTTGCCGGTGCCCTGATTCCTGCGAGCTGGTACATCGGGGCGCAGCGGTTCCGCCGCTGGTTTCGCGATCGCGTGCGGGAGGTGTTTCAGGATGTGGATTTGATTTTAGCTCCAACTACGCCTTGCCCAGCACCGGCAATCGGGCAGCAAAAGATGATTTTGGATGGGGTTGAGATTCTTGTGCGCCCCCATCTGGGGTTATTTACGCAGCCTTTATCTTTCATTGGGCTGCCGGTTTTATCGGTGCCAATTCAGCGCGCCGGTGCTCTGCCGCTGGGGGTGCAATTGGTAGCAGCACCTTATAATGAAGCGCTGATTCTGCGGGTTGCCGGTGTGCTGGAAGCGATGGGGGTTGTCTCCGCGCCGGTGCCGGTGGCTGAATAGAAATCAGGGCTAAAGTCAACCTGGCAAACAGAGAGACTAATTTAAAACGCAAGTTCCTAGTCACAAGTGAGTCAGGGGCGATAGCGAAGCGGGACGCGATAGCGTCCTTCCCCCCTAGCCCCCCCTTTTTTAGGGGGGGGATCAAAGCCCCCCTTTTTAAAGGGGGTTTACAGGGCTCTGGATGCTTAGACTTATCAGTAGCAACTTAGGTGAATTTAAACAGGACAATTGTGTTATGACAAACTGGTTTGACACCGCTCGTTTTGGGATGTTTGTGCACTGGGGACACAGCAGCCAGCGCGGCTGCGAGCTGTCGTGGCCACTTGTGGGCGGCGTGTTCAGCCTCCCCTACTGCCAGAATATCCCCGTTGAGGAATATCACAGCACGGCGCGAAGCTTTAACCCGCAGCACTATAAGCCGCGCGAGTGGGCGAAGCTAGCCAAGCGTCTGGGGATGCAATATGCCATTTTGACTGCTAAGCACCATGACGGCTTTACGATGTTTCACACCCAACAGTCGGACTTTTCGATTCAGCATTCGCCCTGGGGCAAAGACATCGTGCGGGAATTTGTGGGTGCCATGCGTGCTGAAGGAATTCGCACCGGCTTGTATTTCTCGCTGATTGACTGGCATCACCCGGATTACCCAGCTTTTACTGAAGTGGATAAGCCTTACGTTTTTGGTGAGTATCGCCAGCCCACACCTGAACATTGGGAGCGCTTCACTCAGTTTATGTTCGCTCAAGTGCGGGAATTGCTGGCGAACTATGGGAAAATTGATATTATCTGGTTTGATGGCAGTTGGGAGCGAACCCCAGAACAGTGGCGGGCGCAGGAACTAAAGGAGATGATTCGCTCGTTGCAGCCAGAAATTCTGATTAACGACCGGCTGCCAGAATGCGGGGATTTCGACACGCCGGAGCAGTTCATCCCGCCCCAACCGCCGGCTCGCGCTTGGGAAACTTGCATGACTGTTAACGAAAGCTGGGGTTACAACCCAGCTGACAAGCATTTCAAGTCACCTGGCCAGTTAATTCACGCGCTGTGTGAGGTGGCCGGTAAAGGCGGCAACCTGCTGTTGAATGTCAGCCCTATGGGGGATGGCAAAATTCAGCCAGAGCTGTTGGAGCGTTTGGCTGAGGTGGAAAGGTGGATGAGCGGCAATGGGGAAAGTATAATTGGAACAAAGCCCGGACTGGAACCCTGGCAATTTTATGGCCCTTCTACCCGCAAGGGGGATCGAGTTTATCTGCATTTGCTGATGAAGCCTTATGAGACTATTTCGGTGCGGGGGGTGCCGGTGAAGCGGGTGCAATCGGTGCGCGTTCTGGCAACGGGGACGGAACTGAAATACACGGCGCGGTGCGCCATTATGGACTCGTTCACCAATCCCGATCCGCTGGGGGAGTTAACCATCCAGGTGCCAGAACCGGCAATTGACCCTTACGCCACTGCGATTGCGATTGACTTCGCACCGGCATCTGCCGGCGCGTAATGCAGTAGGGAGCGCTACTTGTGCGGTTCAATAGTTATGAAAGAAGTCAAACTGGGCAAATACCTCACCCTTGAGGATTTCTGCACTTGCACACAGACCTATCAAAAGTATGCCGGCAAAATCAATCCCTTTCCAGAAAACCTAGAGGAGACGGTTCCCGCCCTGCGAGAGTTAAACCAGTTTATCCTCGACCCAATTATTGACCAGTTCGGATTTGACAGCTTCCGGCTGACTTATGGCTTTTGCTCCAAAGATTTGAAGCGGTATTTGGAGCAAAAAGACCCAGAGACAGGTCAGAAAAATGGCCGCGTCGCGCCGGCACTCGACCAGCACATGGCCCATGAGGTCAATAAGAATGGCAAGTATTACTGCCAGAGACTCGGCGCGGCGTGCGATTTTTTGATTGTCGGACGGTCGTCACGGCAGGTTGTGGAGTGGGTATTAGCCCAGAGATTGCCGTTTGACTCTCTATATTATTATGGAGATGACAGGCCGGTGCACGTCAGTTATGGCCCGCAGCACAAGCGAGATATACGGACATTTAACGCGCAAAACCTGCCCACCCAAAAAGGAATTGAAGAGTGGGTTAAGCTAGCCAAACAGTTTTGAGTTATTCTCGTTACCGGACGCTCGCCCGGTAACGAAAACTCAAGTTGCTACTTACAAGTGAGTCAGGTGAGATCCCCCCCTAGCCCCCCCTTCAAAAGGGGGGGACATTCTCAAAGCCCCCCTTTTTAAGGGGGGTTTGGGGGGATATGAATGCTTAGACTTATAGGTAGCATTCAACTAATTGCTCTCCCCCGCTTCCCGGTTTTTCCGACGCGCCTCCCTAGCCGAGCGCAAATATTTAACGCGGTAGGGGTCAGCATCTTTGCGCCAATAAACCTTATGGTTGCGAATTTCCGCGCAGTGTTCTTGCAAACATTTCAGCCACCCCTTGCGCGTGCGAATGGCACTCAAATCATCGAGAAGCCCCCAGTTTTCTTCCTGGTGGGTGAGTTGGGCGAAGGTCTTGTAAAGCGGGTAGTCGGGAGTGACGCAAGCGTCTTTGCGGTGCAGTACCGGCGGATCGTCAGAGGTGTCGTAATCCCGGTAGGTGACGCGCCGGTGTTTCAAATCTACCTGCATGCTGGTGTGCAAGGCTGGATGGGCGTCTGTGTCGAAGTCGGGATAAAATAGGTAGGAGATTTTCAGCGCGTCGGTGTGAAATTTTACCAGAGTGGCTTCATCCATGCGCCCAATTGTGCTGCAAACCACGCCTTCGTAAATCCTCAGGATGGCGTGGAGTTCTTGCAGGGCGCAAACGTGAACGCAGAGGGCGTTGGGGAGTTGCTGGCCGATTTTGCTGGTTTGACAAATTTTCGCGATTATGCTGAGAATGCCGGTGCTGTGGAGCAGTGCGGTAGCGGTGTCGCACGCTTCTTGATAGGTGCCGAAAAGTCCTTTGATGTCATTTTGGATTTCGGGGGCGTGGTATCCGGGATAGGCGAGGGACCGGTCTTCGCCCAGACTGATTTGTTTGAGGGCGAGATAAACCAAGGTGTCTTGCCGGCGGCGGTCTGCAATTGCTTCCCACTCTTGGGGGTCAGTGACTTGTAAAATCGTCTGAAAAGCGCGGCGAAAATAGCCAAATTCCGCCAGCAATTCCGCCTCACCGGCAAGTTCGCCTTTAACCGGCAGCCTTCCGCGCTCGGTAACAAAAGCCATCAGCGGTTGCAGCAATTCCTGATAATCTTCAAAGCGCTTGCTGGGGATTCGCACTCTCGGCGTGATGGCGCGGGAGCGGAAGCGCGACATCCGGAATATTTCGGCTTCCGCACTGTCGCGAAAGACAAAATAAATCCCCAGCGCCGCTGGAATTGCGTCAGTGCCGAGGATTCGGTCGATGTAGATTTTCAGCTCTTCCTGTTCGTAATATTTCTGGAACGTGTTGCGGCGGGTAATTACGCCGTCTCCGTAAGCAACTTGTCCGCTGTTTCCGTCATCAATCAGGACTTGGGCGGCGACGAGCAAAACTCTGCCGGTGAGCTCCCACGCTTTGATCAGGGCTTCGCGGCGCTCTTCCTGGATTTCGATGACATTGATGACGTAGCCTATATTGACAATATCAGCGGGGGTGCGGGAATTGTTGGGGAAATAGTAGGGGTCCCAGCCGGCTGCGGAGAGCCCTTGCAGGGCAATTCGCTGAACATCTCCGCCGTACCCGCAACCGTAGTCAAAAAAGGTGGTATTCTCGGTAAAAAGGCCGGCTTCCAGGGCGAGACGCACGGGGCGAGAGAGTTCGCTACGGACAATGGCGGCTTTGTGGCGCTCTATTTTGGGCGCAAAAGAATTTGTTGAGCCATCGGGCGCGTCTCCCACCGGCACGCCTTCAAGCCGGCGAACAACGCGATGTCCCTGTATTTCTAAACCGTCGTCTTGCAAGCATCGCAGCCAAACCTGACGAGTTCCAATGGCGCGGGCGGGATCTAAAAGCCCCAAGGCTTCTTCTTGGCGGGTGAGTTGGGCAAATGTTTCGTACTGCGGGTAGTCGGGGGTGACGAAAGCATCTTTTCGGTGCAGCACCGGCGGATTGTCGGAGGCGCTGTAGTCGCGATAGCTGATACGCAGATCCGGGAGGTCAATTTGTAGGCTAGCCTGCAATGCGGGATGGGGGTTTGTGTCGAAATCGGGGTATAATAGATAAGAGATTTTGGGTTTGTCGGTGCTGAATTTAACGAGGGTCGCTCCGTCAATGCGTCCAGTGGTGGCGCTGGCGAATCCTTCGTATATCCTCAGCAAGGGGTTGAGTTCTGGGAGGGCGGAAATATGGACGTAGAGGGCACCGGGAAGTTTTTTGCCGGTGGGGCTGTTTTGGCAGCAGGAGGTTATTATATTAGTGTCGCTCAAACTATTGAGCATCTCCCCCACAATTTCACCGGCTTGCTGGCGGCTGTCGAACAGGGCGCTGATGTCGTTTTGGATTTGAGAGGGCAGGGTTTCTATCGGGCGGCGCGTGCTGGCAAGGTAGACTAGGATATCTTGCCGGCGTTTTTCGGTAATGGCGTCCCACTGTTGGGAGCCGGTGGCTTGCGAGATGAGTTGGAAGGCGTCTTGCAGGGTGCCGAATTTGGCAATCAGTTCGGGTTCTTGGGGGAGTTCGCCGGCAGTGGGGAGACGCCCGCGCTCGCTGAAAAACGCCATTAAGGGGGCGAGGAGTTGGCGGTTTTCTTCAAATTGCTGGATGCCGGTTCTGGCGGTGGGGATGGGGATGGTGGAGCGGAAGCGGGAGAAGCGAAAGGTTTCAGCTTTGCGGGAGTCTCGAAATACGAAATAGACGCCCAATCCTGCCGGTACGGCGTCAGTTTGGAGGACTTTGTCGGTGTAGGTTTTTAGCTGCCGGTGCTGGAAATATTTCTCGCCGGCTGCGCAAGGAGTGAAAGTGCCTTCTGCATAGACAAGTTTGCCGGTTTCTCTGTCATCTATGAGAACTTTTTCCGCAACGATTAAGACTTGGCGCGCCAGCGCCCAAGCGTGCTGCAAGGTGTTTCGGCGCTCATCTGGGGATTTGATCCAGTTGAGGGTGTAGCTGAGGTTGACGATATCTGCCTGGGTGCGGGGGGTGTCCCTGTCGCCAGAGCAGTCGAGGAAGGTGGTATCTTGGTTGAGGATGCCGGCTTCCTGGGCGAGTAGCACAGGGCGAGAGGGGGGAGGGCTTTCTGGGGGCAGAGGAGTGGAATCAGCCATAGTCGTTTGACGGGATAGGCGCAAACAGAGGGACAAATTATTGCATACCATAAAAGTGCTCCCCCAGGCTGAAAATCTCGCGGGATTGGTTGCGGAGTGGGTCGCCAACCCGTGCTGACTGTACCAGTTAGGTAGTTAGTAATATGATGTCCGCAAGCATCCTTGTCTTAGGGTAGGGGCGGGTTCATTAATCCCCAGAAACCCGGTTTCTTTAAGAAACCGGGTTTCTCAGTACCGCTATAGCTTGGCAGCAGCCGGTTCCGGCAATTCTAAAAAAACGCAGCTGAGAGGGCAACCGCCCTCCCAGAGCAAGGAAAACTTGCATAACTCTCAAATCAACCTAGGCATTGAATTTGGATCTGATTGCCTCTATTCTTTGCCGGTTAACTCCCAAATCCGACTCTCCCAGACGAGAGGCTGAGCGAACCTGAATCACTTTTGCCCCCTCATCCAGATAAAATTCCACATCATCAACAAACCCCATTATCGGACTGGTAAACTCCGCATAGAGGTAATTCTCGCCCTCAGCAATAATTTTAGCATTATTCTGACTTTGCAGCACAGCCTTGAGTTTAGAAAAAGCCTCTGCCGGCTCAGCATCAAACGCCAGCGGTTCAATCTTGTGCGCCGCGTCGGCACTCTGGCTAGACACGCAATTAGGAGATTTTGGGCACTCCGCGAGCTTGCCTTCCTTTACCCCCAAATTCGCGGGACGTTTCCCGGAAAAAGAGAAAATGCTGGCGATAAGTGCCGGCGAGGACGGCTGGGCAAAAACAGGAAGAGTCTGCCCCAACCAGCAGCCGGTGGCCAATAGCAAAGAAAAGAAGAGTGTTATGAATTTAAACCGGAATAATTTTGGCATGGATGACCTCTGGATTCAGGACACTACAAGGAAGGGCAATTGCTCTTTCCCTTAATTATACCAGCAAATGGTAACACTGCCGGCAAAATCTTGTAGAGACGCGATTTATCGCGTCTCCAAGTAGCGGGATGGACGGCTCATTTCCGGGATTGAACCGGCACCGCCACATCTATCAAATCCTCAATCTTCTTGATATTCGGATCGCCGGCGAGATAGCCAATACCGCGATGCAGGTGGAGGCGAAATTGAGTGGCGAGAGTTTCCCTGTCAGTGCCCAAGCCGTCATTGTAGCAGCGCTGTTTCAGGACTACTGTCAGGAGATCAGACATGTCTCCCCCAAAAACGCGCCAAGTCATCTCGACATTACTGTCAGCTGGAATCGGCACCGGCGAAGGGATAGTTGGCTCAGCGAGCGAGCGACAAAACGCCCACCGGCACAGAATATTCCACTGGTCAATTTTCGTGACACGCTTGAGTTTAGTCAGCTGCTCTTTAGCCGTTTGAGAGAGGCGAATTCGGTCTACTGGCGGTTCCATAATCTGGCCCTAATGATATATAAGTATAACCGCAGATGAACGCGGATGGTCTTATCGGCGTTTATCTGCGTCTATCTGCGGTTAATTAGGAACCGCTCGGCGTTTATCTGCGTGTATCTGCGGTTAATTAAGAACCGCTCGGCGTTTATCTGCGTGTATCTGCGGTTAAAAATTCCTGACCTTTCGCTTAACTTCCACTTTGGGATTGCCGAAATTAATGAGTAGACAGAGAGTTAATCCACTGGCTTTCAGGTGATTTATACATTGAGCATCTTCCCTTTCGGTCATAGCTCTGATTGCCTTTAGTTCCACCATCACACACTCTTCAACCAATAAATCTACTACAAACTCACCCACTACAATCCCATCATAATATACCTTCATTGGGTACTGCTGTTTTACCCGCAGTCCAGCTTTGCGCAGTTCATGAGCCAAAGCATTTTCATACACCTTTTCTAAAAAACCGCAACCCAGCGTATTCCCCACTTTAAAGGCACAGCCAATAATTATCTCCGTAATCTGATTCAATTCAAATCTGCGTCCATCTGCGTTCATCTGCGGTTACTACTCCATTTATCTCAGATTTTACACACCTCCCTTCTGCCCTCTCCCCGGAATGGGAGAGAGCAGGGGTGAGGGCATTCTTACCAGAAATAACCGGTTTCTACGATTGTCTGGCGCTCAGCTGAGTCATATTTTAGCAGATATTCCCGCGCAATAGCCTCCTGTTGCCGCAACCGTTTCACTTCTGTTTCCCCAATCTCCGTATCGGTAGACAGCAGTATCACCTGATGGCTAGCAGCTGGGAAGTAGCGCTCTACCAGATTCTGCCGGTGGGAAGAATCCAAGCGCCCCAAGGGGGTATCAATCGCCACCGGCAAGTTGCGCCCAGACACGCGAGCTAGTGACCACAAAAAAGCAATCGCTAGCAGCTGTTTCTCCCCCGCAGAAAGTCGGTGTTTTGGCACGGGTTGCCCCTGCGGATCGTACAGGGAAAGGCTAAAGGTCTTAATGTCAATGGCAATCCGGTGTACTAAATCCGACTTGTGCAGGAGATAGCGGAAACACTCCGTCACCTCCACCTCTAATTTATTCAGTTTTCGGCGAGTCAGTCGCTCCCGGAAAAGTTTGAGGGTGTCTTGCACTTTAGCCGAAGCCGCAATGATATGCTCATCATTTAAGCGCTCAATACTTTTCTCGCTGTAGGCTTCCAGGTCTTTTTTGGTTTTGGCAATCGCCGCCTCTAATTCCTTGCACCGTTGCTTCCCAGCGTCGTAGCTTCCCTGACTGCTCGCCAAGTCAGCTTGCGCCCGGTTAACCGCCTCCTGTAACTGTTCGTAGACTTCCGGAGAAGCCGCCCCCGCTAGCTGTTTCTCGATTGAGACAATCTCCTCTTCCTTCTTTTCGAGATAAACCTGCTTTTCTTGCGCCATCTTAACCCGATGCGGCAGCTCGTAGCGAAGCAGATTAGCGAGCGCATCTTTGGTTTCCTCATCAGCAGCTAGCCACGATTCTTCATCCCAGCCAATCTCGCGATCTAACTCTAGATTTTGCTCATCAATAAACCACTTAATTTTCTCAAATTGTGCCGGCGTCAGCCCCAGCCCACCGATACGCTCCAGCAGGCGCTCGTCGCGCTCCGTCAAAATATCTCGCGCCATTGAAGCCTGTTCCCGTTTCCGTTCTTTCTCAGCTTGCGCCTGCGCCTGCGAAAGCAGGTGCTCAATTAAAACGAGCGGCAAACTGCCAGAAGCTAATTCTACCAGCTCCTGACGCGAGCGGGCGGCATCCGCCTCAAAATCACCCTTTTGCTTTTCTAGATGCTTGCGTTCCGCCGCTATTTTTCCCCCTTCAGACCGGAACTTGTCCGAAGATTCCCGCAGCTTCTTGCGGGCTTGGTCTAACCCATTTTGCAGCGTTTTTATCTCTTTTTTTGCTTCCTCATATTGCTCCTGCTGAGAAGACAGCTTTTTTTCAATCTCATCCAAGTTGGCGAGATCCTTAGTATTGGCGAGCGCCTTGCGCTTGCGTCTGACGATAACATCCAAATCTTCTGACAGGCGTTCCGCGAGTTCCAGCCCCAGCAACGACTGAATCGCCTCAACCACTTCCGGTGGCGGCGTATCCTGTTCCGCCAGTTCCTTCACCTGCTCCCCATCAAACAGGAACAAATTAGAAATTCCCAGAGGCAGCACATTTTCTATATACTCATCCCAGGTATTAACTAGGTGAGTCACTGGCCACTCCCCGTCCAGAATCCCCAAAGTATCTTTGCCATCTTTCGGATTTGGATACCAATACCGGACAATTCTTAACTCAGTCAGTTGGTCTTCCACGATATGCTCAACAACCAGCTCAATGCGGGTGTTCTCAACGGGTGGCGTGTGCTTGTTAACCGACTGCGTGAGAAATTCGCTATAGCTCAAATTGCCACGGGTGGAGCACTGGGCCCGCTGCCCGTAAAGCGCGAGGCGAATAGCATCCATCAGGGTGGTTTTACCGCCCCCATTCATGCCGCCAAATAGGATAATCGGGCGCGGATTGCCATCCTTTTCCGGACGGAGGTTGATGACTTGACGCCCCAGATAGGGGCCAAAGTTTTCCAGTACGAGTTCGAGAAATATCAAGGTTCTGCCTCAGATAATCATTTAGTGTTCCCCCTCACCCCAAAGTGCCGGTGGTGAGGGGGTGAGGGGCGCTACTCAGCAGTATCGTTGCTTTGGAATTTCAGACTAGCCCAAGTCAGCTGTTTAACGGTGGCGATGTTGCCCTCACCGGCAGCCGTTTTCAAGTCGCGCTTGTAGTGGGCGTTCTTAATCGCTTCCTCCTTGGAGCGAGAGCTGGTTTCAAAGCACTTCTCCAGCGAGTCGTATATGCCGGTGCGGCGAGCTTTCATGTAAAACTGGCGTTCTGTGTTGAGCAGTTTCGCCATTAGTTCTTGGTGCATAGTATCGCCGGTGCAGATTTCTTCGAGCACCTCCCACTCATCGCTACCCAGCAAACTCCTGTCCGCACCCGGGCGGGTATCTTGGAACTCAGAGCCGGTGACTTCTTGGTATATTTTGGGCAAGCTGTCATCAAATTCGTGTCTTTCCTCCAGCCAGATGCGGCGAATTTCGCTCAGTTCCTGTGGAGTAATCAGGGTAATGTCTCGCATATCTTCTGGAGCCTTGCGACGGAGTTCCATTTGAACACTGAGAAGCCGCCTTAGCAAATGCTCCCGCGCTTCTTTAGTATAAGGGCCAGGAATAGGCTCAACAGATATTTCCCCCTCTAAATTGCGCTCATAAAGTTGAACATTCCCATTCCGGCGTCGGAAATCACGCCGGTCGCGGCTATCTTCAACATCCAATTCTACACGAAAATCGAGCAGGGGTTGCAACCACTCTTTTTCTTCGTCATTCTGAATCATCGCCGTCAGAGATTTATCCTGATTCACCATTGTGCAAACCCAGCACCCAAAACGAGAACTGCCACAACTAGGAGTGGAAGTGTCCACCACTAGGGGACATTCGTTATCAGCACTCGCACCCCGATACATGGCGAATAAGTCTTTGTTGCTATATCCCCAAGGGTTTTGCCACTGCATCAGGTAAAGCCAAACTTCATCATCACGCCAGTCTTCAATAGGGCTATAAACCAGAGAGTTTGGCAGGTTGGCATTAGGACTGAGCCGGTCGCGCACCCGCTTGGCTTCCAGTTTTTTCATCCTGGAAGCGCGGCTCGCGCTTTCCGCTTTACGAATCCCCAAGACAAGAATAGTTTCACCATTAGCTCGGATGACATTCCGGATAAAACGGTTAGAAGGATTGATTTTCAGGCGTTCAGTACACCAGCGAAATTTACCTCTTGGCGCTGGGTAGCCTTTGCCAATCAAACCCACCCAGAATGTTTCTGTCAACTCCGGGTGCAGCAAATGGGGTTCTATTGGCATTCCTTGTTCTTCAGTAGCCTCTTTCATTCTAGCGAGAGACTTACGAACCCAGCCTGAGACAATGGGATTTTCCACCAGCGTGTCTGTTGTGATGACATCAATCTTCTTAGTGCGCTTTTCTGGTGGAAGAGCGGCGATTGCATTCCAAACAAGCTGCAAAGCTGCTGTTGAATCCTTCCCCCCACTATATCCGACCACCCAGGGGATATCGTCCAGACAGTATAACTCTTGGATTTCTTTACTTAGCACTTGTATGTCTTCCACTAGCTCCGCAACGGTGCGCGGCGGGAATAGTGATAGCTGGATCTCTTCTGTCATGTCTGCACCCTCCTCTGTTGCAGGTTTTCTGGCTGTCGCTCCGCACACATTTTATCATCCCTGCTAGGCCCGAAGCGTTTGGCCTCGGTCCCTAGCCTCTCTAGGAAAAATACCATATCTAGTTTACACCCCCTGAGATCGGTTATAATCGCAACATAGATTTCTCTCCTATTTTATTGCTTTACATGTCAGAAGACAACCGCCCCCAGCCTCAACCGCTCCAGCCACTCAATGACCTGCTCAATCCCTACTTCGCCCAGTATCACCGGCAAAAGTGCTATCCCGGGCTGATTTTCCTGCAGGGGAAGCGCAAAATGGTGCAAATCAATGTCCCCGCCCATGACTTGCCCACCCTTCTCCAGGCCAAACCCTCCACCGGCAACGATCCCGATTCGGGCAAAAATCGCCCAGAGGTGCAGGGTCATGCTGAGGAAATCAAAGAATATATTCGGAAACGCGCCAGCAATGGCCAACCCTGGATTCTGGGGACACTGACGGCGAATATCGCTCCAGACAAGATTGAGATTATCGAATTGGGTCGGGGCATTTGCTTAGTGGCCATTCCTCGCGGCGTTAAGCTAGACATTACTGACGGACAGCATCGCAAGCGTGCGATTCACGACTTGATTGAAAGTCCTGACAGCGAGTTAATTGGGCAGGATGATTTTCCAATTACGCTGGTTTTAGAAGGAGACTTTAACCAGTGCCAGACTGATTTCCGAGATATGGCCCAAACCAGACAGCTGGATAAATCCTTGCTCCTGTCCTTCGGCGAATTTGAAGGTCGGGTTGGCATTACTAAAATGTTGGTAGAGCGAGTCCCCATGTTTTATGGCAAGACAGAGAAGATTAAAGGAACTCCCGACATTAAAAAGAAATTGATTTACACAACAAATTACATAGCTAGGGC
>Ga0114941_100144_pt1 | contig 15688 bp, 10 predicted proteins | sample DevilsHole_FD_89580 | JGI IMG/M metagenome (GOLD analysis project Ga0114941, IMG submission 89580) | Groundwater microbial communities from Devils Hole, Nevada to study Microbial Dark Matter (Phase II) - Devils Hole | ecosystem: Environmental > Aquatic > Deep subsurface > Groundwater | place...
AGTTCACTGAAGATGAATATCTGGTGATGCTCACCAAGAAGGGTTTCATCAAAAAAACCGCTCTCTCTGCCTTCAGCAATATCCGCACCAATGGTTTGATTGCTATTTCCCTCGAAGAAGGTGATCAACTGCGCTGGGTGCGGCGATCTCGCGCAGAAGACAGCGTGATCATCGGAACCCGCCAGGGAATGGCGATTCACTTCCGAACCGACCACGAGCAACTGCGCCCCCTGAATCGCAACACGCGCGGCGTCAAATCCATGAAAATCGAAGAAGGCGACGAACTGATCAGCATGGATATTTTGCCGGCGAATGTGATCGCCACTATCGACCAGAGCGAATCTGAGGAAGTAGAATCCGAGGAAGAAGAGTTGGAACTTCAGAACGAAGATTCCGAACCCAGCTCTCCAAATACAGGACTGAGCGCCGGTCAGGGTCCTTGGGTGCTGGTGATCACCACCTGCGGCTATGGCAAGCGCGTGCCGGTGTCCAAGTTCCGGCTGCAAAATCGCGCCGGCAAGGGCGTAATCGCCACTAAATTCAAGTCTCGCAAGCGCCCAGACCAGCTCGCTGCCCTGCACATTGTCAATGCGGATGACGAACTGATGATTGTTACCAGTCGGGGGATTATCATCCGTCAAGCTGTGAAAGCGATTTCCCCACAATCTCGCAACGCCACCGGTGTGCGGGTGCAGCGCTTGGATGAAGATGACGCTATCGCCGCTGTGGCTCTAGTTCCGCCTTCCAATGGTGAGGAGGAAGAGGTAGAATAATTAGGAATTATTAACCGCAGATGCACGCAGATTAACGCAGATATAGCGTTGCTCACAGAAACCCGGTTTCTTAAAGAAACCGGGTTTCTGGGGCGCACTTCACCCAACTGAAAAACGCTATATTTTTCTTAGCGTTAGTCTGCGTGCGGAAAGCAGTTGCCAATTAAAGACAAAATCAAAAATTCATCACATGCGCTCGCTTTTCAAGACTTGGCCGCTCAGCTGGGCGGTTTTTTTGCCCCTGGGAATTGCCCTCACCAGTGGCATTTTCATGGGGCTTGCCGCCGCGCCTGTGGCGGCTTGGCCACTGGCTTGGGTGGCGCTAGCTCCCCTCTGGATATTGCTGGTTGAAACAAGCCAGAAGCAAGAAACTTTTGCTCTCGTTCCCAGACACGCTGCGGGAAGTGCTCTCGTTGCTCTCGTTCCCAGGCTGAGCCTGGGAACGAGGTTTGGTCGGCTCCGCCGACTGAGCGCCAATTCTAAATTTTTAAGGGGCTTGGCGTGGGGAATTGGCTACCACGGCACAGCTCTATTTTGGATTACCGGCATTCACCCCATGACCTGGATGGGGGTGCCTTGGCTTGCCAGTCTGGCTATCGCAATTTTCTGCTGGGTTTTTATCACCCTCTGGGGCGCAGCATTAGTTGCAATCTGGGCAACTTTCCTGTTTTGGATTTTTTCCCCTCGTTCCCAGGCGGAGCCTGGGAACGAGCATTTATCTAAAGTGTCAGGCTTAATTCGTGTTATAATCGGAACAGCTCTGTGGTGCGGTTTAGAAGCCCTCTGGAGTGCCGGCCCCCTGTGGTGGACATCCGTTTCCTACACCCAAAGCCCTGACAATCTCGCCATTTTGCACCTCGGCAAAATCTCAGGCCCTAGCGCGGTGACAGCAGCCATTGTTGCCGTGAATGGCTTGATTGCGGAGGCTTGGATGAACCGAAAAGACGCTGAGATCGCAAAGGATCAGAAATTATTCTCAGCGCTTTTGCCGTTATTGCGGTTGAATAATAAATATTTGCGCTTGGCGGTGGGAGTGTTGGTGAGTTTGCACCTGGCCGGTTTTGCCCTCTACAGCCGCCCCCTGACTCAGCAACCAGCAGATGCCTTGAAAGTCGGCATAATTCAGGGCAATATTCCCAACGAAATCAAGCTGTACTCAGAAGGCGGGCGTCGCGCAATAGAAGGCTACACCACCGGCTACAAAACTTTAGCAGAAAAGGGAGTGGACGCCGTTCTCACTCCTGAAACTGCGTTGCCCTTTGTGTGGGCAAAAGAAAATCTGCAGTACAGTTCTTTGTATCAGGCAATTCTGGATAAAGGTGTGCTTGTGTGGGTGGGAGGATTTGGGCGGAAAGGGTTGAGCTTTACCAACAGTTTGTTTACTGTCACCGGCACCGGGGAGGTGTTCAGCCGCTACGATAAGTCTAAGCTAGTCCCCCTGGGGGAGTACATTCCTTTTGAAGAATTTTTGGGAGGCTTAATTAACCGGCTGTCGCCTTTGGACGCGCACTTGGCTGCCGGTTCAGCTAAGCAGCTTTTGGATACGCCTTTTGGTCGGGCGATTGTCGGTATTTGCTATGAGTCCGCTTTTGCCGAACACTTCCGGCGTCAGGCGGCGTCAGGGGGGCAATTTATCCTTACGGCGTCTAACAACGCCCACTACAGCCCGTCAATGCCAGCGCAGCACCACGCCCAAGACGTGATGCGGGCAATCGAAACCGACCGCTGGGCGGTGCGGGCGACCAACACCGGCTATTCTGGAATTGTTGACCCCCACGGCAGAACTTTGTGGATGTCTGGGATAAATACCTACGAGATTCATGCGGCGACGATTTATCGCCGGCTTTCTCAGACGCTGTATGTGCGCTGGGGGGATTGGCTGACGCCGGTGCTGTTGGCGGTGGCGGGGATATTTGGGTTGAGCAACACTTTTTGGAAAGGTAATAAATCTCAGACGCCGGGGAGGGAGACGCGATAAATCTGGGAGATTTCAGACGCGATATATCGCGTCTCTAAAAGATGGTTACCGCCCAAAAGCCCGTGAATGGCCGGCTGAGGCGCTGGATGCCTTCAAGCGCCTCGGAATGCAGCAGCAAGCACAAGAAATGCGCTGTTTGCTCCTATCTGAATAACAAAAGCCGGCGCGGGCAAGCGGGATTAGGTTAGGACATTAGACCTTGAGGGTATGAGGCTAGGGCGTAGCGCACTCCGCGCCGCAACGCTTACGCCGTACCTACAAATATAAGGCGTAGGACATTTGTCCCTGATGTCAAGCGTGTCCTAATCCAAGTGACTACAGCTATATCTCGTAGAACAGGCGTTCTCTCCCACACAATGTCCTAAACTGGCTGTCCACTGATATAATGATGCCGGCCTGTTTAGGCATGAGTAATTCTACTGCTCCACAGGCTGGTTGAAAGCGCTGTGTTGGCAAAATATTACCAAATATTACAATAGATATCTGTTTAGCTAACCGGCTTGCTAAAATCTTTATAAAAGGGATGTGAGTGGAGTTGAGGTTATGCAAACGCTGAGTTTCTCTGGGACTAAACAGGCTGATCTTTTCCAGCAGCTGCAGACACAGTTGCGCGAGCGCTGGCAGACAATTGAGCAGTTCGACCGTGGGGATTACGATATTTTGGTCGTCCCCTCTCTCAGCCTCGATCAGCGAGAATTGCAGAAGGTTCAAGGCGCAGATCACTACGAAGAACGGCACCTTTTTTCTTTAATCCGTCTGCGGAATCCGCGGACGCGGCTGATTTACGTCACGTCGCAACCGCTGCACCCCAGCGTGATTGATTACTATCTCGACCTGTTGCCGGGAATTCCCTTTTCCCACGCTCGCGAGCGCTTGCTGCTCTTCTCGACTTACGATTCTTCACCCAAATCTTTAACCCACAAGATTCTAGAGCGCCCCCGGCTGATTGAGCGGATACGCCAGGCATTGCGACCGGCAAAATCTTACATGGTGTGTTACAATTCCACTCCTTTAGAGAAGGAGTTTTCCTTACTGCTGGACATCCCCTTGCTGGCGCTCGATCCCGATTTGCTCTGCTGGGGCACTAAAAGCGGCAGCCGCCAAATTTTTTCTGAGTGCGGTATCCCCCATCCCGCCGGCAGCCCGCTGGTTTGGAATCCTGACGATCTCGCTGAAGCCGCCGCCGAACTGTGGGGTGCGCAACCGACTTTGCAACGCATGGTTATTAAACTCAATGAAGGTTTTTCTGGGGAGGGCAACGCCCTGCTAGAATTGCGCCCCCTGCAGGATGTCGCACCGGCACAGCGGGTGGCGGCGATTCGCGCCAGCTTCCCCTTTTTGCGCTTCCAAGCTGCCGGCGAAACTTGGGAAAATTTCAGCAGTCGCATCCGGGAGTTGGGGGCAATTGTCGAGGCGTTTGTAGAAGGGGAAGTGAAGCGATCTCCCAGCGTCCAAGCTCGCATCACTCCCACCGGCGAGGTGGAAATCCTCTCCACCCACGACCAGATTTTAGGCGGGCCCGATGGCCAGATTTTTCTGGGCTGCCGGTTTCCGGCGGATGAGGCTTACCGGCTCAGCTTGCAGGAATTCGCCGCGACAATTGGCATGAAATTAGCGGAAAAAGGGGCGTTGGAGCGGTTTGGGGTGGATTTTATTGCCGTGCGGCAAGAGAATGGCCGGTGGGATTTGCAGGCGATTGAGATTAACCTGCGCAAAGGCGGCACTACTCATCCTTTTATGACTCTCAAACTACTAACAAATGGTCGCTACGATCTCTCGACCGGCCTGTTTTACAGCCAGCACGGGCGTCCGAAATATTACATCGCCACCGACAATCTGCAAAAAGACCGCTACCGGGGGTTGTTGCCCAACGATTTGATGGATATAATTGCTTATAATCAGCTGCATTTTGACAGCAGCACGGAAACCGGCACCGTTTTCCATCTCATGGGTTGCCTGTCTCAGTTCGGCAAGTTGGGGTTAACCAGTATTGGCAATTCTCCGCAGCAGGCTGAGGATATTTACCGCAGAGCGGTTAGCGTGCTCGATCGGGAAACCCAACCCAGTGCCGGTGATGCCGGCGAGCAAGCCCATCCCAGTCTCCCCATTTCTTGGTCCACACTGGATTGATTTCCTGTTTGCAGTAAGGGCTTTAGTCCTTACCTTTAGCCCTTACTTGGGTGAGGGCTAAAGCCCTCACTACAAACTTAGAGCGTTTTTCATATTAGTGATCTACTGAAAAACCCGGTTTCTTTAAGAAACCGGGTTTCTGAGGCGTACTGAAAACCGCTATGGTTTGAAGAATAAAAAAAATCCCCCCCATAACTTGTCTGGGAGGGGGTGCATCAGGGTGCATCTTACCCTTTGTATTCCCCCGCCGGTTGGGCGCTTCCGGGAAGGTTTGAAGAATAAAAAAAATCCCCCCCCAGCACTTGTCTGGGAGGGGGTGCATCAGGGTGCATCTTACCCTTTGTATTCCCCCGCCGGGTGGGCGCTTCCGGGAAGGTTTGAAGAATAAAAAAAATCCCCCCCAGCACTTGTCTGGGAGGGGGTGCATCAGGGTGCATCTTACCCTTTGTATTCCCCCGCCGGGTGGGGTTTTCCGGGTAGGTTTGAAGAATAAAAAAAATCCCCCCCCAGAACTTGTCTGGGAGGGGGGTGCATCAGGGTGCATCTTACTTTTTGTATTCCCCCGCCGGTTGGGCGCTTCCGGGAAGGTTTGAAGAATAAAAAAAATCCCCCCCCAGAACTTGTCTGGGAGGGGGGTGCATCAGGGTGCATCTTGCTCTTTGTATTCCCCCGCCGGTTGGGCGCTTCCGGGAAGGTTGGAAATTTTTTTCAGGGAGCCGGTGGGGGGACTTGGGGATGAACCGCCACAGACGCCGCAGGGGCACCCCTTGTGGCTGCCCTCTCGCCCGGGACAGGGAGAGCAAGGAGTTTCGGGGTTGGGCCGGTTGGCAAAAGCTGCCTGTTGAGCCAGAAATAGAACAGGCAATATCAATTCCAGCGCCCAGCTTGATTTTATATTTATTTCAATCTTCTCTCGCCAATCGTGCGTCTGAAGCAGTTATAATAATTAAAATCTGCATCCGGAACATCAGAAAGCTCGTGAACTTTCGGACTAAAATCCCACTCAAACGATTCCTAATCACTGCAACAATTGCTGTTGTAGGATTGCCGGCAGTTTCCTATGGCGGACGGTATCTCAGCCGCCCACCCCACACCCCGCTCCAGAAACAGCTGTTTCAAGGCATCACCTACAAGCGCGAGTTCCGCTCAAAACCGCGCCCTTTTATGATACACGTCGTCACTATCGACCTAACCGCACCGGGAATTGTTGTTCTGGTTACGCCGGCAAAGCCAAGCGGCAAATACGAGACTGTGGCGATAACTACCTCTGAATTTATCAGCAATTTCAAATTGCAACTCGCCATTAATGGCAGCTATTTTTACCCCTTCCATTCCAATGGTGCCTTCGATTATTATCCCCACAGGGGCGATCCAGTGAATGTAATCGGACAAGCTATTTCCAATGGAATTCCCTACTCCCCCAGCCAGCCTGGGGTTGGTGTGCTGTGCTTTTCTGCTGACAATCGCGCCCAAATCCGCAAAGAGAGCTGTGAGAAGGGTACAGCCCAGGCGCTTGCGGGTATGGAGATTTTTGTGAGGGGCGGCAAACCGGCACTTCCGGGAAATATTAATAGCCACAACGAATTGTATCCCCGCACAGCGGTGGCCACTGATCAGCGCGGCGAGAAAATGTGGCTGGTTGTTATTGACGGGCGTCAGCCTGACTACAGTGAGGGCGTCACCATGTCTGAACTGACGGATATTGTCATGGAATTGGGCGCTCACACGGCGCTCAACCTCGACGGCGGCGGATCGACAGCGCTGGTTGCTGCTGGTTTTTGGGGTCCGCACTCTTTGAACGCACCGATTCACACTCGCATTCCAATGCGGCAGCGACCGGTTGCCAACCACTTGGGCTTTTATGCGCCACCGGCTTTTTGAGGGCAAATGCTTTTTGCATGGGGGGATGCAAGGATTTCAGACTCAATCTAAAATCTAAAATCTAAAATCTAAAATCTAAAATCCCCTAGGCAACTTCCAGAATCATCCCCTCGCGAGCCAGCACCGAATTCGGATGAGCTTCCAGCACTTGCTCTGTCATCTGGTCGAGAAAATCATCGGAGTGAGTCGGCTCGTGGTGAAATATTACCAGTCGCTTGACACCGGCAGCCTTTGCAACTTTCACCCCTTCCTGCCAAGTCGAGTGCCCCCAGCCCACTTTGGGGGATTTGGGGTGGTGATATTCCTCGTCAGTGTACATAGCGTCGTAAATCAGCAAATCGGCGTTTTGCGCCAGGTGCAGCACGCTTTCATCCATACGATCGGGAAAATGTTCCGTATCAGTGCAGTAAAACACCGAGTGTCCATTCCACGTCACCCGATATCCCATCGCCTTATTCGGGTGGTTGAGGTAGCCGGTTTCCAGGGTGATGTCGTCCAGCGTCACCGTATCGCCCGGTACGATGTCGTAAAACTTCAGGTCAGCTTGCAAACCCGCCAAGGGAACGGGGGAGTTCGGGTGCAGCACCCGCTCGATAAAGTGGTGCTTCATTGACTGCGCATCGGGCGGCACTGTCCCGTGAATGTGGAAGCAATTGCCGGGAATAAAGGCGGGGGTAAAAAATGGAAACCCTTGAATATGATCCCAGTGGTAGTGAGTAAAAAAGATGTATGCTTCCACCGGCATTTGCGACAGCAGGCTCTGACCCAGCCGCTGCAAGCCGGTGCCGCCATCAAAAATCAGGCGTTTGCCTCCCAAGCGCATTTCTACGCAGGAAGTGTTGCCGCCGTAGCGAACCGTCTCTTTTCCGGGGGTGGGAATACTGCCTCTGACACCCCAGAATTGAACTACAAACTCGGACGAAGAACTGTTTGCCATGTTTAATTTGCTAGCGAATTCGCGGGAAGACTGCAGGTTTGGCCGCCGCGCCGGGTGGGGACAATCACCCAGCATCGGGGAACATATCACCCTGGCAACGACCCGTCGGGGTACTCTTTTACTTTATGCCAACGCCACTCAAACCTCCAAGATGTTCAAGTGGGGATATTTACAAACATCTACAATTTAGCGCTTTGCGCCAATTCAGTAAACTGATTCAAAGCAGCAAAATATTCTATCATATTTTGTTGCATTTTAGCAGGGTTTGCTTAAGGCAAAATCGGCTCTCTGAAATATTTGCAAGCCACTCGGAACGCCGAGTCCGAGGGCAGCCGCAGCGGGCGAAAGATGTCCTCCCACCCGCTTGTATTTGGCTGCCCCCTAGCGCTGCTAGCATCCGCCACAACAGTACCACACGCCCCGCCGGCGCAGGGGAACTTCCTAGGCGCGGCACCGGCAGCAGGCTTTACCTGAGGCTGGCGCAGCTAGCAGGGCGTTGCGGCGGTGCTGGCCCCCCGACAGGGGCCTCACAGCAGCTGGCACTGACCGTGATCGCGCAGCAGGTGGTCGCACAGGACTAAGGCAACCATTGCTTCTACCATAGGCACGGCTCTGGGCAAAACGCAAGGGTCATGCCGGCCTTTCGCCGCCAGTACCGTCTCTTCCCCCGCACTGGTAACCGTGCGCTGCTCTTTGCGAATTGTAGCAGTTGGCTTAAAAGCCACTCGCAAAATAATGTTTTCCCCGTTAGAAATTCCGCCTTGAATGCCGCCAGAGCGATTCGTCTGGGTGCGAATAGAGCCGGTTTCGTCGATATAGAATTCGTCATTGTGCTGGCTGCCGGTGAGTTCTGTGCCGGCAAAGCCAGAGCCAATTTCAAATCCTTTACTTGCGGGTAAAGACATCACGGCTTTCGCCAAGTCCGCTTCCAGTTTATCGAATACCGGCTCTCCCAGACCTTTGGGCGCATTCCTAACCGCGCACTCCACAACCCCACCGATGGAGTCGCCCTGCCGGCGCACTTCTTCGATCAGCTCAATCATCCGCTCAGCGCATTCGGAGTCGGGACAGCGGACAATGTTACTTTCCACTTCTTCCAGCGTTACCGTGTTCGGATTGACCGCACCTTCTAAGTCTTTAATGCGCTTCACATAGCCGACAATTTCCACACCGGCAACTTTTTTAAGGATTTTTTTAGCAATTGCGCCGGCAGCCACGCGCCCAATAGTTTCCCGCGCCGAGGAACGCCCGCCCCCCTGCCAGTTGCGGATGCCATATTTAGCGTCATAAGTGGCGTCCGCGTGGGAGGGGCGGTATTTGCTCGCCATCTCGTCGTAGTCTTGGGGGCGGGTGTCTTGATTGCGCACCAAGATGGCAATCGGCGTGCCGAGAGTTTTGCCCTCAAACACCCCGGAGAGGATTTCGCAGGTATCGGCTTCCTTGCGAGGGGTAGTAATTTTACTCTGTCCGGGACGTCGCCGGTCGAGCTCTACTTGAATTTCTTCAGCAGAAATTTCCAGGCGCGGCGGACACCCGTCTATGACGACGCCGACGCCGCCGCCGTGTGACTCGCCGAAGGTGGTGATGCGGAACAGATGACCGAAAGTATTGCCCATGATGTTTGCGCAAGTTGCAAGATTCCTTATTTTAGCTTATCTTGCTCCCCGGATATCCCCCTGCGCGGCAGTGGCCCTCTGTCGCCAGCACGGTAAATGAGCTTGTGCTTATTTAGTTAAACTACAGACACGCTCATTCTTCTGCTTCTTGTGACAGCGGGAAAGTCTCGCCAGCCAGATAAGCGTCAAAGTGCTGTTTGAAATAAAGCCAAGATGTCATATCTTCCGTGTCTAATTTTGAATTTGGTGCCTCTTTATACAAAGGCAGGCGAGTGCGGATTTCATCTTGAAGCACTTCAGGTAAAGCCGCCCAGCTTTTGACTTTACAGCCGCTGGCGCTGTAGATGAGATATCCGGCGCGATTTCCCATTTTCATCCAAGGCAGCCAGGGCCCAATTCTATCCCAGCTAAGAATCAGTTTAGAAACGGATACTATCTGCGCTTCAAAAAGCTCTTCCGTAGGAACAGTAATCTTAAATAACTCAGCCGCTTGATAAATTGGATTTGGGCTATATTCAGTGAATCTTTCATCGTCAGCTAACAGGTTAGGGTAGGTGGGAAAATAGTCTAACCGAAACGTCGTGTTTTCTCCATCCACTTGGGCGGGGAAAGTTCCTTTGAACCGTCCTTGCACGGGATTGTTGGCAACGTGAATCACAGGCAAAATTTCCCCTGTCCAGGGGTTTGACCATTGGCGAAGTATTTCTCCGGTATTGGGGTCAAGATAGTAAGTTAGTTCTCTAGAGGTAAAGTCCCAGCCCTCCTCTGGATTGGCAAGGCATCTGCTAACACTCATTCCCACTATCCTGAACAGGATCTTTTTCTTTTCGCCCGGTATAAAAGCGTAGACAGACCCAGACCAAGTTAGAAACGTTGAGCTGCCATCAAGTGAACTGCGAACCTTGACCCAGTTCTGGGCATCAAACTCCTGCATTGAACCAACCATTCACTCACTCCCCATTGGATATACTTACATGCTATTTTTACAGAAAATGAACTGAGTGTTCCGGAGAACATATATTTAACTCAAGTTGCTACCTACAAGTGAGTCAGGAACGATCCCTCCCTAGCCATGCGGTGTTTTGAAACCGATGCGCTCCCAACATTGGCAGCGCTTAAACTTAGTTTTTACTCTCACAGGTCGCTCACTTAACACATGGAGTTACCTTAGCTCGTATCCAGAGAGTAATTTATAATCACTGTGGGGGATAACTCTGTTTGATTCTGTAGCGCCACAAGAAAAAATATTTCTTGTGGCTTCACTTTTTATTCCTAAATGTTCTGTTTAGGAAAGACCCGCCGCATCCGCCAGGTGAAATTCTTCAAATGTCAGCATCGAAAAAGCTCCCCACTCATCATAGCTGATGGTGAGCTTTTGCAGATAAGAGGATGTCACCTGCCAATGCGCGGCAATAGTAAAGGGAGTTCCAACACTCACTTGTCCAGGACAGCTCAAAGAAATTGCATCAGGAAAAAAGAAGGTTTTGTTTCCAGGCACTGGCCAACGCAATTTCGCCGGCACAGGGGGTGAAACCTTTAAATCAGGAGTCATCGTTACCGAAGTTCCTTGCCAATTGCCGGTCAGCTTTTTTTCAGGCCATAAATTGAGTTCCGTTGACCAGTATTGACCCGGGAATCCCTCTGCGTGTTCCCGAATACTCACCGTCCTCTTCAAACTCTGACCATCGTAATAAGCGGCAATAACACTGTGCCGTAACTCCTCGTGCATAAAAAACAACTCAACCGCAAAAAGCGAACCAGGTTTTAACTCTTGGGATACAAAGGCACCAGCGCCCTCCTCAAAGAAAACCGACGCGATTTCCGGCTTCTTCAACTTCCAAGTTTTTGACTCCGTTCTGCCGTCAGCGTATGTGTAGCTGTTGGTATGAATAACTTTACTCCGGTCGGCATTGCTGCGGAAACTTCTAATACTTTTAAACGACTCAATCACCCTTCCTTGCGAGGAATATCGAGTCCAAATCCCGTGCCAGTCCCGCAAATGGTGATTGCAGAAATTATTCCAATTTTGCTCCCGCACATCCATCAAGCTTCTAAACCTCCTGCCTATTTAGCGTCGGATAGCAAATTTAAGCCAATCCCACCTCTCCCTATGTGAGCGACCTACCCTGGGGTAAGGCGCAGTTGCATCCTGTGGCGAGAAAAAAAGTCTAAGGGGTGGATCGGGATATTGCTATCTGCTACGAACACCAACCTGAAATTGAAAGGTTCACGGTAGCGTTTTCTCTACCGTTATTTCACGATAGCACACCTTATTAAGGTTTGTCAAGTGGTTGAGCAAAAATTTCTTGATCAAAGTTATTGCTCAAAGTGGGGTTTTCTTATAGCTTGTCGTTCCCTGGCACTTTTGGGCTAAACCTATGGGCACCCCTGTTTCTCGCATCTCTATGGGCACGCGCCCACCATCACGGATCGGAACGGATGAAAATTTTCTTTTGGGAAGAAAGGAGTAAGCTGTTAAGCTAATAATGCTGCCTTTCATTTCAAAAGTCGGCGGAGCCGACAGACCAGCGTTCCCAGGCTCCGCCTGGGAACGAGGTAAACGAGGTAAAAATTTTCTTTTGGGAAGAAGGGAGTAAATCGGGCGCATACGCGCCCAATCGACTCAACTAACCTAACAAAGTCCCCCAATATTCCCGCCGCATTCTAGCAATATTGGTGACTGAAATCCCTTTCGGACACACCGCTTCACATTCCCAGTGATTCGAGCAATTGCCAAATCCCTCAGCGTCCATCTGTTCCACCATCTGAGCCACTCTTTGTTTTCGTTCTGGGTGTCCTTGTGGCAAAAACGTGTACTGAGACACCTTAGCACTGACAAACAGAGAGGCAGAGGCATTCGGACAAGCAGCAACACAGGCTCCACAGCCAATACACTCAGCCACATCCATTGCTTTATCTGCCATCTCTTTAGGGATGGGAATAGCATTGGCGTCTGGCGCATTACCCGTATTCACAGAAACATAGCCCCCTTTAGCGATAATGCGATCGAAGGCACTGCGATCCACAACCAAATCCTTAATCACCGGAAAAGCTTTGGCTCGGAAAGGCTCAACAGTAATCGTCTGCCCATCTCGAAAGTGACGCATGTAAAGTTGGCAAGCCGTCGTTTTCTGTTGAGTGCCGTGAGCGATGCCATCAATCACCAGACTGCAAGTGCCGCAAATCCCCTCGCGACAATCACTGTCAAACTCAATCGGCTCCTGCCCCTGTGCGATCAAATCCTCGTTCAGAACATCTAACATTTCTAAGAATGACATATTCCCAGAGATGTTCTCAACCTTATAAGCAACCATCTTGCCCCGAATAGTCGGGCTTACCTGCCGCCAAATCAGCAGTTTAAATGTCATTAGTTTTTCGCTTTTCACAGGCTGCCTCCTTCTCACTGATAGCTGCGCTGGCTCGGCACAAGGTTCTCAAACACCAGCGGTTCTTTGTGTAAAACTGGCTGCTTGCCGCTGTCCAAATGCTCCCAGACCGCCACATAACTATATTCTTTGTCATTGCGCTGGGCTTCTCCTTCCGGAGTTTGGCACTCTTCGCGAAAATGCGCCCCACAGGATTCATTGCGCTGCAAAGCATCCAGAGCCATCAACTCGCCAAGTTCCAGAAAATCCGCGACTCGCCCCGCCATTTCCAATTGTTTGTTCAGAGTGTTTGCCTCGCCAGACACTCGCACGTTGCGCCAAAAATCTTCTCGCAGGTCAGCAATTCGATCTAAGGCATATTTCAGTCCAGTTTCACTGCGGGATATACCCACAAAATCCCACATCAAAAGCCCCAATTCTCGGTGATAATTCATCACAGTTTTCTGACCCCTCACCGCCATCAACCGCTTGACAAATTCTTCAACTTGTCGCACGCTATCCTGAAATTCAGGCGCTTCGTGGCTAATTTTAGACAACTTGGCCCGAGCTAAATAATCTCCGATCGTGTAAGGAATAATGAAATACCCATCCGCCAAGCCCTGCATGAGAGCGCTCGCTCCCAGTCGATTTGCACCGTGATCCGAGAAATTGGCCTCACCCAGAACGAATAATCCGGGAATGTTACTCATCAGCGTATAGTCAACCCACAGCCCCCCCATCACATAATGAACTGCAGGATATATCTGCATCGGCACTTGATAGGGATCTTCACCTGCGATCTTAGCGTACATATCAAACAGGTTGCCGTACTTGTCCTGGATGTAATCTTTACCTAAGCGTTGAATGGCATCGCTAAAATCCAGGTACACCGCCCGACCCGTTTCGCCCACCCCAGCGCCGCTATCGCAGATTTCCTTAGCATTGCGTGCCGCCACGTCACGCGGCACCAAATTCCCATAAGTGGGATATTTCCGTTCCAGGAAATAATCTCTTTCCGCTTCTGGAATCTGCTCCGGTTGCCGGCGATCTCCCGCGTTTTTGGGCACCCAAACTCGACCGTCATTGCGCAGACTTTCACTCATTAAAGTCAGCTTAGACTGGTAATCCCCAGAAACCGGGATGCAAGTCGGGTGGATTTGCACGAAACAAGGATTTGCCAAATACGCTCCCCGTTTGTAACAGCGCCAAGCCGCCGAGGCATTAGAATTTTTGGCATTAGTCGAAAGATAATAGATATTCCCATAGCCGCCAGTTGCCAGAACAACCGCATCGCCGGTATGGCTCTCTATTTCCCCAGTGACCAAGTTGCGCGTCACTATTCCCCGTGCCTTCCCCTCAATGACCACCAGATCCAGCATCTCTCGCTGAGGGAAAAGCTGCACTTTGCCTAAATTCACCTGTCGCATCAGAGCGCCGTAGGCTCCCAGCAGCAATTGCTGTCCAGTTTGCCCGCGAGCGTAGAACGTGCGCGAAACCAGCGTACCGCCAAAAGAACGATTGGCCAACATGCCGCCATACTCCCTGGCAAAAGGCACCCCTTGGGCGACGCACTGATCGATAATGTTGGCGCTGATTTCAGCCAGACGATAGACATTCGCTTCTCGCGCTCGAAAATCGCCCCCCTTAATCGTGTCGTAAAATAGTCGCCAAACACTGTCCCCATCGTTCTGATAGTTTTTCGCTGCATTAATGCCGCCTTGCGCTGCAACGCTGTGAGCTCGCCGAGGAGAGTCTTGAATGCAGAAACTTTTGATGTTGTAGCCCAATTCCCCTAAGGACGCCGCAGCCGACGCCCCAGCCAAGCCGGTTCCCACCACGATAATCGTGTATTTTTTCTTGTTCGCTGGGCTGACAATTTGGCAATTATTCCGATAGCTCTCCCACTTCTTTTCTAAAGTAACTTCCGGAATTTTGCTCTCTAAAATCATCCTTTACCTCCCGTGAAATAAATCCAAACCGGAATCACCGCAAACCCCCCACTGATCAGGACAGCTATAAAAATACCGAGCCGGTCGAGCAGTCCCTCATATTTGCGTGAGTTGACTCCCAAAGATTGAAAAGCGCTGGAAAACCCATGTCTCAAATGCATTCCCAGAGGAATCATTGCTGCTACATAACCAATAACATACCAAGGCTTTTGAAAAACTTCTACAATCAGCCGGTGGAGATCGCGAATTGATTGTCCTTGAATTTCCGCCAGGTAGCCTTCCATTATTACCGGCCCAAATTTGAAAGTTTTCAAATGCAGAACAGTGAACAGGAAAAGCAAAAGTCCCGTCCAGATAGCCGAGGTAGAAAAAATGCTTTTCTGACTCGGTTTGCCAGCACTCTTAATCTTGTAATAGCTTTGGTTTCTGGATCGTGAATTGCTAATTGATGTCACAATAGCATAAACTATATGGATGACAAAAATCGTTAACAATACGAGCTCTATCCCCCACAGCAATGGCCCAAAACCTTCTAACTTCCGGGCGTAAATATTAATGGCATTCCAATTTTCATTGAAAATTAAAAGATTGCCAATCAAGTGAAAGATTAAAAATGTGAAAAGAAGCAAACCAGACAGGGCGAGTGTTACCTTTTTTAGAACACTAGACCCCCTGACCAGTATCAGCGTTTTCATACCGCGATTCCCGATCCCGACAATATAGCGAAGGTTGACCTGGCCAGCTTGACTTACCGTCTGAGCAAGCCCAGTGATACTAATATACTATATAAAAATCCGAAATAGCAAAAAGCGCCCCCCAGAGGAGAGCGCTTTTTCTCTTGTAGAGACACCATTTATCGCGTCTCTACAGAATTATTAGCCCTTGATAGCGGGAGCTTCAACGCTGGCCAAGTCGAGGGGGAAGTTGTGAGCGTTACGCTCGTGCATCACTTCCATACCCAGGTTGGCGCGGTTGATCACATCGGCCCAGGTGTTGATAACGCGACCTTGGCTGTCAATCACGGACTGGTTGAAGTTGAAACCGTTCAGGTTGAAGGCC
>Ga0114941_100145_pt1 | contig 15652 bp, 11 predicted proteins | sample DevilsHole_FD_89580 | JGI IMG/M metagenome (GOLD analysis project Ga0114941, IMG submission 89580) | Groundwater microbial communities from Devils Hole, Nevada to study Microbial Dark Matter (Phase II) - Devils Hole | ecosystem: Environmental > Aquatic > Deep subsurface > Groundwater | place...
CTACGAACTTTTGGGCTAAAGCCCAACTACGAACTTTGGGGCTAAAGCCCAACTACGAACTTTTGGGCTAAAGCCCAACTACGAACTTTTGGGCTAAAGCCCAACTACGAACTTTGGGGCTAAAGCCCAACTACGAACTTTTGGGCTAAAGCCCAACTACGAACTTTTGGGCTAAAGCCCAACTACGAACTTTTGGGCTAAAGCCCAACTACAAACTTTTTCAAGGTAGACAAGATGAGACGAAATATTTTGGCAACCTCAGCACTACTTTTCACCCTCAGTTTAGCAGCGCCAGTTCAAGCTGTCAATTCCGCACAGCCGAGACTTTTTATTGCAGGTCAAGACAGTCAAGAATGGGGCGGTATTCGCCCTAGCCTCATTGCTCAAAGGCGTGATCAGGAAGAGGTTTACGACGCCATTAACGAGATTTATCGGGATGTGCTGGAGCGAGATGCTGATTATGGCGGACTGCGAAATTGGGTCAGGAAATTAGAACGGGGTGCGACGCTTCGTGACATTCGCGAGGAGATCGCCCGCAGTCGAGAAGCGCAAGACAGGATTAGGGATCTCTATCGGGAAGTGCTGGGGCGAGAAGCCGATGCCGGTGGAATTAGGACATGGGTGGGTGAGTTGGCAGATGGTGACTCCCTGCTTGACGTGCGCAAAAAAATTGCCGACAGTCAGGAAGCGGAGAATGCGATTAACCGCATTTACCGGCAAGTCCTCGGTCGAAATGCTGACCGAGATGGGATGAGGACTTGGAAAAAGAAATTGCGCGACGGGGCGACACTGAGCGAAATCCGCGAACGAATTGCCAACAGTGACGAAGCGAGACAGCGCCGGGGTCGGCAGAGACGCTAATAACAGCTTATTATAGCGTTTCTCGGTTGGATGAACTATGGCCCAGAAACCCGGTTTCTTTAAGAAACCGGGTTTCTCAGTACCTCACAAAGGATGAGAAACGCTATATCAGGCCCTATTTTTGCCCAAACCCCTGACAGCGTTCCAGATAGATTTTAGCCACTAGATCGTCGGGGTTAATCTGCAGGCAGTGTTGAAACAGTTGCGCCGCCTCACTGAACGCCTTAATATGGTAGAGCAACAGAGCTTGTTCAAAATTTGTTCTCGTGGCTGACTTGCCCTCTTTGACTGCCGGCGGGTCAGCATCAAATACTTCGTAGACAGTCACCATTTCCGATTTGCCCTTAACTTTTACAGTATCAATCAAGCGTATTTCATAATCGGAGGCATTATTTAAGGCCATAAAAGTGTTGTGAGAGATTAACAGGGAAACGCCATAATTTTTGGTCAGCCCTTCAATGCGGGAGGCTAAGTTGACAGCATCGCTAATCACAGTGCCATTCATCCGGCTTTGCCCTCCTACTGTGCCCAGCATCAAGGAACCTGTATTGATGCCAATCCCAATTTGGATGATCGGGCGTCCCGGTTTGCCCCGGGTGGTGTTGTATTCAGCCAGCCGGTGCAGCATGGCAATCCCCGCTTGAACCGCATGATCAGCCCCGCCGCCAAATAGGGCCATAATCGCATCCCCAATGTATTTGTCAATAAACCCCTGATGTTCGGAGATCGCCGGCTCCATGCGAGACAGATAGGCATTGATAAATTTGAAATTTTCTTCCGGCGTCATGGTTTCCGAGATGGTGGTGAAGTCGCGAATGTCGGAAAAGAGAATGGACATCTCCAGCTGCACGCAGTCGCCTAATTTAGCCTCGGTAATGCTTTCGTATCCCAGAAAATGAAGAAATTCGTGGGGCACGAAGCGCCCGTAGGCATCAGTGAGCTGTTCTTCAGCGTCCAGCGCCAGTTCCAAATCGCAATTCAGTGCGAACATGTCCTCCACTAACTTGTCCCGGTCGGCTTCGGCTGTTTTGCGTTCCGTGATATCCTGAAAGGCGGCAATCGCGTAAACAATGTGGCCAAACTCATCCAGAACCGGGGTGCCCATACTCTCGATGGAGATAATCTTGTCCCCTTGGCGGATTTCTATATCATTAGCAATGGAAGCTTCGCCCTTGAGCGCCCGCAAGAGGGGGGATTTATCTGGAGGGTACAGTCGATCAGTTCCCGCAATATAAAGTTGGTAAACTTCTGAGAATTTCTCGCTCTTGGCGTCAGGCACGACTCCAGGGCCAAGCAGGCGCACTGCGGCGCGATTGCTGTAGTAGACTTTGCCGGTGGCATCGACCACAGTCACCCCCACCGGCACCGCTTCTAGGAATTGAGCCAGCTTCTTCTCACTTTGGCGCTGCAACTCGCGACTGTGGTAGCCGGCAATCCAAATGGCAGATCCGGTAAAAGCCACTAAGGGGGAAACCCCAGGAACCCACCAACTTAAAAGAAAGGCGACAAAGCTGCCGATACCCAGACTGCCCCCGACGAGTACAATGCAAATGCCAAGAAATGTCCATCTCAAGAAAACGTTCTTTTTGAACAGCTTCGCTTCTAGGATAGCCCAACTCCCGGCAGCGCCGATAAAAGACCAGCTCAAAACCCACAGCCACTCGGCACGCTCATCCCAAACCCGGATAAACGGACGCCCCTGCAAGGCACCGCTCAAAATCTGGCTGGTTATATTGGCGTGAATCACTACACCGGGAGTTCGCTCGGGACTGCTGGGCAAACTGCTAGAATAGGGAGTTAAGAAAAGATCGTTGAGGCTTTGCCCAGTTGCCCCAATCAGGACGATGCGGTCGCGCAGCAAATTTGGCGGTATGCTGTTTTCCAAAACGTCCCTGAGCGAAACAGTCTGGAAGCTTGTTTGCGGTCCCCGGTAGTTCAGCAATATTTGGTAGCCACCGGCATTCGCGCCAACATAGCCCCCATCATTTCCCGCAAAAGGGACAAAGACCGCCTGACCCAATTTCAAGTGCGTCTTTTTGGCACCAGCCCTCTCGAGGGTGATGCCTTCGGCTTGCAGATACATCAGCGCCAAAGTCGCCCCCAGACTTAATTTCGTTTCCCCCCTGTCTTCTCGCACAGACAGCAAACCCCGGCGCACTTTGCCATCCGCATCCAGCACCAAGTCAGCCAGTGCCACTTGACCTAACTTTTTCAAAGTTGGGGGTGGGGCGACACTATCCCCAACCGCTTTCTCGACGCCAATCAAGTTGGGTGTGGATTTAAACACCTCTACCAGCGCTTGATGACCGGGCTCCACCGGCAAATCGCGATAGAGATCCAAGCCGATCGCTCTCGGCTGGTGTTCCTTCAAATTATTGAGCGCTCTAGCCAGCACCGCGTCAGGCACTGGCCACTGCCCGACATAAGTGATATCTGGTTCATCAATTGTAACAATAACAATGCGCTCGTCAACCGGCTCTCGGGGGCGCAGGCGAAAAAAGAGATCGAGAGTAGCCCAGTCTAATAGCTGGAACCATCCAGCAGAGCCGGCAGCGAGCGCCAATCCCGCTACCGTAGGGGCTGTGAGCAGCACCCCCCGCCATTTCCAAATTCGGTTTTTGAGTTTGTGCCACATAACTCCTTGGCTGCCTGCATTTCCTATTCTGCAGTCTGAACCTGCTTTTTGTCGGCAGCAGATAAAAATCTGTTTCCCCAGCACCAGACGCGATTCGGCCTTCGGCGAAACGCTCCCCTGCTTTTCTTAATTATAGTAATTGCTGGAAAAGGGGAGATCATAAATTTCTATTTCCTGCAGTATGACCCGGTTTCGCCCCATATTTTTAGCCTCGTAAAGCCCTTTGTCAGCCGCACTAATTAGGTCATAAGGTGCGGATTTACAGTCAGCGACAGTGCTAGCCAAACCACAGCTTACAGTTACATAATTTTCGACTGTGGATTGGCTGTGTTCTATTTTTAAATCACTCACTTTGCACCGGATTATTTCCGCGACTTGCATCGCAACATCAGGGCTCGTATTTGGTAAAATAACCGCAAATTCTTCCCCGCCGTAACGAGCGACTATATCTGCCGGACGCACCGCCAAAACAATAGCTTTTGCCACCCGCTGCAAGCAGGCATCTCCCGCTTGATGACCGTAGGTGTCGTTGTATTTTTTGAAGCAATCAACATCGCACAAAATCAGAGACAGATGCCTTTTATTTCGCATCGTTTCGTCCCACTTTCGCTGAAGACATTCCTGAAAGTGGCGGCGATTTGCTACCTGCGTCAAACCATCTAGCAAGGCTAAGCGCTGCCATTTGCGGCTGCAGTAAGCGGCGCTGGCAATCGCAGAGCCGGTCAGCGCCAGCAGGGGGGCTGCCGCAGGAACCCACCAGCTCCCCAAAAAAGCGAGGTAGCAGCTAATCAGGAGAGTCACTCCTGCCATAAAAATGCAAATTAGTTGAATGGCCAAAATCAGGAAGCCATTTTTTTTCAGCGGGCAGACGGCAAAGGCAAACCATTCCTGCACCCCTGCGGCGGCACCAGCCAAAGACCAGATAAAAATCCACAAAGCCTCCACCGGCTGATCCCAAACCCGGATAAACGGACGCCCATCCAGAGCGGCACTCAAAATCTGGCTGGTTAAATTGGCGTGAATCACCACACTGGGAGTTCGCTGCGGAATGCCGTTGAAACTGCTAGAATAGGGAGTCAAAAACAGGTCGTTAAGGCTGGGCGCAGCAGCGCCGATAATCAGAATTCGGTCGCGCACTTTGGCTGGTGGTATGCGATTCTGCAGAACATCCGTCATCGATATCTTAGCGAAATTGTCTTCTCCCCCCCGGTAATTAAGCAAAATCTGGTAGCCGCCCACATTCGCCCTGACATAGCCACCATCATTATCCCTAAAAGGGACAAATACCGCTTTCCCCAACCGCAAGTGCTTCTTTTTTTCGTCAATCATCTTCAGGGAAATGCCCTCAGCTTGCAGGTAGATAAGCGCCAAGCGAACCCCCAGGCTTAATTTCGTTTGCTCGCCCTCGTTTCTCACAGACAGCAAGCCCCGGCGCACTTTGCCATCCGCATCCAGCACCAAGTCAGCTATGCCCACTTGCTCCAGTTTGCTAAGGGTTAGGGGTGGGGCGACTTTATCCCCAACCGCTTTCTCGACCCCTATTAAGTTCGGTGATGATTTAAACACTTTGACCAGCGCCTGATTTCCCGGTTCCACCGCCAAATCTCGATAAAGCGCCAAACCAATCGCTCTAGGGTGGTGCGCTTTCAGGTTCTCTATTAATTTAGCTAGAACAGCATCAGGAATAGGCCACTGACCCACCTTTTTGATATCGGACTCACCAATGGTGACGATCGCAATGCGCGAGTCAGGTGGCTCCAGGGGGCGCAGGCGAAAAAACAAGTCAAGAGTCCCCCACTCCAGCGGCTGCAATAAGCCGATTTTACTGGCTGCTATCACTAATACTGTAATGCTGCCGGCTGCCATCAGCACGCCTCGCCACTGACTAATTGTCTGTCTTAGCTTTCCCCACATCTATTATTTGTGATCAGCACCCAGAATTAAAAATCCCAATCCAGCCACCCTGCCACATTTTGGCTTAATTGCCGGCAGTATGGCCAGAGGCCAGGGAGCGGGCACTTACCTCCTACCTCAGTTTATGGCAATAGTGGCTTAGTCGCGACCGCCTCTAGCCCCACCGATCCTAACAGCTGTTTCCAGACATCTGCTAGAATTGCATCCTCCGGCTGCGCTCGCTTTAGCTCGGCTAGGGTCCCCACCGTATCGAACCATATTCCGGCTTTTCCATACAGCGCCGCCCGTTCCAGGGGCGTCACCTTCTCCAGCTGAGTTTTCAACTCCGGACTCGGTTCAATTCGGCGAATGTCCCCTCGCACCCCCGGACTGTCCGGTCTAATACCCGAGCGCACCGGTGGCGATCAAAGTCCAGCTGTAATTCTTGCCAACTTCCAGAGCCGGCTCGCTATCTGGGAGTTTGATACTGACAATGCCGCCAGCGCTTGTGACGGGAATTTTTGTCTGGTAGCGATAGTTATTGCTTTCACTCACCAAACGGAAAAAGATTTCGTTTGCCGAATTTGGCGGAATATACACCAAGAACGTCGGGCGTTCCGAGACAGTCAGCCCGTCTTTGCGGATGCGGCATCAGCGGGGTGAGGCACCCGCCCGCACTGGAAATGCCAAACTTCAGCCGCCTCAGCAAAGCGTCCCGCCTCGTACAGGGATCTGCCCTGTTCCAGGAGGGGTGAGGCGCTCTTGACATTATTGGCGAGATGCGGTATAATATGCAGCCCGTGCGGGGACGGGGGGTGTTGGGCTTTCCGCCGGCAGCACAGCTGTCGCCAGAAATAAGCCGAGCATCACTGGGTAGAGATCGTTGGGCACCGTTTTCAGCAGGGAGGGGATGTTTGCCATAATTCTAAAAATTCCCGCATTCAGGCGGCTTGTACCAGGGACTGTGGGGAGTGGGGGCATTGGCCACCAGCTGCACCTGACCGGCAGCACCCATCACCCACCCCGTCGCCTCCACCAGTGGCGGTGTTGGCGGGATAGCGGATTCGCCCTCGGGCAATCCCCGGCTTTCGCTGCCGGTGGGCTGATCTTCCAGAAGGCGCACGTCCTGCCAAATCGCCGTTCCGTGCAGGGGCTGGCTGGGATCTTCAGGGATTCCGCCGCGCCCGGTAAAGACAAAGCGATTGCCCCTGGAAGCCGCGCAGCCGGTGACAATTTGATTGCTTATTTCACTGAAAGAAGTTGACACCTGAAGCAGCCCTGCGGCGGGGTTTACATCAGGAGTCTTGATTTCCACCGTACCGCTGAATTGGGGGCCGAGATTAGACGTGGCTGTGATGTCGCTCTGGGGGGTAGTGGCATCGCGAAACTGGGTGCCAAAAATCCCAGTGGCGCTCACACTCACCCGACCTCCTTTTCCGGCATTGGCGTTAGCGGTGATGTCGCTATTTTCTAGGGCGACGAGCGTGTCGGCGCTAATACTAATATTGCCGCCATCGGCGTTATTGGCGTCCGTCACAATATGGCTGCCCGAGCGCATCTGCAAAGAAGATGCCTGTACGCTCAGATTTCCCCCCGTTCCGGAGTTGGTGTTGGCTTCCAGCTTTCCCTCATTATTCAGTCGCACCAAGTCAGCCACCACATTTAACGTGCCGGTGCTGCCGGTTCCCAAACTGCTGACAGTAATCAGGCCCCCATCCCGGACGGTTAGCGAGCCGGCCTTGATATTTATTGACCCCGAATTTCCAGAAGCGTTGGGATTTTGAAAGGTGGACTCAGTGCCTGCTCTAATATCGGTGAGAAATTGAGCGGGATTAGCGCTGCCAGTGACTTCTACCTTCTGAGCGTCGATTGTAATGTCCCCCGCCTTTCCCCCCCCCAAAGAAGCCGCCGAAATGTGGGCCCCATTGCTGGTCGTCAGTCTCGGCGTATAAATGCTGATATTTCCTCCCGGATAGGAGTTAAGGGTAAAAGAGAGAAGGAAGCTTCGTGACCTGGTGCCAGTGGCCAGAACATTAGAAGAAAAGCCGGACACTTCCACCGACTCCCTGGCGCGAATTGTCAAATTGCCTCCAGGTCCCCCAGCTGTAGACAGCAAACTCTGGCCAATAAAAAGGCCGTTACCGGAGGAAATTCCCCCACCATCGGAGATAATCAGCCGCCCCGTGTCAATGGTGATCTCCCCCGCCTTCCCCGTACCGTATAAAGCCGCGGTGGTGATCACGGTGGGCACTGCGCTGCCGGCAGGGGTTCCGAACACTTCTACTGTTTCAGTTGCTCTGATGGCGATATTTCCCGATGCGCCGTCACCCAAGGTAAGAGCGCTAATAGCAGCCCCATCTCGCACCGTCACCCGTCCCGCCTCAATGGTAATGTCCCCGGCAGAACCGGCACTCCCCGGCACTGTGCTGTTGGTGATCGAAGAACCGGCCAACTCCACCGTACCGGCACGCAGTGTCATATTTCCCCCCTTTGCCCCACCCAAGGTGCTGGCAGTAGCCACGACTCCATCGCGCAACAGCAACAAGCGTCCAGCATCAATGGTGACCTCCCCCGCTGGCGCACTGCCTGTCGTCCCAGCGATCAGAGTAAAATTCGGATTAAAGGGGTTGCCTGTTCCAGTTGTCACATATTCACTCAATATCTGTTGATACTTCTCAAATCCATTGCCGCTCATTTCCACTGAATCTGTGGCGTGAATGTTGAGAGATCCCCCCGCACCACTGCCCAGCGTCAGAGTGGAAATCTGCGATCCCTCCCCGGCACGAAAGGAATTGGCGCTGATATCTATCCCCTTGCCGTCCATATTCCCAAGCGTCAGAGCCAAAAGTCGCGAGTTGCTAAGGGCGACGTTTCCGCCCCTGATTTCTATTCTGCCGCTGCCCTGTCCGCTAGTATTGATTTTGGCACCGGCTTCCAGTTGAATGTTGCCGAAATTCTCCATATTTTCATAGTTTGGGCTCCACCCCACCGGCGTTGCGTTGAGGCTGACTAAACCCGGACTGGCGACACTGCCGAGGTGAATTTCTCCCTCACTTGCAGTTAAATTTCCACCCGCCAGCTGAATCTCCCCACCGATTAGTGCTAAACTTTGACCGGGTTTCACTTCTAAACCGGCATTGGCAAACAAGAGGGTAATTTCCGGGTAAAGCTGTGGGAAAGGGAGTTGACCGGCGGGTAAACTCGCTCCTGCTGCCCTCGATTGATTGACAATTTTACCCGGATTTTCCCCAAATTGCAAGCCTACCGGCACATTAACCCTCAGCAGCGGCGGCGCTGCCGGATTGGTGGCGCTGAAATGGCTGCCATCTGCAAATTTAATGCTGTTTGCCGTGCTGCCCACAAATGAGCCGCCGATATTTAACTGCGCCTTGGGGCCAAAAATGATGCCTGCCGGATTGATCAAGAACAGGTTAGCGGTTCCATTGGCCCGAATTAACCCGTCAATGTTGGAGATTTTGCCCCCCGTTACGCGGGTGAGGATGTTGCTAATGTCGGCGGCGCTGTTGAAAAATGCCTCGGTGCCGGTGGGAATGGAAAATTCCTGGAAACTGTGGAATAAATTGCCACCGGCTCTTGTTCCCCCTTCAATGCGAAGCGTGCTGCCATCCGGCGTTACGGTTGAATGCAAGGGCAGGGTTGCATCTGGGATAATTTGGGCACCCGCCGAGCCATTTGCCAGGTTAAAACAGCCCATCACTGTTAAAAACAGCCCAATTTTTGTCCAGCCTTGCCTTTTCTGGCAGGGGTGTGACCTGGCGGCGTGACCGAATGAGCTAGATTGCTTTGCCATCTGGTAAAAATAACTTATCATTCTGAGCTTGATGCCTATTGTATCCTGTTTGCGTCTGTGCGGCGGTATTCTCCCACGACTTCAAGCCAGAAATCGGTTTTGTTGGGTGGCCCAACTTAAATAACCCAAGTTGCTACTTACCAGTGAGTCAGGTGAGATCCCCCCTAGCCCCCCGTCAACAAAAAAAATTCCTCTGGCTCCCCCCTTTTTAAGGGGGGCAGGGGGGGATCAAAAGGGGGGTACATGCTCTTGCGCCCCCTTTTTAAGGGGGGGAAAGGGGGGATATAGATGCTAGGGCTTGCCAGTAGCAACTTGGGGTAAATATGAGTTGACACTGCCAAAGAAACCCGGTTTCTCTCTCCCTGAATAAACCAGAAACAGGGTTTCTTAGAAACCCGGTTTCTCACACCCTGAATAAGCCCGGTAAGCAGCAGGTGGCAAGGTGCCTCACCCCTGAGGGGATAGCGCCCTCTTGCCCTTCCCCACAGGTTATGTCGTAATCAGAAATATACCCGTGGGTGGTTGAGATATAAAACTTCTGCCCTCCCACAGGTGAAAATCAGGGTGCGTCGCCGATAGTCTGAATCATTTGCCATTACCGGCAATCCCGCCGGTACAGATGCTGAACTTCTCTGATGGTGGTTTTAACACCGGAAACGCCCTCCAGCTTCCCACTGGAGGGCCTTGTATTTGTAGCGGAAGATACAATTATTGCCACCGGCAGCCCCGGGCGGATAAACTGTTCTCAGCATATCTGTCCGCCATTGCTTTCGACTGTCAGGCAGGTGTAATCATGCAATCGGGTTCAAAAGCATTGTCCGCTCTCTCGTTCCCAGGCAGAGCCTGGGAACGCGATCGGTCGGCTCTGCCTCCATTCAAGGAAAAAGCAGGTTAAAAGCCTAACAGCTTAATTATGCAATCGGGTTCAAAAGTATTGTCCGCTTTGATGGGGGTTTGTGTCGGCGACGCCTTGGGGGTGCCGGTGGAATTTTACCGCCGCGCCGAAAGGATAAAATCGCCCGTTAGGGGGATGACAGGCTATGGCACATACAGCCAGCCCCCGGGAACTTGGTCAGACGACAGTTCCCTTACCCTTTGTTTAGCCTAATCTCTGTGTGTCGGCTTTTCTCTAGAGGGGATCGCCGAATCGTTTTGCCGGTGGTTCCGCGAAGCTTACTGGACTCCCCACGGTGAAGTATTTGACATTGGCAATGCCACCCGCGAAGCCCTTTACCTCCTGGAACGGGGCGTCCCACCCCTGGAAGCCGGTGGCAAAGCGCGAACACAGTAATGGCAATGGCTCCCTGATGCGAATTTTGCCGGTGGTCTTCTATCACAAAACACTCGAATTGTCAAACTTAATTCAGCGGACACACCAAGTTTCTCGCATCACTCACGCCCACCCCCGCTCGCAAATGGCCTGCGGCATTTATATCAGCATCGCCGCTTGTCTGTTGGAAGGCTTAGCGCCCAAACAGGCTTATCTCGAAGGCGGACAAAATGTTCGAGAAATTTACTCCCAGCCCCCTTACGCATCAGAAATGGCTAATTTTAAAAGAATATTTAGCGACAAGTTAGACGAGTTGCCGGAGAAAGAAATTCAGTCAGATGGCTATGTTATCTCTACCCTATAAGCATCCATTTGGTGCTTGTTAAATAGCTCATCTTATGCTGAAGCAGTGCTAAAAGCCGTGAATTTGGGCGGCGATACAGACACCACCGGCGCAGTCACCGGCGGGCTGGCAGGAATTTTCTATGGATTTGACAGCATCCCTCAAGAATGGGTAGCCCAAATTGCAAGAATTGATGATATCATCGCTCTGTCAGGCCGCCCCGACGCTGCGCTCCACAGCAGCTGACCGAGGCACAGGGGCGATCGGGAGCGATCTGGGGGCTTTTCGCAGGGGTTTACCTCTGATATCATCTCCGGTAGTGCCACCGCAATTCCCCTCTGGACAGGGAACTATCTGTGGGCTAGCCAACGCGGCTGCGCAGGGGACATGTCCCGCCCCGCCCCCGCGCCCTGTGGGACAAATCAGCCAGTCTGCTGAGCTATAGCCCGAGATTAATGCCTACTCCAGAGATTTCGCGCTTAGATTGAAAATAAATTTTCGTTTAACCCCTTGTATAGAGCCGCTAAAATATGCCATACTTGTTACATCCAGATTGAGAAGACAATTATCGCAATCGCACTTTATCTCAGGAGACATCCAGTAGGTTTACGGAGAGGAATTTAAAGTTTTGGTAAAGCTAGTAGTTTTGCAGATACTGAAATCCGACGGCGAAAGCAATCATTGATTGTAAGACCATCAAATAATTCACTGAAAACGACTGCTAGTTGGGGAGACTAGCCCTCTCCACCGCGCATCTGACGGTTTATACGGTGCCTGAAGCTCCCTTGCCTTTCTGGGTGTCTAAGCGCGTCTACTGCATCTTTATGGAGGGAATACCTTTATGTCTGCATCTGCCGTAATGAAAAAGTTTTCTACGCTCCTGACTGGAGCCGCAGTTATCGCAGCTGGAGCGACTTTGGCCAGCGCACCCGCCGCCAATGCCGCGCTTTTTGCGGTGGGCGACACGGGAAGGTGGGGCGGAGGGGGGGCGAACACCATATCTAATCTGGGCTTCAACATGGTGAGCCTTCCTAACAACCCCTCTGTCCCTGGAGGGTTCACTTCCGTCAACAAAATCTCGTCGCCGTCCAACACCTTGAGCTTCAGCAACACAGTTTACAAAGCTTACGTTGGCACTGACTGGGCAAAATTGGCCTCCTCGCGCCTCACCACCGGCAGCCCGGTGTACTTTAACGGAGGCGCTAACAGTACGACGATCTCCTTGGCTAACGCTGTCGCAGCCTTAGATTTGGTCGTAGAGACGAACTCCCTGGCACCGATTGTGTTTAATATTGCCGTAACAGCCTTCGGCGGCGTCACCCAGACGCTGACTCAGGGCGTGCAAGGTGATGTGGGCGGCAAGTATTTTGGGTTCTACACCACCGGTACAGACCGGATCTCTTCTATCACGATCACCGCTCCCTCTGGAGCTGAGGGTTTTGCTATGGGTGAGTTCCGCGTCGGCGACGCTCAAGCTCAAGCTCAAGCTGTTCCCGAACCGACTACAGTTATGGGCGCAGTGGTGTTTGGCTCTTTTCTTGCCGGTGCCAAGCTCAAGCGCAAACAGCAGCAGAAAGACAAGGCTGCTACCCCCAACTGAATTCAGTCCCATGCGTGGGATCAGCATCACTGCTCCTCCTGCAGTAGGATGCGTTACCCCCCTGCAAAAGCGAAGAAACCTGGTTTCTCCCAGAAACCAGGTTTCTTTATGTTTCTTTAAGCAGTAGGGTGCGTTCCATGAGCTGCTGCACCTGTGGGGAGATCGAGATTCAGGAACGCACCCTACAGTCTGGGCAATGGGCATGGGGCAATGGGCAATGGGCATGGGGCAATGGGCATGGGGCATGGGGCATGGGGCATGGGGCAGGGAAACGAGGCGAATCCGCTTATTGGGGAAAGGGAGGCGGAGCCTAAGCGAGCAGCGTTCCCCGCCGGAGCGGGGGAACGAGGGTAAACGAGGGTAAGCGGTGCGGTCGTGCACCGGCACTGGCCCTGTACCGGGCCCGCTTGCGGGAGGCGGGGGGCAAAAAAGTTCTCGGCGAACCCGTTCAGTGGTAATCTGAAAAATTGTAACGCTCCGTAAAACTATCCCAGCGTACAAGGCGCGAGCATGGTCACCACCGCAGAAAAGACAAACGTAGGGTATCTCACCCAAATCATTGGCCCGGTCGTAGACGTTAAGTTTCCGGGCGGCAAGATGCCACAGATTTATAACGCCCTGACCATCACCGGCAAAAACGAAGCAGGTCAGGACGTGGCCGTCACCTGTGAAGTGCAGCAGCTGCTCGGCGACAACCAAGTCCGCGCCGTCTCCATGAGCACCACCGACGGGCTCGTGCGGGGCATGGAAGTCGTCGATACCGGCGCACCGATCCGCGTGCCCGTGGGCCCTGCCACCCTGGGCCGGATTTTCAACGTCATCGGCGAACCCGTGGACAACCAAGGGCCGGTGAACACCTCGGAATTCTCCGCCATCCACCGGTCAGCCCCCGCCTTCACCGAGCTGGAAACCAAGCCTTCCGTGTTTGAAACCGGCATCAAAGTCGTAGACTTGCTCGCTCCCTACCGGCGCGGCGGCAAAATCGGCCTGTTCGGCGGTGCCGGTGTGGGCAAAACCGTGATCATCCAAGAACTGATCAACAACATCGCCAAAGCGCACGGCGGCGTGTCCGTGTTTGGCGGTGTGGGCGAGCGCACTCGTGAGGGCAATGACCTCTACAACGAATTTAAAGAATCCGGGGTGATTAACGAAAAAAACCTCGGCGAGTCCAAAGTGGCCCTGGTCTACGGTCAGATGAACGAACCGCCCGGAGCCCGGATGCGCGTCGGTCTGTCTGCTTTGACGATGGCTGAATACTTCCGCGACGTCAACAAGCAAGACGTGCTGCTGTTCATCGACAACATCTTCCGCTTCGTGCAAGCCGGTTCGGAAGTGTCCGCACTCCTGGGACGGATGCCCTCCGCCGTGGGATACCAGCCCACCCTGGGCACAGAAATGGGTGAGCTGCAAGAGCGGATCACCTCCACCACCGAAGGTTCAATTACCTCAATTCAAGCCGTTTACGTCCCAGCAGACGACTTGACCGACCCCGCACCGGCCACCACCTTCGCCCACTTGGACGCCACCACCGTGCTGTCTCGGGGCTTGGCATCCAAGGGCATTTACCCAGCAGTTGACCCGCTAGATTCCACCTCCACCATGCTGCAGCCGAACGTTGTCGGCGAAGAGCACTACAGCACCGCTCGCGCCGTGCAAGCCACCCTGCAGCGCTACAAAGAACTGCAAGACATCATCGCCATCTTGGGCTTGGACGAACTGTCTGAAGACGACCGGCTGACAGTGGCCCGGGCTCGCAAGATTGAGCGGTTCTTGTCCCAGCCGTTCTTCGTGGCGGAAGTGTTCACCGGCTCTCCCGGCAAGTATGTGACGCTGGAAAAGACCATCAAGGGATTCCAGAAGATTCTGTCTGGCGAACTGGATGCCCTGCCCGAACAGGCATTCTACATGGTGGGCGACATTGACGAGGCGATTGCCAAAGCCGAAAAACTGAAAGCCGCCGGTAAGTAATCACAGGGTATAGGGCAGTGGGCGATCGGGCATTGGGCATTATCGCACGATCGCATTGGGCACGCTCGCATGATCGCATTGGGTATTTTCTTGATTGCCGTGCGCCATGCCCCATGCGCTATGCGCCATGCCCCATGCGCCATACCCCATGCACCATTCCCCAATTAGCAACAGACAGCTGAGATATGACATTAACAGTTCGCGTAATTGCCCCAGACAAAACAGTTTGGGATGGATCTGCCGAAGAGGTGATTTTGCCGAGCACGACCGGACAGCTGGGTATCCTGTCCGGACACGCCCCACTGCTCACTGCTCTCGACACCGGCGTCATGCGAGTCCGCCCCGAAAAAGAGTGGCTGGCGATTGCCCTGATGGGCGGTTTTGCCGAAGTTGAAGACAACGAAGTGATCATTTTGGTCAACGGTGCCGAGCGCGGCGACAAAATCGATCTGGAAAAGGCTCGCGCCGCCTACAGCGAAGCCCAAACCCGCCTGGAAAAAGCTCAGCAGGGCGAAAACAAGCAAGAGCAAATTCAGGCCACGCAAGCCTTGAAGCGGGCCCGCTCCCGCTTTCAGGCTGCCGGCGGCATGGTGCAAGTCTAAAGTTATTTTGGATGCAAGGATTGGCGATTTTGGATTAAATCCCAATCCCCAAATCCCCCAATCCCGGCATCTCAAATCCCCCAAATCCCAAATCCCCTAAACTCCCACTTCTGACAGCAGGGGCTGCATCGCTTCCCAGGTGAGTCCTTGCTGAAGATAGCGGGGGTTAGCCGGATTGTATGGCCCTTGGGCCCGGTCTATGGCGATAATTGTGGCGTCCGCCGGCAGCACCGGCACATCTGGGTCAAAAGCAGTAGGGCGCATTAAGGAACTGGAATAACCTTTAAAAATCAGAATTGTATCCAGTTCGCCGGCAATTTCAGCGCTGACGACCAGCACTTCCTGAGGGCGCTTGCCGGTGTATTTTTCCAGACGCTGTCCGGGAGAATTATTCATAGCTGTCAGCCTTTTAGTACCTGAATAATATTAATATCGATTCCGCCTGTTAGAGTCTGTTTATATAGCGGTTCTCAGTTGGATGAACTGCGTCTCAGAAACCCGGTTTCTTTAAGAAACCGGGTTTCTGAATACCTCACTACTATGAGAGACGCTGTAAAGGAATTGTTAAAGCTGGCAGGGGGAAATAAACCGGATTTCTTGTGTTGGGGTTGCTGATATCTAATTTCAGGCATCCTGTAGGGGCGGCCCCCCGTGGCCGCCCCCGTGGCC
>Ga0114941_100146_pt1 | contig 15619 bp, 9 predicted proteins | sample DevilsHole_FD_89580 | JGI IMG/M metagenome (GOLD analysis project Ga0114941, IMG submission 89580) | Groundwater microbial communities from Devils Hole, Nevada to study Microbial Dark Matter (Phase II) - Devils Hole | ecosystem: Environmental > Aquatic > Deep subsurface > Groundwater | place...
AAGGAGCAAGGAAAGGTAGAAGAAGCGGCGATCCACTACCAGCAAGCCCTCGCCCTGAAGCCAGACTATGCGGAAGCTTGGCACAATATCGGACTTCTGTTTGGCGGTGGGGGCAAATTTGCCGACGCTAGTTTCTGCTGCCAAAAGGCTGTGGATTTCAAGCCAGACTGGGCGGACGCCCGCAACAGTTTGGCCACGTCTTTAAAGGAGGAAGGCAAGTTAGCAGAGGCGATGGCTCACTACAACAAAGCTCTGGAACTTGACCCCAATCATATTAACGCTCGCTGCGGGCGGGCGGATGTGCTGTTGCGCACCGGTAACTTGCTGCAGGGCTTTTCTGAATATGAGTGGCGCTTGCGGCACAAAGACTGTCCGTCTCGCGGTTTATCTGAACCGCTTTGGGATGGCTCAAAGGCTGAGTGCAAGACAATTTTGCTCCACACTGAGCAAGGGTTGGGGGATGCGATTCAGTTTATCCGCTATGTTACCCTGGTGCGAGAGCGGTGCGCTCGCGTGGTGGTGGAGTGCAATCAAAAATCTCTGCGGCGCTTGCTGGCAACTGCTGCCGGTGTGGATGATATTTTAGTGAGGGGGGAAGCGCTGCCAGAATTTGACTTTCAGGCTCCGCTGATGAGCCTCCCCAAGATTCTGGGAACGACTCTGGAGACATTGCCGGCTCAAATTCCTTACTTATCTGTGCCGGATTCCGCCACGCTCAAACTGCCGGTCGCGCCGGCTGCCGGTGTGAGAGTGGGGGTTGTCTGGGCGGCGAATGCGCTCAACAAAACGGCGGCGAAACGCTCCTGCACCCTGTCTCTTTTTCAGAAAGTTTTAGACCCTAATGGCGGGACTTTCTACAGTCTCCAGAAAGAGCTGCAACCAGCAGAAATTGAGTTGCTAAACAGTCGAAAAAAGGTGTATAATCTGAAAAATTCTCTCTACGATCTCGCGGAAACTGCTGCAGCTATTTCACAGCTCGATTTGGTGATTTCCGCAGACACGGCTGTGGCGCACCTCGCGGGGGCACTGGGCAAGCCGGTGTGGGTGCTGCTGCCTTTTCACGCGGATTGGCGGTGGCTGGAAAATCGCTCGGACACCCCTTGGTATCCCACCATGCGGCTGTTCCGCCAGTCTGCGCCGGACAGGTGGGAGGAAGTGCTGGAGCGGGTGGTGGGGGAATTGCAAGTACTGGCTTCAGAACACCGGCACTCCCAGCAACAGACTGCCGGTGGGGAGGTGCCGGTTTCTCCCGCTGTTGGCGGTGCTAAAAATAAGGCCGGCGAACCCGCCGCTACAGGTGGGGGGCGGGTTCATGCAGGTGTGGGCGGTGCCGAAAACATTTTGGGCGAACCCGCCCCTACAACCGGCGGTTTCAATCGCTTGAAAAAATGCCGGTACGGTGTTATGATTTATAATGCCAACGATATCTATATCGGCAGGTCGCTCGATCTCTACGGCGAGTACAGCGAGGGTGAGGTTGAGCTTTTCAAGCAAATCCTCCGCCCGGGAGATGTGGCGGTAGATGCGGGGGCAAATATCGGGGCGCACACAGTTTACTTCGCGCAAGCTGTGGGAGAGAGGGGGGCGGTTCTGGCTTTTGAACCGCAGCGGATTGTTTTTCAAACCCTGTGTGCTAATATAGCTCTCAACAGCATCACTAACACTTACTGCTACAGTGTCGCCCTGGGCAGCACTCCGGGATCTATCCGTGTGCCCCCGCTCAATTACAGCCAGCTGAATAATTTTGGGGGGCTGGCACTGGGGGGCTATTCGGAAGGGGAGCCGGTGGAGGTGAGAACGCTGGACAGTTTCGCTTTAGAAAAGTGCCGGTTGATTAAGATTGATGTGGAAGGAATGGAGTTGCAAGTTTTGCAGGGGGCTGTCAAGACGGTGGAGAAATTCAAACCGGCGCTTTATGTTGAAAATGACCGCCAGGAGAAGGCAGCAGCTCTGATTCGCTATCTTGACTCCATCGGGTACGCGATGTACTGGCACCGGCCTACCTACTACAATCCTAACAATTTTTTGGGCAATCGCGACAATGTGTTTGGCAGGACGATTTCCGTGAATATGCTGTGCGTGCACCGGCAGTACAATCCCAACGTGCGGGGGCTTGAGCCGGTGGTTGTTCCAAGGTAATACCAATGCCCGGATTTTGGATTTCCTCGTTCCCAGGCGGAGCCTGGGAACGCGCCTCTGGAGGATCTGCCTCCTTTTTACAATAAGCCTATTAAAAGCTTAACAGCTGATCGCACTGGGAGGTTAGCGAGATGCAAATCACTGATTTGAGCACTCAGGGGGAGGAAGTTATTCAGGAAGTGGCAAGGTTGCTGGTGGAAAGCTTCAGAGACCACTGGCCTGAGGCTTGGCCAGATATGGAGAGCGCTTTGCGAGAGGTGCGAGAATCTTTGCAAGAGGAGCGAATTAGCCGTGTGGCTGTTGGGGGTGCCGGCACGGTTTTGGGTTGGATTGGTGCGATTGAGCAGTATAGTGGCAATGTGTGGGAGCTGCACCCGCTGGTTGTGCGCCAAGACTGTCGCAGACAGGGAATTGGGCGAGCTCTGGTGAGCGATTTGGAAGACTGCGTTAGGGAGCGCGGGGGTTTGACGCTTTGGGTTGGGACGGATGATGAGGATGGGATGACGACGCTTGCCGGTGTGTGTCTCTATCCGAATGTTTGGGAGCATGTGGCGCAAATTAGAAATTTGCGGGGGCATCCTTATGAATTTTACCAGAAGTGCGGGTTTGTGATTGTGGGGGTGATGCCGGATGCGAATGGGTTGGGGAAGCCAGATATTTATATGGCGAAGAGGGTGGGGGAAAGGAATCATTGAACCGCCCCCGTGAAGGGACGCGCCCGGAAGATTGGGAGAGGGGTTGGGTTTGAAAGTTGATTTTTTGGTGTGATGTGCTATGATTGGGGGAGAGGCGCGGAGGAAAGCAAATCCTCAGGGTGGGCACTAAAGAAGGTGTTCGCTTATGTTATGCTGATTTGGAGAACTAAGGACAGTTTATGCAGTTACCGGAGCCGCTCAGTGAAGCAGATTTGCAGCGTTTGGCAAACAATCCCGAAGCAATAGCCGCTCTGGGAGTGGAGTTACAGTTGGGGCTAGCCAATTATGCCGGCACGCCTCGCAATATCCTAGAAGTTCTCGCCGGCAGTTCCGATGCTGGGGTGAGTCAAGCGGCTCGTTTCCATGTAAGTTTGGCGGGAGAAATGACGGAAGGTTGGCTTGAGGCTCTCGATGCGGAACTGAGGGCGGCTGAACTGGGACAAAATGACCGGCTTGCTGTGGATCTGCTGAAATTTGCGCCGGTTCCGGACTGTTTCTTGAGTGAGTGGGTGCCGGCTGAGTGCCTGATCGAAGCACTTGGCAATCCTTATTTGCCGGTGCGATACCGGCTGAAATTTCTGGAGCGAGTGGCGCAGGAAGGAACCCTAGAACTGCGATTGCAAGTAGCGGAATGGCCAGAAACGCCGCCGGCGGTGCTGGAGCAATTGGCGGGCGATTTGGAATTGCCGGTGCGCCGAGCAGTGAAGTCCAATCCCAACTGTCCGCCGGCGCTGATGGAGCTGGTGGAGGGACAGCACGCGGTTGCAGCGGATGGGAATGCCGGTGCTGAGGAACTCGCCATGTTGGGGCAAAGCCGGTGGGCGTGGGTGCGTTTGGCGGTGGCGCAAAATCCTGCGACTCCCGCAGAAATGCTGCTGCAGTTAGCCGGCGATCCTGTATTCGAGATTCAGCTAGCTGTTGCCAAAAATCCGCAAACACCGGCATCTGTACTGGCTGTGCTGGCGGAACATCCAGACAAACCAGTACAGGCAGCTGTAGCGGAGCACAGACACGCAACGGAGGAAATCCTGCACCGCCTGTTCCCGAGACACCAAGAGATTTTGAGGGAGCGGAAGAAGTTGCCGGCCAGCATTCTGGAGCGGTTTTTTAGGGAAACGGCGACAGAGGAGCCCCTGTGGAAACAATACAGTTTGCTGCGTCTGCTCCTGAGGGAGCCGAACACACCGGCATGGATTTTGTCGCAATTGGCTGAGGTCGATTTAGAGGAATTGAAAAGGGAGAGTAGAAACGAATTTGACTCTTCAGACTTTCTAGAAGTCGGTGAGGAATTTAGTCAAGCCGCTCTGTATTTTCTGGCTGATATCGCCGGACACCCGCAAGTTACAGGAGAAATTTTAGAGCGAGTCAGCCAGTATCCCAGTTCTAGCGTTAAGTTAGCGGTGGCAGAAAATGCGAAAACTCCTGAAGCGCTCAAACAGCTTCTGCTGGAAGAACTCTCGGTTCATCCTGACGAGCGCATTCAAGTCCAAGTCGCCAAAGATATCAACACGCCTGTGTCTGTTCTGGAAGCGATGGCGCGAAATGAGTTTTATCCAGCTAGGCTCCTGCGGATAATTCGGCGAATTCTAGCATCAGAGTGGGCGGAAGACGCTGAGGAGTGGTTCCAACAAACCCATGAAGACCTCATTATGTCAAAGCTGAAGCGTGAGGTTTTATATCCAGCGAATATCGCTGTAGATGTCGAGCGCTGGCTGCAAGTTATTCAAAATTCTGATATCCTGGAAAGGTTAGCCGGTGCTTGGGAATGGGATGTTTTCGGAGAAGATAGCGACAGCAGTAGCGAGGTTGAGCGAGCGCTCCCTCTGTGGGTGGAAGTCTTGCCCGGACTGCCGGTAGAAAAAGTGACAAAAGTGATGGGGACAATTTACGGCTTATTAGAATCCATTAACAGCGACGTAAAAACTAATTATAGCCTGCGGTCTGTAGCTGTCGCCTTAGCCGGCAATCCTAACACTCCAGCTGGAGTGCGAGAGCAGTTAAAGAATCAGTTAATCGGGCCCCCTGAAGCGCGCGATTCTTACAAAAGATATTTCGATATATTTCTGGCCCTAGCTTATAATACGGCCATTCCAGAAGCGGAACGCCGGACATATTTTCAGACCCTGATTAGAGCGGGTGTGGCTCTAGCAGATATTGCAGAAGATCCTCGCACTCCCGCCGACATTCTAAAGCAACTCTTAGAGCGAGGCCAGCAAGAGGCCATTGCCAAAAATCCTGCGGCTCCCGAATCCTTACTCAGACGAATTGCAGACCGGCCTCAGCCACATGACGGTGTTTTGAGGGTTATCGCTAAAAATCCCAAAGCTCCCCCCGATTTGCTGGTTCGATTTGTCAGACAGCCGCATGAGAACCGCACTCACAGTAATGTTTCTATGCTAGATTTGGTGCTGGACAACCCAAATCTGCCGGTTGAGGAGCGCTATCGGTTCCTGCTTGAAAAAGAAGAAGATGAGAAAAATGCCAAAGCTCGCGAGTTTATGTCGCACCGACGGAATAGCCCTTACGCACTGGCGGAAGTGGTGAAAAGTGGCGACCGCAACGCTCTATACAGCGCCGCCCGCAATCCTCTGACACCGGCTCACATCCTGGAACAGCTGGCAAAACATCCCGATGAAAGCGTTCGCCGCGTGTTGGTGGACAATAAAAACTTGCCCGCCAGCATTAGTCTGGAACTCGCCCGCGATCCGAGCCTTTCCGTGCGGTGCGAGCTAGCACGCAAGCACGCCTACCCGCAAACACCCGCGCAAGTTTTAGAACTGCTGGCCAATGATGAGTCGGAACAGGTCAGGGAATGCGTTGCAGAAAACTCCGACACACCGGCAGAGATTTTGGTGAAGTTGGCGACTGATACTAGCCGCCAAGTCAAAGCTAACGTATCGAGAAATCTCAACACACCTGTAGAGGTTTTGGAACGCTTGGGTTTCGAGGAAGGAATTTGTAGCCCCCGCAACCCGAATACTCCTGGCAGCGTTCTGGATCGCGCCGTATCCCAGATGCCGGCAGAGAAACTAGAGGATTTCCTGCAATATCCGGTTAAAGGCTCCCAAATGCCCGCCGGCACTCTAGCTCGACTGGCTTCTCACAGCAATCATTCCGTGCGCTATCAAGTTGCAGCCCATCCCAACACTCCAGCTAGCACCCTCGAAAGACTGTCTTTCCACTCTGACGTTTCTATTGTGCGTGCGGTAGCGGCGAACCGGAATACTCCCCCGCACATTCTCGTGCGACTGACTGGCCATCCTGATTTTACAGCTCGTTATAACGTAGCGACAAATCCCAATATTCCGCCGGCGGCGCTGGAACTGCTTGCCCTGTATAGCGAAAGTGAAGCGAACGCACCTCCGACCTCTAAGCAGGCTTTAAAAAGCGTGATGTCGGGTGGTGAGAGCCATCGAATTCGCATAATAGTTGCCAGCAATCCCCGCACTCCTTTGTTAGTTTTGCAGAGGCTGGCGCTAAGGGAGATTGTCAGGCTCGAAGAGACGGGGCGGCTTTCCGAGCCGGTGTTTTCTCCCACAACGGTTGAAGATGTGCTGGAAGCTTTGGTTAGCAATCCCAGCTTGACTCCCCAGATTTTAGCCAGCTTAGCTGTCGCTCCCAGTCCTAAAATTCGCCGTCTCTTGATAGAGCATCCCAACGTGACTCCTGAACTTTGGCAGCAGCTTGCAGGAGATGAGGATGCTTCCGTGCGGGGAGCGCTCGCTTCTCACCCCAACTGTCCAACTTCGATTCTGGAAACTCTCGCTAGTGATAGGGAGAGAGACATCCGCCAAAAAGTGGCAGCCCATCCCAACACGCCGGCAACTACTCTGGAATTTCTCAGCCGAGATGTGGATGCCGGCGTGCTCGTGGCGCTCGCTGCCAATCCCAAGACAGCCGGTGCTCTCTTGGAAAAGCTAGCGCAGGATGAAAAAGTTGAAGTCCGCCGCGCCGCCGCCCAAAACCCAAACACGCCAACTTCTCTTCGAGAATCCCTGCGAGACTTGCTGCCTCAACCTATTTCCCGTCAGCCCAGCCCAACCTTGCGAGGGCTGAGCCGCATTTACAATCCCAACACCGATGATTTGCCAACCGTACTCTCGGAATACGCCCAATCTCCCAACGCTTTTGTTCGCTTTGTTGCCCTGTCGCACCCCCTAACGCCGGCTCCCGCACTCCGACAGGGAGCTCAGTCTCTATTTTGGCTGGAGCGCTGTGCCGTTGCCGGCAATCCCGACACTCCTGTAGAAATTCGCCGGCAACTCGCACAGGACAGCAACCGCATTGTGCGAGCCACAGCCCGAGCCTATCTGCCCAACTCAATCCTGTAACTTTATGAATCCCAAAACAGTACAAATTCTCGCAACATTAGAGGTTTTCCTGGGTAATAAACTGCTGGCATGCGACTTGCCAGAAAATTGCATTTCTTACTGGAAACCTTTCGCGTGGAATTCCGCACAAAACGGCGAACTAAATGTTCTGAACCTCCTCCTATCCGAAGGCTGGATGCACCAGACCGATCCAGAAGTAGCTATAGAAAGCTGGCAGCAAATAGAGCGCAGGGTAACCGCTACGGAAGACGGCGATTACTACGCTCCCAGATGGAAGGATCGCGAAAATATTTTATCTCCTGAAATTTACCAATCTAGAGCAGGCTCCTATCAAGCTCTTCTCCAACTTTTACAGGGCCGGCTAAAACAGTTAAAAGCTTTTAAGTTAAGCTGCTCGACAGACTTCGCTTGCTATATTCTTTTAGGAGAGACAGAAACAGGGGACTGGCTCTGCATCGCTCCAACCGTCCCTCAAGAGACCCCCGATTTTGGAGACATTATCGTTACTGAACCTTGCCCTAACTCAGAATTCAATGCTGCGGTACAAGAGACAGCTCTTTTGCTTCAAGGAGAAATTGACAAGATTTTATCAGCTCTGACCCCCATAAGTATCTACGGTCACTATGAAGGGGATTATGACCACACCTACGACCACAAAATTGTTTGTGAAGTGGCAGCTACAGATAAATTGGCTCTCCAAGCAGCGCTACTTTCGTCGGGGTTACTCGTTCTGGGCCAGTTTAGGGAATTGTATCCGGAACGCAAAGATTGGGTTTGGGATGATTATAGTATGCAAAAACAATGGGATAGCGTTTTTCAAAAATATAGAAAGCTGAATGTTTTTCTTAAAAAATACTTTCCCAAAATGGTCATGTACAGATTGAGGTTCTGGGATCTGGAACATATTTATATCCTCGGCCAGCCGGCAGGGGACGATTGTGCTGGCCTAAAGCTGGCCAGTAAATATATCTACAATCGTTATTAATTGTTTGGAAGCTGAGAGAGGATTTTGCTATGATAGGGGAAGGAATGATTGAACCGCCAAGACGCCAATTAAGAGGGGGAGAGAATGCTAGGAATTAGAGGGGAGAGGGGGGAATATTGGGCTGCTATTTCTGATGTGAACCGGCAAGCTTTCGGTGGGGAGGGGGAAGCTAGGTTGGTGGAGAAAATTCGGGAGTCCGCTAGTTTCAATCCGGAGCTGTCTCTGGTGGCGGTTAACGATGGAGAAGTGGTTGGATATGTGCTGTTTAGTGATATAATAATAGAGGGGCGATCGGGGGATGTGCCGGCACTGGCTCTGGCACCTCTGGCGGTGAGTCCGGAATTCCAAAACCAAGGGATTGGCTCTGAACTTGTGCGGCGGGGTTTGCGGGAGTGCCGGCGGCTGGGCCACAAAATTGCCGCCGTGCTGGGACACCCGAACTATTACACTCGCTTTGGCTTTTTCCCGGCAATAGAGAAGGGAATTTCAGCCCCGTTTCCCGTTCCCGATGAGGCATTTATGATGCTGGAACTGGTGCCGGGGGCGCTGGATGGAGTCACCGGCACGGTTATCTACCCGCCGGCTTTTGATGAAGTCTAGCTTGCTGAGAAACCGGGTTTCTTTTCAGAAACCCGGTTTCTTAACGGCGTGCGAAACCTCTCCTCTCTCTTCTTGGCGAACAGGCGCGTTTACCCTGCGGGTAGGCCGCAAGGCCGTGCGCTCTTGAGCGCTAGCCGAGAAAGCGCGTCTATGGCGGTTTCTGATCTTCAAATAAACTAAATCCCGTGACTTTTACCAATCACCCAATTGCGCCGGAAAAAGCGGGCGAGCTCTCTTTCTTCGAGGGACAAATAAATCGGGCGTCCGTGGGGACAGGTGCGGGGGTGGCGCGTTCTCTGCCACTGATCTAATAGAGTCTGCATTTCTGGGAGGGTGAGGGGGGTGCCGTTGCGGATGGCGCTGCGACAGGCGGTGGCGACTTGGGCTGTTTGCAAGTCGCCGCAGCTGAGTTCGAGGAGGGCGTCGGCGCAGTCGTGGCGCTTGGCGAGGAGTGCCGGTGCGTTTCGCGCCGCCCACAGCCCTTCGCCGAAGGGATCTATTTCTATGCCGATGCGCTGGAGTTGCTCGACTTGAACCGGCTTGAGCTGGCTGAGGATGGCGGGGGGTTCGAGGGTGACCAGGTGCCAGTTGTCCTGCAGTTGCTCGTACAAAACCCGCTCGTGGGCGATGTGCTGTTCGACTAACCACAAACCGGCGGGGTGTTCCGTCACTATATAGGTGTTGTGAACTTGGGCGAGGGCGCGAAGTTTGGTTAGGGGAGGGGACTCCTGAGTGCTATTGGGTGCCGGGGCGACGGTGCGGCTGGCGCTGTAACCGCCTCGGGCTTCGGAGGCTTTGAGCAGGCGATCCACGCGCTGCTGGCCAACATTGGGCTGGTTGGCCGTGTTCAAATTCAGGGCTTGCTGGATGGCACCGGCAAGGACTTCTTGCCAGTGGGGGAGGTTGTGCAGGTAAATTTCTGCTTTGGCGGGGTGCCGGTTCCAGTCGATTTGGTCTGGGGAAATCCGCAGGTGGGCGAAACAGACGGGGTAGCGATCGCGGGGCAAGGTTCGCCCAAAGCTGCTGAGGATGGTTTGCTGGAGTTCGGGGGCTCGCACTGTGCGCCCGTTGACGGCCACTTTTACCCAGTCGGGACGCTGCCGGTGGCACCGGTCGGGCAAGCCGAGCACTAATTCTAGGGTGCCCTTTGCTCCTTCTGTGTTTGGGGGTGCCGGCAAGGGTGCGGTGAGTTGCTGCAAGTCGCTCAACCGCACGTCTCGCAGGACTTGGGGCAGGATGTGTGCGGCTGTTGGGCCCGGGCTGAGGGTGAGCCACCGGCGGTTTTTTTGCTCGATCTGCCAGGTGACTTGGGGGTGGCACAGAGCCAGGTGGTAGATGGTTTCTTGAATGGAGCGCAGCTGCTGTGCCGGTGAGGGCAAGCCCAGGCGTCTGGCGGGCCACCTGCCGAACAGGTCGGAGACGGTGACCACGGTGCCGGGTGCGAGGGCTGCAGCGGTTAGGAGTGCCAGCTCTCCGAGGGTGTTATAAACCGCCCGCCAGCTTTCGGGCTCTGCTTTGTTGGGAGTTTTTGGCCGGCTGCATATCTCCAGAGACGCCAGCTGCGCTAGACTGTGTAAAGCTTCGCCGCGAAAGCCCAGACTGGTAATTTTCCAGAGGTCGGAGCTGCTGTGGATTTTGCTGGTGCTGTGGGCAACTGCAGCCTGCAGGAGGTTGGCTCTGTCCATGCCGGTGCCATTATCTGCCACCCGGATGCGCCAGTGTTCAGGCCACAAGGAAATCGCGATCCGGGTTGCGCCGGCATCGAGGGCGTTTTCTGACAGTTCCCGCACCGCCGCCGCCAGAGAGTCTATCACCTCACCGGCGGCGATCAGGTGTACGACTTCTGGGGGTAGGGGTTGGATTCTCGACGCGATTGCAGCCCGTGTGGGGGAGGTGCTAAGCATCAAGCATGCCTCCACTTTTGCATGTGGTGCCGGTTCACCCTCACTTTACTTGCCTTCCTTGCCAACGCCAAACGTAACGACATTCAACTCGCACCCTTTTACCTACTTTTTTAATATCCCTGTATTTTACAGTAGCCGCCGTCAGTAATTTTTTCTTTTTTTTCAGGAAATTTTTAGAAAATTTATGTTCTCGCGCTAGCTAGCAGGGTTGTTAATACCAATGCCTGGATTTGGGATGCAAGGATTTTTGATTTTCAAACCGGTGTTCAAGCCGGAAGTATGGTGCGTTCCGCGTCATCTATTCTAGCACACCATTCTCGCACACTAGATGGTGTGGGGTAGCACGCGGAACTCACCGCTACAGGGGGGTGCGTTCCGACTGAGCATTTTCCGCACACAAACAAGGGGTGCGGTCAGGCGGAACGCACCCTACAGATGCGATTTGTTTTTGGCAGCCTGTTGCTTACTGTTGTCGCGCTAGCTTGCAGGGGTTTTAATACCAATGCCTGGATTTGGGATGCAAGGATTTTGGATTAAAAACCCGGTGTTAAAGCCGGAAGTAGGGTGCGTTCCGCGCTATCCATTTTCGCACAGATAATGGTGCCGACTTGCAAAGCCGTTCGCCGCTACAGGATGGTGCGTTCCGCGCCTGCGCGATTTCCGCTTGCCCGACGCGGAAACAGCCCGATCGGCGGCTAAACTTCGCGCTGCTGGGGGAAGCGTCTGTGGCTGAGTTAAGAGGCGGTTTGGCTGCGTGGAAAGCGATCTCCGGTGCTACGGTAGCCCCTAAATAGGCAACGCCGGATGGGCGAGTCTTTGCGGCGACAGGCGATCGCATCCGCCATCTGGCGTCACACCCTGCAGGCGTCACACAAATTGCAACCTGGCTGCCAGCCCGGACGCTGGCCACTGGTGTGCGATCGCGGTCGCTTCGAGGGGAATTTATAAAGTAAGCTGTTAAGCTAATAATGCTGCCTTTCACTTCATGTATGAGGCAGAGCCTCCAAACCACCGTTCCCAGCTGCCTGGCTGGGAACGAGGTATGTATGAGGCAGAGCCTCCAAACCACCGTTCCCAGCTGCCTGGCTGGGAACGTGGTAAAGTTCCCGACAAATCTTAAGATAAGTTGAAGAGATTGAAAAATCCTTGACAGTTAAAAGTAAGGTGTGCTAAAAAATATACAGGTTAAGCAGAAAGGGTGCAGGCATCTTAATAGGGGTCGGGTCACACCACAATAGGGGTGGCCAATACGCCAATGTTTTTTTACTGCTGACACAGGCGAGACGCCTGTAATAGACACAAAATTTGAGGAAAAGATGGATAGTCTAGCCTACGTACACCTTTGTTTAGCTGAAGAAGACGCCGCCGATATTCCTGAAATCAGGCTGCCGAGCGCCCAGAGTCTGGTGGGAGCAGCCATGACTGTTGCGGTAGCCACATCAGCGATTACTGCAGCACCGGCAGAGGCCAGAACCTTAGTTCCTGGCACAAGCGGTCAAGACGTGGTGCTGCTCCAGGAATTGCTGAAAGTGAATGGGTACTTTTGCTGCAAAGCCACTGGCTATTATGGCCCAGTCACAAAAAAAGCTGTGCAGAAATTTCAATATTACCACGGCATAAAGCCCACTGGGAATGTCGGCCCCGCAACCAAACATGCAATGGGGGCGAACTTCTAAAAAGAAGACACCCTGAAACGCGGAGCGATTAAATTCAGATTTAACGAATTGGCGGGGAATAAACCTCCCGCCAGTCAACGCTTGCTTCTCACGGACGAGATGAAAGGCGACGACTGTTCGACCTTTAAACCAAGATTGGGGCAATCCTCTCGGGGGTTGCCCCACAATTTTATGGAATAGTTTGCAGGGTGCGTTCCTTCAGGGAACTGACAGTCTTCCCCTGACAGTATAGAAGAATCCCCAATGCAAGTATCTCAAGCACTATCTTATTACAGGCTGGACTCCCGCACCGGCAAGCAGAAAGCACCCTGAGGGAAATGTTCACAAGGGCAGGTAGGGATTGTTACAAACGCACCCTACTGCGGCTGTGAGTGAGATGCCGGTTAAGTCCCAGCGGCTGCATCACCGACAGCCGGCTGGGAATGGCCCCCTGATGGACGCTGCCGTTTCGTATCATAATTTCTATTCTGGCAAACGCATCGATTGTTTGCCTAGAGGTACAGGAATTTTTAACACCTGACGACTGTGCGAACGGGGAACGAAGGATCGCCCCCTAGAGCCGGCGAAGGATCGCCCCCTGTCAGCCCTTCCTGCCTCTGGCGGGGAATGAGAAACTGGAGGCTCAGCCTCTATAGCGGTTCTCAGTTGGATCGAGGACGCCCGAGAAACCCGGAAGGGGGCGGGCACTCTCACCAGCCCCTACGCTCACCGGGTTTCTCAGTAGATGAGCGATCCTACCTTAATTTTAGGTGAGATAAATTAAATTCATGTGCTCCGATGTCAATGCCGGCTCCTGAGGGTCTGCTATTTCCCTCAAAATCAGTGCGAGCCGCACTGATGGGGGTTCCCGCATCAATAGCCGGACTTGTGGGCAGAATCCGAAAATTTGCTACAGCCGCATTCAGGGATGGATTTACAAAAAGAGGATTAACGCCTATGAGATTCTTGGCTTGTCTGAGATTGGGCGAGCGATCGCTTCCTCTCAGGTTGCCACCGCAAGCCAGGTTATACTCCCACTTGTTATTAGTGGATTCTCCCTCAATAAAGTCTAGCTTGTCAGGAGCGCTCGCACAAGCTATATTGTTGTAAAACTGAATATTGCTGGAAAGGTAAGCTGATAGCTCCCCTTTTAAGTTACCGTCTAAGTTCTCGAAATTGCTATTGTGAAATGAGGTATTATTCCTGACCGTTACATTGTCGCTTAGAAAGATATGAATTCCCCGCCCGCCATTAGAAAATACAATATTATTTTCAATCAGTGTTGAAGCGGTGTACTTGGGTCTAGGGGTTTGAGATTGCGTCTGCCGGAAGTCATCGATAATAATGCCGTTTCCATCCGTAATCTTTCCATCTTCTCTGGGGACTATGTTTTGGTTGTAATAAGAGATATTGCCTCGGATGATATTGTGAAACCCTGGTTCGCTGTCAAAAGCGATAGCCTGATAAATGGAAATGCCGCTGCACTGGTAATGCGACCTAAAGGCGTTGCGATAAACTCTGTTACCTTCCACATGCAGGTAATCTGTCTCTTGACCGGAAACACCGCCACAGCCGGCATCATGGAGTTCATTGTTTATGATTCTTGTGTGATGGTTTCCCTTTCCCACATGGATGGCAGAGCCGGTGAGAATGGAGGTGACGTCAAAACCGTTTATTTCTATATAGTTACCCTCGATTCTAAAGGTGCCGTCCTGAGTTCCGATTACAAATGGCTTGTGACCAGGGAAGGCTTGAAAGGCAATCCATTTATCAGGTGTTCCCGATTGAGTCACCGTAATATTTTCCTGGTAAGTTCCATTTTTCACATATACACTATCGCCTGCCGCTACCTTTTGGTTAACTTTTACTATGGTTTTAAAGGGGAGATATGCTGTGCCTGTATTGCTATCATTTCCGCGCTCGCCATCGACATAATATATTGTGCCGGCGCTTCCCCTAGAGCCAAGGGATTGACTGATTCCTGGCACCTGAGCCGGTGTTAGGGCAGCGCTTCTATTACAACTTTGTACGCCATTGACTTCTCGCACCGGCTCGACTGTGACTCGCTGGTACTGATTTGGAGATAACCAATAACTCTTGCCAATATGACAGATAAATATTGTCAGGAAAGCAGCCGTTAAAACTGTCAAAAAAGTTTTCATAACGCCAGATATCAACATGGCACCGATCTCCTGATTGTGTGTGGGGTGTGACCTGCGATCTAGGGGGTGTAAAAACCCCCTCAGCCACAGGGAAGTTTTTAGCTCGCTTGCCACCCCTCACACCCTATCTACTCCCATCCTGTTGGGGCTTGTGAATAATTGCCAGCCAAACAGACTTGTGAGCCATTGAGCCAAAAAAAGCAGCACAAATCGGGGATTGTGCTTCAAATGGCGTTTCCACAAACGTTTTGGATCCATTGCTATGCGGAACAGCCATTCCAAGCCCATCTGTTGCATCCATCTGGGAGCTTGTTTGACGCGACCCGAATGAAAATCAAAAGCCGCTCCCACACCTATCATAACAGCAGGAATGCGATCCTGATGAGCTTTCATCCAAAATTCCTGTTTCGGACAGCCAATGCCGGTGAATAAAATCTGGGATCCAGACTCTATAATACGCTCAGTGTAAGCTGCATCCTCATCGGGCGTCAAGGGGCGAAATGGTGGTGCGATCTGGCAAACGATCTGAATTTCTGGGAAACGGTTGCGCAGGAATGCCACAAATGCCGCCAAGCTTTCGGGGGTTCCGCCGTACAGCCCAATTTTAACACCCATGCGGGCGGCGGCTTCGCACACATGTAAAGTCAGAGCCGGTCCGTAGACGCGAGAGGCATTTTTCACACCAAGCGCACGCAAAGCCCACACGAGAGGCATGCCATCAGGTGTGACTAAGACAGCACTGTTAACTAGACGAGCAAAGGTTGGGCTGTCATAGGTTTCCATTGTCATGTGCACGTTGGAAACGCAGACGCAGTAGCTGTTTCTTGTTTTAGCCAAAGCTAAAATTATTGCTGTTGCATCTTCATAGCTGGTAGCATCGACTCGCATGCCAAGTATGTAGCGATGTTCTAGCGTTGCAAGTTTTTCGAGATAAAATTGCATAATCTCCTGCCTCCATTTTGGCTGTTATACAAAAAAAATGCATCAAAAACTTGTAAAACTGCCCCTGTAAAATATAAACTAAAAAAGTTTGTAGTTGGGCTTTAGCCCAAAGTTTGTAGTTGGGCTTTAGCCCAAAGTTTGTAGTTGGGCTTTAGCCCAAAGTTTGTAGTTGGGCTTTAGCCCAAAGTTTGTAGTTGGGCTTTAGC
>Ga0114941_100148_pt1 | contig 15547 bp, 9 predicted proteins | sample DevilsHole_FD_89580 | JGI IMG/M metagenome (GOLD analysis project Ga0114941, IMG submission 89580) | Groundwater microbial communities from Devils Hole, Nevada to study Microbial Dark Matter (Phase II) - Devils Hole | ecosystem: Environmental > Aquatic > Deep subsurface > Groundwater | place...
AATCATGGCCACAACGGACGTGATTCCACCGGCAACAAGCCGGTTACTTGACATATTTGCTCCCCAATTTGTGTACAAATTGTACACAAATTTCCCTGTCGGGGCGGGCGGGCCCAAATCATGGCCACAAGGGATGTGATGCCACCGGCAACAAGCCGGTCACTTGACATATTTGCTTCCCAATTTGTGTACAAATGGTATAGCAGTAGGCAGTCAGTGCGCGGACATGGGCAGTGGGCGATGGGGCATTACTGTGAGTCTTTCCCATGCGCCATGCGCCATGCGCCATGCGCCATGTCATTAATGTCCTGACCTAAATGACAAGTGCTATAACCAATCTGACTCGGCTTAATACCCACAATCTCCCAAAAGTCAAGAGTAAAAATACTGAATTTTGGGGGGCTGCCCAGACTTGCCGGTGCCGAAAAAAATTTTCCGAAAAACCGTTGACAAATTCAAAAACTGCTGCCACAATAGAAGATGTCAGCAAACAAGGGACTTCAGCAAACAAGGGACTGTAGTTCAATTGGTTAGAGCACCGCCCTGTCACGGCGGAAGTTGCGGGTTCGAGCCCCGTCAGTCCCGTTATAATGAGTAGCGTGCCAGAGGCGATAGCGTCTGGTTCTAAAAGTAGGGGCGGGTGCTTCCGAAATATACCCCGCACAAGGGAGAATATTGCTAAACCGGCCTCTGGGTTGGCGATTTGAGCCGCAGGGGCCGGTGTCCCGCAGATAAGCTGTTTGGCTTTTAATTTGCTTATCTACTGGAAGGAAACAGAGCCGGCTTGCTTGGCGTTCCCAGTGTGTAGGGGCGGGCCACCCACGGAGACCGCCCCCCGAACGAGCAGGTAGAGATGGATAGTGTAAATTCAATGCGCCATAGCTTCTCTCCGGCACAGCGGAGAGAATTTATAAGTTGTCGATCATTAAATTTGCGCTATCTATAGCTATAGATCGTTGCAAAAAAAGCTGATAACGATACTTTGGAGGCTATGCCCCGTTTGGATAGACAAGCAAATTAAAAGCAGAACAGCTAAAACAGGCCCCGGCGGGGGCCAAGCAACGGAAAAGCAGCGTTGGAGAGATGCTTTTGTGACAGTTAGAGTTCGTCTTGCCCCAAGCCCCACGGGCAACTTACACATCGGGACTGCCAGAACGGCTGTCTTTAATTGGCTATTTGCCCGTAACCAGGGCGGGCAGTTCATTTTGCGCATAGAAGATACGGATGAGGAGCGCTCGCGGCAGTCGCACACCCAGAATATCCTGGAAGGGCTCACCTGGCTGGGTCTGAACTGGGACGTGGGGCCGATTTTTCAGTCAGCTCGCCTGGACTTCTACCGGCAGATGATTCAAACCTTGCTGGATAAAGGGCTAGCCTATCGCTGCTACTGCACAGAGGCAGAGCTGGCCCAAATGCGGTCCGAGCTCCTCGCCAAAAAACAGGCTCCCCGCTACGACAACCGCCACCGCAATCTGACAGAAAAGGAGCGGAAAGCTTTTGAAGCGGAAGGGCGCACCTCGGTAATTCGCTTCATAATTGAGGATGAGCGGGAGATTTCCTGGAATGACATGGTGCGGGGGATTGTGACCTGGAAAGGCAGCGACCTCGGCGGGGATATGGTAATCGCTCGCGCCAGCACCGGCAGTGAGATTGGCCTGCCCCTGTACAATTTGGCCGTGGTGGTGGATGACATCGATATGCGCATCACCCACGTCATCCGGGGGGAAGACCACATCGCCAACACGCCAAAACAGATTTTGCTCTACGAAGCCTTTGGGGCAAAAATACCGGCATTCGCCCACACGCCCCTGATTTTGAACCAAGCCGGTCAAAAGCTGTCGAAACGAGACGGGGTTACCTCGATCTCGGAATTTAAGCAGATGGGCTACACTGCAGAGGCGATGGTCAATTATATGACGCTGTTGGGATGGTCGCCGCCAGATAGCAAAGAGCTGTTTACTTTGCCAGAGGCGGTAGAGAAGTTCAGCTTTGAGCGGGTGAACAAAGCCGGTGCCAAGTTTGACTGGGACAAGCTCAACTGGATTAACAGTCAGTACCTGCATGCGATGCCGGTGGATAAGCTAACCGAACAGCTGATTCCCTACTGGAAAGAGGCGGGGTTTGAATTCGAGCCGGTTTCAGTGAGCCCTTGGTTGGAGCAGCTGGCGGGTTTAATAGGGCCGAGCCTGACTCGCTTGTCAGAGGCAGTAGAGATCAGCCGGGTGTTTTTTGTGCCAGAGGTGAGCTGTGAACAGGAAGCAGCGGCTGTTCTGGAGCAACCAGAAGCTCGTGCTGTGCTGGAGGCAATTTGGGCACACCTGAACAGCGCTCCACCCCTGACAGAGGCGAGTGCCGGGGAGATCGTCAAAAAGGTGACGAAAGAGCAAAATGTCAAGAAAGGGGTGGTGATGCGGTCGCTGCGGGCAGCCCTGACCGGCGTTGCGCACGGGCCAGACCTGATACAATCTTGGTTGCTGCTGCATCAGCGCTCTTTGGATCGAGTTCGCTTGCAAAAGGTGTTAAGGATAAATGTTGATGGGGGTGTTGTTTTGAGTGAAACTCCTGCGCCAGAGAAACTGAAATCAGAAGGGGTTGCCGACACGCAGCTGGCAACAGCCAAGAGCGCCGGTGCCGCCCTTGCGCCTGTTGAGGAGCCGGCGCAGCCAAGGCAAGGGTCAGCAGAAAAAGTTGTCGATGTCTTGTCAAATCTGCCGGAGTATGTTACGGACTTTTTTGGCCAATACAAAAAGCCGATTGTCTCGGTGGGTTTGATTGTGGGGGCAGCGGTTACCGTGAGGGTGATGCTGGCGGTGCTGGACGTGCTTAATGATATCCCGCTGGTCAAGCCTACTTTGGAGTTGATTGGGGTTGTGTGCACAGGCTGGTTTATTTACCGCTATTTACTCAGCGGGCCCAGTCGCCAAGAGTTGGCCGAGAAGGTTCAAGGTTTCAGGGACTATATTGCCGGTGAAACGACCTCAGACCGCTAACTGCTGGAACTGAAAAGCAAAAGTAGGGCCGGCACTGCTGGCCCTAGAAGGGGAACTCGACGGGCAATCGAGGCTTGTTTTAACGGTTAAAACAGCTGACTTTTTGTTGGAAAGTGCAATTGAGAGCAATACGACCGCAGAAAAGGGAGCTAAATCCAGGCTGGAGATTGGCACAGGTGTGCGCTTTTTCATCCCTGGTGGCGGTTGCCATTGCTGCGGGCGTATTCTCCAGTCCACTGTTTGCCCCATCTCTGGCGCAGACGCCGCAGCTGCCTTTATTTGAGAGCGTCAAGGTCAGCCCTAAGTTTGAGCCAGATCCGCTCGCAATTGGCGGTATCAGTGGCGGAGAAATTGCGGCGGATAAAATCGCGGGCCGCAAAGAAACTTCTACCGGCCCTTGTGCGGGTTTCGCAGACGAACAGCCAGACCACATTATGACGCTGACGGCTTTTTTTAATTACCTCAGCCTGCAGGTGGAAAGCCCGGAAGACACCACCTTAATCTTGCGCGGACCGGGTGGCAGCTGGTGCAGTGATGACCAAATGAGCCGGGGGCAAAATCCTGGCATTGCCGGTCAGTGGCGAGCCGGTACTTATGAAATTTGGATTGGTTCCTATAAAGCAAATAGCTATCACCCGTATTCGCTGGAAATTACTGAGGTGCGGTGAAATAGGAGTGGGAATTGGCTCTTGGGCATGGGGCATCATCGCATGGGGCATCATCGCATGGGGCATTGGGGATGGGGCATTTCTCTCGTTCCCAGGCAGAGCCTGGGAACCCGTGGCACGGGGATCCGCCCCTACGGCTCCGCCTCCTTTCAACGGAAAAGCAGGTTAAAAGCCTAACAGCTTAAAAGTAGGGGTAAAAGGCGCTCGCAGGCGAGTTTTTTAAGATAGAAAGTAACATAAAAGAAGGGAGAAGAAGCAAGCGTAGCGCCATAACTTCTTCTCCCTTTTTTCCTTGCTGCTTGTTCCCTGCGACTGAGGCCAAATCCCCAAACTTCTGGGAGCCTCAGGGAGGTTTTCGCGGTAAAGATAGAGTCAGGATTTTATAGCAGTAATCATATTGGTTAGGAGATCATTGGCCTGGGGTTAAAAGGCGTAGGCTGCGTTCGGCCTGCCCTCAAAGTCTCGCTTGACAGGCGTCTCGCCTGTCCTACGTCCTAACCTAACTGACGACTGCTATATTCCTATTCCCTTTTAGCAAAGGGGGCGAGCGCCCCACGCCCGCCACAAGGGCCCTAATTAGGCTTAGAAATCATCAAGTGGGATTATGGCTTTGAGGCGCTCTATTTCAGGATCGACCTCTACTGGTTGGGGAGGGGGCTCGGGAGTCGCGGGTTGCGGCACAGGCTGACGCCGTGAGGGAGTCTCAGCAGCAGGCCGGCGATCTGTTTGCACAGTGACCTGCGCCATCTGCTGGCTGAGCTCGCGCACCAAGCGGTCGAGGATCTCGAACTGGCCTGATTCCTTGGCCATGAACCGCTGTTCCAGGGCGGCAATTTGGCGCTCCAGCCCCGCCAGCTGCTGTTCCATCTGAGGGGAGAGGGGGGCCTGCTGGCCGGCACCAGCCTGCAGCGGCTCAGAGGCTTTGGCGGCGACGCGCTGTTCCAGGGCAGCAATTTGCCGCTGCAGCCCCGCCACATACTGTTCCATCTGGCCTGAGAGAGCCGCCTGCTGGCTGGCAGCAGCCTTTAGCAGGTCAGAGGTTTTGGCGGTCAGGCGCTGTTCCAGCTCAGCAATTTGCCGCTGCAGCCCCGCAACCTGCTGTTCCATCTGGGCTGAGAGTGCCGCATGCTGCTGGGTGGCAGCAGCTTGCAGCCCGTCAGAGGTTTTGGCGGTCAGGCGCTGTTCCAGGTCAGCAATTTGCCGCTGCAGCCCCACGACCTGCTTTTCCATCTGGGCCGAGAGTGCCGCCTGCTGCTGGCTGGCAGCAGCCTGCAACTGGTCAGAGGTTTTAGCCGTGACCCGCTGTTCCTGAGCGGCAATTTGCCGGTGCACCTCAGCGACTTGCTGCTGCATCTGGCCTGAGAGGGTGAGCTGTAGCTGGCCGGTAACCGCCTGCAACTGTTCAGAGGCTTTGGCCATTACCTGCTGTTCCTGAGCGGCAATTTGCCGGTGCACCTCAGCGACTTGCTGCTGTATCTGGCCTGAGAGGGTGAGCTGTAGCTGGCCGGTAACCGCCTGCAACTGTTCAGATGCTTTGGCCATTACCTGCTGTTCCTGAGCGGCAATTTGGCGCTGCAGCCCCGCCAGTTGCTGTTCCATCAGGCGGTCGAGGCTGGCCAGTTGCTGGCTGTCAGGGGCCTGCAACTGGTCTGATTCTTTGCCCCCCAGCTGCTGCTGGAGGTCAGCCAACTGACTCTGCAGTTGAGCAATTTGCTGTTCCACCTCCCCTGTTTTGGGGCTGGGGCGTACAGATTCGGAAATATATAAAAATTGCCAGAGCGCTTCCTTGCAGAGGTCACTGAAAGTCTTGTGCGGCTGTTTGGCCAACTCGGTTTCAATAACCGCTAACAAGGTTTGGTCAGCAACCTCCAGGTTGAACGTGACCGATCGATTTGTCTTGTTTGACCTCTGGAACATTAAGTTCAAGCCTTAGGTGAGCGAACCGTCACTGACGCCAGCTGGGCCTCTCCATACATGTACTGCCCCAGAGCATTGGCTGGCCGGCACGGCGAGGCTAAGTGGGCGTTGATCCGGGCGTCTTTCAGCAAGCGTTGCATGTCGTCCCAGAAAAACTCACCGCCCCCCCCTGTAAGAATAACATCTGTAACTCGCTCTGGCAGCCATTCCAGCACGCGGGTGCACATCTCGCGGGAAAATGCTTCTTTCAGGTTGGGCAGGATATCGTCGAGATTGGTGGGCTTGGTAACGCCTCTCGGGCGGTAGAACCGGTCTCCCTTGGGCCGGTTCACCGCCTGGATCAGGGTCAGGGATTGAGGGTCAGCCCCCTCAATCTGGGCGGCCACTTGTTCGTAGAACTTGGTCATGGCAAAGGATTCGCTCTTGGAAGCCGCCCGCGCGAACCGGAAATTGTCCACCATTAAGCAGTCTGTCGTCTGGTGCCCGATGTCTATAATCGCCACCGGCACTTTGGAAAAGTCTGTGGTCGATGGCTTCTTCGCTTGGGCCTCACACCAGATCAGGCTGCCGTACCCTTCGGGAATCACCCACACTTTGGTAATGTTCAGCGATATCTGCTCGCCCCGAAAGCTCATCACATGAGGGCCGGTCAGCAGGTTGAGGACTTTTTCTTTCTCTCGCTCAAACTGCTCCTGGGAATAGTAAGGCAGGCTGATCACGACTGCCAAATCATCCTTGTCCTTGAGCTTGTCGTTGAAGAACCCGATACAAGCGAGAACTTTGGGCAGAGCCTCCTCGGTTTTGGATTGATGGAGATTGCCCGTTTCCGAGTAAAGCTTGGCTCCAAAGTCAGCAGCCAGCTGGCCAAAGGCGAAGCCGCTCCCCTGATACTCCAGCCACAGATCCAATAAGATGTCGGCAGAGCGGGGCTCAAAGGTGCCTCCCCGCACATCTTGCACCTGCTTCTCTATGACATTCGCCGGAATGAATACCACACTGTCCGCATCTCGGCTCACGCAGGCTTTTGTGGACGTCCGGCCCAGGTCAACGCTGAGAATCGATTTGAGCGGCAGGGGCGGCATGGCTGCCTTGGTATTCATTGGGGTAGACGCCGACTTTGGGGCGTTCATCGGGGTGGCAGCGGACGGTTGACTGTTCATTACAACTCCTAATCTGTGTCTTAGCCTAAAAATTATCACGAGCCATCATCTATTTTGGATGAGATTATGACTGGGATAAACTGTGGCAGTTCATAACTCGATCTCGATTGCCGCACAGGGATCGTGCTTTGCCTCAATTCTCGCCCTCCGTGCCACCATCCGGTCAACTGAGTCTGTCAGCTGAGTCTATTTTGGCCTCAAGACGCACCAACTGATCTGGCTGACGCCCCAACCAGGCGCTTCCATCAAGAGCGCCGCCAAACAGCCGCAGTGGCCTCTGGTCTGGCCATCCGTGCTGCGCAACGAGTTCCACCAAGTTCTCGAAATAGCCAGGGGATGCCGGATCGGAGATATGCTGAGCTTCTCTCGCCATCTGGCGAGGTGCAAAAACTTGTCTTCCTCTTCAAACATTGGGCACCGGCACCTCTCTGTGCCAGAGGTGAGGTGCAGGGCTAGCCCCCCGGTAGCGCAGCATCAATTGAGGTTGTGACATGAGGTTGTGGCATCACGGTTTTCCGAGGAAGCCTTGCGAAGCCGTTTTTCTCAAACCCTTTCAGTGGACACGGGACTTGGGTGGCAGAAGTCCTGTGACTCTAGCAAACTCTGCCTTGTAGCCGCCGCCATAGCCAAATCTTTTCAGCTTGACAGGGGTTCTGTTTGGCCTAGTAGTGTGATTTCCCCATTGCGCCGGGGAAATCAGGGGCTGGCAATTGATAATATAACCAATGCCACCCATATTTACAAGCGTGCGGCATGGGGGAGAGGGTGAATCAGCTTACAGCCAAAGCTTCTTGCCGACACCCTCTCAATGCTGGGCTACTTAATTCCTCTCTCATAATTCCGCCTCAAAAATAAAACCGCCAGCTCCCTGTATAAGTTTTGCCGCTCTTGAGCCGGTCGTTCCTGGCAGCAACACCGGCTACCCCTCCCAGTCTGCCGCTTCTGTTTTAGCCGAATGAATAGCTGACTTTAGCCAACTTGGGAAATCCTCAACTACCGCCGGCAATCTTGTTCTTACGCGCTCAATTACCGCCTCACAAAAAATGCCCACTTCAGGAACTACAGAAAGCGTGTGGCGCATTGATAATCAGCCCTTTTAAACTGAGTTTATTTTAGCACCTCTTACAATAATAACCCACTTTTTATAGCACTAGCCACGCACGGTAACGGGCTTTTCGAGCGCCTGCCCTACGTCCAGACATCCTAGGATAGGCGATCATTCCGAAGATCGTGTCGGAACCGAGCGTGAATATTGCTATACGGGGAACTAGCAGGGCAACACCGGCTTTCGCTGGGAGTATGCAATCCTGGGCTGCTGGCTGAAACTATTGTAACACAACCCAGCCATCAAAGCAATGACGGCGATTCGGAATCTCCTCAGCTTGCTGCAACTGCGGCAGTTCTGAATTCTGACAAGTTTGCTCCTGACTCTTCACCGGTAAGTTTCCCATATATTTTAGGTTAGGGGAGGCCATCGTTCCAACTGATTTGCTGGCAGCAAGGGGAGGATTTGCCACCAGCGCTTAGTTTCCAGGCTATAGAAGTCCCGCCGCGGGTAGTCTATCTAGGCATCTTCAGCCCAGCACTTGCAAGTGCTGCACCGCTGAGGAAACAATCTGGTTCATGCCCGCGACTAGGTTCAGTAGGTAGCCAAAATTAAAGGTAAAATATCGCTGATTTACATCGCTATACCTAATATTGGCTCAAACTGAGGTTGATTGCCGCTGCGGGCCGCCCCGGTGCGGGGGATGCCAGCCTGTTATTCGCCATTCCGCTTGGCGTTCATGCTTTTAACAATCCAGTAGCTAATAGAAAGAGCGAAGATAGATATCCCCAAGCCAACAATCTTAATGCCGTCATATTTCTCCAGATCCAGAATGATAATCTTTCGAGCCACGGCGATTAAAGAAGTAGCGATAACCAGCTCCGCCTGAATCACATGCTTTTTCAGATAGGCAGTGATATTTTCCAGAATTTCCAGGGCAATCAAAACATTCAGAAACAGGCCAAAAGTTTCAAACAGAGTCTTGCTAAAAGATTTTGTGGGAGCTGTGAGCAGCCCCTCCATCATAAACACTCCCAGGTTTAAAATAGACTCCAGAATAACAATTATCATAGCCACAGAGAGGATTTTGGAGACAAGCACCTCTCCTTTCTCCAGCCAGTGCAGAAAGTTCTCATCCTGGCTGTGAGTTTTCAGTTGCGCCAACAATTTTTTCCATAACAACATTGCTGTCACATTTATAAACAGCCAGACCGCTATCAGATTTGTTTTAGGGCGCTGTTGTTTCATTCAGGTCGCACCCAGTCTAGACAGAGGAAGTGAGGGTCAATCAAAAAGCAGAACCACCTCCCGGTCATGTGACGCAGGAGGCAGGTATCAGCTTTCAGCCTAAACGAGGCAAACAGCAAAAGGAAAATCGAAAAATTTTGCCTTTGGCGTGCTTGCCCTTTTCCTGAAAGAGTTACTCATCAGCGTCGTGAGCAAACCTATTATACAGGAAATCTAAAGCATAGTTGCGCAGGTTGTAATATTCCGGGTCTTCCATAATGCGGGCCCGATCGCGGGGGCGAGGGAAAGGGATCTCCATAATCTCGCCAATTTTAGCAGCCGGCCCATTGGTCATCATCACCAGCCGGTCGGCCAGGAACAGGGCTTCGTCGATGTCGTGAGTGATCATCAGCACTGTCGCCCGGTTATCACTCCAGATTTTCAGCAGCTCTTCCTGCAACTCTTCCTTAGTAATAGCATCAAGAGCGCCGAACGGCTCATCCAAAATCAGCACCTTGGGGCGGATGGCCAGCGCCCGGGCGATGGACACCCGCTGCTTCATCCCCCCAGAGATTTGGGTGGGCTTTTTCTGAGCTGCTTCCGTCAGCCCCACCATTGCCAGATGCTTGCGCACGATGTCGCGCTTTTCCGCTTCCGGCTTTTCCGGGTAAACCGAGTCAACCGCCAGGTAGATATTTTCAAACGCCGTCAGCCAAGGAAGCAGGGCGTAGTTTTGGAACACCACCATGCGGTCAGGACCGGGCTTAGTAATGGGGGCACCTTGCAGGTCTACCCTGCCGGTGCTGGGTTGGGCGAAACCGGAAACCATGTTTAGCAGCGTCGATTTGCCGCAGCCAGAGTGACCGATGACGCAGATAAACTCGCCCTGCTCAACAGTGAGGTTGACGCCATCGAGTACCGTAAACGGGCCTTTGGGCGTTTTATAGACCTTGGTAACATTCTCCATTACCAGGAATTCGCCACGCTTGGTCGATTTAGGAGCAGACTTTTGGGCTGTTTGGGTGTAAGCGAGAGTGGTTTTGGATTGCATGGCATGTCCTCCGGTGTCAGGGGTGAGGGGTGAGGGGTGAGGGGTGAGGGTTTGGGGATCAGTTGTCAGTGGCTGGTTGTTGGTTAACTGTTGCTGCAGCCAGAGGCACTGACAACTGATTAATTATGCTACTTTCGCCGTTCGTGAGTCGAGGACAACTTCGGCAACGCTGAAATCACGTTTAATCTCCAAGCTGTTGAGATAGGCAATTGGGTCATCAGCATCAAAAGTGCTGCCGTCAAACAGCTGGATCGTGCCGCGATTGTACTTCATGTCAAGCACGCCGAGCTCTCGCGCCGCTGTGCTGAACACGCTGACCCGACACACCCGCTCCAGGATTTCCAGCCAGTTGCGGGGGAAGGGAATGTCACCCCAACGCGCCATCTGGGTCATCTGCCACAGGTGTTCAGTGCGGCTGGGGCGATTGACGCCATCGCCAAAAAACAGGTGATGGGCGTATTCGCGCATGGGCTGCTCCAAGCTGCAGGCCACAGAGTTGGGGTCGCCCAGCTGGATATAAGCCACATTGGTGCTGAGATATTCCGGACCGGCGATAATCTGGCGGATTTCTTCTGCGTGAGCCGGATCGGCGCAATACTGGCCAGCTTCCAGCAGGGCTTTCACCAAGGCGATGTGGGTGTTGGGATAAGCGTTAGCCCAGTCTTCCCGCACGCCGAGAACTTTCCCCGGGTGTCCGGGCCAAATTTCCAAGTCTGTGGCGACGGTAAAGCCAACTCCTTCCATCGCCCCGCGAAAGTTCCAAGGTTCGCCCACACAGTAACCGTCAATACTGCCGGCTTTCAGGTCCACCACCATTTGAGCCGGCGGCAGAGTTTTCAGGGAGACGTCTGCGTCAGGGTCAATGCCACCGGCAGCCAGCCAGTAGCGCAGCAGCATGTTGTGCATCGAGGACGGGTGCACCATTCCCATCCTGTGCACCAAGTTGGGGGTTGAGCGCAGGTACTTCTTAAAATCCGCCAGCGTGTATATCCCCTGATCCAAAAAGCGCTTGCACAAGGTGATGGCGTTGCCGTTGCGAGTCATGGTCAAGGAACTGACCACCGGCACGGGGCTGTTTTCATTGCCCCCCAGAGTTAGCCACACCGGCATCCCAGAGGGCATTTGAGCCGCATCCAAATAGCCCCCGACAATGCCATCAGTAATCCCCCGCCAGCTGGTTTCCCGCACCAGGTGGACTTCATCCAGCCCGTGCTTGGCGAAGAAGCCCTTTTCTTTGGCCACGGCGAGGGGGGCGCAAGCGGTCAGCGGCACGAAGCCGATGTCCACGTTGACTTTTTCCAGTCCGTGACGGGCGATTGCTCCAACTTTCCTCGCCCGCATTTTCTTGATGCGCTTCTGCTGGTTGAGGAAGTAAATCATTTCCGAGCGCAGGCTGTAGTAGCTGGGGTGAGCCACCACTTCCATGCGCTTGCGGGGGCGGGGGATGTCCACATCCAGAATCTGGCCAATCTTTGATTCCGGCCCATTGGTGAGCATGACAATCCTGTCAGACAGCAGCACCGCTTCATCGACATCGTGAGTGACCATGACGGCGGTGACTTCGTGTTCCTGACAGATTTCCATCAACTTCTCTTGCAAGTTGCCCCGGGTGAGGGCGTCCAGTGCGCCGAAAGGTTCGTCGAGCAGCAGCACCTTGGGGCGGATGGCCAGGGCGCGAGCGATGGCTACGCGCTGTTTCTGACCCCCCGACAGCATGCCCGGTTGCTTGTCGCAGTGCGGTCGCAGCCCCACCATATCAATGTGCTCCTCAACGATGCCGCGCCGCTCCCCGGCGGGGAGGTGAGTCAGCACTTCATCAACGGCGAGGGCAATGTTCTCGCGCACGGTTAGCCAAGGGAGCAGGGAGTAGTTCTGAAACACCACCATCCGGTCGGGTCCCGGACCGCTGACTCGCTGCCCTTCTAGGGCCACCAAGCCATCTGTGGGCAAGTCCAGACCGGCAATCATGTTCAGCAGGGTGGATTTGCCACAGCCGGAGTGGCCAATAAAAGAGATAAACTCTCCTTTTTTAATATGGAGGTCAATTCCTTTGAGGGCGACGTATTGGCCTCCCCCTGAGAGGTTAAAGACTTTTTCCAGTTGGTCAACGGCAACAAAAACAGACATGGCAGTTGCTAAGCGGTAATGGGTGATTGGAAATTGGGCGTCGCACCCAAGCGCCGGATGAACCCGGCACCCCAACCCCCTCCCCGCCTGCGGGGAGGGGGAGTAAGAGGGGGTTTTCCAGAAGTGGAAAAAGTTTCAATCATTCTTCTCCTGTGCGACGCGGGAAATTGGGGGTGGGGCGTGGGGCATTGGGAAACTATGATTTTATTCCCCTTGCGGACAGCCCATGCCCCGCGCACCTATTTTTGCTCTCCTGGCACAATTTTCGTTTCTATGTAGGCCATTCCTTTGTCCAGTATCAAGCCAACGGTGCCGATATACACAAGGGCCAATATCACTTCGCTGATGTAGTTATTCTGATAGGCTTCCCAGATGAAAAAGCCAATCCCTACGATACCGGACATGACGATTTCTGCTGCGATAATTGCCAGCCAAGCCAAGCCGATTGCAATTCTCAGTCCTGTGAAGATGTAGGGGAGAGCTGAGGGCAAGAGTATCTTGACGAAAAATTTCTGGCTGGAAAGTTGCAAAACTCGGCGGACGTTGATGTAGTCTTGGGGGATTTGTTTGACTCCGACTGCGGTATTGATTAATATCGGCCAGATGGCTGTGATAAAAATCACGAACAGGGCGGCGGGTTCGTTCTGTCGCAAGGCGGCGAGGGAGATGGGCACCCAGGCCAGGGGCGGTACGGTTCGCAGGAACTGGAAGAGTGGGTCTAGGGCTGCGGATATCAGGGGATTCGTACCGACTAAGATGCCTAAGCCAATTCCAACGATGGCGGCTAATAAGTAGCCGGTAGCGACTCGCTGCAAACTGGCTAATGTCTGCCAAAACAAGCCTTTGTCTATACCGCCCCGGTCATAAAAGGGATAGAAAAGTAACTCCCGCGTGCGCTCATCTGTGAAGATGCTGAGCGGTCCGGGCAGGAGTGTCAGTCCGGATAAAGCCAGCAGCTGCCACACGGCTAAGAAAATTAAAACAGCTGCCACCGGCGGTATTATGTTTTGGGATTGCTTTTTCCAGAATGAGTCAAGGGCTTGTGACATATTAGAACCTGCTGTACGAGTTTGTATGTTGGGGGTCATGCTGCTACTCTACTCTTTTTCGCGCTGCTGTCAAGCTGCCAGCTGTCGGCTGGCTCGTTTTTTACAGGCACCGGGAAGGCATCCCGGTCGGCTGAGCCTAGTTTTCGGGAGGCAGAGTGTCCTCTCGATCCCAGGCATAGCCTGGAAAGGAGTAAATTAGATTCTTTTGATTGCCAGACTTTTGAGGTAAGCCTGCGGATTCTCTGGGTTGAATTCCATGCCATCAAAAAACTTTTCAACGCCTCTAGAGGTGCTTGTGGGGATGTCGGCTTGGGGCATTAAGCCGGCCATTACCAGCTCACCGGCAGCTTCCCGCCAGAATTTCTCGCCATTGACGGCATTGATAATCCTTTCGGCTTCGTCCAATATTTTCGGTGGCTGGAAGCCCCAGCGCACACTTTCGGTGAGGAACCAGAGGTCGTGGCTCTTGTAGGGATAGGAGACGCTACCTATGCCATCTTTCCAGTACAGTGGCCCCATCAGTATATCTTGAATGTCTGGCTTTTTATCGGCCATTTTGTAATGGCCGGCATAGGGAGGTCTGAGAATTTCTGGCGGAACGTTGAAGTATTTCCGCATGGCAACAATTTTCACCAGTTCTTCGTGGTGTTCTGTCTTGTCGCACCACATTTGCGCTTCCATGATCGCTTTTAATAGCGCTTTGGTGGCTTTGGGGTGCTTGTCCACCCAGTCGGCTCTCATGGCGAGGTATTCTTCTGGATGGAATTTCCAGATTTGGGCGGTTAAGACTGCCATGAAGCCAATGTCATCTTTGACGATTCGGAAGGGCCAGGGGTCGCCGGTGCTGAAGCCATCCATTGTGCCGGTTCTCATGTTGGCGACGGTTTGTGCCGCCGGCACGGCGAGGAGATTGACATCTTTATCGGGATCGATGCCGCTGGCGGCTAACCAGTAGCGAATCCAGAAATCCTGGTTGACTCTGGGAAAGGTGTAGGCGGCTTTGAAAGGGGTGCCGGCTGCTTTCAGTCCGAGAATATAGTCTTTCGCTCCTGTTAGGTCCAGCCCAATTCCTCTGTCCTGGTGCTTGTTGGCGATGGCAACCCCATTCCCGTGGGTGCTCAACTGCAGCAAGTTGTACATGGGAATTTTTTGGTTGCCTTTGGTGATCATGCCTTCAGAAATAAGGTGCGGCATGGGCATCTGCCACTGACCCCCATCTATGCCACCACCGGCAGAGCCGATTTCGATGTTGTCCCGCGCTGAACCCCATGACGCTTGTTTGGATATCTGAACCTCGGTCAAGCCGTGGCGGGCAAAAAAGCCTTTTTCTTGGGCTATAATTAGGGGGACTGATTCGGCAATCGGAATATACCCCAGCTTGACTGTGGTGGTTTCCGGTTTCTGGTCTGGGGGGATTTCGAGGGCAACCGCCTTCGGCGACATGTCGGCGGGAGAGGGTGGGTTGCCCACACACCCCTTGAGCAAGACAGACCCCACCGCAGAGGCTCCTGCTGTTATGAGAAATCGCCGTCGTGATAGTTGGGTTGAAAATTCGCTCATAAAATCTCCTTGTAGCGACTCCCTTTTCCTTCGGTGAAGCAAGGCAAGGGAAGCGCCACTCTGTGGGCTGTTGTAAGGGGTACTAGACTCTGTTATTGGCTGGCCGCGCTGGCTCTGGGACTGAGGGCGTGGGAAACGCCGGTGTCCGCACCAGCTCTGGCGACGGGTAAGCGGAAACTAAGGCTAGCGCCAGTCGCCGCCTTGTGAATCAGTGGCAAGTTCGTGTCCTTGAACTTGCTTATGTGTAAGCTTACCGCCTTTGGTGCGAGAGTGGAAGACTCTGGAGGCACCAATTTAAAAAAAATATTAAATCGTCTCCATAAGTATTTTTGCATTTTGTTAAGCCCTGACGGCGGTGAGCACAAATCTCTCGAATCGGGCCTATGGAATGTATTGGGGAGTGTCGATAAGTAATTATCCCCAATCTCTCCAGTGAAGGCGGTTGAGGGGAATCTCTGCTATGGGGCTTATGGAAACTATTGAGTTTTATCTATAGGAATCTTCAACCCTTGGTGAAATTCCCCTGTGGGGCATTGGCCCAACTACAAACGGTTGGGCTGAAGCCCAACTACAAACCTTTGGGCTGAAGCCCAACTACAAACGGTTGGGCATTGGCCCAACTACAAACGGTTGGGCTGAAGCCCAACTACAAACGGTTGGGCATTGGCCCAACTACAAACGGTTGGGCTGAAGCCCAACTACAAACCTTTGGGCATTGGCCCAACTACAAACGGTTGGGCTGAAGCCCAACTA
>Ga0114941_100150_pt1 | contig 15535 bp, 9 predicted proteins | sample DevilsHole_FD_89580 | JGI IMG/M metagenome (GOLD analysis project Ga0114941, IMG submission 89580) | Groundwater microbial communities from Devils Hole, Nevada to study Microbial Dark Matter (Phase II) - Devils Hole | ecosystem: Environmental > Aquatic > Deep subsurface > Groundwater | place...
CCGCTGCCCCATGCCCCATGCCCACTGCCCACTGCCCACTGCCCACTGCCCCATGCCCCACGCCCAGTGACAGACTTCGGATTGCTATTGTTAATGACAGACTGATCGCAGTGGAAGCCATACTGCATGTCTTGGCGGCAGTTCCGGACTGTAAAATTGTTTGGGTAGCTTGTAATGGCGCTGAAGCTGTCACCAAGTGCGCCACAGACATTCCTGATTTGATTTTGATGGACTTGGCGATGCCGGTGATGGATGGTGTTGAGGCAACCCGCCGGATTATGACCCATTTTCCATGCGCTATTGTTGTGGTAACCGCCAGTGTTAAAAACCGGCTGTCGAAAGTTTTTGAAGCGATGGGCTGTGGGGCGCTGGATGCGGTCAATACCCCGACTCTGGGCGATTCCGCTGAGGACAGGAGCGGTGAGTTGCTGCTGGCGAAAATTGCTACGGTGCGCAAATTTCTGGGCAAATCAACTCGCCGCAAATCTGAGTGCCGGTCTAAATTGCAACGGTATTTTCCTCCCTCTCGGACGCCAATTGTGGCGATTGGGGCTTCCGCCGGCGGTCCGCTGGCTCTTGCAGCAATCCTCTCTCGCTTGCCCAAAAATTTCTCAGCCGCAATTGCCATTGTCCAGCATATAGACGCTCAGTTTGCGCCCGGATTGGTGGAGTGGCTCAACGAGCAGTCGCCCCTACCCGTTCGGCTGGCGGTGGAGGGCGAACGTCTGCAACCGGGAAAAGTTTTGCTGGCTGGAACGAATGACCACCTGGTTTTGTTACCCGATTTGACCCTCAGACACACCCGGGAACCGCGCGATTGTTTCTACCGTCCATCTGTGGACGCTTTTTTCCGAAGCGCGGCCAAATATTGGCCTGGAAAGGGGGTGGGGATACTCCTGACCGGCATGGGAAAGGATGGAGCCGCCGGGCTGATGTCGCTGCGGCTTGCCGGCTGGCACACTATCGCCCAAGACCGAGCCACCTGCGCGGTTTATGGCATGCCCAAAGCAGCGGCGGAGTTGGGAGCGGCTGTGGAAATTTTACCTATTGACGCAGTTGCGCCGGCCATTATAAAACTGTTTGGCAGTTAAGCTTTGTGATTTAAATCAGCTAGTTGAGCGATCGGTGTCGGGCGATCTGATTGAGAGAAACGGCGAACTCCTTACCAGGTAAGCGTTTTCGGCTTGACGCCAGGACAGACTTGCCAAACTTATCCTACAGAATTTTCAGTATTTTTCTCAGTCAATCAAGATAAAAAATCCGTATTATTACTGACTGATAGCGCCCAAAAATATCTTAAAATAAACGTATAAGGTGCGTTGAAGAGGTTCGGAAAATTTATGAAAATTTTATAAGCCCCCAAGCCCAAGCTAATGATCATGGCGACCGCCGAGAAAAAATCTATCTTTTGAAAGATTCTGCCCGATGCCCCTGAAATTTCAAGTAGAGCAGCCTCCCGCTAACCCCTGTAGAAGTAAACTAATATGAGTGTCCCGACAGCCAGCGCCACCCAATCCGCTTCACCTTTGACTAGATATGCGATTAAAGTCCTGCTGATTGACGATCAGGAAATAATCGCTGAGGCGGTACGCCGCATGCTAGCTACTGAAGAAGATATTATTTTTCACTACTGCAGCGACCCCGCTCAAGCCCTTCAAATGGCTGCAGAGATTGCCCCGACAGTCATCTTGCAAGATTTAGTGATGCCGGATATTGATGGGCTGTTGCTGTTGCGTTTTTTTAGAGCTAATCCAGCCACCCGCGACATTCCTACGATTGTGCTTTCAGTCAAGGAAGAGGCAAAACTGAAAGCAGATGCTTTTGCCTGTGGGGCTAATGACTACTTGGTAAAACTCCCCGATAAAATTGAGCTGATTGCCCGCATCCGCTACCATTCTAAGGCGTATATTAGCCTCTTGCAGCGGGATGAAGCTTATCAAGCCATGCAGCGCACCCAAGCTCAACTGGTGCAGGCAGAAAAAATGTCCAGCTTGGGGAATCTGGTAGCCGGTATTGCCCACGAAATCAACAACCCCGTCAACTTCATCTACGGCAACCTCAGCCACGTTACTGAGTATGTTGAGGGGCTGCTCAATCTCATCCACCTTTACCAGCAGCGCTGTGACAGCAATGACCCGGAAATTCAAGAACTGATTGAAGATATAGATTTAGAATTTGTGCTTGAGGATCTGCCCAAAATGCTGTCCTCAATGAAGATGGGTACTGAACGCATCCGCCAGATTGTTGTAACGTTGCGGAACTTCTCTAGGCTGGATGAAGCGGACATGAAACCTGTTAACCTTCACGAAGGAATCGACAGTACGCTACTGATTTTGCAGCACCGACTGAAGGCGAAGCAAAACCGCCCCGCTATTCAAATCATCAAGGAATATGGCGATTTGCCCCCAGTGGAATGCTATGCGGGATTGCTCAATCAGGTGTTTATGAACATTCTCAGCAATGCCATTGACGCCCTGCACGAGCGCGACAGGGATAGACTTCCAGACGACATTAAGCGCAACCCCAGTACGATCACCATCCGCACTTTGGTTCAGGAGCGCAGCGGGGTGGCCATCTGCATTAAGGATAATGGCCCGGGGATTGCCGACGCTGTAAAAGCGCGGCTGTTTGAGCCTTTTTTCACGACCAAACCCGCCGGTGAGGGCACAGGTTTGGGACTGTCAATTAGCCACCAGATTGTCGTGGAAAAGCATGGGGGCGTGCTGCGGTGCGTGTCGGAACCGGGACAGGGAGCTGAGTTTTGGATTGACATCCCCTGCGGCGTGAAAGTTGCCAAAGACTTGTGCAAAACTAGGAAAAATATGCAATTCCTGGAGTCCTCTGTTGCCTGAGCAAGAAACCCGGTTTCTTTAAGAAACCGGGTTTCTTTTCGTTTCTTCGCACGGTGGGATCGGGGAGCTCGCCGGAACCGCGCAAGCGCCCGCTCCACGATGTCCGGCTGGCTGTCCATTTGGGGGGAGTGGTGGGGGGGGTTGCTGTTCTGGGCTTTCTCATATTGGTGAGGTACTGAGAAACCCGGTTTCTTTAAGAAACCGGGTTTCTGGGCCATAGGGAATTCTTTAAAGTATGCTTGCCATGCTGCCGGTGCTGTGTTATAAGTATTTTAACCTGGCCGGTGACAGACAGAAGAATTACATAAGACAAAAACAGCAACGAGGAGAGACAAACAGTGGTACTGAAACGAGAATGGCGACAGATAGTCAACCAAGTGTGCCAGCTTATAGCCCGGGCTTGGCTGGACGAAAACTTCAAGGCACAATTCATCGCCAATCCCCGACAGATTCTCGAAGAAGCTGGGATTGATGTTCCCGATGGACTAGAAGTCAGGATTGATGAGTCCGCTTATATCTGGAGTGTTCAGCAATCAGAAGAGGTGTCGGGTGCGGTTTGGACAATCCCGCTGCCACCCAAGCTAGCCGACGTCACAGACGAACAGCTCACGGACTTAATTCAGGGACGGATTTCTTCAGACCAAGTTCGCAGCACAACCTTGTGTTGATAGCATTCCTGCCTCCTGAAGCGCGATTGTTTCCCAGTGTGGGGATGCGACATGTCGCGTCTGTGCTGGGTGGGATAGTACAGGAGTTGGGGGAAGCATTAAGGGAAAGTCAGCCCTCAATGCGTACCCCTATCACCAGGCTGTCTCGCAACTTTGCTTGCGGAAAGCCGGTGCGGTTGCCAAAGCCCCCTACCGAGTCAGGGGCGATATAGCAATGGACAGTCAGTTAAGGACAGGGCATCTCACTTTCTAGTAGGGATAGGGACAGGCGAGACGCCTGTCCTACGTCCGTGCCCTAACTGCCTACTGCTATAGCGCTCCCAAAATTTAGGCGTATTTAGCAAAGATTGAAGAAGCGCTTTGGGTTGTCCCAGAGGAGTTTTCGCACGGTTGACTCACCGAGCCTGTCTGCTAGCGCCACCGCCCGCTCCACGATGTCGGGCTGGCTGTCCATGTGCGGGTAGTCGGAACCGAAAAGCAGGTTGTCTGTGCCGGTGTGCCGGATAACTTCCTCCAGGTAAGGTTCGTTGGGATCGACACTGATGAAGCACTGCCTTTGGAAATACTCAGAAGGCTTCATCTTGACGTTCTCTCGCACCTCCCACGCCAGATCCTCCCACTCTCTGTCCAGCCGCCACAGCCAGTAGGGCAGCCACCCGCAGCCGGCTTCAAAAAAACCCACCCGCAGTCCGGGGTGGCGCTCCAGCACGCCCCCTTCTATCAGCGCCAGCAGCCCCATCATCTGCTCTATCGGATGGGAGCAGGCGTGCAGGGCGAAACGGGTGTCAAACCGGTCGGCACCGGCAGCCGGCAGCCGGCAGTGGCTCCCCTCGTGAATGCAGACTGCCACCCCCATGCGAGCGCACTCGCTCCAAAACGGCTCGTAAGCCGGGTCGCTCAGAGAGCGCCCCTTCACCAGATTCGGTCGCAAAAATACCGCCTTCCAGCCAAATTCCGCCAGCCGGTGCAATTCCGGCACCATCTCTTCCGGCGCGTGCTGGTTAATCGCCCCTATCCCCCACAGCCTTTGCGGATCGTAGCTGCAAAAGTCGCGCAGCCAGCGGTTGTAAGCGCGTACCAGCGCACCGGCAAGTTTTGCGTCCATCGTATCCACCGCCAGCATCCAAAGGCCCACCGTCGGGTACAGGAAGGCCATGTCAACCCCGATCTTCTGCATCGTTTTTATATACGACTCCGCATCGAAACCCCGGACAACCGCCATGCCATGATTGCGAATCACCTGCAGCGCCGCTTCAGTTTGAACCTCTTTAGATACCTTGTTCCAAATTGGAACGCCCTCGACTTTGATGCCGGTTTCGTCACAGTACGGTGCCCGACTCTTGAAGGCCGGCTCGATATATTTCTCCCACATCTCGAAGGGCTCAATGACATGACAGTCTGCATCCAGAATGCTAAATCCTTTAAACATATTTTCTCCTTTTTTTCTTCTCGTTCCCAGGCTCTGCCTGGGAACGCCCTTCTGGAGGCTCTGCCTCCATTCTCTCAGGGAAGAGACAAACGGCGTAAAAAACGAGCTGAAACCGAGGTGAAACCGAGGTGAAACCGAGGTGAAACGAGGCAGAGCCTCTGAATATGCGTTCCCAGGCAGAGCCTGGGAACGAGGGAACAGGCAGAGCCTGGGAACGAGGTGACGAGGCAGTCGCGACGATCTGCGCACACCACCACCAATGAAAAGTCGCTTCGGGCGGCGGAGATCCAGTAGGGCTAAAGCCCAACTACGAACCTTTTCAAGTCAGAGCCTCTGAATATGCGTTCCTAGGCAGAGCCTGGGAACGAGGGAAACGAGGGAAAACTACTTGTTCAGAAAAACACGGGAATTGGATTGAGTTCATCCTCGCTCAGGGGTGCCGGCAGCCAGCCCAATTTCACCGGCACGTCATACAGACGCCCCGGAGCCAGCCGCCGCCAAAAATGCCGCATGCCCGGAACAATCACCTTGACCACATTCAGTCCGATATCCGGGCGGGTTTGGTCTAATACTAGCATTTCCAGCCCCAGTTCGTCAAGCAGTTTGACACAAGTTTCTACGTCTTCTTTCAGGTCGTCTGTGGCTAAATATTCATAGTCGCCAAGCCGTTTTGCGGGAATATTTGCGTCTGTAATTAAATAGGGCTGATTCTCTACCGTTGCAGTTTCCCACCACTCGATTGCAAAATCTTCCCAAGCACTGTACCGCACGCTACCGTCTGGCGCAACCTCAGAAACAGCCGGGAGAATCTGATTCATTTCGGTGAGCGCCCGCAGCAGGGCGATTTTGGGTTCGAAATGGGCTCCGAAGCCGAAAATAATATCTTCCACCGGCTTGTCTGTTCTGCGAGAAATGGCGACAAAAACCGGAATCTTCATATCTGCGGTCAAGTCCAGCACCCAAAACTCGCGATTGAATGTTTTATAATAGTCTTTTAGGGCTTGACAGTAGGGGTCGCCAAAACTCTCTAAATCTACTGCCGGTCGCTTGACGCGATTGTACCACCACAGCGCTACGCTATCTCGCTCGACTAGCTCCATGAACCCTTGCACGATGGCTTCTTCTTTGGTATTGCCGGCAGCGCAGCCATTGGAATCGGTGCCGCAAACTGTGTTAGGATAGTCTGGATAGGCGTAGTAGCAAAATGCCGTTGGCAAATATTTCCAAGTTTGGCCGGTGAAAGACCACACCGGCGTCCACTCGATTTCCCGCGTTTCGTCGAAGGGTTCAAAAACTTTATTGAAATCGCTGGTACTGCTGGCGTTCCACTCGCGGCGGGTGCGGTACTGCTCTTCGCTGAAATTCATGCAGGCATTGGGGTGAATCGCCGCCTCTCCCATTCGCTGCAGGGTGCCTTTGTAGCGGGTTTCGTATCCCTGGTACAAGCCGGAATATCTCTCTAGCGCTTCGCAGACGGCGCTGGCTTTTGCTTGGATTTCGGTTTTGCCCTTGCCGGCGCTGCAGTTGCGGATTCCTTTCTTTAGGAAGTACAGATCGTCTGCTGATATCCGGGAGAAATTGTGCCCGGAATAATATAAATGCATCACCCCTTCTGAGCGCTGTGATGCTTGTTTCATATATTTGACCGCACCGGCAATCGGGCTGATGTGGTGCTCGTATTTTTTCAGGGTGGCTTCGGGAGAAAAGGAGCGGTGCCCTCCGTCAGCGGTAAAGGTTTTCTTGCCGGAGGTTAAAATAATTGGGGAGGGGTGCCGGTTTTGCCAGTATTCCGGAGCGCCGCAAGCCTCACACTGCGGGCGTTTGACGGCAGTGTGGCTTTCTGTTTTCAGGGCGAGGGCGTCAAAAGTAATGACCTTGCCTTCCAGGGCGGGATTTTCTCGCTTCAGCACCCACTTTACCAGTTCGCTGGCGGCTAAGTCCAGACCGATTTGAGCGGTTGGGTAAAAGGCGGGGGCGGGAGCAAATGCCGAGGATTCCGGGATGCCTTTTTTCTTCTGGATGAACTGTTCAATGGGGCGGTTGCTGCGCAAGCGCTGCGCCAAACACTCCCAGCACGGGGTTTTTTCGGGATGAAATATTGGCCCTATCCAGATAGAGGTGCCGGCGGGTTTGACGAGCATCCAGGGGCGCTGTAACTGCATGGCTTTTTGATTCCACTCCGCAAGCCCCTCTCGCAGGTAGTCGTCGGTAAGGACGACTTCGATGTCCCCGTCTTCGCAGACTTGAATGTTCAGCGATTGCAGTTTTTCCAGAAAGGGTTTGGCATCCACTGCGCCGAAGCTGCGGACTGATACTTTGGTGGATTGCAGCGCCTGAGCTGCCGGTTGCCGGTGGACCTTCAAAATATCGGCAATTGCCGCGATTTCTAGCGGCAATTCGCCACTGTCCTCGACGATGTAGCCTTTGCGCTCCATCTGCATCAGCGCGTAGTACGCCTCGGCGGCGGAGATTTCTGGCTGCAAGCGATCGACGATTTCGTCTGCGGTGCGGCACCCGTCAATTAAGGGGGCGATCCGCTCGTAAGTGCGACCTTTCAGGACGTAAGAATCTAATTCGGAGAGGAGAAACACCCCTACGGAATCGACTATTTCCACGCGGTAACAGCTTTTAAATTTGGGTGGGTGAAGCATTGTTGAAGCAGTGGGATAAATTTTCAGATTCTCGTTCGTTGCGGGGTGGGGTGTGCGAGTGGGAAACCCACCCGGTGAGTGAGACATCACTTACAGGGTTCAGGATATCACAAGCAACAGGGGCGTCAATATCTTTAATTATCTCTTTAGAATTGTCCTGTTCAGGGTTGCGGAGGCCCTGGTCTGCACCGGCGCAGGACAGGCGGAAGAACCCCACCCCCCAACACGCCCAACGCGCACGCCCGCCGGCACTCGCGCCCCCAATGTGAAAAAGAAGTAGGACAGGCGTCCCGCCTGTCCTCAAAAAGCCGGCACGCCCGACGCTTAAGCCGGTTTCTTGAGGGGGGGCAGAAACGAGTTTCTTTTCAGCACAAGAAAGCCGGTTTCTTGACTTGTTTCAAGTCACTCTCAGCGCCTGGTGCAGCCTTGCGGCTGCCAAGAATTGGCTCGCGCAACAGTCGCCACTAATTCCACAACTCCGTCAGGACGAACCACCACAGCCGTCGCTTCTTGCAGGGGCGTGCCGGCGGGGATTTTCCCGCTCTCACCGGCAGGAACTCCCAGCAAAGCCGGCACAGCGGACTGCAGCCGGTCGTCTTCCGACGCCGGCGGAGGGCTGTCTGTTTGAGATAAAATCCGAACGTCCCGCCAAACGGTACTGCCCAAAACTCGCTGTGTCGGATCTTCTGGCAAACCGCCCCGCCCGGTGACGGTAAAAGTATTCCCCCGATCCGTCTCACAGCCGGTGGCAATCCGCTGGTTGGGGTCGATAGGATTTTGCGCCAACTCCACCAGTCCAGATTTGAGGTCAGTAGTGGGAGTTTGGATGGTGACAGTGCCGGTGAATTCGGCACCGCGGGCGGAAGTCGCCGTAATCGCACTCTCCGGAGACAGGAAAACACCCTGTGCGGCAATGCTGACGCGCCCCCCCCTGCCCTCTTGGGCGTTGGCGGCGATGGTGCTATTTTCCAAAGCTGCGAGTGTATCGGTATTGATGGTGATGTTGCCGCCATCGCCCGCGCCGGTGGCCCGGGGGGCAACGAAGGCGGCTGCATCAGGAGGAAGTCCGACCGGATTGTCTCCACTGCCCGCCGTGACGCTAATTATACTATTGTTGCGCAGTTGCAAATCCGGCGTCCGCAACACGATATTGCCGCCTTCTCCGAAAGATGTTGTTGCAGTAATACTGCCTTTATTGTCCAGTAAAATAGAGTTCGCCACCACCTCAATTTTACCTCCACTGCCCGGTGCAGTGCTTGTGGTAGAAACAGTGCCTCCATCTCGCAGGATTAACTTCCCAGTCGCAATCATCACTTCCCCTCCTCCAATTTCAATTGTAGATGGGCTGAAAGCTCCAGCAAAGATGGCGCTGGGAGATTGCAATTCATCCCGAGAGGTGCCAGCAAACTCTACCGACTCTTTGGCATTAATAAACACATTTCCGGGACGCCCCGCGCCCGAGCTATTGGGCACTATAGCCGCTCCGTCGCGAACGATTAACCGCCCGGTGGTCAACCGCAGCTCTCCCGCATTGCCGGCACCCGACGTATCGACGAACAGCGCTGTAGTGGTAACGATTGGCAGTCCATCCGAACGCAAGCCGGCAAACAGCAGCTTGCTTCCTGCTAGCTCTACCGACTCGGAGGCATTGATAGTGAGATTTCCCCCCTGACCGGCTCCATTAGTACCGGTAGAAACAATTCCCACATCTTTCAGATTCAGCCGAGTTGTGCTGACGCTCAGGTTGCCCCCCTCTCCAACCGAGTTAAAGGCTGTTCTCGCATCGAGAAAGCTAGCGCTCACCTGTACCGACTCGCTCGCACTAACACTCACGTCTCCTCCCCTTCCCGCTCCCGTCGTAACTGTCCCGACGAACGTGCTGTCGCGAGCAATTACCCGGAACGCATTAATCTCCAGATTGCCACCGGTTCCGCTCCCCGAAGTCACGGCAAATATACCCGTTGGCAGTTTCACGAGATTGGTGAACTCGCCGTCTGCAATTGTTATAATATCTGGAGCCAAATTTCCTCTTCCGACTATCTCCAAGGATTGCGAGGCATTAATCTTGATATCACCTCCCGCTTGCGCCCCGGAATTCAGTGCATAAATCCGCGAACCCGACATCACTTGAACTGTGCGCCCTCGCACCACAACTGCGCTGCTGGGATCTCCACTGGCATCTACCATAGCTCCCTGCGTGAGCCCCACATCTCGGAAGTTGCTCACCCCCTGATATCCCAGCGCCAAGCCATTTCCTGCGGCGCTAATACTGACGGAACTATTCTCCCCCCAACCGGCAAGTCCAATTCGCCCACCGGCTCCCGTTACATATCCCCCCGCCAAACTCACCTCCCCCCCCACCAGCGCCAGCGTTTTCCCCGGCTGAACAGACAGTCCCACCGTTTTGCCGCTAGTATCTGTAGCCACCGACTGATTGACAATCCTCCCCGGATTTGGCCCCAATTGCAACCCCACAGGCACACTCACCGTCAGCAGGGGTTTTGCCGCCGTGTCTTTAGCGCTGAAAACGCTGCCATCCGCAAAGTTGAGGCGCTCTCCCGTGCTGGCGAAAAACGAGCCGCCGATATTCAGCTTCGCATTCGGGCCAAAAATAATCCCGTTCGGGTTGAGCAGGAACAAATTCGCCCCGCCATTGGCTCTCAGCGTGCCGTCAATATTGGAAACTTTCCCGCCGGTGACGCGCGTGAAGATATTCTCAATTGCCGGGGCGCTATTGAAGTTAGCCTCCGCCCCTTTTGGCAAAGAGAACTCCCGGAAACTGTGAAATAGATTGCCACCGGCACTCGTTCCACCCTCGATTTTCAGCGCCGAACCCTGTTGCGAGACGGTGGAATTATTTGGCAGCGTCGCGTCTGGGACGACTTGCGCTGCTGAGGGAGAGGCAGCGAGCAGAGATAATGTAGCGAGCGACACAAAAGGAAGCCGGACGTGGTAAAATGGTTTCATAGCTTCTGGGGCATTCAAATAGAACTGAGTGAGCTTTCATCAAATTTCATCCAAAGGAGGCCGGTTGAGACCTGTGAGATTTTCTTAATGTTAGCGGCGAAGGCCCACAGCACGAATCGTTAAACTTAGAATACCACAGGCACAACACTATAGACACAGGGCTTAATATAGTTTAACCCAAGTTGCGACTTACAAGTCTAAGCATCCAGATCCCCCCAAACCCCCCTTTTTAAGGGGGGCTTTGATAATTCCCCCCCTTTTTAAGGGGGGGCTAGGGGGGGATCTAGCCAGACTCACTTGTAGGTAGCAACTTGAGTTAGTTTATAGGAATGGACAGTAAGTTTAGGGCATGGGGCATGGGGCATGGCGCATGGGGCATGGCGCATGGGGCATCATCGCATGGGGCATTGGGCGGGCATGGGGCATGGGGCATGGGGCTTAATGTCCGTTCCCAATATGACTGCTACTATAACTCAAGTTGCTACTTACCAGTGAGTCAGGTCAGATCCCCCCCTAGCCCCCCCTTAAAAAGGGGGGGTAACATCTCAAAGCCCCCCTTTTTAAGGGGGGTTTGGGGGGATCTAGATGCTTCGACTTGTAGGTGGCAACTTGAGTTACTATACCCGCTCCCCGCACAATTGAATTGCAGGCGGTTACAATTGAATTGCAGGCGGTTACAATTGAATTGCAGGCGGGTGCGAAGGCATTGTCTGCCGGTGCGAAGGCATTGTCTGCCGGTGCGAAGGCATTGTCTGCCGGTGCGAGCCGGTAGGGCTAAAGCCCAACTACAAACCTTTTCAAGTCAGAGCCTCCAGATTGCGTTCCCAGCCTGAGGCTGGGAACGAGAGAATCATCCTTCTACTATGCAACGCCGGTTTTTAAAACAAGAAATAGCGCTGCGCCAGAGGCAAAACCTCTGCCGGCTCGCAGGTGAGCAACTCGCCATCCGCCCTCACCTCATAAGTTTCCGGATCGACTTCCATCTGGGGGAGCGCATCATTAAGTTTCATATCCCGCTTGCTGAGCCGGCGCGTCTGGGAAACCGGCACCGCCGACTTGCGCAACCCCAGCCGGTTGGGAATATCCAACTCCAGCGCCGCCTGAGAGACAAACGTCAGCGATGTCGCGTGGCGAGCACCGGCAAAACTGCCAAACATCGGGCGCATGTGCACCGGCTGCGGTGTGGGAATACTGGCATTGGCATCCCCCATCTGCGACCATGAGATGACACCGCCTTTAATCACCATCTCCGGTTTCACCCCAAAAAATGCCGGTCGCCACAGGCACAAATCCGCCAGTTTTCCCTCCTCCACCGAACCTACATGCTGCGCAATCCCGTGGGCAATCGCAGGGTTAATCGTGTATTTGGCGATGTAGCGCTTCGCCCGGAAATTGTCCGCCCTCACTTTCTCAAACCACCCCCCCTTTTTTAGGGGGGGCTGGGGGGGATCGAGAGGGGTTGCGTCAGCGGGGGTGAGAAATCCCCGCTGCACCTTCATCTTGTGCGCCGTTTGCCAAGTGCGAATTATCACCTCCCCCACTCTTCCCATCGCTTGGGAATCGGAAGAAATCATGCTGAACGCCCCCAAATCGTGCAAAATATCCTCAGCGGCAATAGTTTCCCGGCGAATCCGCGATTCGGCAAACGCCACATCCTCTGGAATATTTCTGTCCAAATGGTGGCACACCATCAGCATATCCAGGTGCTCTTCCAGGGTGTTGCGGGTGTAGGGGCGAGTCGGGTTAGTGGAGGAGGGCAGCACATTCGCCTCGCCGCACACTTTAATAATATCTGGCGCGTGCCCCCCACCGGCACCCTCGGTGTGGTATGTGTGGATAGTCCGCCCTTTAAAAGCGGCGACAGTTGCTTCCACAAAACCGGCTTCATTGAGGGTGTCGGTGTGAATGGCAACCTGCACATCCAACTCGTCCGCCACACTCAAACAGGTGTCAATTGCTGCCGGTGTGGTTCCCCAGTCTTCGTGCAGCTTCAAACCCATCGCACCGGCTTGGATTTGCTCGCGCAGCGCCAGAGGCTGGCTGCTGTTGCCTTTGCCCAAAAATCCCAAATTCACCGGAAAAGCATCAGCCGCTTGCAGCATGCGATAAATGTTCACTGGTCCCGGCGTGCAAGTGGTGGCATTGGTGCCGGTGGCGGGGCCGGTGCCTCCGCCTATCATAGTAGTAATCCCGGATGCAATGGCGACTTCTATTTGTTGCGGGCAAATGAAGTGAATGTGGGCGTCTATCCCGCCAGCAGTGAGGATCATCCCCTCGCCGGCAATCGCTTCCGTGCCCGGGCCGATAATAATGTTTACATTATCTTGAATGTGGGGGTTGCCGGCTTTGCCAATCTTAAAAATTCGCCCGTCTTTAATCCCGATGTCCGCTTTCACCACCCCCCACCAGTCCAGGATTAAGGCGTTGGTAATCACCAAATCCACAGCACCGTCCGCATTAGAAATCGGGGACTGTCCCATGCCATCTCGGATAACCTTGCCGCCGCCAAACTTGACTTCATCGCCGTATGTGGTATAATCGCGCTCGACCTCTATGAACAAATCGGTGTCAGCGAGGCGGACGCGATCGCCTACTGTTGGCCCAAAGGTTTCGGCGTAGGCTCGCCGGTTCATTCTGTAGCCCATAAAGTTCTCCTTTGCCTTCCCTCAATTTTATGCCGGTTTGCCAAGGAAGAACAGAATAACGCATGTAGAGATGCGACCTGTCGCGTTTCTACACCTAAAGAGATGCGATTTATCGCGTCTCTACAAGAGAGCCCCTTCTCCCAGCCTCACCGGCTCATTCCTGATAATTTTATATGATGTTGCGCCCACTTCACCTGAAAAAAGCTCTTCCCCTCGCTTTGCTGTTCCCCCTGGCGCTTGCGGGGTGTGTTAGCAAGCCCTCATTGAATAAACCGGCAGCCACCCCCACCCAGGCGGCAGTGAACAAATTGGCAGCCATCCCCACCCAGCCGGCACTGAATAAACCGGCAGCCATCCAAACCTTTGTCAAAAACTTGCAACCGCAGATGTCCGCGCTTCTGCAACAGGAACTCAAGCGCCGGCAAGTGGACTTTCAAATAACCCCACAAACACAAGGAAATGTGATTCGCTTATCCGTTCCCAGCTGGCTTGACAGGGATACGGTTTTTGATGTTAGAATAGAATGGGATAATAATGTGCCTGTTCTCAAAGGAAAAGTCCTCACGAAGTCGCAGAAAGACTTAATTGAAAAAGTGGCAGCAGAGAGCTTCCAGAACACGGCGCGATCGCAGGTAGCGATTTTCCCCTATGATGATGTAGCTCTAGATTATGGCATTACTGTCAAACCCTACAGCAACCTGTATGTGAAGCCGAAACAAGAAGCCGGTGACAACTTGGCCTCCCAAGTGCGTTTGGGGACGCCGGTGAAACTTTTGGAGTACAGTGCGGACAAAAAGTTTGTCCGGGTTCGGATTGAAGATGACGGTTATATTGCCTGGATACCGAGGCAGGATATAATGGAATCGGAGCGGGCAACTTTTGAGGCATGGGAGAAGTCTCCGAAACTGACGATCGCCAACACAATCAAACAGCCGCGAGAAATCTACTTCGGGACTCGCCTCAAGTACATTCCTGTCAAAGAAACTGACAAAACCAGTAGCAAGTCACCGACAGTTGTGGGAGCCGTCATTCCTGACAAGTCCGCCAAACCTGAAGCCATGCCTGTTATTCAGCTGAAAAGTCAAGATGTATCCCTAAACCAAGCGACTGCAGACAGAACGGCACTAATTGAGATTGCCAAGCAATTTCTCCCCAAAGGAAAGCAAGGGGGAGGAACCTATCTGTGGGGGGGAGCGGTTGGCAAGAATTTGGATTGCAGCGGGTACACGCAAACGGTTTTCCGAGCCGGGAATATTTATTTGCCGAGGGATGCTGACCAGCAGCAGCTTTACACGCAGCCGGTGGCTGAAACCTTGCAAAAAATTGACCAGTTGCGCCCGGGAGATTTAGTTTTCTTCAGCCAGAACAGAAAATATGCCACCCATATAGGGATTTATATGGGCAATTACCAAGTTATTCACTCCTCGGCGAAAGGTGCCTACAGTGGCGTCAAGATTAGTGCGCTCAAAGGTGGGGGCGATTATGACAAATATTTGCAAGAAATTTATTTTGGTGGGGGGCGAGTAGGGAGTATTAAAAATTAGTAATGTTCCCAATATTGTAATTTTATAATCAACCGCAAACGACGCCAATAATGTCCTCTTCTTTCTTGGCGATCTTGGCGTCTTGGCGGTTCATTCTTAAACTATAATATAGCGAACCAGTCTAAACTCACCCTCCATCCAACCGGCCATTAATTTTGCCGTTGAAGCCATAAACTTCGCGGCTGCCGGCAAAGGGGACTAACTGGACTGAGCGCTGATCTCCAGGCTCGAAGCGGACAGCAGTGCCGGCGGGGATGTCGAGGCGCATCCCTCGCGCTTGTTGGCGGTCAAAATCCAAAGCCTCATTGACTTCTAAGAAGTGAAAGTGGGAGCCGACTTGAATGGGCCGGTCGCCGCGATTGGCCACCTGAAGAGTAACAGCAGTCCGACCGGCATTGAGTTCAATTTCCCCTTCCTGTACGAGAATTTCCCCTGGAATCATATTTGGCTGCCAAATGTCTGCAGGGATATTATAACTCAAGTTGCTACCTACAAGTGAGTCAAGGCTAGATCCCCCCCTAGCCCCCCCTTAAAAAGGGGGGGAACATTCTCAAAGCGCCCCCCTTGCGTAGGGGCGGTGCGGCACGACCGCCCCGTTTGGGGGGATCTAGATGCTAGGGCTTGTAGGTAGCAACTTGGATTAGCTTAACAGCTTACAAACTTTTGGGCTAAAGCCCTACTACAAACGGGGCTAAAGCCCTACTACAAACGGGGCTAAAGCCCTACTACAAACGGGGCTAAAGCCCTACTACAAACGGGGCTAAAGCCCTACTACAAAC
>Ga0114941_100152_pt1 | contig 15473 bp, 12 predicted proteins | sample DevilsHole_FD_89580 | JGI IMG/M metagenome (GOLD analysis project Ga0114941, IMG submission 89580) | Groundwater microbial communities from Devils Hole, Nevada to study Microbial Dark Matter (Phase II) - Devils Hole | ecosystem: Environmental > Aquatic > Deep subsurface > Groundwater | place...
CAATTCGGCTTAGCTGAACAGCGCAAATTATCACCTTTCTATGACCCAAATTACTATCTCGCCAACAATCCAGACTTGTTGGCTGCCGGTTTGAAAGGCCGGCAGCTGTTAGAACACCTGGAAAATACCGGTCTGGAGGAAAGTCGCCCCTTTTCCCCTGCTTTTGATGTTCAGTTTTACCGGAATGCCAATCCGGACTTGCGGGCTGCCCGCCTCAACAACCGGCAGCTGCTAGAACACTTTGAAAGCACCGGCATCAAAGAAGGACGCGCCTCCAAAGAAAATTTTAATGTCAGATCGTACTTAGAGTCAAGCCCCGACTTGCAGGCAGCCGGTTTCAACTTCGAGCGAGCCTACAAACACTATATTACCACTGGAATCAGGGAGCCGCGCCGCACCCTAAAAAACGGCAGCTTCCTAACCGGCAGCGAAGTGGCTGACTTCATCCAGGGCGAGATCACAATTAATAGCAAGTTGTCATTTCAAGACAAAATTAACCCCCAGCAAGAGGGGACTTTCGCCAAAGACTACATCCTGGATGACGTGACTGTCGGTCAGCAGGTGCAAGTCACCCTCACTTCAACCCAATTCAGCCCCCGCCTGGAACTGTTGGACGCCCTCACAGGAGAAGCCATACCCACCGGCAGCGACAGCAATTCCGCACTCAATTTTACCGCGCAGCAAGGCGTGCGATATGCAATTCGCGTGACCAGCGATCCGGCTAAATTTGCCGCCACCGGCAATTTCACCCTGACTGCAGATGCGTCAAACCCCATCGTTGCTTCCCTCGCCGTCTCCTCCTCCCTCAGCAACGCCCTCGCCACCACAGACTTGCACAACCCCACACGTTTAGGAACCTACAGCGATGACTACCGGCTGACGGGAGTTTCTGCCGGTCAAATTGTGCAAATCAGCGCCAATTCCGGGCAGTTTGAAACTTATCTGCAAGTGATAGACGCTCTCACCGGCATGCCGGTCGCCGAAACCAAGGATTTTGGCCGGGCGCGGGGCGACCTCAACTCTGCCGTGACCTTCACTGCAGATGCTGGAACTAATTATATCGTGCGCGTGACTAGCTTTAATGAAGACACCACAGGAAGTTACACTTTGAACGCCCGTCTGGTTTCGACACCGCTGTCAGACCCAACCCTCGACTTGAACAGCTTGGAAGATGAACAAGTGCGAACAGACGCCCTCACGCTGTCTGTAGATGGGCAATTAAGCCGCAACGACATGTTACAGATATTTGACAGATCCACAGACAATGATATCGTCACAAAAGCCGAGTTGCAGGATTTTAAAGCCTTAGTGCAGAATCAGAAGCAGTTTTATTTACCGCCCTATGTAGCGTTCATTTCGGAACAGGTTGTTCAGGATGCCTGCCAGATAGCGAACAGTCTAGGAACAGTAAAAACAGCTCCGTTTAAGGAGATTGTTGACCGCTGGTTTCGCGGGATTGTACAGCCTTACAATCCTTCGTACACGGCGACAGACGGCAGTGGTAATTCCAGGATTTTCAACTTGGAACTTCAGCGGCTAACAGGACAGCTGTATGGCAGCAGTAACTCGCCGCAAATTTCGCAAGTGAGTCAAAACCAGTTTGCGGACAGCTTTTTGATTGCTGCTGTTGGCGCAACCTTCAGGCCGGTGGCGGGGAACAATCCCGGAAAATCGAGTCAGGCGATTGCCGGTGCAATCTTTGATAACGGTGACGGAACCTACGGCGTGCGCTTCTACGAAAACGGCGCTGAACAGTGGGTGACAGTGAATCAGGATGTTGCAGTGTACGCTGGCGAAATATACGGCGCTGCCGACAAAAATCTGGAAGTTCCCAGCAACCCGAATAACCGGCCCATTTGGATAACACTGCTGGAAAAAGCTTACGCGGCGTGGCAGCAGTGGCAACAAGGTGACGCGACAAATGGCTATAAATTGATTTCCCGAGGTGGTGATGTTTCTGAAGCGCTTTCGCAGCTAACTTCCCGCAAGGCGGAGGTGTTTAAGGATGGAGATAACCGCGCCACCGGCACCTTTGCGGACTTGACGTTTGAGCGGATAAACCAAGCTTTTGACGAAGGCAGATTTGTAGCGGCATCTACTGACAGAGAAAGTGCGGCTAGTTCAGCCGGTTTGATATTGGCAAATCACCCGTATGCAGTTACAGATGTTTATGTAACTGACTCGAACGCTGAGCGAATTGTCGTGTTTAATCCCTGGGGCGTAGATGGGCCTGCCGGTTCCAGGGACAGGAATAACGATGGGTTTATTGACCTGTCATTTGAGGAGTTCCAGATATTCTTTGCCGACGGCACTATTGTTTGATAAAGCCGGCGAACTGTTTGTAGTTGGGCTTCAGCCCAAAAGGTTCGTAGTTGGGCTTCAGCCCAAAAAGTTCCTACTTGGGCTTTAGCCCAAAAGGTTCGTAGTTGGGCTTTAGCCCAAAAAGTTCCTACTTGGGCTTTAGCCCAAAAGGTTCGTAGTTGGGCTTTAGCCCAAAAAGTTCCTACTAGGGCTTTAACCCAAAAAGTTCCTACTTGGGCTTTAGCCCAAAAGGTTCGTAGTTGGGCTTTAGCCCAAAAAGTTCCTACTAGGGCTGAAGCCCAAAACGTTCCTACCGATGTTTTTCCTGGCTCAAAAGGGCTGCAACCAGAGCGGGAGTGCCCCCAATTAAGCCCCAAGTCAGCCACCGGCTAAAATTCAAACCCTTGCGCTTCGCCACCTGAGCTGCAGCCAGCCCAATTAAGCAGTGCAGCACTAGCAACCCGCCGATTCCCGCTAGTAGAATTACTTCTGATTCTTCGCTCACCTTTGTTCTCCTCCGTCACGCTACACAGCCCCGAAATTTTGGATAGCCCCTCTCCCACAACGGTAAAGGAAGAGGGAACATCCCGATTTTGTAAATCTATTCATTTTTTGTAGCACAGGCGTCTCGCCTGTGCCTAAAATATAAATCTGGGACAGACAAAGGAGGCTCTGCCTCCAGGACGGTGTTCCCAGGCTCTGACTTGAAAAGGTTCGTAGTTGGGCTTTAGCCCTACTGGATCTCCGCCGCCCGAAGCGACTTTTCATTGGTGGCGGTGTGCGCAGTTCATCGTGACTGCCTGGGAACGAGGGACCAGGCGTCTCGCCTGTCCTCGGTAGGGCTAAAGCCCAACTACAAACCTTTTGAAGGCAGAGCCTGGGAACGAGGGAATGGGATGCTCCCAAGGGCGAACTAATCTATCTGAGCGAACATTATAGCCCAGTCAAGCACTGCCGGTCGCGTTCCTTTGCTGATAATTTCAAACACTTTTCCCGCTGTCACCGGCACCTTTAAACATTCCACACAAGCCGCCGCCACGTCAATCCGGCTCGTTTGTCCAGATAACTTATCCCCCGTGCCGAGAGCAATTCCCAGCTTTCCGCCGGTTGTCGCTTTCAGCAGCGTATTCAAATCGTAGGACGTGTAAGGCCCATCAATCAACCGGCCCGGTCTTATGATAGTATAAGGAAAGCCCCCAGAGCGCACCGCTTCCTCCCCTTTCTGCTTGGCGTCGAGTACGCCACAGGCATTCAGCACGCTATAAGGCGGCTTGTCTTTGCGCTCAATGCCGCAAGAGGAAACTAACACAAATCGTTTCAAAGATCGAGGTGCAGCAGCAGCGAGATTGCCGACTCCTTCCGCATCAACTTTTTCCGGGCTATTCTTGGCTTTGGCATTGCGGTAAGCGGCATCAAGATAAATCTTGCTCCATTCTTGCAAGCGTTGCAGTCCGCTAAATTGCGGCGGAATATCAAACTCCCACCGAGCGGAAGGAAAAGCTGTCGTGCCGGTGCTGCAGATGATAAAATCAATATCAACCATAGCCGGTGGCAGCGTTTCTGGCTGGCGGATATCTCCCACAGAGACTTCCACGCGCTCGCCAAACATTTGCTGAACTTTGCCGGCGCTGCGCGTCAGCACCCGCACCAAAAAGCCCTTCTCCAGCAGTTTCGCAACCGTTAACTGCCCCACACCGCCGGTGGCTCCCACAACTAACACCCGATCGGACACAAAAACCTCCTTGAACTATCTCGCTTAAATAAAGTTTACAGCTTATCAATAAAGTTGAGATGCTACAGTCTTTAGAGAGTTTCGGGCTGAATGGTGGCGTGGTGGATGATTAATTTTTACCTCGTTTACAGCCTGAGACTGGGAGCTAGTAAAACTTGTGATTCCCCTCATTTTACTCCCACTCACTCTCATCTTTGATTGACAGGATTGATTGACTCGAAACATCTCCAAGTGTAAGCATCATCAGGATCTAGAGGCCAAGCAAACAATTCGTATTTGGGATATTGCCATTGGCACGCCTTCTCCAAATTAATCATTTTTTTGCTGTCCCTCCTAATACAAAACCAATTTCCATAAGCAGCTTGGTATCCTACTCTTTCTCTAGACAATTCAGACCTTTCAAATCCCTGTGAGGCACAGTAGGCATTAAGGTCTAACTCGCCAATAGGTTGTCTGGCTTTAACACCTTCAGGTAAGGAAACTGCCCCTAGGAGGCATGCAATTGCTATAACTCTAATGCTTTTCATAAAGTGTTTATCTCTCTAAATCATTTGAACAATAACTGTAGGGGCAGTCCCCCCGTGGCTGCCCCTAGCACCCTTGCGCCCACTCACATGGGCCAAGATACCGGCACGATCGCAGGCTTTCCTCTCACCGCCCCCCATCACCTGTCACCGGCATCGCACCGGCTTGTCACAGAGTCCACCTCAACCTCCTCATTCCTCACCACCTTGAACAGCCCGCGCCCTATGCGCTCAATCAACTCCGACCGGCTCAACTTCATTTCCGCAGCCACCGCATCCAGCCCCCGCACCCCGGTTGGTGTCAGCGCCACCGCAACGTGACGCTTTACCTCATCCCAGATATCGGGCTTTCCTCTTTTTCCCATAATTCTTTTGCTGTAACACTTTTATTATTGTACACTAATAACAGTTTAATTTCAATAACCACCGGCTCCCATACCGGCGCAACAGGTGCCGGTGCTTCCTCCCCGGAAACTGGGACAGCCGGTGCACATCAAAAACATAAAACTGTAGGCACCCTTGATTATCCAGCTATCCTCAATCCCCATCAAGCCTCTTTCCCCGCCATATTTTGCGGCCAAAGATAAATAGCGCCAGAAATCAGCGTCAGAAAAACACAAATCCAAAAAGCCACCAGAGACGGCACTCTCCAGACATCAGCCAGAGGTGCAATTAACAGTGACACCGCCACAATTTGACTGACAGTTTTCAGCTTTCCCCAGAAATTCGCACCGGCAATCGAAATTTGGTTAACCCGCCAACCGGCAATCCCCAACTCCCGCCCCAAAATCAAAAACACCCCCCAAGCAGGAAGCTGTCCCAGTTCCACCAGTGCCAGCATTGGAGCCAGAACCAGCAACTTGTCCACCAGCGGATCGAGAAACTTGCCCAAATCCGTAATTTGGTTATACTTCCTCGCCACATACCCATCCAGCCAATCCGTGCCCGCCGCCACCAGAAAAATGGCCAGACACAGCCACCGCTGTGCCGGTGTCGGGCTGTGCAGGAAATAGAGCAAAAATGGCACTCCCAAAAGGCGGGAGACAGTAATCCAGCTAGCAAGAGTCATTAATCGCAAACCGCGCACCACACTTACCAGCTTACCTGAAAAGCCCCACACCGGCACCCCCCCAGAGCGGGAATGCCGGTGCAGAGCTTTCCTGATCCAACCCAAAATCTAAAACCCAAAACATTCAAGCCCCCCATTTAAGCACTCGCCGATTAGCAAGCACCATTTTTATTCAAAATAACCAGAAGCGTTTTGAAAATCAATTTGATGTCGTACACAACAGACCACTTCATTTGGTAATCCATATCCATGCGAACGATATCTTCAAAATCTTTCACAGACGAGCGCCCGTTCACTTGCCATTCCCCAGTTATCCCCGGCTTGACATTCAAGCGCTGCCAGTGGTAGTTGTCATAGAACTTCACTTCATCCGGTGTTGGAGGACGAGTTCCCACCAAGCTCATATCCCCAACCAGCACATTCCAGAATTGCGGGAACTCATCCAAGCTCGTGCGGCGCAAAAACCTTCCCACCCGGGTAATACGGGGGTCATTTTCATTCTTGAAGATATGCCCCTTCGCTTGATTAGTAACCAAATGCTTCAGTTTCTCCGCATTCACAACCATCGACCTGAATTTCCAAATCCGGAAGCATTTCCCCTGGTAGCCGCAGCGAATCTGGCTGTAGAAAATAGGCCCCGGATCGTCCAGCTGAATTGCTATAGCGATAGGCACCACCAAAAGAGCAGTTATCATCACCCCTATCAGTGCGCCCAGAATATCAACTAGGCGTTTGATTTTGCTCTTGATAGAGGGATGCACCTGTCGCTCAAAGGAAAGCACTTGCCATTGGCCATCAACCGCAGAAAGTTGACTTGCGAAGTAACTGGGGATGTCAGAAGTAGTAATCACGGCTCTAAGCACTTACATAACATTTGGCCTTTATATAGACCATATTAAGGGATTTCCCTGATTAGGAGAGCCTCAAAGTAAAGAACTTTACTCAATCTTTGCAATTCTTAGCAGTTTTGTGAAGTTTCTATATATTTCTCCCCAAGAGTAGATGCCACAGCTAAGAAAATTTACCGCACATACGGACAATAGATTTATCGCAGTAGCCATATGCGCATGGGGCATGGCCCATAGGGAAGGAAGCGATCGTACCCTGCTGGCATTGGGCATCACGGACAGGAAACTGTATGCTGCCTTTAATTCTCACAAACCCATATATCCTAAATTTACTGCTCCCGGCTCTTTCCCTAACAAAAAAATATATTAACAAGGATGTGCCCGCTCGTACACCCTTTCAATTAGCAAGCAAATTAAAAGCATAACAGCCTATCCTCCCCGTTCTCACCGGACAGCAAAACAACTTCCTCTCCCCCTAGGCGTGCCCTTCCGGGAGGGCGTTGGGGGGTGGAGTTCCCCATCCGTGTCGCCCCCACCCCACCCCTCAACTTTCTCACAGAAGAGTCAAACCAAATCAACCGTAAACGGCTCGTCTAATTTTTGGTAAGTCCCCGCCATCAGCTGGCTCAAGTAGTGGCGCAGCCGCTGACACTGCGCGACATTAGGGCGGTAAGAGTTATTCTCTTGCTTGTAGAAAAGCGGAGCCGCATGCAGTCCCAGAACGTCAGCATTTTCCCGGAACTCAGGAGTCAGCAGCAAAGCCTCAGCGGCATCGGGGCGAATCCAGGCCGGTAGCTCCCCTTCCAGCACAGCCAGGATGCGGTCAAAGCAAATGCCGGTATTAATCCCCCGGATCTCCAGCAAGCCCACAATCTCCGCCACAGACAGCGGTCGGTCGGGACAGCAGCGCAGCAGCTCCAGCAGCAGAAAGCAGTCGCTGTAGTGCAGGCTTTTGACATCGAAAACTTGGGGGTGGAGAGGCAGCGTGGCCAAACCGTAGGCCACACGACTGCAAGCCGGCGTTTGCTCGCTGGGGTAAGTGTCCTGAATAATCGTAGCGTTGGGGAGTTTTTGCCGCAACCAGCGGGCGATAGCCGGCAGAGAAGCCGTCCCACCCGTACACAGCGCTTGCTCAATAGCTTGCACCGGCACGCCGGTGTGGCTCAGCATTGCGTTCAACTCGCGATTCAAGCGCTGCACGAACGGCACAAACACCCGGCTTTCCAGATCCCTGCGAGTGCAAACCCACCTCTGCCTCCCCAGTTCCAAAGTAAAGCGCTCTTGGTGCTGCAGAATTAACTTCAAATGCTTCGCCGCTTCCAGAAGCGCTTGTCCCTGAGACGAGCTGCGCAACAGCTGCTGCAATCGATAGCGCTTTTGCAAGTCCGGTTCCCCCGGGCGCGGCAAATCTTCAGCCGCCAGAGTCCCAAAGGCAACCGCACTGTTGCCTTTATCCCCCAAAAGCAGCTGGCAGATAATATCCAAATCCATCGCATCACCGGCATAAGCAAAACTGTGAGAGCGGAAAGACTCGTGAGTTAAATAAAGCAAATTGTCAGGCAAATTCACCAAACAAAGTTCCGTCGCCGTCGCACCGGCACTGATCGCCAAAGTCACCCCCAGCCAGTCAGCATTAAAAAGATTGAGTTTTTGCGACGAACTCCCCGAAACCGTCACACTTTTCCCAGAAGCCCCTCCCAGAACCGACAGCACCGTCGCCAGCGCATCCTCAACGAAGACAATTTGCTCCCCACGCCGCACCAACCCAGCCGCCAGCACCGCTTCTCGCAGATTAAAACTGTAACTATCTGGCCAAGAGACATGGCAGCTCAAGATCGCACCGGCCAAACTCCGCATCGCCGTGCCGAAAGCAGCCGGTTCGAGCCCCGCAGCCCCAGAGACGATCGGGGAATTGCGCTCCCAGCGCCCCCTCCCCCCCGCCACCGAGTTCCCCGGCTTGAGAGTGGCCAGCAGCGCCCGCGCCGCATCTGTCAGGCAACCCACAGGAATCAAGTGCCGGTCTGACCACTGCACCCAAGGCTGCCACAGGTTTGGCCCAGGCTCAGCCTCCGCCTCCGCTCCGGCGGAAGTGCCGGCAATAGCCACCTTCAAATAAGGCTTAAAATTCTCCAGCAACAGCCCTGATTTCCCCACCGGCCCGGTGCCGGTGGCCCGCCCGGCATCTGCCACTGACCACTCACCGCCAGCCGAAGACAGATAAGCCACACAGGGCAAGCGAAACGAGCGCTCTTGCGGCTTCCCTGACTCTGGCTGTTCCGCTTCCACCCAGTAGATAGGATACACCTGCAAAGTTTGGCGATTCAGCAGAGCTGCCGACATGCCGGTGCTGCCAAAGTCAATTCCCAAATACCAGACCTTTGCTGAGGCATCGCCCTCAGAGGGCACCACCTGTGGGGAACCGCTGCCGCTCTTCCCCTGAGATTGAGCCCGATCCAGGACAACGCCGATCTCGCTCTCCCCCAAAACGAGGGATGGCGCACCGGACAGGCCAGATGCCTGTCCCGGAGTTTTCCCACCGGCAGCGCTAGAGGCTTTCTCCCCAGCGCCCTGTTTTGCGCCGGCAGTATCTTCCTCCCTGCCCAAAGCCGGTGCCGTTGTGGCCGACTCAAGAAAAGCCAGCAGCTCAGCCGCCTCTAAATCCTTTTTTTTTTCCTCTGTCCCCGAGTCGGAGGCAGGAGGTTTCAAGGGCTGGTGCGCCCACGGCTCAGGGAGCGTCTGGGTTTCATTCCCAAAGCTGGCAAACAGATCGTCGAAATCCGTTGCCCCCAGATCCCCAGTGGCATTCGCATTCAGCTTTCCCCCAGACGGCTCGAATAAATCCAGCCCCTCAAACTCAGATGGTGCCGGCTCTTCTCCCGTCAAGCCCGCAAACAGATCGTCGAGCGCCGACAGGTCCCGGCCTGGAGCGGGGCTTTCCCCGACAGCGGTCTGATCCAAAATATCCTGTGAGTCCGCCTCTTCCCAAGAGTTATAAACCCTTGCTGGCTTTTGAGCCGCCCCTGGATCGCCTTGCCCCTTCCGCGCCGCTAATTCACTATCGCTAGGGCGCGCCTGCGCCGGTGAGGGCTGAGCCGTTGCCTCCATCAAGCTGGCAAACGCTTCTTCCAGCGTCATGTTAGGCATGTCCCCCACAACTGGCGGCGGTTCTGGCTCTGGCGTGGCGGAAGGCAACTGGGAGCTTTCTCCATAGAACTCAGCCAGCCAATCTTCTGAGCCCAACTCAGTTAGGGCTGGCTGTGCGGTCGATTCAGGAGGCGGGGCGGGAACAGTTCTGCCAGCTGGCTCCCCGGAACGGGGTTCAAAGGAAAGATCCTCCCGAAGCTGCTCGAGGGTGCTGTCATCTATCCAGAAGGCAGGCAACCTGCGAGCTTCCTCCTCTTCAACGTTTGGCAGTAAATCCTCATCCGGCGATGCCTGGATATAGCTGTCTGTCTCCCAAGCGAGATCGGCAAAGGTCTGATTTTGCTTCTCAATGCCCTTTGTCCCATCCCTGTCGAGCGCCGCCCCGGGCTGATTGCTCAAGGCAGAGTCCTGACTGCTTTCTCCGGCTTCTGGCTCTCCGAAAAGATCCTTCAGGGATATGTTCTCTTCTCTGCCGGTGCTGCTTGCGGCTGGCCGGTCGCTGACAGCATTCGGCACTTGACTGATTGACTCTTTTGTGCTGCTCTTCCCCGGCTCTGCTGGTGTTTCCCCGAATAAATCTGCCAGCCTCAGGGATCCCGTGCGGGTGCTTTCGGGTGAATCCTCATCAAATAAAAACTTCTCCAGAGACAGGGGGACAGACGCCACAGATTCTTCTGGCTTTGGTTCCGGTGGGGCGACTGCCGCCGTGTCCCCGAATCCCTCAAACAGTACCTCTTCAAACAGAACTTCCGACTCGGTGGCACTCCCTGCTGCCGGCGTTGCTCTGGTTATGGCCTCCTCAGTGCCAAACAGACTGGCATAAAGATCGTCGAGATCCGGTGACAAATCGGCAGAGGCGACACCGGCACTCAACCGGGGTGGAATGCTGCAAGCTTCAGCCGGCTCGGATGAGGGATTGCGCTCTTGCTTGAGTAGCTGGAGAACGGCATTGAGATCCTGATCCGGTTCCAGCTCTGGTGGGGCTGGCGCAGCAGTTGCCCCCACGTCCAGATTGAGCAGCGTTTCGATCTCCGCAGTTGGGATCTCCGCCGCCTCTACTTGGCCTACAACCGCCAGATTTGGGGCCGATTCTTGCTGCGGCGGAGTGACTGTCGCTGAAGCTTCTTTGCTGGGTTTTTCCGGAGTTGGCCGGTCGGAAGCCTCCGTGCCGGTGGCCTGAGTGCGGTTGGCGGCTGCTTGCTGCTGCCGCTTGCTCTGTGACGCCGGCAGCCCTGAAATCGGCTGTTTGGGTTTAGCCGCACCGGCGCGGCGGCTGGATTTCACCGAGCTGTCCGGGGCTGGAGTCTGGTCTTCTGCAGCCGGTGGCAGGTTTTTGCGGGACTCGCTGCGGTCGGTTTCCGGAATAATAAATTCAGGTGCTGGCGGCGGGGATATTTCTGCTAGCTGAATTCCGGGAACAGGATTGAAACTTTTGTCCAGCCCTCGGGCCAAAGACTTCTCATAGCTGTGAATATTCCGCAGCAGCGCTTCAAACATCACCTTGAGGGTGGAGTCGAGCGACAGTAACAGCTCGTCGCTCTTTTGCTGCAGCAGCCGCATCCGCTCCAAGCGCTCTTGCGGGTGCATCTGGCGGCTGGCTGCGCCGAACTGCAGCGGACTTGTGGAGGTTGAGTAGCCCGCTCCTTCCAGGGGCGATTGCCCTAAAGGACGCGATTCATATCCAGATAAAAATTGCTGTTCCAGATGGCCCAAAGTCTGGGCCACTTGCTCCGTCAAGCTTTCCTGCAAACGCCCCATTAGCGCCTGCAAAAATTCCGAAATAATTTGCTGCTGGGAAGCCTGTTGCTGAACCAGAGAGTATTGGTGCTGTCGCTGCGCCTCCAGAGAGCGTATTTCTTTGAACAGGGCGTCCCGCTGCTGTTGCAGGGCGGCCAAGTCTGCCTGCAGTGGCTGCGCCAGGGCAGAGCGCACAGATGCCATCTCTGAGGCAACCGCTTGCAGCAGCTGCTGGGCCCAAGCCTGCGTTTCAGAGGAGGGGACAGCCGGCACCGGCGCTGTAGCAGCGCCGCGCAGATTCTGATTCGCTCTCGGTTGCAGAAAAGACTCGTCCGCACTCACCTGGCCCTCCAGCCAGACGAGATAGTTGCGAATTCGCTCCAGGAGCCGGCGAAAGTTGGCAGTATCTCCCATCCAAGGCAAGCGGGGCGCTGGTGCCGCTAGCGCCCCGTCAATGTCGGAGATGAGTGCTTGAATTTGATCCAGATGAGAGCTCATAGGTTTGTTTGTTTCAATCCCCTTGCCGGGATTGAGCTCTTGAAAAATAGTCTGCTGCCGCTGGGTGATTTTATTATACAGTTATCCTCCAAACGGCTTCCCCTTTTACCCCCCTATTCCCCCCCCGTGCATGGCGGGGGAACAGATAGAGCATTGATTTGAAAACCGCACGCCCTTGTAGGGATAGCACTGGCCTGTTGGCAAAAGCTCCCGCTTCAGGAAAGCCGGCACGTGGTCGTAGCGGTCGCCGTTCCCGATCCGCAATCACAAACTCTTTGAGCTATGATTGCGGTGGGTTTTCTAGTGATGGCGCAAGCCATACAGGTTGCTGTTAACATCAGCCAGCGCCGTCCGCGCACCCAACCCCAAAAGTGCTGGGGCGCTTTTCAGCCCGCTGCCTGATGCCCGAGAGCGGTCTGGCAGGCTGCAAACCTCCCAGCGTCAAAGGCTCCTGTAGGATCTAGATAGGTTTGTCAGTCAGGTAGGGTGCTGCCTAGAAGTTGGCCGGCCAGCTGGGATGCCCTTGTTGAAACGCGCTCAGCCCTTCCCCATCCCGCCCGCCCCACTCTGTAACTGAATCCATCCTCAAGAGCGGTTAGGATATGAAGGCCCCATGGACGAACGATTTAGCCTCCGCGAGCCCCACTCCAATATTGACCTGTTGATTCGCTCTACCCCTTTTTTTGTAGACCTGCCAGAGGATATTGTGGAAAAGGCCACTGCCCATATTGTCAGCCGCAGCCATCCAGCCAATCAGGTGATTTTGCTCGAAAATGACTGGGGCAGTTCGGTGTACTTCATTTTGGACGGCTGGGTGAAGATTCGCACCTACAACCTGGATGGGAAGGAAGTTACTCTCAATATTCTCGGCAAGGGAGAGCTGTTTGGCGAGATGGCGGCACTCGATGAGGTGCCTCGCTCAACGGATGTGATTACCCTCGCTCCTACTGTGATTGGCAATTTGCCGGCTCAGGATTTTGTCCAGCTGATTCACACAGAGCCCCTGGCCGGCATTCGTCTGGCTCAGCTGATGGCGCGGCGTCTGCGTCAAGTCAACCGCCGCTTGCGCTTGCGGGAAGCGGACAGCACCTCGCGAGTGGCCGATATTTTACTGTTTCTGGCGGAGGGCCAAGGAAAACAGTCCCCCGAAGGTCTTGAAATTCCCAATTTGCCTCACCGGGAATTGAGCAGTCTCAGCGGTCTGGCCCGAGAAACGGTGACCCGGGTGCTGAGCAAGTTGGAGAAAAAAGGGCTGATTCTGCGGGAGCGCGATGTTCTTTGCATTCCCGACTTGCACGCCTTGGAGCGCCTGCTGGTCTAGCTGTGGGGGGCTCGCTGTGCTTTTGTTGCTATTCCCACTCTCTCAATTGTCAAGTATTGTTGTGCGGCTGCAGCTCTGACCTCAGGCTGCGCTAAGGTGAATGTGGGGAATACCTCCACCCCCCCGAAGGAGGAATTCATGAGTTTTCACAAGATTATCGTTGCCCTAGATGACTCGCAATTGAGCAAGTCGGTTTTTACCCGCTCGCTGGAGATGGCTTTGGCCCAAGGTTCCAGTCTGATGCTGTTTCACTGTCTGACTCACGAAACCCTCGGCGAGCCAATCGTGGCCATGCCGGTGGAGCTGGGTCTGTCTCCTGCGGCTGTCGATTATACTTTCCAGACTCAGCACCTGCTCGTGGAAACCCAGATTCAGCAAACGCGGGAAATGCTGGGTCGCTACTGCGATACCGCTACCCGTCAGGGCGTGCCGGCAGAATTTGACTGCAAGATTGGCGAAGCCGGTGAATTGCTGTGTCAATTGGCCAAAAGCTGGGGAGCGGATCTGATTGTGGTCGGACGCCGGGGGCGCACGGGACTGGCGGAAGCTTTGCTGGGCAGTGTCAGCAATTATGTCACGCACCACGCTCCCTGTTCTGTGCTGGTGATTCAGCACCCGCCGGAGTCGGAAACAAAGCCCGTGGCTGCCGATTCTGCGGCTGAGTCGGCGAAAGAATTCTTAGATGGCAGTTTTTAGATTTTAGGCCGCCATTTATTTAAAAACCGCAGATAAACGCAGATGAACGCAGATCAACCCAGATAATGGTAGATGTCGGCGTCTGTCGCACTGGCGTCCGGGCTGCGGTTCGGAATGGTCTGCGGCTGTCTTAATCCGGGCGGGCCTATGTCGGCTGCCCTATAATCTGCATGAGCAATCCCCAGGGAGAGGGCTTTTCGCCTGAAACAGCTAGTGCCGGTGAGGCTGAAAACCAGCTTCCCTCACCGGCAGATGAGCAATCTGCTGCTGAGCCGGTCAGCGAGTCAGATCGGTCAGATGCCGGTGAGTGGATACCGGACTATGACCTCAACCCACCGGCACCGACTTCCCCTTCCACCGGTTCGGCACCTGTTTCCGACGGGCGTGTGAGGGATGTTGCCCCTTTGATTGTGGTGGAAACAGCTTTTCTGGCCAGTACCGCCAGTCTGATTTGGCTGATCAATTACTATTTTCCCCTCGGGCCGGTGCTGCGGATCTTTTTTCCTGTTCCCATCGCCCTGGTTTACCTGCGCTGGGGACCGCGAGCCGCCTGGATGGGGGCGCTGGTTTCTGGGTTGCTGCTGGCGGTGCTGATGGGCCCGACGCGCAGTATCCTGTTTGTCATGCCTTTTGGCGTTTTGGGGGTGCTCCTGGGCGGTCTGTGGCGGCGCGGTGCCGGTTGGAATTTCTCTATTTTAATGGGCACTCTGGTTGGCTCTTTCGGGGTCTTTTTTCGCATTTGGCTGCTCTCAATTTTGCTGGGTGAAGACCTCTGGGTTTACTTGACTTCTCAAATTACTGAATTGACTGAATGGATTTTTGAGCGTCTGGGGTTGCTCGCTCAGCCAGAACTGGCTCTGATTCAGGCTATCGCTCTGATAATTGTGTTGCTAAATAATGCAATTTATTTGTTTGCGGTACATCTGGCTGCTTGTCTGCTGCTAGAACGCCTGGGCAACCCTATTCCGCCACCCCCACCCTGGGTGCAAGTCCTGCTGACTGAGGAATAGAAATTGGCATTGGGGATTTTAGATTTTGGATTGTGGATTTTGGATTGTGGATTTTGGATTATAGCGGTTTTCTGTTGGATGAAGTACATGCCAGAAACCCGTATCTTTAAGAATACGGGTTCCTCAGTACCTCACCTCGGATGAAAACCGCTATAATTGTTTTCCTCAATGCCCCATGCCCCATGCGATGATGCCCCATGCCCCATGCCCCATGCCCGATACCAAAATTGATATGATTCGCGTCTACACCCAGCTGGAACAAGGGCAGCGGTGGCTGCAAAAGTATCGGGGAATCAAACCTGCAAAAGCGTGCATTTTGGGATTCACTGACACCTGTTTGATTCCTGGGATTTCAGCTGCCGGCGCAACCCCAGAAGCAAGGCGGCGCACGGCAATTGCTGACGCCGAGTTTCTCTACAGTGGGCCGGTGCCTCGTCCCCAGTATCCCTTGCCGCCTCTGTGTGCGGGTGTCTCGCCGGTGCTGATTTCCCGCGCTGTCGTCGAGGCTTTAGATATCCCCGTTTATCTGTTCAATGCGGGGTTGCCGGAAGCGCCGGCAGTACCTGCCATAAATCTGGGCGGCGCACCGGCAC
>Ga0114941_100153_pt1 | contig 15456 bp, 17 predicted proteins | sample DevilsHole_FD_89580 | JGI IMG/M metagenome (GOLD analysis project Ga0114941, IMG submission 89580) | Groundwater microbial communities from Devils Hole, Nevada to study Microbial Dark Matter (Phase II) - Devils Hole | ecosystem: Environmental > Aquatic > Deep subsurface > Groundwater | place...
CATATGAGCGTGTGGTTATATAGCTAATACAGGGAAGCGCACCTGACGTGCCGCAGACTGTAACGCATTTATCGCGAAGGAGATACTACCGCAATGACAACAGCTGTATCGAGAAAGACGGGCAATCACCTGTGGTCGCGCTTCTGCGACTGGATTACCAGCACGGAGAACCGGCTGTATATTGGTTGGTTTGGCGTGTTAATGATTCCCACAATTTTAACGGCCACCACTGTTTTTATCCTGGCGATGGTTGCCGCCCCGCCGGTGGATTTAGACGGGATTCGCGAGCCGGTTTCCGGTTCTTTGCTCTACGGTAATAACATCATTACCGCTACCGTTGTCCCCACTTCAGCGGCAGTTGGCTTGCATTTGTACCCGCTTTGGGCGGCAGCTTCTTTGGATGAGTGGCTGTACAACGGCGGTCCGTACCAGCTGATTGTGCTGCACTTTTTAATCGGAATTTACGCTTATATGGGGCGCGAGTGGGAACTCAGCTACCGGCTGGGAATGCGCCCCTGGATTGCGGTTGCTTATTCCGCTCCTGTGGCAGCCGCCACTGCCGTGCTGTTAATTTATCCTATCGGTCAGGGCAGCTTTTCCGATGGGTTGATGCTGGGGATTTCTGGCACGTTCAACTTTATGATCGTGTTCCAAGCCGAGCATAATGTTCTCATGCACCCGTTCCACCAGTTAGGCGTTATCGGCGTGTTTGGCGGGGCGTTGTTTGCCGCGATGCACGGCTCTCTGGTGACTTCTTCTCTGGTGCGCGAAACCACCGAAAATGAATCGACCAACGCTGGTTATATGTTCGGGCAAGAAGAAGAAACCTACAACATTGTGGCCGCTCACGGTTACTTCGGACGCTTGATTTTCCAGTACGCGAGCTTCAACAACAGCCGCAGCTTGCACTTCTTCTTGGCCGCGTGGCCGGTGGTGGGCATTTGGTTCGCCGCTTTGGGAATTTCCACGATGGGATTTAACCTGAATGGGTTTAACTTCAACGAGTCAGTTCTTGACGCTGAAGGTCGCCCCATCAATACCTGGGCTGACGTGATCAACCGCGCTAACTTGGGGATTGAAGTGATTCACGAGCGCAACGCTCACAACTTCCCCCTCGATTTGGCTGCCGGCAACCTGCACCCTGTTGCTTTAACTGCTCCTGCAATTAACAGCTAACATTTAGAAACCCGGTTTCTTTAAGGAACCGGGTTTCTGGCCCCCATTTGGTGCGGGCGGTATTTAGACCCAAAACGCACCGCCACCATGCCTAAAACTGCTGAAATCCCTGATTGACCTGGATTTCAACCATCTGAAAAAAGATTTCAAAAGCTTGACAGCAATACAGCTATAAAGTTACAATCATATATATATAGCAAGATATCGCTTTCGGGCGTGTCGCATAAGGAAAAGCATAGATATCTCAGTTATCCGCGAAATCATGTCTTAGCATTACTTAGGGTAAAAAAAATTCACAAAAAAGAACTTTTTACAAAAACATGCTAAAATGGTAATACAGACATAGAGTCAAGCATTTAAAAATCCAGTTGACTAAAATGAGGAGGTTTACCTGTGGGCAAACTGTTTAACGAACTAAAACAAGACATTCTCTACCAGCACGGCATGAATGCCTGTCTGAACTGCGGCGTCTGTACTGCGGTGTGTCCGGCAGCAGAGTTTAACGACTACTCTCCGAGAGAGGTGATGAACATTTGCCAATCTGAAGATGACGAACTAATTGAGGAGCTGCTGAAGTCAGACAAAATCTGGTATTGCGGGCAGTGCTTTTCCTGTAAAACCAGGTGTCCGAGAGGCAACAGTACCGCCTCAGTCATCCTTGCCCTGCGCCGTCTTTCCGTTCGTCACGGTTACTTTGCTGAGTCGGAAAAAGGCAGACAGCAATTGTTCGCCAAGCGGGTTTTTGGGGAAAATATGCTAAAACTAGGTTATACCTTGCTGGCAGAAAATATCACCCCCGCCCACTTTCCGGAACTCGGAGAGAACTGGGAATACTATTACGAACACATGGAAGAGATGCGGGAATGGTGGGGGGTGCCGATGAATCTGGAAAATAGCGCCGGTTCGCACCGAGTCATTCCCGAAAAAGACATGGAGGAATTGCGGGCTATTTATAAAGCAACGGGGGCGATGGAGTTAATGGATGCCGTTGAAAAAGGCATGGAGAAGAAACTGGGCAGCAAGAAAGAAGTTGAAAAATACTGGCAGACATGGGTAGAAACCGGCGATAGCAGAAACTACGAAATCGACTGAAATAAATAAGGAGCAGCAATTATGAAAGTAGCAAGAGAAAATCTGGCTTGGCAAAAACACCAAAAGCAAGTCCCAACCGTAGACGACCCAGGCGGCAAATTGTGGGGATGCTTCCGCAGCTGTTTTCTGCAGAGTGCGGCTCCGTACACGGAAGGGATTGCCTATAAAATCTTAAAAAATGACCTGGGCATGGATCTGCGGGAAGCTCCGGGGCATACTTCGTGTGGGGCGATTGGATATCACGGGGATGTGTCCAACCTGGAAACGCAAATGGTGGTGGCGGCGCGGAATTTCTCCGTAGCTCATCACGAACTGGGTGTGGATAATCTGTTCTCCTTCTGTGTCACCTCCTTTGCCAACTACACGGAAGTGATTAAACTCTGGGAAGAAGAACCCGAGTTGCGGGAATACACGGAAAAGACGTTAAAAGAAACAACTGGTCGGGAGTTCTGGATTCCGCATGTTTCCGGGGGCAGACCTTCTGTTGTCCACGCTTCCGATGTTTTCTTTGCCAACCGGCATAAACTGGCGGCAAAAGCCAAGTACAGCCTCAAGGGAATCAAGGCGGTAGATCACATCGGATGCCACTACGGAAAAATCTTTCCTGGTGAAGCAATGGGTGGGGCGGAGTTCCCGCAAGTGTTAGTGGGGCTGCTGGAAGCTTTCGGTGCGGAAATTGTTGATTATCCCGAACGCCGGCACTGCTGCGGGATGGGTTTCCGCCAGTGCGCTTTCCCGGAAAACCGCGACTACACCGCGAGTAGCGTGTACAAGAAATTAAAGAGTCTGAAAGAAGCGCACCCAGACTGCAATCTTATGCTCACCAACTGTCCGGGATGTACGGTGTTTCTGGATGCCGAGCAAGGAACGATCAAAGAGGTGCTGGAAGAAGAGTTCAACGTCAGCATCCTTGACTACGCGCAACTGACTGGACTGCTGTTGGGTTATGATCCTTTTAAGGATTGCGGGCTGAATGCCAAAGCTGTGCCGGTCGAACCTTTGCTGGATAAAATCGGCATCCCCTATGACAAATCCAAGACGGCTGAAGAACGCAGAAGACCTTTTTAGGTCAGGAGGGGCAATTGATGAATTGCCCCCAAATGTCACACTACCGGAAGCAGCAAATAAACGTTAAAGGTAAAAAAAAATGAACAAAAAAGTAGTGGTAATTGGTGGTGGGCCGGCTGGTATGGCGGCGGCGGGAAAACTGCAGTATTTTGGATTCGATGTGGTTTTGATTGAGAAACAAGCAGAATTGGGGGGGCATTTAAACAAATGGTATAAAGTTTTCCCTGACTTTACTGATGCTTCTGAGATTATCGCCAATCTCAAGGCGGGTTTGGGGAAGACCCGAATTTTAAGTAATGCTACGGTGACTCGAATTGAAGGAGCAGCACCTAATTTTCAAGTCACCACATCGACGGGAGAACAAATTGAGGCGGCGGCGATTCTGGTTGCTACTGGCTTTAAGCATTTTGATGCTACCTTTAAAGAGGAGTATGGATACGGGATTTACGATAATTCCATCACCTCGGTAGAGCTGGATGCCATGCTGAAGGCGCAAAGTGTTAAAACCAGAGCCGGTAAACTGCCGAAAAAAGTGGCGATGGTACACTGTGTCGGCTCTCGCGATGAGAAGGTGAACAATAATTACTGTTCGCGAGTCTGCTGCACCAATGCCATTAAGGTAGCGATTGAAATTAAAGAGCTGATTCCTGACTGTGAAATTTACTGCCTCTACATGGATATCCGGGTCTTCGGTCGCGGCTATGAGGAACTGTACCGAACCTCTCAGGAAAAATATGGCGTGCAGTTTATCCGGGGCCGGCTTTCTGAGGCGGGTGAGAAAACTGATGGCAGTTTATTGCTGCGCCTAGAAGATACCTTAACGGCAAAACCCATGCGGCTGACTGTTGACCTGTTGGTTTTAATGGTGGGGATGGAGGGGAATTCGGAGCTATCAGAGGTTGCCGGGTTAACCGTTGGCTGCGACCGCTTCTACACCACCGCTAACCAGCAATATTCTAATAATGCTTCCCCCAAAAAAGGTATTTTTCTGGCGGGGACGGCGACAGGGCCAAAAGCAATTGTGGAATCAATTACAGATGGGCGATCGGCGGCGGCGGAAATTGCCGGTTTTCTCGCCAGTACGGCAGCCGGTTCTCAAAATGGGCAGCCAGCAATCGCTGCAGTGGCAGCATCGCTTAAGTGAGGTCTAGAGCAATGGCAGTAAAACCTAAAAAATGTTTCTTCGGGCTGAAAGTCGATCGCCAGCTTGATGGCGACAAAATGAACTCCGACTTTCTCAATAAAGTCCTAGCTGAGGGGGGTGACGGTGCGGCGATCGCCGCCTGCATGCAGTGCGGCACCTGCAGCGGTGGCTGCACCAATATTGACCTGATGGATATGTCACCCAGAACCCTGGTTTTAATGGTGCAAAGAGGGGAGTGGGAAAAAGTCCTCAAAAGTAATGCCCTGTGGATGTGTAGCTCCTGCTATATCTGCACGTCCAGATGTCCGCGTGGGGTGCGTCCTTCGGATGTGATTGAGGCGGTAAAGGCGATTGCGATTCGAGAGGGAATCGAGAACGACTCTACCCGGTTCAATCAGATATTTGTGGAGCTGGTTCAGAAACGAGGCATCCTATTTGAACCCGAACTGATGCAGAAGTATGGCGGCATATCAGCCATGATCGAGCAAGCAGAATTGGGAGTTAAATTGGCTCTGCGCGGCAAGATGTCGCCCTTTCCTGCCAAGGTTAAAGACCCGAAAACCTTTAGTGAAGCCTTAGAAAAAGCGAAACAACCATGAAATATTCTTACTATCCTGGATGCAGCCTGCACACGACTGCCAAGGAGTTTGATATCTCCACCCAAGTGGTGATGCGCGAACTGGGAATCGAGCTAGAGGAACTGAAGGACTGGTCCTGTTGTGGCGGTTCCGTAGCAGCTGGGGTCTCGCACGATGTCGGCATGGCTATGGCTGCCAGAAATGTCGCCCTGGCGCAAAAGCAAAATCTCGACCTTTTGGCATCTTGTTCCGGGTGCTACAACAAGTCAGCGCGGGCGCTAAAGGCATTAGAAAACAAAACAGAAAAGGAGAGAATTACGGCGATTATGTCGGAAATGGGCATATCTGTCTCTGACTATAACATCCGAGTCAGAAATGTTGTGGATGTGCTGGTGAATGATGTGGATATTGCCTCGCGAGTCAAAAAGCCATTAACCGGTCTGAAAGTGGCGTGTTATTATGGCTGTCTGCTGACTCGACCGGCAGATATCACGGGATGGGACTCGCCGGTTTTCCCGACGTCGATGGATAGATTGGCTGAGATTTGTGGGGCGGAGGTGGTTGATTTCCGGTCAAAAACCAAATGCTGCGGCGGGCCAATTCTGGTATCCAAGCCAGATGTGGCCTTTGACCTGACGAAGAAACTCTTGGATGAGGCCAAGTCCCTGGGAGCAGATTGCATTGTTTTGGCGTGTCCGCTGTGCGACACTAACCTAGAGCTGCGCCAGTCAGATATCGAGAAGAAATACAGCGTTTCTTACAATCTGCCGGTTCTGTATATCACGGAAATCATCGGACTGGCGTTAGGAATGAAACCGGGGAAACTGGGGATGAACAAGCACATCGTCTCGCCCAAACCTGTTTTGGCTAAATTGGGACTGTGAGCGGTTAATTTCAAACAGGAATAATCATCATGTTTAGCAATGTCGGCAACTTAGATCGGATTGCGCGTTTCCTCTTAGCCGCAGCTCTCCTTTACGGGGGGGTGAGCGTCTACCAAGGCACTCCCTTGGGAATTGGATTAGATATTGCCTCAGTTTTATTGGGTGTAAGCGCTTTGATGGGTTTTTGCGGCATCTATCGCTTGCTGGGGCTCAGCACGCGCAACCCTCAAAACCGTCCGCCAGCGTAATTTTCAACCAGCGTAATTTTCACTAATTTTCACTCAAGTAACAGCAACCCTTCAAGATTCAGGTTAACAAAAATGGACAACAGCCTTCCCCTCGAAAACCCTTCCATGTCCCGCCGGCAGTTACTCAATTTTCTGACTGGGACGGTCGTTGCTTCCACTGCCGGTGCCGCACTTTATCCAGTCGCCAAATATTTTATCCCCCCTACAGAAAGTAGCGAAGGGGGAGCAGTCATCGCCAAAGATATCTTAGGCAAACCCATTCCCGCCGGCCAAATTTTAGCCGAACCTGCCGGCACTCGCGCTCTCGTGGCGGGGCTAGCCGGTGAGCCGACTTACTTAACCGTGAAACAGGACGGCACTCTAGACAGTGCGGGAATTGTAGATAACTGCACCCATTTAGGCTGCACGTTTCCTTGGAATGAAACTGACCAACAATTTCAATGTCCCTGTCACGGTTCTCGCTACAGCGCAGACGGTTCTGTATTGCGCGGACCGGCACCTCTCCCTCTCAAGTTAGTTCGCGTTGCTGTTAAAGATAATGCGATTTTGATTTCTCCCTGGACAGAGATTGACCCCCGCACCGGGGAAACCCCTTGGTGGGTTTAATAGCGTGTTTATAAAGTAATTGTTAAGCCTGCAAGGCTAGAAACCGGGTTTCTTGAAGAAACCCGGTTTCTCTGAGCTTAACTTTTTCTTTGTAAATGAGTTTTTAGGGATAAATGAAGCGTTCGCCCCACCGTAACTAACCACACAGAGCGAGCGCCTCAACTATTCTACCGATCTACCGCACTGTTCCCCGCAGCGCTTCGGCATCAATCCCTTTGAGCATATAAATCCGCAGGAGATGACCGACAATGGACAGCTGCATCGGGAACTTGCGCAACGCCTTCACCCACTTGGGCTGAGAGCTGCGGTCGATTTCAGACATTTGCAAATTGATCTCGGAACAGCGATGCAAGCGCTCGAAAAACTCCGGATGTTCCGTGTCCAGAACAGACGGGAAAGCGCGGGCTGCAGTTTCGTTAGTTTTGCGAATCACTTCCGCATCAAAATCGGTGGGGTCTATTCCCAGCACGCGATAAAAGCCCGTCCGTTCGTGAACGGTTAGCGTGTGGGTGGCGAAGACAGTCAGCAGGAAAAACCGGCTCCACAACTTGGATTGCCAGGTTTTCCAGAGTTTGGTTTGCGAGCGCAGCAGTACCTTAAAAACATCCCCGTGCCGGTTTTCGTCCTGGCACCAGCTTTCAAAATAGCGGAACAGTGGATAAAATTGATTTTCGGGATGTTTTTCTAGATGGCGATAAATTATGATATAGCGCCAGTAGCCAATTTTCTCCGACAGATAGACCGTGTAAATCACCCACTCGATCGGGAAAAAAGTATAGACCCGATTCTTAGTCAGGTAGCCCAGATCCATCGTACAGCCAAAATCGCTCATCGCTTTATTGAGGAAACCGGCATGGCGGGCTTCATCCCGCGCCATTAGGCTAAACATCTCCGCGAGGAGGGGGCTGCGATCCTTCAGCTTGCGAGACAGTTCTTTAAACAGCAGAAAGCCCGAAAACTCGGACACGCAGGAGCGCTCCAAGTAATCGATAAATGCCTGCCGGGCTTCTCCGGTAACCTGATCCCAGGAACCCTCGAACGCCTCATCCCGCACGAAGTGGTGCCGGTTGTAATCGGCCCGCATCTCGGCCAGCATTGTCTGGAACTCAGTCTCCTGGGCCGACAAGTCCAGCTTGGCCGTCGTTTCAAAGTCCGTTGTGTAAAACCGGGGCGTGAGGATGTTTTCCTTGATGGCCTTCGTCTTGACTTCCCCCATCTCCAGAGCGGGCTTCGGCGGAGAATTAACCATAGGTCGAACTCTTCATAACTCAATAGTGTTTAAGTTATACGGCTTGCCGGCGCTTGTCAATACCTGTCACCGAAAAAGTTATACCAATTTTCTCTCAGATAAGGCTTGCGCAAACGCGCAGAGTGTGGTATAGGCTGCGGCGAGCCGGCTTTCCAGAAACCCGGTTTCGCAGAAGTTACCGGGTTTCTTGCCCCCGGCTGGCCGAGGTGTGCGAATCCCTTTCAGGGACTGAAATCCGAGGCACCGGCACCCGCATCGCCCCTGGGGCGCACGCACTCTACACATATGTGTGGGTCTGTGTGTGGGAAGTCGGGCTCCACTGTCCCGCTGTCCAACCGGCAGCCGGAAGGACAGGCCGTTCCGTGCGGGCGCGTACTGAGGGAACGCCTGTCCTACGTCCGTTCCCGTGCGTGGCTACTGCTATAACAGCTGTTCCTTACTATATAGAGAATCTCAGGCGTGCTTACGCTACATGTAGGTAAAGCGACTCACTGAACCCCTACGGATGGGGGGCGTGGGATCGGGGACAGATCCCCCAAAAAAATTATTGTTAAGTTATGCAAACTTTTTTACCATAAATCTCTCCATAGCTGTACAGTTGTGAAGTCAGCACAGTTAAGGAGCACCGGCTCCCCAACGACAGCACCGCACATGGCCCTAACCGGCACCGCCCAGACCACCATTTCTCAGGAATGAGGTAATTTGACATGAGCCAGGATCTAGCCAACCGCCTGCGAGAAGGCACCCAGCACTCTCACACCGCCGCAGAAAACACCGCATATATGAAGTGTTTCCTGAAAGGCATTGTTGAGTGGGAGCCATTCCGGAAGTTGCTAGCAAATCTGTATTTTGTCTACAGCACGCTGGAAGAAGCGCTGCGCCGGCACCAGGATAATCCCGCAGTGGGCCCGCTCTATTTTTCCGAGCTAAACCGCACGGCAAATCTGGAGAAAGATTTAGAATTCTACTACGGTGAAAACTGGCGCAACGAAATTGCTCCCTTGCCAGCCGGTCAGATTTACGTCAATCGCCTTAACGAAATCGCCAATACCGATCCGGCGCTCCTGATCGCTCACGCCTACACCCGCTATATGGGCGATCTTTCCGGCGGTCAGGCTTTGAAAAACATTATTCGCTCCGCACTGAATTTACCCCCAGATCGAGGGACAGGACTGCATGACTTCGACCAAATTCCCACACCAGAAGCGAGACGGGCATTTAAGGAAACCTACCGTCTAGCTCTCAACTCCCTACCCCTTGACGAGGAAACGATTCAGCGCATCGTAGACGAGGCCAATTACGCCTTTCAACTGAATCGCGATGTCATGCACGATCTAGAAGACGATGTAAAAGCCGCCATTGGCGACCATGTATTTGATTTGCTCACCCGTCAGGACAAACCGGGCAGCACAGAGGGAAGGCCGAACCGCTCTGCAACCGAAGTCGGTGCGATTTAATATAGTGTTTTTCATCCTTTGTGAGGTACTGAAAAACCCGGTTTCTTAAAGAAACCGGGTTTCTGGGAGGCACTTCATCCAACTGAAAACCTCTATAGCATTTGACTCTATTCGTTTGACTTAAGTTAGGACGTAGGACAGGCGTCTCGCCTGTCCTCGCCTGTCCCCCTACTAGCAAGTGAGATGCCCTGTCCATTCCTGAGCTGTCTATTGCTAGAGAACCATTTACCAACTCAAAAGGGAACTACATGATCTTTTCGCTTCCAGCCGTTCAATTTGACTCAAAATTGATCCGCAAGTACGACCAAGCTGTCCCGCGCTACACCAGCTACCCACCGGCGACAGAGTTGAAACCGGAGTTTGAATTAGTCGATTTCAGGGCGGCGATTGCAGTAGGCAACTATAAAAAAACGCCACTCTCTCTCTACTGCCATATCCCCTTTTGCGAAACGGCTTGTTATTTCTGCGGTTGCAATACCGTTATTACCCAGCGAAAAGAAGTAGCCGATCCCTATCTGCAGTATATGGCCCGTCACATTCGCCAGATAGCTGAACTCATTGATAGCAACCGCCCAGTCCACCAGATGCACTGGGGCGGGGGAACGCCCAACTACCTCTCCCTCAAGCAAGTGGAAAACTTATGGGGAGCCATCAACCGGCATTTTCGCTTCGCTCCCAACGCTGAAATTTCCCTGGAGGTCAACCCCCGCTTTCTGGATCGAAACTACATTCTCTTTTTGAAGGATTTAGGATTTAACCGCATTAGTTTTGGCATTCAAGACTTTAACCCCCAAGTCCAGGAATCGATTAACCGCATTCAGCCAGAAGCCATGCTCTTTAATGTCATGGACTGGATGCGAGAAGCTGGATTTGAGAGTATCAATGTTGACCTGATTTATGGGTTGCCCTTTCAAACCCTGAACACCTTCCGCGACACCATCCACAAAACCCTCAAACTCGACCCTGACCGGATTGCCGTCTTCAATTTTGCCTATGTGCCCTGGTCAAAACCCATACAGCGGCGGATTCCCCAAGAAGCGCTCCCCAAAGGGCCAGAAAAACTCGATATTTTGCAAATGGCCATCGAGGAACTGAGCGAAAACAACTATCAGTTTATTGGCATGGATCATTTCGCCAAACCCAACGATGAGTTAGCCATCGCTCAGCGGAAAGGACAGCTGCACCGCAACTTCCAGGGATACACCACCAAACCGGAATCCGAGCTGATTGGGTTTGGCATCACCTCCATTAGCATGCTCCATGACGTGTACGCTCAAAACCACAAGCGGTTGAAAGACTTCTATCAAGCTATTTATGCGGGAGCTTTACCCATTGAGCGAGGGGTGAGTCTCAGCCAAGAGGACGTGATTCGGCGAACAGCCATTATGGAATTAATGTGCCAGTTCCAACTGTGCAAAGACGAGTTTGAGTCCAAATACCATCTCAGCTTCGACCGGGATTTCGACGAGTATTTTGCCGCCGAGCAATTTGAGTTGAAGAAGCTGGAAGCCGATGGACTGCTCCGCCTCTATCACAATCAAATTCAGGTCACTCCTGCGGGACGATTGTTAATCCGCAATATCGCTGCCGTTTTTGATACCTATCTTCACCAGAAAACGGCTACCAATTTCTCCAGATCCATTTAAGACCCCGCAACGAGTTTGGGAGCATCCCTATGCATGCAAATACTGTCCCCCTCACCCCCCTAACCCCCCTCTCCCATGAAGGGAGAGGGGGGAAAAATCAAGAATTCTCCCCTCTCCCCTTGTGGGAGAGGGGTTGGGGGTGAGGGGGATTACAAAAATGGGATGCTCCCACGAGTTTTGAGACAGCCTCGCCACTCACTGTAAATAAGGAGGAAGGCCAACGATGCGTATCCTGATGATTCAGCCCAATTATCACTCCGGGGGAGCGGAAATTGCCGGAAACTGGCCCCCTAGCTGGGTGCCCTATGTCGGTGGCGCATTGAAGACAGCAGGATTCAATGAAGTGCGTTTTGTGGATGCCATGACCACTATTAACAAATCCCGGTTTATGGCCCTGTGCCGCGAACTCATCGACCGCAATCTAGGCGTACACTGGGGCATCAACACGCGAGTCACTGATGTTTTGCGGGATGAGAAGGAACTGCCCCTGTACCGGAAAGCCGGTCTGGTTCACGTTTCCTTGGGAACGGAAGCAGCCGCCCAATTAAACCTCAATTTGTTCCGCAAAGAAACCACGATTGCTGACAACAAGCGAGCCGTTGAACTCCTGCGGCAAAACGGCATCCTTGCGGAAGTTCAATTCATCATGGGACTTCCCAACGAAACGCCAGAAACCATTGAGGAAACCTATCGCATGGCGCGGGACTGGCAAGCCGATATGGCCAACTGGAATATGTACACGCCTTGGCCAGATCCGGCGCTCGCCCATCTCCTTCCAGCAGCCGTGACCGCCGGATAAATTGCTTTTCTGAAATTTCCGAAGTCCCCCGCCAGTTTAGCTGGCTCAAATTTGTGATTGAGGAACTATTTATGACATTCGACTCTCTGCCCACATCCCCTGAGAATCAACCCGGGATAAATTGGACAATTGTCTTCTTTTTCACACTCGTACACCTCCTCGCCTTATTGGCTCCCTGGTTTTTCTCTTGGCCAGCATTAGGTGTCACCTTATTGCTGCACTGGTTTTTAGGCAGTATCGGCATTTGTTTGGGCTATCACCGGCTCTTAAGTCACCGCAGTTTTCAAGTCCCGCAATGGCTGGAGTATGCGCTCGCTTTTATCGGTGCGCTCGCGCTTCAGGGAGGCCCCATTTTCTGGGCAGCCGGACACCGCTTGCATCACGCCTATACCGAGGATGAGTACAAAGATCCCTATTCAGCTCGCAAGGGATTTTGGTGGAGCCATCTGCTGTGGATGATCTATCCCCGGAAAGAATTCTTCAACTACGAACAGTACAAGCGATTCGCTCCCGATCTCGTCCGGCAGCCCTTTTACTGTTGGCTCGACCGCTACTATCTTTTCCTGCAAATCCCTCTAGGGCTTCTTCTCTATGCCTTAGGTGGCTGGTCGTTTGTAATTTACGGTGTTTTTCTGCGAGCCGTTTTGCTCTGGCACAGCACCTGGTTTATCAACTCAGTCACCCATGTTTGGGGATACCGAACATTTGAAACTAAGGATAATTCCCGCAATCTCTGGTGGGCAGCAATTTTCACCTATGGCGAAGGCTGGCACAACAACCACCACGCTTACCCTCATGTGGCGAAAGCCGGCTGGCGCTGGTGGGAAGTTGATGTTACTTGGTGGGCGATTTTGCTTCTGAAAACCCTCGGTCTGGCAACAAAAGTTGTTATGCCACCCGCAAAAAGTGCCACATAGGGATAAGTGCGGTTAAATCCCCACAGTTTCCATTTCTAGCGTTTCTCATCCTTTGTGAGGTAGAGAAACCCGGTTTCTTAAAGAAACCGGGTTTCTGGGGCGCAGTTCATCCAACTGAAAACCGCTATAGCGTGATTTTCACCGGCGAGCCCCCAAAACATTTTATCCGCACCCTTGACAAAAGGGGCGTTTTGTGCTAATCAGGCGGGCGGCAGTCTGGCCCAAACCTGCCGGTTCGCCCCACCTCGGACTGAAACGGCTGAAAGACTTGATTTACCAGGATTGCAGCCCTTGGAGAAAATTTTTATCAAAAAGCTTGACACTTGTATAGCTATAAAGCTATAAATAGAGTGTGGGCAAAAACGACCTTGCGTGCCACAGACAGCAAAGCATCGATCTCAAGGAGAGATGGTTGCAATCATAACTCCTGTAGCCAGAGCTACGGGTAAAAACCTGCGGTTGCGTTTCGGCAACTGGATTGCCCGCACAGAAAATAGAGTGTGTATTGGTTGGTTTGGCGAGTCTAAATCACAACCTCACTGTCCCGTATTTGTCTTCTTCTCTCTCTAGAAGACTAATTTATTTAGATTCGCTCTCTGCCTGAACTAACCTTCACCCCAAGTTTGAATGCTTGAAAAGCGAAGGAAGAATTGTGAAAATTGCTCTAGCCAGTCAAAACAAAAAATCTATCACTGGACACACCGGCCACTGCCAAAAATTTTGGATTTACGAAATCAACGGGACAGAAATTATCGACAATAAGCTGTTGGAATTGTCAGCGGAACACTCTTTCCATAATAGCCATGCAGACGCTCCCCATCCTTTAGATGACGTGCAAGTTTTAATTTGTGGGGGAATGGGCAAAAATTTGCAGCACCGCTTGGAAAAGAGAGGAATTGAAGCCGTTCTTACCAAAGAAACTGATCTAGAAAAGGCAGTAGCTGCCTATCTTGATGGTTCTTTGGTGAGAGAAGAAGCTGAATGTCATGAACATGAGCACGAAGAGGGGCATCAGCACCGCCACCAACACCGTCACCAGCATCACCCTCAACCACAAGTGTGAGGTTGACACGAAAAGTTAAGACTGCCATTAACAACCAACTCAGTCAGGTAATTATTCAACGAGGTTAGCATGGCATCTGTATCTTCAGACACTAAATTAAGTGTAGTGAATTTATCCCCGCTGGAATTTACTCGATTATCTAACCCACCTTTGCTAATTGATGTCCGCAGTCAGTTCGAGTATGCCACAGGTCACGCCCCCAATGCCATAAATCTCAGTTTGCCTCGAATTTTAATGGGTAAAATGCCGTGGCTTCGCAAGTGGGTTTTACCGCAATGGTTTCGAGATTTACCCAAAGAACAGCCGGTCGCTGTGATTTGTTTTACAGCCCACCGCAGTCCTATTATTGCCACATTTCTCATTCAAGAAGGCTTCCAGCAAGTTTTTAACATTACTGGTGGCATGGTGGAATGGCGGCATTTGAAACTAGAAATAGCTGCGGGTAAATCTTAATGCTTGAAACGTGGGGGCAATATCCCCCCACGCAGGCTTTTCACTGAGAATTTATCCCTTGACCTAGATCGCAAATTTCAACCGTTTTTTGCCCCAATATGGGAGAGGTGCAGTCCAGAAATATATCCGGAAAAGCGAGGCGTATAAAAAGCTGTTTTTCCGGACTGTTAAGGGGTAAAGTCTCAGGTTGTCTTTACAGATGTGCGCAAATTCGTTCATCAATCACTTGCTATGAATATCCGGCGCTTCCTAAGCCCTAACGACGAGATCATCTGCCCATACCACGCCCTCTGCCACCTGGTTGTCCCATTCCAGAAGGGTTGCCGGTGCAGCGCTCAAAAGCTCTTAAGTGGTTATTTTGAGAGACATGGCGGAGTTGGGTAAAGGCAGCTCTCAGGTCAGGCTCTTTAATAAAGCCGAGAAAATTTTCGTACATTTTTACATTGGCAATTTCTGCTTCCACTCCCATTTGACAGGCAGCTAGCAATGTGTCAGGAGCTTCGACTTTTCCAGCAAAGCTGTCTTCTGGAATTGGCACCCCGTACTTACTGAACAAATTATTCCACAGCTGAACGTGCCGGTCTTCAGCTTGAACGATGTTGCTAAAAGGGCGCACATTGCCAAACTTTTCTATGACCGCCGCATAAAAAGCTCTGGCTCGATATTCGTCGTTAATCGCTTCCACCATCGCTTCTTGCGTTCTTTCATCTGGTGTAGCGAGCGCAGCCGCATTAGCATTAACTGCAGTCGTTGCCAGCGTCACAGCGCACAAACCCGCCGCAGCATACCGATAGCAGTCCGAATTTTTACCTCTTCCAAAACGGTGCCGATTGCGCACGTCTTTAACCTCCAAACTTAGCTCACATGTTCTGTTTTTATTGTAGCGCAACCTGAACTATTCGGCAACGCTAAAGTTCAAGCGAGTTCCCACAGAGCAGCTCACACACTCCCCAGCAAAATTTTGCCAAAGAAACGCCATCGCTGCCATGCCGGTGCAGTGGTTGGCACCCAAAACCTTCACCTCATATTTTTCTAGCGCTTCCACCGTCGCCCGCAAGCGCTCCACATCGGCACGC